>Ga0210389_10002950_pt1 | contig 13320 bp, 7 predicted proteins | sample IncBWH28OmetaG_FD_160127 | JGI IMG/M metagenome (GOLD analysis project Ga0210389, IMG submission 160127) | Forest soil microbial communities from Barre Woods Harvard Forest LTER site, Petersham, Massachusetts, United States - Inc-BW-H-28-O ...
CGCCTTCTGCCTGCCCGGACTGACCACCGAGGAAGTGCACCCGGGCGACGAGGATGGCTCCGCGTCCGGGATCGTGGAGTTCGACCTTCTGTTTAACTTCTACGAGGAGCCAGACGGGCTGACCGGGGAACTGCGCTACCGCAGCGACATCTTCGACCGGACGACCACCGAGACGCTCCTGGCCCGGCTGATGCGAGTGCTCGACCAGGTCGCCGCGGATCCGGACACCCGCGTGGAGGACATCGAGATCCTGCTGGCCGGTGAGCACGAGGCCATGACGTCACGGTGGAACGACACCGCCCAGGCCGTGCCACAGGCAGCGCTGCCGGTGATGTTCGCAGAGCAGGCCGCGCGCAGCCCCCACGCCATCGCGGTCCACGACGGCACCGGCGACATGAGCTACCGCGAGCTTGACCAGCGCGCCAACGACCTGGCGCACCAGCTCATCGCCATGGGCGCCGGCCCGGATGAGCCGGTCGCGATCGCGGTGCCCCGGTCCGCGGACTACATCGCCTGCGTGCTGGGGGTGCTCAAGGCAGGCGCCTGCTACCTGCCGCTGCCTGACAATGCCCCGGAAGGCCGCATCCGTCTCATGCTGGAGCGGACGCGGGCGCGGATCCTGGTCACCGATGGCGATCAGTCCTACGGGCTGGCCCTGACCTGCCGCCCGGCGCGGGGCATGCGCGCCGGGCCCCCGGCCGTGACCGTTCACCCGGATCAGGTGGCGTACATCATGTTCACCTCCGGCTCTACCGGCACGCCCAAGGGCATCGCCATCACGCAGCGCAGCGTGGCGGGTTTCGCGCTGGACCAGCGCTGGCGGAGCGCCGAGCGGCACCGGGTGCTGATGCACTCGCCTACCGCCTTCGACCCTTCCACGTTCGAGATCTGGGTGCCGCTGCTCAGCGGGGGGACGATCGTCGTCACGCCACCGGGCGAGCTTGACACCGACGTGCTCGCCAGCACGATCCGCGAGGGCGGCGCGACGAGCGCGGTCTTCACCTCCGCGGTCTTCAACCTGATGGTCGAGGAAGTCCCGGCCGCGCTCGGGCTGATGTCCCTGGTCTGGACGGCGGGCGATGTGGTGTCGGCGGTGATGGTCAGCCGCCTGCTGGCACACGGCTTCGCGACCAAGGTCGCGACCGCCTGGGGGACCACGGAGACCACGATCATCTCGTCGTGGCATCCCGTGACCGGGCAGCCGGGCAGGTCGATGCCGATCGGGTCCCCGATGGACAATGTCCAGCTGTACGTGCTGGATGACAAGTTGCGGCCACCACCGCCAGGCGTCGCCGGCGAGATCTTCGTGGGCGGGTCCGGGCTTGCCCGCTGCTACGCCGGCCAGCCCGGGCTCACCGCGGAGCGGTTCGTCGCGGATCCCTACGGGGTACCCGGCGGACGGCTGTACCGCACCGGCGACCTGGCCCGCTGGCTGCCCAGCGGCGTGCTTGAGTTCGTCGGCCGGGCAGACTCGCAGCTCAAGATCCGCGGCTACCGGGTCGAGCCGGGAGAAGTCGAAGCCACGTTGCTGTCTCGTGAGGACGTGGCCCAGGCGGCTGTCATCGCGCGAGAGGACCGGCCGGGCGACCGCCGCCTGATCGCTTACCTCGTGCCATCCGCCACCAGCCTGGACCTGCACGCGGTGCGCAAGCACGCCGCCGCGCAGCTGCCCAGCTACGCGGTCCCCAGCGCCATGGTGGTCCTCGGCCAGTTGCCGCTCACGGGTAACGGGAAGCTGGACCGGGCCGCCTTGCCCGCCCCCAGCCTCGCAGAGGACGACACGGCGCCGCGCACTCCGCAAGAGCGTGAGCTCGGTGCGCTCTTCGCCGAGATACTGGGCGTCCCGCGGGTGGGCATCCACGACAACTTCTTCGACCTGGGCGGCCATTCGCTGCTCGCCACCCGGCTGGTCAACCGGATACGGGCGGTGTTCAGCCGGGAGATGAAGCTCGACATCATCTTCGAGGCACCGACGGTCGCGACCCTCAGCAGTCGGCTCGATGCCAGCGCGCCAGCATCGCGTCGGCCAGTCTTGCGTCGCGCGCAGCGGCAGGAGGACTCATGATCCCGCTTTCCTACGCTCAGCGGCGGCTGTGGTTTTCCAGCCGGGTGGACCCGCTGGGATGGGCGTTCAACTCGCCGTTGGTGTTGCGGTTGTCGGGTGAGCTGGATGTGGGGGCGCTGCGGGCGGCGCTGGCGGATGTGGTGGACCGGCATGAGGCGCTGCGGACGGTGTTCCCGGAGGTCGGCGGCGAGCCGGTGCAGCGGGTGCTGGCGGGTGCGGATGTGCTGGTGGTGGCGGAGCCGGGGTTCGCTGTGGCGGACGCGGAGCGGCACGTGTTCGACTTGACGTGCGAGGCGCCGTTGCGGGCGTGGTTGTTCCCGGTGCAGGCGGGGGAGCGGCTGCTGGTGCTGGTGTTGCATCACATCGCGGGTGATGGGTGGTCGATGGTGCCGCTGGCGCGGGACTTGTCGGTGGCGTATGCGGCGCGGGCTGCCGGGCGGCCTCCGGGGTGGGAGCCGTTGCCGGTGCAGTATGCGGATTACGCGCTGTGGCAGCGGGAGCTGCTGGGTGATGAGGGTGATCCGGGCAGCGTGTTCTGCGGGCAGCTGGGGTACTGGCGGGAGCGGCTGGCGGGGCTGCCGGAGGAGCTGGCGCTGCCGTATGACCGGCCGCGGCCGCAGGTCTTCGACTTCCGGGGCGGGACGGTGCCGGTGCGGGTGCCGGCCGGGCTGCACGCGCGGCTGGCGGAGCTGGCGCGCCGGGACGGGGCGACGTTGTTCATGGTGCTGCACGCCGCGGTGGCGGCGCTGCTGACGCGCCTTGGCGCTGGCACCGACATCCCGCTGGGCACGGTGGTGGCCGGGCGGCTGGATGAGGCGCTGGATGAGCTGGTGGGGTTCTTCGTCAACACGCTGGTGCTGCGGGCTGATACCTCTGGTGACCCGACGTTCCGGGAGTTGCTGGCCCGGGTCCGGGAGGGGGACCTGGCCGCTTATGACCACCAGGACCTGCCGTTCGACAGCCTGGTGGAGGCACTCAACCCGCCCCGCTCCCTCACCCGCCACCCCCTGTTCCAGACCGGCATGGTGCTGCAGAACAACGCTGAGGCCGCCTTCTGCCTGCCCGGACTGACCACCGAGGGAGTCCACCCCGACGATGATGGGCCGCTCGGCGCGCTCTTGAACTTCGACTTGTCGTTCCTGCTCACCGAGGAGTACGCGGCGGACGGGTCTCCGGCGGGAGTCAGCGGTGGCGTGGCGTACCGCGGTGACCTCTTCGACGCGCAGACGGTGCAGGCCCTGGCGGCGCGGCTGGTCCGGCTGCTGGAAGCGGCGGCGGGCGCGCCGGACGCCCCGCTGAGCCGGCTCGAGATCTTGAGTGCGGCAGAGCGTGAGACCCTGCTGCGCCGGTGGAATGCGACCGCCAGCCCGGTGCCGCGGGCGACGCTGAGCGAACTGTTCGCCGCCCAGGTCCGCCGCACCCCGGATGCCCCGGCCGTTAGTGACGACGGTGGCACGCTGTCGTACGCCGAACTGGACCAGCGCGCCAATCACCTGGCGCACCGGCTCGCCGCTGCCGGGGCCGGGCCGGACGTGCCAGTGGCCATCTTGGCTGACCGGTCCGCTGAGCTCCTGGTATCCATGGTGGGCGTGCTCAAGGCCGGTGCCTGCTACCTCCCGCTGCCGGTCGACGCGCCCAGGTCCCGGCTCGCGCAGATCATCGGCCATGCCCAGGCGCCCATCTTGATCACCGATCGCGATCACGACCTGGACGTCCCCCACGTCCTGCGGCCCGAGCCGGGGACCTGCCCCGTCCCGCCGTCTTCGGCCGCCAGGCCGGACAGCCTGGCGTACATCATGTACACCTCCGGCTCTTCCGGCGCCCCCAAAGGCGTCGCCATTACCAACGAGAACGTCGCCGCATTCGTCCTCGACCGGGTCTTGCGGACGGGGGCCCCGTTGCGCTGGCTCATGCACGCGCCGCACTCCTTCGACGCGTCCACGGGCGAGACCTTGCAGCCCCTGCTCACCGGCGGCGAGGTGGTGATGCTGCCACCCGGCTACCTGGACATGGCCGAGGTCGCGCGCACGATCACCAGCAAGAAGATAACGGCCGCACAGTTCACCCCGGCGCTGTTCACGCTGATGGCAGACCACGCGCTGCCCGAGTTGGCGGAACTGCGCCAGCTATGGACGGGCGGCGACAGGATCTCGCCTGGCTACTTCCAGCGAGTGGCCGACGCGTGCCCGGACACGATGGTGGCAAATGGCTACGGCCCGACGGAGACGACCGTCATCGCGACCGCGTACCCGATGCCGCCCGGGCATCGCCTGAGCGGCAGCGTCCCGATCGGGTACCCGCTGGACAACACGCTCGCCTATCTTCTGGATCGTCACCTCCAGCTCGTGCCGCCTGGCATGCCCGGCGAGCTCTACATCGGTGGCCTGCATCTCGGCCGCGGTTACGTCGCCGCCCCTGGGCTCACCGCGGAGCGGTTCGTCGCCGACCCCTTCGGCCCGCCCGGGAAGCGGATGTACCGGACTGGCGACGTCGCACGCTGGAACACCGATGGCGCGCTCGAATTCGTGGAGCGCGCTGACTTCCAGGTGAAGATCCGCGGTTACCGGGTGGAGCCGGGTGAGATCGAGGCGGTGCTCGAAAGCCACCCCGGCGTTAGCCGTGCCGTCGTCATCGCGCGCAAGGACGGGCCGGGAGCCGCGCGCCTCGTGGCGTACCTGGTCCCGCAGGCGGCCCCGGTCGAGGAGGTCAGGGCCATGGCGGCACGGCGCTTGCCCGTGTACATGCTGCCGAGCACGTACGTGACGCTGGAGGAGTTGCCGCTCACCGCCAACGAGAAGATCGACCGGGATGCCCTGCCTGAGCCCGGCCAATCCGCGGCAAGCCCGCAGGAGGCGGCCACGCCGGAGGAAGCCGTCACCGCGCGGCTGTTCGCCGAGGTGCTCGGCGTGCCCACGGTGAGCCGAGACGACAGCTTCTTCGACCTCGGTGGTCATTCTCTGCTGGCGACGCAACTGGTCAAGCGCATCAGCGAAGCCTTCCATCGTGATATCGGCGTTCCGCTGCTCTTCGAGGAGCCGACCGTAGCCGGCCTGGCCGGCCGGCTGGCCGGCCCGGATGTCGCGACGCGGCGAGCGCTGTCCGTCATGCTCCCCCTGCGCGAGGGGGCTGGCGCGCCCTTGTTCTGCGTTCATCCAGGTGGCGGGATGAGCTGGTGCTACGCGGGACTCCTGCGGCACCTCGACGGGTCGATACCCGTGTACGGAATCCAGGCGCATGGCCTGACCGGCGACGGGATCCTGCCGGCCAGCCTCGAAGAGGTCGCGGCGGAGTACCTGCGACAGATCCGCGTCGTGCAGCCAGCTGGCCCGTACTTCCTGCTGGGCTGGTCGTATGGCGGCGTCGTCGCGCAGGCCATCGCTACGCTCCTGCGGGCTGACCACCAGGAGGTCGGAATGCTGGCGCTGCTTGACGCCTACCCCGCGAGCCACGTGGAAGCTCGAGAGCTGAACCAGGCAGACATCATGGCGCTGGCGTTTGACGGCTTGGACGTGCTGGGCCCGGCGGGCCCGGTGAGCGTGCCGGACCTGCTCGCCGCGCTCCGGCGGCAGGGCAGCGCGCTCGGCGACCTGAGCGAGCAGGCGGTGGCCGCTGTGCTGCGCGTGACCGAGAACAACGTCCGCCTGGCGGTCGGCTTCGAGCCGGCCACGTATGACGGGGAAGCCCTGCTCTTCCAGGCGGCCCTGGAGGGCGACAACGACGAACGCGCCCAGCTGTGGCGTCCCTACATTACCGGCGGCATCACCACCCAGCTCGTTGACAGCACCCACTCGCGCATGACGTCACCGCACGCGCTGTCCGCTATCGCCCCGGTCGTCGAGGCGGCCATCCTCGCGCACCGGATCAGGGACCTGCGCCTCGTGCCGTGACGGCCCTGGGCGGCTCCCAGGTTCCGGATGACGCGCCCAGTCCGCGGGCATTCCTGATCAGCCGGAATGCCCCGGTGCCGCGTGCGGGGTGCCGCTATTTCCCTGCCAGCGCGCGGGTTTACCGATCACCTGGAAAATAGGTCAAGATGGTGTGTGCAACTGCGGCATTGTGCCAGTTGAACGGGAATGCGGCAGTAATGATTGACGGCCTTCCCGGCTTGGCGGATGATTGTCTTTGTCTAATTCATGCGCACAAACTACGGAGTTTCCGTGACTGAACAAGAGGCAATGGCCCTGGTGGCCCGCTTTGTTTGCCGAGGTCGCCACCTGGATCCATCCCAGGTTTCTGAAACCACGAATCTCGCAGATGAGCTCGGCTTCGACTCGCTTGACGCGGCGGAGCTGCTGGCCGCCCTTCACCAGGAGACCGGGCTCCAGCTCGAAGTCTGCTCGATCACGGACATCAAGACGGTCGGCGACATCGCGCGGAGCCTGACGGGCTACGCGAGTCAGCAGGAAGTGAGCCAGCGATAATGATCAAGACATCCGGCATCGATAGCCGAGACCCTGTGTGGCTGCTTAACGAATACCGGGCGGCCGAGGTGCATGGCGCGGGCGCCATCATGCGCATGGCGCGGCTCGCGGACTCCACTACCCTCAGCTCCGATCTCAGCCGCCACCTGCGCGATGAGGCCATTCATGCCTGGCTGTGGACTCAGGCGATCAATGAAATGGGCGGCGAAATCGTCGAGGTCGCCCAGCCCTATCAGGCGCGGCTCGGCGTGCACTTCGGGATACCGCGCACGCTGACGGAGATGCTCGCCCTGACGCTGGTGTCGGAAAAGCGCGGCGTGGCGCAGTACAACGAGCACCTCGACCTGCCCGACGTCTCGCCGAGGATACAGCGGACCCTGCGCGGCATCCTCAAGGACGAGAACTGGCACGTCCGCTACATCAACGAAGAGCTCCAGAACCGAGTCCGCGAGGACCGGCGGGTGCAGGACGTGATCGACCGCGCGCACATCGCAGAGGAGCAGGCGATCACTGACCTGGCGGCAGCCGCCTCGGACGCCAGCCGGGACGCGGGGAGGGATCCAGCGTGGCTGTCGCCGGCGAGCTGAGCTACACCATCTTGACCGGGCCGCGCGCTCCCGAGCGGTTCCTCCCGCTGGAAGAGATCGTCCGGCCGTTCGGCACCGGCGATCGCGGGATCGTGTTCCGGGACGGGGACAGCCGGCTGGAACTGTCGTACGCCGATCTCGCCAGGCGGATGACGCACGCGGCGGCCCGGCTCCGCGCGGCCGGCGTCACCCCTGGCGCGCTGGTCGCGATAACGATCACGAATGACCTGGGGTCGGTGCTGGCGGTCCTGGCGACCTGGGCATGCGGCGGGACCGTCGTGTCCCTGCCGCCCGTGCCGCGCAAGGACGACGGCTGGCACGCGCGCCAGTTCGATCCCTTGCTGGCGGCGATGGGATGCGCCTTCCGGGTAACCGATACGGCGGCCGGCACGGAACCTGCCGGTGCGGCCACGCGCACGATCGCCAAGCCAGAGCTGGCCGCGCCTGTGCCGGGACGAGTTGCCCTGCCTGACGCGAGCGTCCCGGACACGGCCCTGATCCAGTTCACCTCCGGCAGCGTGAGCACTCCCAAGGGCGTCGCGATCAGCGCGCACGCGCTAGCCAGTCACGTCAGCGCGTTGAATGCCGGGCTACAGCACGAAAGGGACAGCGACAAGTTCGCGTACTGGCTTCCGCTGTACCACGACATGGGCCTGGTGGCCATGTTCATGTGCGCGCTGACGGCCAGGATAGATCAGGTGATCGCCTCGCCGCACGGCTTCGCGCTGGGGCCTGCGAACTGGCTGACGATGCTGGCGACAGAGCGTGCCACCGTCACCGCGGCGCCGAACTTCGCGTTCCGGCTCGCCGCCGCGGTGCCATATGCCCCGCTCGACTTGTCGCGCGTGCGCATGTACATCAGCGGTGGCGAGCGGCTGGACTGGCAGACGCTGGTGAACTTCCAGGCGGCCGTGGAGCCCACGGGCTCTGGCTGGGGGGCGCTGGCGCCGTCCTACGGCCTGGCCGAAGCGACCGTGGGAGTGAGCTCCACCCCGCTCGACCGCGGCCCGCTGCGCGGCCCCGGCGGGCACGTTTCCGTTGGCCACCTGGTCCCCGGAGCACAGGTACGGATCCCCGAGGGAACGCAGCCAGGGCCGATTGAGATCCGGGGCGATGCGTGCCTGAGTGGCTACCACACGACCCAGGGTTTCGAGCCGGTCGCGGCCGGCGAGTGGTTCGACACCGGAGACGCGGGCTTCGTGCATGAGGGTGAGCTCTACGTGCTCGGCCGCCGCAATGAGGTGCTGTCCGTAGCTGGACACAACATCTTCGCTGAAGACATCGAGTCGGTGACCCACGAGGCGTGCGGCCAGTCAGTCCGTGCCTGCGCGGCCTTCCGCCATCAGGGCGAATCGAGCCGGTTCGCCCTGATGGCCGAGGTCAACCCCCGCGTGGTCCGTGATCCGGACGCCGCCCTTGAGCTGGCCCGGCTCATTCAGGCGTCGGTCAACCAGACGGTGGGCACCCGGTTGAGCCCGGTGCTGGTGGCACGCGCTGGCAGCATCCCGCGGACCAGTTCGGGCAAGGTCCAGCGGTCCAAGTGCCGCTCCCTGCTCGAAAACGGGCAACTCACCCGGCGGCTCATCGCCAAGCTGGCCTGATCCGCGACCATCCACCCCGGGAAGGCGGGCATAGCACAGATGACAGCAAGAACGATCTGGATCGACGGGGAACTCGTCGGCTGGGACGAAGCGACCGTGCATGTCACCAGCTTCGGCCTGCACTACGGCATCGGCTTCTTCGAGGGAATCCGATGTCACTCCACACCGGACGGACCAGCGATCTTCCGCCTCACCGATCACCTGCGGCGGCTCCAGCGGTCAGCGGCGGTCTACGGCTTTGACTTGCCGCGCCCGGTGGAGGAGATGGCTCATGCCTGCAAGCTGGTCGTCAGCGCCAACGGCCTGACCGATTGCTACCTGCGGCCGCTGGTCTTCCTCGGCGATGGCGCCAACCCGTTCACCGCCAGGTTGCGGACCGTGGTGATCGCCACCGCGAACGGGCCGCTGACCGGGCCACCGAAGCAGGACGGCGTCAGGGCGCGGATCTCCAGCTTCCAGCGCATGTCCCCGAACTCGATCCCGTCCGCCGCCAAGGCGACAGGTCAGTACCTCAACTCCTTCCTGGCCCAGACCGAGGCGCTCAGCTGCGGGTACGACGAGGCCATCATGCTCAACGACAGCGGCCGGGTGGCCGATGGCTGGGCACATAACGTCTTCATCGTGGCCGGCGGGGCCCTGGTGACGTCGCCGGTCGGCGCGGGCGGCCTGCCGGGCATCACCCGGGATTCGATCATGACGCTGGCCGCTGAGGCGGGCGTGGCCGTCCGCGTGCAGGACCTGGTCCGCTCAGACCTGTACCTCGCCGACGAATGCTTCCTGACTGGGACCTCCGCGGGGGTCGTCCCGGTGACGTCCGTCGACGGGCGGGGCATCGGCGCCGAAAAGCCCGGACCGCTCACCGTCAGCCTGAACGACCGGCTGACCGAGATCACGCACGGCATCGTGGATGCCTACCCGCAGTGGCGGGAGTACGTGGGATGACCACCTCCGCCCGCATCTGGGTTCCCGTGCAGGCCGGCCGGGACAATCAGCAAGACCCATTCCGGGTCCGGGTCCGGGACGTGCTCGACGGATTCACCGCTGGCGAGGTGGCCTCCTGGGCGCAGGCCCGGCACCTGCCGATGACGGCGGTGGCGGCAATCGCCCGGCACGGGATCTTCCGCGCTCGCTGGGAACCCGGCGCCGAAGGCGGGCTGTCGATGCTGGTTGCCTTGTCGCAGGAGGCATGCCAGCTCAGCAGCGGGCTCGCGCTGGCCGTCATGGGGCATAGCGAGATGTTCATCGGCGCCTTGACCTGGCTGGCGGTTACTGCCGACCAGAAGGCCCTGCTGGAAGGCGCGCTGGACGGCCGGATCGTCGGATGTTTCGCGGCGACCGAGCCTCAGGGCGGCTCGGACCTGGCCGGCATCCGCAGCACAGCCGAGCGGGTGGCCGGCGGATGGCGGCTTCGCGGCCGCAAGCGCTACGTGTCCAACATCGGTGGCGCCAGCCACGTCCTGATGCTGGCCCGGCCTGATACGGCCAGCGATGCGGGTGACCTGGGCCTGTTCATCGTGTCGCTGGACGCTCCCGGAGTGACCGTCGAGCGGTACTTCGACGCCGTCGGGATAGCGGCCTGTGACGTCGGCCAGGTCAGCTTCGACACCGTGGTGCCGGCCGACGCGGCACTGGGCAACGTCGGCTTGGGCATGATGTACGCGACGCACCTGCTGCATTTCGAGCGGATCTCGATCTGCGCGCAGTTGCTGGCGTCGGCGGAGCTGTCGCTGCGGCTGGCCGTCGCCTACGCGCGGCAGCGGACGGTGGGCGGTGCGCGCGTCTTTGACCGGCAGGCGATCCGCCACCGGCTGGCGGGCTGTCAGGCCGAACTGTGGACCCTGCAGGGCCGGCTCGCCGAGCTTATCGCGCGAATCGAGCGGCAGCAGGGACTGCCGGCCCGCGAGATCGCGGCCTTCAAGCTAACCTCCGCGGAAGCCGTCGGCCGGATCGTCGATGCCTGCATGCAAGTATTCGGCGCCCGCGGCTGCATGCGCGGATTCCCGGTGGAGCACATCTGGCGCGATACCCGGATGGCCAGGCTTGGCGGCGGCACCGATGAGGTGCTCGCCGACCTGGTGGCCTCCGGCTTGGACCGGGCCGACCCTAGCGTCGAGAACCTGCTGGATGAATACCTGGCCGACGACACCCTGATTCCGGTGCCGCCAGTGAGCCGAGGCTGACCGCCAGCTAGACAAGGGCCAGGATCTCCGCGGTGGCGGAACCGCGGAGATCCTGGCCCTTGTGCTGGCCACCTGCGACCCGTGCCCGGCTACCACGACACCGCGTCCGCCTCAAGCCGTGCCTGGCTCGGCAGCCTGCGGCGGTCCAGCTTCCCGTTGACCGACAGCGGCAGGTGGTCGAGCTGGACGTAGCGGGTAGGGATCATCGTCGGCGGCAGCACCTCGGCCAGCGCACCGCGCAGCCGCTGCACGGCCGCCCCGCCCACCACGTACGCGACGAGCGCGGCGTCAGCGCCCTGTCCCTGGACCGCCACGGCGCACGCGCGGACCCCCGGCTGGGCGGACAGGACGGCCTCGATCTCACCGGGCTCGATCCGCACTCCGTGCAGCTTCACCTGGTCGTCGACCCGGCCGAGGAACTGCAGGGCTCCATCCGGCCGCCAGCGCCCCCGGTCACCTGTCCGGTACAGGCGCGCTCCCGGCGTGGCGCCGAACGGATCCGGGACAAAGCGCTCGGCGGTCATCGCGGGCTGCCCGAGGTAGCCGCGTCCAACTTGTATCCCGCCGATGTAGACCTCGCCCTCGCCGCCATCGGTGACGAGGTGGCCCGCGGCGTCCACGAGGTGGATCTCGGCGCCGTCGACGGGCCGTCCGATGGGGACCGCCGGCCCGTCCCAGTCCCGCGGGCAGTGCCAGCGGGTAACGTCGATCGCGGCTTCCGCCGGGCCGTACTGATTGTCGAGTTCCGCGCGCAGGCACGTATCGAAGAACGCTCGCTGCAGGTCCGCGGTGAGCGACTCCCCGCCGACCAGCACCTGCCGCAGCGAGCCGCACCGCGTCAGGTCCGCTCCTTCCAGGAAGCCCCGCAGCATCGGCGGCACGAAGTGGACCAGGGTGACCTGATGCCGGCAGATCATCTCCTCCAGGTAGCGCGGATCCCGGTGGCCCTCCGGCCGCGCGACGACGATCCGCGCTCCCGCCAGCAGCGGCCAGAAGATCTCCCAGACCGAGACGTCGAAGCCGACAGGGGTCTTCTGCAGGACCGTGTCCCGCGGCGTCAGGCCGAAGGCACGCTGCGCCCATGCGAGCCGGTTGAGCAACGCCCCCCTGGTGTTCATCGCGCCCTTGGGACGCCCGGTGGAACCCGAGGTGAAGATGATGTAGGAGAGGTGACCGGGACCTGCCAGTGGCTCCGGCGCCGTGGCCGGCCGGCCGGATATCTCCTCGTCGTCAAGGTCTGTCAGGATCGTGACAGCGGCCTTGCCGGCCAGCGTCCCAAGCCAGTCCGAGCGGGTTACCAGCATCGGGGCCCCGGAGTCCTCCAGGATCTTGGCCAAGCGCTGAGGCGGGTACGAGGGGTCTAGCGGGAGGTAAGCGGCGCCAGCGAGCAGGACCGCGAAGGCAGCGACCAGCTGGTCCAGGGAGCGGTCGAGGGCTACCGCGACGATCGTGTCGGGCGCCGCGCCCGCCGCGCGCAGATGGTGGGCGAGCCTGCAGCCGCGCTCCGCGAGCTCACGGTAGGTCACGTGCGCGTCCGCGCAGACGACGGCCGTGGCCTGCGGCGTGCGCTCGGCCTGGCCAAGGATCAAGGCGGCCAGGTCCGCGGTCGCCCCGGCGCCGTGCTCGGGGCCAGCGGTCATCGGGTGAGCGGCCGCGGTCCGCAGGCTGAGCGGCCGCATGTCGGTCCAGGCCGCGGCGATGTGCTCAAGGCAGGCGCTCTTCGCCCCCGCCGGGCCCGCGGAGCGCCAGCGCGGCGGTACCGGCCGGCCGTCGGGCCAGATCGAGTACTGCTCCTCGTCGTTGACGACGACCTGCCATCGCGCTGGTTCCGCCGCAGCGGCCTTCTCCTCGAGCTCTAGCCGGCCGGTCCCCCGGAGCGTCGACAGGGCTATGTCCGCGACGCAACGCACCGGGTCGTTGTTGAGGATGAGCTGGCCCTCGATGTGCGCGACGCCGGTTCCCTCGTCGAAGTTCGCCTTGCTGAGATCGGTGGCGTCGCGGTCCAGGGGAAAGGCAAGCTCGACGCCGCCCTGTGACTCGGTGAATTTCACCAGGACGTACCCGACCTTGCCGGTCCTGTCACGCAGCTCATTCACTGTAGGGCTCGCGCCACCCATAATGATCGGTTGTTCCGTGGCCAGGCGCCGGGTCAATTCATGCATGAGCAGCCTCCGGAGGAGAATCGCTGGTCAGAATTCAGCCGACCGGTCGATGCGGCTGGGCCACCAGGCGCGGTGGCCGGCCAGGGCGGTCAGGCTGGGGGAGAAGAACATCGCCATCACGAACGCCGCGAGCGCGATCCCGCAGGCCACGGCGAAGCCCAGTTGCGCCAAGATCGTGTTGCCCGCCAGCAGCAGCGAGGCGAACGTGCCCGCCAGGATCAGGCCGGCCGAGCCGATGGCCGGCCCGGCGTGCCGGACTGCGTGCGAGGCCGCCTCGCGCGGCGTCATGCCCTCCCGGATCTGC
>Ga0210389_10002952_pt1 | contig 13314 bp, 12 predicted proteins | sample IncBWH28OmetaG_FD_160127 | JGI IMG/M metagenome (GOLD analysis project Ga0210389, IMG submission 160127) | Forest soil microbial communities from Barre Woods Harvard Forest LTER site, Petersham, Massachusetts, United States - Inc-BW-H-28-O ...
CAGTCGTCCGCCCTGAATCATCGTGTCCCAGAGGCGTTAGGGGGACTGATGCCTGACGGCCGATAGCTGACGACTTGTTTATGCCGGCACTCTCTTCAAAAACTCATTCGCCCGCCGGAACCACGGCCGCTCGCGCCGTCGCAGGTAGTTCGGCATCGTCGGTTTCTTGTCGAGCACCTTCTGCGCCCACTCGCGCGCCTCGGCTCTTTGCCCCTCAGCCGCCAGCAACTCGGCGAAATTTAGATAAGTTTCCGACAAGGTCGACGTTACGGTCACCTGCCGAAACAATGCCTCCGCTTTTTCTTTTTGGCCAGTCTGCGCATAGGCGTGCGCCAGCAGCCCCTCCGCCCGTTGAAAGTCATAGCCCGGTTCTTTGCCAACGACTCGTTCGAGATCCGGCAGCGCGGCCGCCGCATCGCCGAGCTGCAGTGCGCAGACTCCACGCCTGTAAAAAGGATCGAGGGTATCGGCACGCGCGGCAATTGCGCGATTGAACGCCTCGCGCGCGGGCGCGATCTTGCCGTCGTCCATGTAGAGATCGCCCAGCTCTTCGTAGTTGCCCGCCGAAGGATTGTCACGGATGGCTGCCACCAACTCCGCAATTCGCTTGCGGCGCGGAAATATTTTGAAGGACTGGCCAATCAGTCCGATGTCGGGAAGGGCCTCAACCGCCAAATAAATGATTGCGCCGAGCGGCCCCAGAAACAGAATGATAAAGAGCCAGTACGTGTCGGGACGACGGCGGATGAAATGTACAATCGCCAGTCCGATGAGCAGGAAACTCCAAGGGGACCTGAGGTAGCCTAGAAATCCCATGTCATATGCCTATCGAGAGCTTACTACGGAGACGCGATGCCACCCACGAAGCACGAGCAACCGACCGATGAGCAACAAATCGAAGCCCTGTATGAAGCCGGGGACAAGGCGCTAGTGAGTGCCGATGTGAGCGTTCTATCGCGCATCCTGGCCGACGACTATGTCCAGTACGGCGCGGCCGGAAAACCGCAAGGCAAACAGACTATCCTCGACAACTTCCGCAACGGCGCCATCCGCTACCCATCCATCGTTTCCACCGGACGCACGATCCGAATTTTCGGCGACACCGCGGTGGTTCATGGATCTGAGTCGGATGAGGTTGAGGCCTACGGAAAGCGATTTCACGCGGACTACCTTTACCTTGACGTACTACTCAAGCGCGATGGCGAGTGGAAATTCGTCGAATCCCAATTGGCTAGGCCCGTGGATGAATAGTGGACCGAGTAGACGATAGTCGGCGATCGACCTGTGATCATGGACACGCGCCAATTCAGGCCTTTTCACCGGCTTGCAACCGGTTCTGCCAGTGCGACCAGACGAACCATACCAGTCCAGTGACCAGAAACACACCCACCACCGCATCCATCTTATGGAAATACTTCCCAATCGCCCGCCAGTTTTCGCCTAGCTTCATGCCGAACCATGCGAGGGCCAGGCACCACGGCCACGAACCGAGAAATGTATAAACATGGAATTTTCCTCGCGGCATGCGCGCGATTCCGGCGGGCAGCGCGATAAACGTCCGGATCACAGGCAGCAGGCGCGCAATAAAAACCGCCATCTCTCCCCATCGATCAAAAAACCGGTCAGCCCAATCCAGTTCGCGCCGGCCCATTAGAATCCAGCGTCCGTAGCGCTCGACCAGCGGCCGGCCGCCGTAGCAGCCAATCTCGTACGCGATCAGCGATCCGAGATTGCAGCCGATTGCGCCCGCAGTGGCGACCCACAGGAGTTTCATCGTGCCCTGAAACACCAGGTAGCCGGCGAACGGCATGATCAGTTCGGACGGCAGCGGAATACACGCCGACTCGATCGCCATCAGAATCGCGATTCCGGCATAGCCAGTGGCCGCGATCAGATGTGAAATAAAACCGAACAGGATGGCGAGGATTTTTTCAGTCATGCGAGTGGATGATCACGAGATCGGGTCTGTATTCAAATCAGGCCCTTCATGATCGAGCCGTCGAGTCATCTTAAATCAGCGGGAGGATCGGAAAGTTGGGAATCGCGACGACGTATCTTGGAGGAAAACAACGGAAGCAATCGGCTGGTTTCGGATCGCCCGACGACCTGTCACCCGGTCTAGAACGCCCCTTCTTGCGTAAAACTGAAGCCCGGCAATGCCACTCCCTCGGCCGACTTAGCGACCTTAACCTTCACGCCCGGAACATTCGGCGCGTTCACCCCGGCCAGGCGCAGCACCGCGTACTGCGTGAACACTTCGGAGTACACCTTGGTGACGAGATAATCCTTCCCGCTTTCGTCCTGGCGCCAGACTTGCCCGAGTTTTATGTTTTTGACGGCCACAATGTCTCTTTTGTTCAGACTACTCACCGGCCCACGGCGAGTCAATTCCGCCGAGGTTACTTTTGGTCGAAGTGCGGTTCCGCTTTGATACCATGAACTCTTCTTAGGAGACTTGAAATGGCTCGCGGAACCACGCCACGCCAACCCAGCCGCAGCGGACGCCAGGATGCAGTTCGCGCCGCTCTGCTCGCTAAACCGAAATCCCCACCTTCCCGTTCTATGGCTCGGCGAGTTTCGCCCGCGGCTGCGGTTCGGACGAAGTCTGCCGTTGCAAAGAAGAAATCTGCTTCTGGATACGACGCTCTCAATCCGGAACGCGTCCGCCAGATCATCGCCGGCCTCGACCAGATGTACCCCAAGGCGACATGCGCGCTAACGCACCGCAACGCGTGGGAGCTGCTGGTCGCGACGATTCTCTCGGCGCAATGCACCGACGTTGTCGTCAACACGGTCACGCCCGTTATTTTCGAGAAATATCCGGCGCCGCAGGACTTTGCCGCGCTTCGGCCCGAACAACTTGAGCCCGACATACGTTCCACCGGCTTCTTCCGCAACAAATCGAAATCCGTAGTCGGCGCGGCGCGCAAAGTCGTCTCGGAATTCGGAGGCAAGGTGCCCGACACGATGGAGGAATTACTTACCATTCCCGGAGTGGCGCGCAAAACTGCAAACGTAGTGCTCGGAACGTGGTTCAAGAAAAATGTAGGAGTCGTGGTTGACACGCACGTCACCCGAATCTCGCGGCGGCTGGAGTTGACGCGTAACGAGAACGCGCAAAAGATCGAGCAGGATTTAATGCAAATTATTCCCCAAGAGCGCTGGACGGATTTTTCTCACGAAGTCATCTGGCACGGCCGCAAGCTGTGCATCGCTCGCAAACCAAAGTGCATGGATTGCGGGATTGAGAAGTTGTGTCATGCGGCTGACAAGACCTGGTCGACGGTGGAGATTCATAAACCGGCTAAGGCTGGCTAACGTCGTGGCGTTCTGCTGGAAGCTCTTCAGGTATCGGCAAAAGGCGTTCACCACAGAGGACCCCTAAATCAAGAACTTCTTTCGCGCCGAAAATCTAATCCCCCGTATACGCCAGCTCCACCACCGTGCAGTCGTCATTCAGCGGCGTGCCCCCGCAAAAATCCGCGACTGCCGAAAAAATATCTTCCATCGACTCGCTCTTGCCCGCTACTTTTTCCAGACGCTCGCTGTCGAACATATCGCCGCGCGCGTTCTCCGCTTCCGTAACGCCGTCGGTGACCAGAATCAGTCGATCCCCGGCTTTCATCTGGCAGCGGTCGCTGGCGTAGGTCGCATCGGCGAGCAGGCCAACTGGCAAGTTCCCGTGGGACGGCCTGAGCACCTCATTGCCGCAAATCCAAACCGGGGGAATATGCCCGCAATTCACGTACTCTAAATCGCCGTCATGGCGCAGGCGGGTGATGATCATGGTCGCGTATTTTTCGCCAATGTGCTTGTAGGTGAAAAACCGATTCACCGCCGCCACAACCTCCGTGAGCGGCATACCCGAGATCAGCTGCGAGTAAACCATGCCCTGAAGAATCGAAGCGAGCAGCGCCGCTGAAACTCCCTTGCCACTGACGTCCGCGAGCACCACTGCCAATCCTGCCGGCGTATTCACGGCTTCGAAAAAGTCGCCGCCGATCTCTTTGCAGGACATATTGCGTCCGCTCACGCGCGCAAAGGGAACCTCGGGCAGCGTCACCGCCAGCAAGCGCTGCTGAATTGAAGCCGCAATCCCCAACTCCTGCTGATATCTGCGGCCCGCTTCTTCGGCCTGCACCAGACGCGCATTCTCAACGAGCTGCGCAGCTTCTGTTGCGATCGCGCGCAAGATGTCGTGGCTCACACTCGTAATATCGCGTGACGCGAAACGCGAATCGACGTAGAGCGCGCCCATCACTTCGCCGCCGGCTTTTTGTTCATCGCGCGAGGTCTGCACAATCGGCTTGCGCAAGGGCATGCAGATTACCGTGCGCAGATCAAATGCAACGATGCTCTGGCGCTGCTGTACATCGAGCATCTGGCTGGTATCCGTCACCAGATATTCAGAATTGGACGTTAGCGCACCGTCTAGAACTGACCGCGAAATGGTTTTATCGTCGAGCAGCGGCTCGCCCTTCGAGTTGCGCCCGGCCGCCAAGGTCAAACCACCCGCGCTGTCGCGAAGAAAAATGTAGCTCCGCTCGGCCCGCGTCAGCTTGAGCGTCGCATCGAGCAGGGTGACCAGAATTTCGTCGAGGACCCCAATCGTGTTCAGCTTGCGCGCCGCCTCCATAAATAAGGTCAGCTTTTCAAGGTCGGAGGCCTCCGGAGCGATCTGAATTCCCGAGATCTGGCTCAGAAACTCGCGTGCCGTATTCGAAGTGGTATGCAGCGGATGGAAAATAAGATACGCGACATCGCGCGCGCCGAACTCCAGCCGGTCGTTGCGCGCCAGCTTGTGCCGGTCGACGCGCTCTCCGTTGACGAACGTGCCGTGCTTGCTCCCCTGATCGACTACGAAGAACTCACCATTCTCCGCCACGATCGAAGCATGTTCTCTCGACACACGAGGATCGGCAATCACCAGGTCGCGATCCACCTTTCGCCCGACCGTGTAAGGCGTGTGATTCAGCGAAAGCGTCTGCTGCTCGCTTCCCTGCACGTAGATCGCGACAGGAAAAATGCTCGAAATTCCGGAATGTGATGAGGCCGACATGAATTCTTAATTCGTTGGGGAATGCTTCCCCACTGCATTCTACGACGTACTTCCCTCCGCCGGTTCCCCAAAACTCCCCTGACTGGCATTGACCAGCATCAGCGCAGCTACCCCCACGGGGATGAGGATGGACGTCCAGAAAGGCACAGCCCAATACTCTTCAACTCTCTCTTGAGGCAGCACGAACGAAAGCACCGCCAACGCGATAGTTGTAATCCAGGGCCAGGCAACCAGCCCCACCACGGTTAAGAGCAGCAAGCGGCTCGCTGCACCTTTCTGCCAGAGCCCCCATCGTGCCTCGAACAGGACCAGTAGAGCCGGAATCAAAAGTACCTGATTGTAAACCGAGTCTGCGGGAATGAGCAGTACCGTGAACGCCAAGACCAGGCTCGCCATGCGCGCAAAGGTCCTGGTGGTAGCTGCCGCACTGCGTTCTTTCCAGCAGAGTCTGATCAATAAGACGAATGCCAGGGTCTCGAGCGCCCTGCCGAGCAATGGCCCGATCCATTCCTCCAGCACGGAGATTGCGCCCGTGTAGTCCCTGTATGCCCGAGCCGCCTGCCAGAAGCGCGGAATCCAGTGCGGCAAGTACCACTCGGCGGCTGCGATCTGGATCGTCATCACCACCAGGAATGACACGAGCCATCGACAACGCCGGCGCAGGTCGCCCAGCGTCCAGATGGCCAACCAAACGAGCAACAGAACCACCAGTTGCGGCTTCATGCTGGCCAAAGCCAGCGTAACGCCAGCTGCAACCTGGTGGTCGTGAGCCAGACAGAGGATGGCAATCGCAATCAGTCCCGCCACGAGCAAACTCATCTGCTCGAGCTTCAGTCCTTGCATGGCCGCCAGATTGCCCAGCGCAAGTATTACGACCGCAATTCGGGTGAGAAATGAACTTCGCAATGAACTTCGGGATGAACTATGCCAAGAACTATGCAATGAACTCCGCCAGCCCAAAGACTGAACCCAGGACAGAGCACTCGCAGCGCTGATAAGAATCAAGAGAAGAGAAAACCATCTCTGGACCAGGGCGAAAGTCAATTGCAGGGTGGGCGCCAGCGCGAAAACCACATACACGGGATAGGCAAATCCCTGTTCATCTCTTGGGTCGTTCTTACGCGAATGATCGAGCGCGCGTCCGTAATAACCCACTTGTATCTCACGCGTAACCTCTGCACTATAAGGATCGCGCCCATGCAGCAGCAGTTCACGCGCGCCCACCCATCGCGGATACAAGTCCGAAAGATTACCCCGCGGCCGGCCCGTGGCCGCGGCATCTGCAATCTGATATGGAATCATTACCCGCTGCAAAAACAGCCAGACACCAGCGGCGCACACCAGCGCCACGACGACCGCCCAGATCGACGACTGAATATACGGCGCACGCCTGGTCATGAAGCCCGCCAAAACGGGGCCATCGCACATAACATGAACAGCGCCAACTCTCCAGGAAAGACGTACATCAGAAGCTCCGGCCCCCCGACAAAGTACGTTGCCTCACGCTGAAAGTGGTAGCCCAGAACGAGCGCGGCAAACGATACCACGAAGGCGAGTATCCATTGCCCTGCCAGCCCAGCCACAGCAAATATCCATGTCACGCGGGCGGGCGCGTAGTTCCTCGTGAGGTCTCTACCCGAAGTGAATAACCACAGGACTACGGGAACCAGCAGTAGCTGATTGTAAAAGCTTCCTCCGCCTGCATTGGGCATAACCAGCGACGTCGCCGAAAGCGCGCTCACCAGCGCAAAATTGAATCGACTCGAGGCCGCCGGCGCGGCCCGGCAGCGCCAGAAAATAAACAAGCAAAGCACAATCAAACCACCAGCCACCACCGGTGCAGTTCGGGCTCCCACTAGTTCTGCAAGCAGCGATCCTCTATGCCATCGGACGTACTCGGCAACCGCTTCCCGCCAAAAACCGAACCAGCCCGGAAGTATCAACTCTGAGCCGGCCAGCAACAGCACAACCACGGATCCAAAGCCAATCGCAAATCCTTTGCGCGCTCTCCAATCGCCGGTCACCCAGATCATCAGGAACGCGACCAGTGAATAACAAAGTTGCGGTTTGACCACAGCCATCGCCAGCAGAATGCCCGCCAAAACCGGCCATCCTACGCTCAGGGCCGCCACCGATCCGGCCACAAGAAAGCTGACGAGCAAGGTGATTTGCCCGAGCCGCAGCCCCTCGACCACCGCGTAACTCGACATCATAGCCGCGAATCCCAATAGACTTGCTCGCACTCCCAAGCGCAGACGCAAGCCGCGAATCCAAAGTGGAAGAGTCGCCACCGTCAGCAGAACAAGAACCACGGTGAAGACGGTCTGCGCTTTTTCAAACGGGAGTGGCAAGAGAGGCGCAAGCAGGAAGGTCACATATACCGGATAGGCGAACGCTTCGGGGTCGACCTCCGAACGTCGAGCAGGGTCGATCGGCCGGCCATAAAAGCCGCGCTCAATCTCCTCAGTCATCTCTTTGCTATAGGGATTCCGATGATTCCAGACGAGTTCTCGCGCTCCCAACCATCTCGGATAAAGATCCGACTGATAGCCACCGATACCCCACGCCCCAAGCGATGCATTCGCGCGAATCGGCAGAAGAACCCCGGCATAGTAATAAACCATGCCTCCCGCAAGAGCGAGAACTGCCGCGACCAGCAGGACTTCACGCACTTTTCCGCGCACTCTTACACGCCCAGCGCTAGCTCTACGCAGATCCGACGTGATCGTTTCTCCTGGAGCTAAAAAAGTCAGAAGCAGGAAGGTGAGGAATTATAATCGCCGTTCCCTTCATTCATCTTTCATCGCGTTTCTGATCGTGGTTGCGGTCGCGTTTCCGATGGCGTTCGCGAAAGTTCGCCTCATGCGCGGACAGGTGACAATATCTTCCAACGGCCGCGACCAAACTTCCAGAACATCCAGACTAATACCGGCATACACCACACCGGACTGAGCCACCACCAGTGCGCCGACGCCCACAATACTGTGTACAGCGCCATCAGCAAAATCGTGTCGCCGTAGACCTCACGTTTCTCAAACACCGGCCCAGCAAACAGCAGCAGGACGACCGGCAGCAAGAGGGTCAAGTCGTGCATCAGCGCATGGTAGCTGACCGCCAAAGCGCTCACGCTGGCGACTCCAAACACAAACGGCACTGAAGCATCGCGCCTGCTCACCAGCCAAGCCGCCATTCCGATCGCGATCAGCGACAGAGCCACTGTCACCCACATCGTAGTCGCGCTCCTCGCACCCGTTCCCGCAAGGGACGCGATCAGACCATGCAGGTTGGCCATGCCTGCCGCCGGAATTGCGCCGCCTGCCCCGCTCTTTTCAAGTCCGAGAACGTAATGCACGTACCCGACGACTCCGCTCCAACCACCGACTACCAATGACATCGCTCCGAGGCCCGCTGCGGTCGGAATGAATCCCAACAGTAGTCGCGGCCTCCGCACCGCCAGAATGAATGTCATCGGCAAAGCGATCTGAAATTTAAAGAGACAGAGCGCGAGAGCCATGCCCGCCGCGACGTCTTGCTCTTTCTCGAGCAGGGTAAGGCCAACGGTTCCGAGCAGCGCGAGAAGAACCGAATCCTGCCCCTGGATCAATGCCCTTTCGACCGGCATAAAACCGGCGATAGCAAGAAGGAGGAAGCGGCCGTCAAGCGCCGCCACATCGGGAAAACGTTTTTTAATGAGCGCCACCATCAACGCGAGCATGACGATGTTCAGCAGACTCCAGGCCAGATAGGCCGGGAAAAAATTCAGGTAGGCCAGCGGCAAAAGGAGCACAGCCTCAAATGGCGGATGGTTGTAAGGCAGCGCCATGTTTCGAATCTCGACGTGGGGCGCGAACTCGAGCTGCGTTTTGTATTGCAGCTGCAAATCGTAGAGACGCGCGCCTTCTCCGGCACGGATCATCAGCGCACCACAATAAAATGCCGTGAAATCCTGATATCCTCGCTCCAACTTTGGAACAAGATAAAAAACCTCGGCAAGGTTGATCGCCGTCAACGCCAGCAGAAAAATACCTGCTAGCCGCTCCTTTCGCAAAAGCTGTCCGCTCGAACGCATACTCAGGATTCCGGAGCCTGATTCTATAATTGCCCGACCTATTTCCCATGAACTTTCTCGCCAGCAGACGCTCTCTCTTTGCCGGAATCCTCTTCTTTGGCCTGCTCGCGATGACCGCACGCAGCGCCACCGACCCCGATCTCTGGTGGCATCTGCGCACCGGCCAGTTGATTGTTGAGACCCACCACGTCCCTCACACCGATACTTTTTCCTTCACGCGCGGAGGTAGTCCGTGGATTTCGCATGAGTGGCTCTCCGAAATCGTCTTGTATGAACTTTGGTCGCACGCTGGCCCGGGCGCGCTGATCATCTTCTCGTCCGTCATTATCACGGCTGGATTCTTAATGCTCTACCTGCGGTCTCCCGGAAAAGCTCATTGGGCCGCGGTTCTAACGGCTCTCGGCGCGGCTGCGTCTGCCTCCAGTTGGGGCACTCGCCCGCAGATTTTTACCTTCACGCTGGCCAGTCTGCTTCTGTGGCTGCTCGCTCGCTCCGAGCAAAGACCGCGCCTTCTACTCTGGATCCCGCCGCTATTCCTTCTCTGGTTGAATCTCCACGCCGGCTTCGCGCTCGGCCCCGCGCTTATGGTGCTCTACGCGCTCGGGCTGATCTTCGAATCGGCCGCCGGAACAACTCCCTGGACCGAATCCCGGCCCATCATTTTCCGGGTCTCCGGAATTGCCCTCGCCTGCCTCGCTCTTGTCCCCTTCAATCCAAGCGGAGTTCAACTCTATCGTTATCCCCTCGAGACGCTGCGCTCCACCGGAATGCGCACTTACATCGTCGAGTGGTTCTCACCTAATTTCCATCAGTGGATCTACTTGCCGTTCTTTTTTGTGATTTTGCTTCTTCTGGCTGCCCTTGCCTATTCCCGCTCTCGCGTCCATGGACGCGTGCTTCTCCCGCTGCTCTTCACTGCCTTGGCCGCGCTGGATGCGGTCCGGCACATCCCGATCTTTATCCTGCTAGCTGTCCCGGTCATCGCGGGCGCGCTTTCGGCTCCTTCCCCGTCCTCGATACTGTTCCCCCAGCGTCCACGTTCCGGACGAATCCAAACGGCGTTCAACGCTGCCGCGCTCATTCTTTTGGCATTGTTTGCCGTCTTACGATGGACCGAGCTCGCGCGCGATCAACCGGCCCGCGAGGCCGCGGTCTTCCCACAGAGAGCTGTCGCATTCCTCAAGACCACAGAGGAACCGGATCGTCATTTCGCCGACCGTCTGTTTGCTTACTATGACTGGGGCGGCTACGTCATCTGGAAGCTGGATTCGCGCTACCGCGTCTTCGCCGACGGTCGCGCCGATCTTTACGGTCCCGATCTCTACGGCCCCGACCTCCACGGCAATGCGCCCCACAGTGAGGACCTTCTGCGCCAGTGCGTTGAGACCGTGGTCCAACTCCACCAGGGATGGGCACAGGTCCTCGATCAATGGAATGTCGAGACCATTCTCGTTCCACCCAGCTCCGCCCTGGCTCAGGCTTTGTTTCTGGACCCGCGCTGGATCGCTCCTTACCGGGACCTCCAGGCGGTCGTTTTCATCCGGGCGCCCATCCAGGCTTCCCGGGCGATTACCTCCGACAACGGGCAATAACCGGAAAAAATGTATACTAGACCGATCCCGAATCTGCGAAACTAGTGACCTAATGAAATAGCCTCTCCGTGTCTGGGGTCGTAAGGACCGATCCTTGTATGCGAAGCACTGTATGCGAAGCGCTTGTGCGCGAGGTGGTGAGGATCTCTACGGTATTTCGCAATTCCGAATTGGCTGTCGATCGAGAATCGATGCCAGGTTATTGATTCCTGGCACAACGTTGGAGGAGAAAATTGGAATGTCAGCTTTAATCAGACATTTGTGGCTTGGTGACGAGGGACAGGACATCGCCGAATACGCCGTCATGCTCGCCGTCATTCTAGTGATCGTCATTGGTACCGTCCGTCTGATTGGCACCAATGCGAACACCGTGTTCTCACAGGTTGCCAGCACAATCCAGTAGTCGCCTGACGCCGGCCACTGCTGTTTTGTGCGCGTAGAGAACTGGTCCGCGATGGCGACAGCTGCGCGTGCCTTGCATAGGGAGTGCAATGAACCGAAGTCGTCTTGTCATGATCGGAGGCTTGGCCCTTGCGGTCGGCTTGCTCGTCAGTTATTACGTCTTTAATCAGCTCAAAGCCAGAACTGGAAGCAGCGTGCGTATGGTGCAGGCGGTCGTTGCCGCCAACGATATTCAGATCGGCTCAAAGTTGACGGACCACGATGTCACGCTCGCCGCTTTTCCGCCGGCCAGTGTTCCGCCCGGGGCCTTCGCGCGGGTCAGTCAGGTTCGCCAGCGCGGCGTAATTCTTCCTATCGGCAAAGGGGACTTCGTTCTGCCCGATAAGCTGGCCGCCGAAGATGCGGGCTCGGGCTTGCCTTCCATGATCCCGCCTGGCATGCGCGCTGTCTCGGTTCGTGTGAATGACGTAGTTTCCGTGGCCGGCTTTGTGCAGCCTGGAACGCGCGTTGATGTTCTCGCCACTGGCCTTCCCGGAACCGGCAATGAAGCACAGACCGATACCGTGCTCGAAAATGTAGCCGTCATCGCCGTGGGCCGCAGCCTGCTCGACCGCGTCATCACAGGTGAGACTCAGAACGCCGCCGTAATCACGTTGCTGGTTTCTCCGGACGATGCGCAGAGACTGACGCTCGCCGCCCAGGAAGGGCGAATTCAACTGGCCTTGCGCAATCCGCTCGATACCCGAAAGGAATCGATTGCGCCTACCAAGGCCAGTTCCCTTTCTCCCCGTGGACAAGCGGCACCCATCGCCAAGCCCAGGCTTCACAAGGTCGCTGAGAAGGTCACGCCTCCGCCTTCAGCGCCTTATCAGATAGAAATGATTCGAGGTGGAAAAAGGGACGAGACTAAATTCAAACCGGATGAAAGCAAATAAGCAGTCAAATCCGCCTTCGTGCGAGCGGATTCATGATCCACGGACTCTCGATCCAAGGAAGGCTGCGATTCCTTCGCCGAAGTTCGCATCCATGAAACCATTCCTCCTCCTCCTCGCCGCCGCGGTTCTGCTCTCCCCCACGGCTGCTTCCGCGCTCAACGAGCCAGATGGCTCTCCTTCCCCCACTGTAGCCGCAGTGGGAGCAGCTTCGGCAAGTGTCTCTTCCCAAAGCCCCGAGGCCGTGCAAGTGCCGTCCACACAACCCCCCGCCAGCACCCAGGACATGCCCGGGGCCGCGCCGCTGCGCGTCATGGTGGGCAAGTCTCTGCTGATCAACACCACCGAACGCCTCAAGCGCGTTTCGGTTACCGATCCCTCCGTTGCTGATGCGCTCCCTGTCACCCCGACGCAAGTCCTCGTCAATGGTCTCGCTCCGGGCGAAACCTCGCTCCTCATCTGGGACGAACTCGAACGTTCCCGCAGCTTCGATCTCCGCGTCGATGTGGACATCACGGCCGCTGCCGAAGAAATTCATAGGCTCTTCCCCAACGAACAAATCCAGGTTTCGCCGTCGCGCTCCGCCATCGTTCTCTCTGGCCACGTCACGACAGAAGACGTCGCCAAGCATGCCGGTGCTCTAGCCGCGGCTTACGCCAAGAATGTCGTCAACGTTCTGACGTTCGGCCCGGTCGGTGCCGACGAAGTTTTGCTCGAAGTAAGATTCGCTGAAGTGGATCGGTCCGCTTTTACGCAACTCGGCATCAATGTCTTTTCCACCGGCGCGGGCAATACGATTGGCACAGTCACGACCGGCCAGTTCGGCGGCGTCAGCACCGGTCCTGCGGTCGGCACTTCTGGCGGTGGCGTCATTCCTCCCACCACGGCCACCGTCAACAACTTTCTAAACCTGTTTTTCTTTAACCCTCAAATCAACCTGGGCGCGGTGATCGAAGCACTCCATCAAAGAAGTCTGCTAGAGATTTTGGCCGAACCCAATCTTGTCGCCCTCAATGGCAAGGAAGCCAGCTTCCTCGCCGGAGGAGAATTTCCGTTCCCTGTAGTGCAGCCCAGTGCGACCGGCATCTCGACCGTCACCATTCAATTCCGGGAATTTGGTGTCCGCCTCAAGTTCACTCCGGTGATTCAACCAAACGGCAGCATTCATCTACACGTCGCACCTGAAGTCAGCACACTCGATTTTGCCAATGCCGTTACCGTCTCCGGAACAACCATTCCCGCTCTGAGCACTCGCAAAGC
>Ga0210389_10002953_pt1 | contig 13314 bp, 10 predicted proteins | sample IncBWH28OmetaG_FD_160127 | JGI IMG/M metagenome (GOLD analysis project Ga0210389, IMG submission 160127) | Forest soil microbial communities from Barre Woods Harvard Forest LTER site, Petersham, Massachusetts, United States - Inc-BW-H-28-O ...
ACGCCGACTTCATCCTCATCGAGCCCCAGGTCGAGATGAAGCAACTGCTCGAGGCGTTCGTCTCGGAGTTCCCGAGATCGATCTTCGTGCCGGCGGGCGCTGGAGCCAAGAAGGACGTCCTGACGCTCACCATATGGGACGATCTGGCCGGGTCTTCTCTGCTGCCGAAACCAGATGACCGTCTGAAGACAGAAGGCCGACAGCGCGAGATCGAGATCATCGCGATCGACGATCTGCTGAGCTCCCGAAACATCGCGCCGCCCGCGCTCATCAAATTGGACATTCAAGGGTTCGAGCTCGAGGCGTTGAAGGGCGCGGAGCGCACCTTCGGTCAGACGGAGGCGTATATCTTGGAGGTCTCCCTCTTCTCCTTCGACGACGTGCCCGGCATGCCCACCTTCAGCGACGTCGTGGCCTTCATGCTCGAGCGGGGTTACGTGGTCTATGACTTCCCAGGATTCCTTCGGCGGCCATTGGACGGCGCACTCGGACAGTGCGACGTCTGCTTTGTGAAGACAGACGGCTTCCTCCGGAAGTCCAAGCAGTGGCGTTAGTCCTGGCGCCTTCACCGAGTTGATTGGCTCCAGCCCATCTCGAAGGTCGCGCGCCCTGGAGGGTCCGGGATTGACCTCGGTGGGCGAAGCAAGGTGGCGATGGTTTCGGCGCTCGACGAGCTCGCGTCAGGCCCCGCCGGTCACTGCTACCTTCGTCTCTCCCACCGATCGCAGAACGCGCGCAGGGATTCCGCCGGCGATGACACGCGCCGGAACCTCTCCGGTGACGACGGCGTTTGCGGCAACCACAGCGCCCTCTCCGATCTTCGCCCCTTTGAGGAGCCGAACCCCGGCTCCGATCCAGACGTTCGCAGCGACGAGCAGTGGCGCCGACATCACTGTTACTTCGTGTAACCTCTCCTCCGGAACCAGGTGATGGTTCTGATCTCGGACCGTGCAGTGCTCGGCGATGAGCGTGTCGGCCCCGATCTCGATCAGCTCATGGGCCGCCAAAACGGAGTTTCGCCCCACGAAGACGCGGTCGCCGAGGACCATGCGACCGCCCGGGCCAACCTGCAAAGCGCAGCCGTCGGACAGAATGACGTCCTCTCCAATCTCGAGATCGCCATAGATCATTAGCTCCACGTTTCTGCCCAGGCACAAGCCTCGGCCGCCGCGGATGACCCCCGGCAGGAGCGCCCGCCTGGCCGCGCCGCGCACGTGCATCGCGAACGGGGCGATCCGGTTGTACGCGCTCTTCACGAGTCGGGTCACGAGCGTCACAGCCCTACGGTATTCCGAACCGGCATCGACGACCAGGTCAGATCTGCGATATAAGGGCCGCAAGGCTGCGCGTGTCTCGACCAAGAGCCCAGATATGACGCCCGTTACCTCCTTCTGGCTCGACCGGCCTACGCTCGTCACGGGAGCCACTGGCCTGGTGGGGTCGTGGCTGGTGAGTCGCCTGGTGGCCGCCGGCGCGGACGTCGTTTGTCTGGTCCGAGATTGGGTCCCGCAGAGCGAGCTCGTTCGGGCGAACCAGCTCGAGCGGGTCAAGGTGGTCCGCGGTGACGTTCGGGATCAGGCGACCCTGGAGCGGATCCTGGGCGAATATGAGGTTCAGACCGTCATCCACCTCGCCGCGCAGACCATCGTCACGATCGCCAACCGGAACCCGGTCTCCACCTTCGAAGCGAACATCGCCGGTACCTGGAGCCTCCTCGAGGCCTGCCGCCGCAGCCCGAAGGTCGCTCAGATCGTCCTCGCCTCGTCAGACAAGGCATACGGCGACCACGACAAGCTCCCCTACACGGAGGAGACGCCGCTGGTAGGGCGCCACCCGTATGACGTCAGCAAATCCTGCGCGGATCTGATCGGGCAAGCGTACGCGACGACGTACGGATCACCGGTGGTCATCACCCGCTGCGGAAACTTCTACGGGGGCGGCGATCTCAACTGGAATCGGATCGTGCCGGGGACCATCCGCTCCGTGCTGCGCGGGCAACGCCCGGTGAACCGGTCCGACGGTACCTTCATCCGCGACTATTTCTATGTCGAGGACGGCGCCATCGCGTACATGCTGCTGGCGGAGAAGCTGGCCGGCGATCCGTCGCTGAAGGGGCGCGCCTTCAATTTCTCCAACGAAATTCAGATCACCGTGCGGCAGCTGGTGGATCGAATCCGCGAGTTGATGACCTCGAGCCTGGAGCCCGACGTCCGCAACGAGGCGAGCCACGAGATCGTGCATCAGTATCTCTCCGCGGCCGCCGCGAGGCGTGATCTCGGCTGGAAGCCGCAGTTCTCCCTGGAGGAGGGCTTGGTGCGAACCATCGCCTGGTATCGTAAATTCTTCGCCTCGACGCCATGAAGTCGTCTCCGGAACCGAAAAAGCGCCTCCTGGTCTTCGTGGTGGCGTACCACGCCGAATCGACGCTGACGGCTGTCCTGGAGCGCATCCCCGCCGGGCTCTTCGAGAGCTACGACTGCGAGATCCTGGTCATCGACGACGCGTCGACCGATCGGACCTTCGCGATCGGCCGAGAGTACAAGCGCGATCATCCGGAGGTGGCGCTCACCGTGCTGCGGAACGAATTCAACCAGGGATACGGCGGCAACCAGAAGATCGGATACGCCTACGCCATCGCGGAAGGGTTCGACGTCGTCGCTCTGCTGCACGGCGACGCCCAGTACGCGCCGGAGGAGCTTCCGAAGCTGGTCGGCCCGATCGCGGCCGGCCACGCCGACGCGGTGTTTGGCAGCCGCATGATGGTCTCGGGGGCGGCGCTCAAGGGCGGAATGCCGCTCTACAAATATGTCGGCAACCGGATCCTCACCGAGATCCAGAACTTCGTGCTCGGGACCCGGCTGTCGGAGTTCCACAGCGGCTACCGCATCTATTCGGTGCCTGCGCTGAAGAAGGTCCCGTTTCGGCTCAACTCGAACGACTTTCACTTCGACACAGAGATCATCATCCAGTTCCTGAACGTGGGCGCCCGGATAGTCGAGCTGCCGATCCCGACCTACTACGGCGACGAGATCTGCCGCGTCAACGGAATGAAATACGCGCGCGACGTCGTGGCCGCGACCCTCCGAAACGCCGCGCATCGGGCCGGTATCCTCTACCAACGTCGGTTCGACACCCAGGCAGGTGAGACCCGCTACGATTTGAAGCTCAACTACGCGAGCAGCCACACCTACGCGATCGATGCGGTGCCGCCAGGTTCCAAGGTCATCGACATCGGAGGTGGATCGGGGGGCGTCGCCAGGGAGCTCGCTCGCAAGGACTGTGAGGTCTGTGTCGTGGACGCGATCCAGCCGGTGCGCCCGGAACCCGGGGTCAGCTACCAGGTCTGCGATCTGGACGGAGCGGTCCCGACGGTCGAGGGGTACTCCCACCTGTTGATGCTCGACATCATCGAGCACCTGGTGGAGCCGGAGGCGTTTCTCGAACGCCTCCGCACGCAGTTCACCTACGAACCGAAGACTCTCGTTTTGACGACGCCGAACATCGCCTTTCTGGTTCAGCGCGTGCAGCTCGCCCTCGGACAGTTCAACTACAATCACACCGGGATCCTCGACTTTACCCACCGCCGGCTCTTTACGTTCCGGGGACTGAACCGCCTCCTGCGAGACGCCGGGTTCAAGGTGAAGGAGATCCGCGGGGTTCCGGCGCCCTTCCCAAAGGCGATCGGCGACGGACCGTTGAGCCGCGCCCTCCTGCGCCTGAACCTGCTGGCGATCCGCGCCTCGAAGACATTGTTCTCCTACCAGATCTACGTGGTCGCGGAGTCGACGCCCGACGTCGAGTTCTTGCTCCGCCACACCCGTCGGAGCGCAGAGAGCGGGAACGATCAGCCCGCGCGCGCTCGCGGTGTGGGCGCGTAGGCTCGTCGGCGTGCGGCGTCTGCCCAAGGAGGGGTTGCTCGTTCTCGGCGTCTGGTTGGCGCTGTTCGTCACCAACCCGGGGCGCAACGAAACGGTGGATGTCGAGATGCGGCAGGTGGTGACCAGACGGATCTGGACCACCGGTCACGTGACCTTGACGTCCCTTCCTCACAGCGACATGCCGCTGGCGTGGGTACCGGCAGGCCCGGGTCGATGGGCGGCGCCGTACGGGATCGGACAGAGCTTGGTCTTCATCCCCTTCGACGCCGCCGGAGCGCTGTTGGAGCATCTCAGCCCACCCAGTTGGCGCGAGCGTGTGGGCTGGCTTCCGATCGGACTCGGCCTGCTGCCCCTGCTGGGCGTCGGATGCTGGCTGGCCATTCGCAAGGTGTTGCGGGTGCAAGGGTTCGACGAGCAATGGTCCCTGGTCGGATCGCTTGCTCTCGTCTTCGGAACGATCGTCTTCCACTACCTGGGACAGGCCCAGGAGGAGATGTTGGTCGGATTCTTCCTGACCCTGTCGCTCCTGTTCGCGTTGCGACTCCGATCGGCCCCCACGGCCCGAAACGCCCTGCTCTCGGCCGTCTTCGCGGGCGCCTGCTTGATCACCCGGCCTGTTTCGGTCTTCTCGCTTCTGATCATTCCGGTTCTGTTTTGGTCTGCGGCGAAGGACGGTGCTGCCCGCGCCCGGCTTTTCCTTCCGGCCAGCGCCGTGGTGATCGCCTCGCTGCTGGTGATGCTCGGATACAACTACGCCCGCTTCGGGAGCCCCTTCGCGATCGGGTACGACCGCCTCGGCCACGTTTCGAAGATCGCCTTCGACGCTCGCTCGCCAAAGGTCTTGGCGACTCTCGTTTTCGGTCCGGGGATCGGCCTGCTCGTGTTGTCGCCGCTTCTCTTGCTTACATTTTGGGGGCTGGCGCCCCTCTGGAGGCGAGATCGGGCCTACTTTGTAGGTCTGAGCGCCTCGGTCGTCTCCTGCTACCTGTTCTTTTCGTGCTGGCACGACTCCTACAGCGGCGGCGTGGCCTGGGGCACCCGGTACCAGTGTCATCTGTTGCCGCTCTATGCCGTGCCCCTGACGCTGGGGATCCAGCGTCTGGTCGAGACGCTGAGTGGGCGACGGTTGGTTGTTTTTGTAGCCACGGTGAGCGTCGCCATTCAGCTGCTGTCGGTGGTGATCACCCACCACATGGAGTACTTCGAATCAGCCTGTCAGAACGGAACGGAGGAGGCGCTGGCGAGCGGCCTCGCCGAAGGTGAATTCGTCCGACGCGTAGAGAACGTCCTCCGATGGGTGAGGCGGGCTGGTCCGCCTCACTGTGAGAGCGCCGAGAACCAGAAGACGATCAACCTCACCTGGGATCGGTACGTACCGAACTTCTGGGGCCCCGTTTTCGCGCACCGCGTGTCGCGGAAGGCCGGTTTCCCGCTGTTGATCCTCTGGAGCGGCCTCGCGCTCGCCGCGGTGGCGCTGCTCGCCCGCGGCACCCGCGATGCGCTCCGTGGCCTTTCGGGGTCCGCACCAGAGGTCTCCCCGGGGTTGCCCAAAGGCTGAGGATCGATGACCACCACGCCGCTGGTCACCGTCGTCGTGCCGACGTTCAATCGCATCCGCTACCTCGAAGAGGCCCTCCGGAGCGCGGTGGCACAGAGCTACCGGACCCTCGAAATCATCGTCAGCGACGACGCCAGCGCAGAGAACGTCTTCGAAGCGGTGGTGGCGCCGCTCGGGGATCCGCGGATCGTCTACCGCCGGAATCCGGCGACGCTCGGGATGGGACTGAACATCTGGGGCGCGCTCAGGAGCGCCAAGGGGAAGTACGTCGCGACCCTCCACGACGATGACATCTGGGAGCCCGAGTTTCTTTCGCGCCTCGTCCCTCCGCTGGAAAGCGATCCGTCGATCGGGGTCGCATTCTGCGATCACGCCGTCATCGACGAGGCCGGCGTCTCGAATCCCGCCGCAGCAGACGCGAACACACACAACTGGCGCCGAGACCTCCTCGCCGCGGGAAAGATCGAGCGCTTCACGGAGGTCGCGCTGGTCAACCAGTCGGTTCCAGCCGCGATGGCGGCGCTGTTTCGCAAGGAGGCGATCGACTGGACCGACTTTCCGCCGGAGGTCGGCACTTACTATGACGTCTGGCTGACCTACCTCGCGGCGCGCACCGGCATGGCGGGCTATTACGACCCGGCGCGGTTGACGCGTTATCGCGTTCATCAGGCCTCGGAGACGGTGGCTTGGGGTCACCTCTCGGGGCGACTGCGTGCGCTCAGGCAGTCCGAGTTCATGCTCCGGCGGTGCCTGGCCGATCCGGCGCTGGCGTCGATTCGTCCCGTCATGGCCAGCAGGTACCGTCAGACCGTGAATGCGTTGACCCTCACTCTCCTCGAAGACGGCAAGCCGCACGAAGCGCGGGAGATGCTCCGCCGAGCGATCCCCCTGATTCGGCGCCCCGAGCACCGGTTGATGTTGGCGGCGACCGTTCTTCCGGCGGGCCTCCTCAGGGGGGCCAGCCGCTTTTCGCGCCGGGCTCGCCTGTTTCTTTCGCGTCGTGGTTAGCGAAAGCGGGCCCGCACGCGCGCCCAGGACTGGGCGTCGACGCCCAGCTTCCGGCGAAGCGGCCGCGTGACGTCGACCAGGTGACGCCGCAAGAGCTCGATTCGCGCCGAGACATACGGTCGGCTCAGCGCCCGCCGGACCGCCGTCTCCGTGACGACGTGGGTGGCGTGATCGGTCGTGAAGAGTCGCTTCCAGTCGCCGATCAGCTCTTCATTTCGCCGGGTGTCCTCACCCTTCAGATACGCCTGATGTCCCCCCAGATCGCCTCGCGCCGGCTTGATGTGCGAATAGTTGTGGTTCTGGTGGATGACCGGCGCCCCATCACTGGCGTCGATCAGCGGGATCCCCCTTTTCCGCACGCTCCAGAGCAACCAGTTGTCGTAGCCAGGGCGACCGATCGCGAAGGGCGGGACGTCAGCGATCTCGCCGCGGGGGAAGACAAAATAGTCGATGTACATGTTGGTGGCGAGCCGCCCCGACCTCTTCGCGCGAGCGAGCAAATCGTCCGCCCAGGAGGGCACCGAGAAGTCCAGCGGCTCGAGCACGTCGAGATCCCAGCGACGTCCGACCATCAGGAACTGCCGCCTCCAACCAGTGGCGAGTCGAACCGCCCGCATCCAGGGTTGGGTCAAAATGATGTCGGCGTTCACAAAGCAGACCGTCTGATGGCTGGCCTTTCGCTGCCCTTTCTCCAGAAGGTCGTTCAGCATCGGCGCGCCGGAAGGACTGGTCGCGACGTCCGGCACGTGCAGCGCCCCGAACTCGGCCGCGGCTTCTGCGGTCCCCGGATCCGAGCCGAACAGGATGATCTCCGGCCGAGGCTCCAGCCTCGCCCAGCTCTGAATCGCGTTGCGCTGGATCAGTCCGAAATGTCCTTCGAACGCCTTCGGGATCGCCAGAATCGTCAACATCAGGAGCTTCCTGCGGCGACCGCGGTCCGGAGCTCCGCCGACGGGTTCGAGGCGGCGTCTTCAGAAGCCTTCGCGGCTGCGTTCTGGCGAAGCACCGAGACCACGTCCGCCAGGATGAACCCGCATCCCATGAAGTACAGCGCCTGCCAGTTGTGGTCGAAGGTCAGGTTGCCGTACATCGTCAGGGCGGCGTACGACAGTGCGGCCGCCGCGGCGCCGCGCCGCCGCGCGCGCTTGAGGATCCCGTAGGCCCGTAGGAGAGCGACCATCAGTCCCAGTTTGGTGATCCAGAACAGGATGAACCCGACGGGACCGAGCTCGACGAGGTAACGCCCGACCTCCCCTTCGGTGTCCCACTCGGTCCCGACATGAAGGGACATTCGGGCGTTCTGCTCCATCCCGGTCCCGACACCGAGCGCAGGATAGTCGAACGTCATGAGGGCCACAGGAGGCAACAGGGTGGCCGCCTCCGCGAAGCGTCCGGCGGTCTCGTCCCGATTGTCGAAGCGGCTCTGCACGCCGAGCATCGCGTCGGGAAAGGCGACGATCGATAGCGCTGCGGCGACGAAAGCGCCGATCAAGATGCGGCGTCCAACCTGGGTAAAGAAGAGCCCCGCAGACCACAGCGAGAGGCCGAGGATGGCGATCCCGATGACAACCGAGACCCGTGAGCCGGACATGGGCACGACCGCTGCCGCCGCGAAGGTCGCCAGCAGCGCAAAACGCCTGAGGCGGGGATTTTGGGTATCGAGGCCGATCGACAGGAGCAGCGCCGGGACCGTCAGGGTGAAGGCGACGAATCCGCTCACGAAGGTGAACGTCGAAGAGACGCGGGCGCGCCCGGTGCTCGCGACGGTGATGGGGCCAACCGCATAGGCGTCATCTTTGCTCTCGTAGTTATTGATGCTGGATTCCGCCGGAGAGGTAAACTGCACGGCGGCCATCGCGGCGACGCCGACCGCCAGCGACAGCAGCGCATAGATGGCGCGCTGCTTTTGCCGCGCGTTCTGCAGGACCCCCGCGATCACCAACGGCGCCAACCACCAGAGCCAGTAGGCGCGCAGCCCGATCAAAGCGAGCACCTTGGACTGCTGCTCCGGGTTGAAGACCTCGATCAGGGTCCAGACGAAGGAGGCCATCCAGGCCGCCTGGAAGCCACGGTAGAGGTATCTCGCGGTGCGGCGGACGGGAAGCGTGGGCCTGAACCGGAGGTACCCGAAGAGCAGGACGACGTCCTTCAAGAAGTAAAAAGCCGCGTCTGGAAGGGCAGGGAGGTACTTTCTTCCCAGACCCTCCAGGCAGATCGCCGAGATCAAAGCTATGAACCACGCGGTTTCCATGAGAGTGCGGCCGAGAGGCGGCCATTTTAACAGAAGTGGGCGGTTGCTACTTTGCGCTGGGGTCGGTGGAACCCCGAAACAACATCCGCAGGCGAGCCTGTCGGGTCTCCAGCTCGTGCAGCGCAGCGACGACCTCCGGGCTGTTCGGGCTGAGCCGTGAGGCCCGCGCGTAAGCCTCATGGGCGTCCGAGTCATGACCGATGGCCTCGGCGGCGCGTGCGTATTCGATCCAGAACGTGACGTTGTCAGGCATATCGACCAGGACGGACCGGTATTCATCCAGCGCCTCGGTCCAGTGCCCCAGGCGTGCATTGATGCGGGCGCTGGCGACGTGCTCCTCGGCAATCGATCCGCCCGTCTGGTACAAGGCCAGCTTCAGCCCGTCCAACGATCGGGCGGCCGCGTTCCATTTCTCGTACTTGGTCACGAGGTCGACGCGCTCCCTGGCTACCGCCAGATCGGTCGGATAGCGCACCGACGCGCGGTCCAAGATCCCCAGCGCCTCGTCCGCCCCAGGCGCCCCCTTCATGTCGAGGAGAAGCTGCGCCCTCAGCAAGGCGACGCGTGCGTCGTCTACACCGGCGGCGCGTGCGGCGTCGAGCGTCGCCGCCGCCTCCTTGAGCTGGCTCGACTGGATCTGGAGTCGCGCCCGGACCACCAGGCTGTCGGGCCGCGGGGCGCCAAGGGCATCCGCCTGATCGAGCACGACGAAGGCGTCGCCCAGACGGCCCAGGCCACCCAGGAACGAGACGAGCTCCAGCGTCCGCACGCTGCTGGAGGCGGCGACGGCGGCCAGCTCCTCCGGCTTGGCGCCAGCCCCGAAGAGCTCTCCCATCGTCGGGCCGAAGAGCGAAGGTTGGATGTCGACGGCGGTCCGCCATTCGAGCAGGGCTTGCCGCCGCAGGCCCATCCGCCAGAGGTTCCGGGCGATCTCGACGTGAACCGCCTCGCACGAAGGGCAGAGCCGCAGCGCCCGATTGAGGGCGTGCAGACGCGGGGACGGGGTCCCGGGCGGTCCCTTGAGCGGCTCCAAGCGCGCGTCGCCGAGGGCGTAGAGATAGTCGAGCGGGTGGGTCTCCTCGGCCCGGATCATGAGCTGGCGCTGGACCGCCGCTGTCGACGGCTTTCTGAGGAGCGCATCGAAATCGTCGTAGCTGGCGTGAGCGATCGAGGCGATCCCGAAGATCAGGCCTGCGCCCGCCACCGCCGCCAGCGCCAAGGGTGCCCGCGCCGATTGGCTCGAACCGGCCGATGGCTCGGCGGGCGGCCGGAGCCGGCCGAGGACCATGCCCAGAACAGCGGTGAAAGGGAGCAGGATCCCGAGCGTCTCCAGGCCGAAATCCACGGTGCTGTGGACGAGCACCGCGAAGAGTCCGGCCACCAGCGCCGCTTCGATCTTGTCGCGGCGCCCGCGGCGAACGATCTGCCAGGCGGCCAGGGCGATCGCCGCCGCGATGAGGAGCAAGAAAAACCATCCGCAGTCGATCAGCAGCTGCAAGGGCTCGTTCTCGACGAAGGCGAACCGGAGGGGATACGAGACCCGGATCGATCGATAGATGGGGAACACGCGGTCGAAAGCGCCGCGCCCAATCCCGAAGGGGTGGGCGGCGAAGACGTGCAATCCCTGGCGCCAGAGCTGCAAGCGGAGATCGCTGGAAACGGCGTCGGTCTTGAAGCGGTCGACGAGCTGCCCCGCCCCGAGAGCGCCTGCGCCGAGGACGACGAGCCCCAGAAAGAGTCCGGCCCAGGCCAACGAGGCTCGGCGACGACCGGCGGCCCCCGCCTCGGGGGCGAAGTACCCGAGAAAAACGAACAGCAGGACGCCCATGCTCAAACCGAGCACGGCGCCTCGCGAGAGCGTGGCGGCCGCACCCCCCGCGCAGAGCAGCGTGCCGACCAGCCAGCCGATTCGGTTGAGCGCGGTCGGCCGCTGAAACGAACAGGCCAGACAGACGAACGCGCAGAGCTCGAGGAATTCGGCTGTGTGGTTGGGGTTGACGAAGGGGCCCGCCACCAACGATCGCTGGGCGGCGGCGAAGGTGCCGTAGAGCTTGCTGATCCCCAGGATGTGATGCCCGAGGCCGATCGCGACGGCGGCGACTCCGGCCAACCCGATGGCGCGCGCGACGACGTGACGGCGACTCTGCCCGGAAGCCAGGTGGTACCCGATCAGGAAGGCCATCAAAGCGGCGGCCGCCCGGCCCACGTAGACCCGTGTGTTGGGCGGGTCGAGGCTGAGTGGCCAAGCCAGGGGCGAAACGAGGCGATTGTCTCGCAGCAGGTCAGTGCCCACAGGATCGAAGAGATGGCGGAGTCCCATCGGGAGGGGAACGGACTGAATCAACGGAATGGCGACGAAGATCAGCGGGAGTACCACTCCCACGCCGATTCGGAGCGTCCGTCCTTGCATGGCGAGACCCGCGATCAGAATGGCAAGGCCCGTGGCGGCGGTCGCCATCAGGCCAATCATCGACCCGCGGTGAACGCCACCCGCCAGCAGGGGGGCGGCCACCACGACGGCGACGCAGAGAGCGGTGCCCGCGTCAGTCAGGCCGCCCGCCCCCGCAATGCGGCGGCGCCGGCCAGAGCGGCCTCGCCGAGTAGGCCCACCGCTGCTGGTCAACGACGGGGCGGTCGCCGTGTCAGAAAACCCGTTCGTCGACGACGAGGACGTCACCAGGGAGAACCATCACGTTTGGAGAGCGCCCTTCGCTGATGTCCGCGACCGGAAAGGTATGAGTTTCGATCTTGCCGGCGACCTGCCGCCGGAGGTTGACGGAGTTCTTGGCCGCGATCCCGGTGAACCCGCCAGCGTTGGCGATGGCGTCGACGATCGTCATGTTCGGGTAGTAACTGACCTGACCCGGTTTGCCGACCTGACCCAGAACGGAGATCTTCTGGCTGTTCCGATCCTTTATCGTGACGACGACCTGCGGATCCTTGAGGTACTTGTCCTTGAGCTTGTTGACCAACAGCTGCTGGATCTCGCCGGTCCGCAGACCTGCAATCTGGAGGCGTCCGGCCAGCGGATAGTCGACCGTTCCATCCGTCGCCACCCGAAACATGCCCGACAGGTCAGTTTCACCATAGACCCGGACGTCGAAGGTGTCGTCGATTCCGATCCGGTCCTCCGGCGCACCGACCTCATCGCTGGCCGTAACGTGCTTTGGCGCCGGATAGCAGCTCGAAAGCCCACCCAGCCCAACAACGACAACCAGCAAGGCCGGACGACACCAGGCGGACATCGACCGCCTAGATTAGTACGTGATGCCCAGGCGCGCAAACACCTGCTGCTTCAAGTAGTCGTTGATCGGAATGTTGCTGCGGTTGTCGAGCAACGAATAGCCGACGCCGAGGTAGGCCCAGTTACGCAAGAAGTAGTCGAGGGTCGCTCCCAATTGGAAGAAATTGTCGACGCGATTCCCTCCGCCCGGGGTCATCTGGTTCGCGTCGACCGTCTCCCCTTGATAGGAGAGATACGAGTAGCGGCCCGAGAGGTCCAGGCCGAGCCGGCCGGCGATCTGCTGGACGTAGGAAGCGTAGGCCGTCTCTTGGTAGGCGAAATTGGAGATGACGGCGTTGACGAAGTCGTGGCGAAAGCCGACGACGGCACGGCTCAGCTGCGTGAGCCGCGCGGTGAACGCCAGGTCCAGGTAGGTGCTGCCCAAAAATCCAGACGTCGAGGTCCCGTCCGAGTAGAAGGCGTTCACGTAGCCCAGGGTCAGGACGGCGGAGGTCTTTTCGGTCAGGAGACCTCTGAGCCCGGCAGTGACCAAGAGCGGATAGGAGTTGGAGAGCTTATTCAGGGTCGCGGCCGTCTGATCGAAGTAGTCGACGGCGCTCTGCTGAACGTTCAGGAAGATGGCCGTCTTGGGGAGCCACTTCCACGCGACGTCCAGCATGAGGGTGTTGGTCATCGCGTTCGCGTAGCTGTACGTGGGCCCAAGTGGGCTCGTGTCGTAGATGTTCACCATGTTGGTGAAGCGCAACAGCCCGGTGAGGCGACCACCCCCAGGGGACCATCTACCTTCGATCGAGGCCTGATTGTTCGTCCGCTCGATGCCAGCGCTGGACGGGACGCCGCCGCCGGTGGCGTAGGGTGGATCCTCGATGCGGGCGAAGACGTCTGCTACGCCCAACCCAAATTGCGCGCCGCCCAGGCTGAGCGAGAGCCCGGCATTGGGATTCCAGGCGTCGCGGTAGGCGGACGCCACTTCGGAGTTCCCATAGTGCCGGTACTGGAGGCCCGCGCGGGCGTCGAAGCTCAGCTCTCTGGATGTCGGGCCGGTCCGTGTCGCGTTGGTGATCTCCGCGTACGGCATGACTCGAAAGATCGACGACCCGATAAGGTTGTTCGGTGCGTAGAAGACGTTGGTGTCGTAGCCGGCTTCGGCGCCGATGCCGGCATGCAGCAGGACACCGTCGGCGATCTGGATCCCGGTGTTGCTCTCACCGCTCGACTTGTACGGGAGCCCCGCGTAGCCGATGGTCACTTCCTGCGCGGACGCGATTCTTCCCGCGAGCAGGGCGCCCAGACCGATCAAGAAAGCGAAACGGCGGTTCATAGAGTGGTGTCTTTATCTCGGCAAAGGAGTTGACCGGCGCGGGGGAGGGCGGAC
>Ga0210389_10002954_pt1 | contig 13312 bp, 14 predicted proteins | sample IncBWH28OmetaG_FD_160127 | JGI IMG/M metagenome (GOLD analysis project Ga0210389, IMG submission 160127) | Forest soil microbial communities from Barre Woods Harvard Forest LTER site, Petersham, Massachusetts, United States - Inc-BW-H-28-O ...
GGACTACATCGGTTGTCCGCTGTTTGCCCTTAGCGGCGCCAGCGGCGAACCCGTGCCAGGTCTGCTGAGAAGAGTCTGCAGCGCGCCAGCGTCGTTCATGGCGAAGTTTCACGCGCTGAGCTGCCCACTGGGTGTGGAGCGTGAAATCTTTAGCTCGTCCTCATTCATCTCGGCGGACACTTCGGCAAATAAAAGCGTGCTCAGATAACGCTCGCCGGTATCGGGAAGCATGCAGAGGATGTTCGCGCCCACTCCCGCCTCTGCTGCCATCTGCAGAACTCCGGACACAAATCAGGGCAAGCGGCCGGCGGCCCGCCGTTGCTCGAAAGCCTTGACGTTAGTGTAGGCGAGCAGCAGCGTGTGACAGGGGATTTGAGCCTTCACGGCCTTGTTCAGCATGAAGCCGAGGATGTGCTCCACCTCCGTTCGACCGCCCCGCTCGATATCGCGCAGCATCGACGTCGAATATTGCGAGTCCGGCTGGGAGAACGTCTCCTCCCACGATTTCATGAAGGAAGCGCTCGGTGCGTGACCGTTGGCGGCAGCGATCGAGGCACCACAACGAAGCTGATCGAGAAACAGCTCGCGCCCATGTGGAGTGCGGACGATCTCGCCAACATTGGCTCGCATCAGGCAGGTCATGGTGGCCGCGGTCGAGAGGTGAACCAGCTTTTCCCACATTCGCTGTACGATATCGGGGACCGCGGAGGCTTCCACGCCCTTTGCAGCCTCGAACAGCGCCGCCAAAGCTCTCACGCGCTCCGTCATCTCGCCTGTTTGCTCGCCGAAGGTAAGCGCTCGCCAGTCGTTGAATTGCCGAATAGCGCCGTTCGGCATAATCGTCGCTTGAATCTTAGCGGTGCCTCCGAGCACACGGTGCGGGCCGAACTTCTCATTCAAGACGTCGATATGGGCAATGCCGTTCAGGAAAGGCAGTACATAGCCGGTCGGCGCTACGGCTGGCGCGATGGCCGCAATCGCGGCATCGAGATCATATGCCTTGCAAGTCAGGATCACAGCGTCAAAGACCGGGATGATCTCCGGTGCGATCACAGTCTTCACTGCCAGTTGGGCATCCCCGAACGGGCTATCGATCCGCAACCCTTGCTCGGAGAGAATCTTGCGCCGTTCGTCACGAACAAGAAACGTGACGTCGGCTCCGCTCTCGGCGAGGCGCCCGCCGAAATAGCCGCCGGTGCCGCCGGCTCCGAGCACCAGGATCTTGGGCTTGCTCACAGTCGTTCCTCCTCATTCCACCGCCCGATCTATTTGCGCCTTGCGCACGCCCTCAAGGCGAGGATCGAAAGCAAACTCGATCCGCACGCCGCTCGGTTCCCGCACCATGAAATGGATCGTCGGGCCTGCGCCGGACCGCTGCGGACCGAACTCGACGGTAACGTCAGGCCAATTCGACACCTGTTGGTAAAGGGCGTCGAGGCTCGCTCGATCGACGACCGCGAGGGCCAGATGGTGCAAACCGACATTGGTACGTCGATTGAACGCGATCGCCTCCTTGGGCGACTCAACCTGCCACAGCGTGAGGACGCCCCGTCCATCCGACACAAACGCCGCCGGATAGTCCGACCGCTCACCGACAACGCTCCATCCAAGGCAATCGCAAAAGAACTTCCGCGAGCTTGCAAGATTGCGAACGCTCAGCCCGACATGATCGAAACCGAACGTGCTGGCGTTGACTTCGTCTGCCATGTGTCAGATCATCTCGAGATTGCGTATCTTGTCCTCGTCCCACGCGATTCCACTGCCGGGACGTCGTGATGCCAGTACCTTGCCATCAACTATTCGTAAGGGCTCCTGCAACAGCGCATCAGCCCAATCTACATATTCGAGCCAATGGGCTGTGGGAGTTGCGGAAAGGAGTTGGGCGCTGACCTCGGGCATCAGGTGAGAAGACATTTCCACGCCCTTGGCAGCCGCAAGCGCCGCGGCTTGCATCCAGCCGGTGACGCCCCCGATCCTCGCAAGATCGGGCATGACGAAATCGCTCGCACGAACGGTCATGGCGGCGAGCATGCCTTCGGGTCCGTTAAAATTCTCGCCGATCTGCACCGGCACAGCCAGCTCTCTGGTGATGGCGGCGCAGGCCTCATAGTCCTCATTAGGGATCGGTTCTTCGAGCCAGTAGATCCCTTCTTCCTCAAGTTGGCGGCCGCGCGCGATCGCCTCTGCCATTGTGAGCGCTTGGTTATAGTCCACCATAATGGCAACCGCATCACCGACAGTGCGGCGAACTGCCTTCAAGGCCGCAATATCCTCTTCAGCCGACGGATATCCCAACCGGAGCTTTACCGCCTTCAGGCCCTTTGCAAGCAGTGCATCTGCCTCCCTTGAGAGGTGGTCGGGCTCCATCAGGCCAAGACCACGGCTGTCATAAGCCCGAAGATCCCGCGGCGTGCTTCCCAGCAGCGCCGCAAGCGGCATTCGCCTGGACTGCGCAAGCAGGTCCCAGAGCGCCATGTCGAATAGCGAAAGCGCCATCCGGACCGCACCGGTGACGCCAAGCAACGCGAATTGACGCGAAAGCGACCTCGCCGCGTCGTAAGGCGTCACGGTGCTGCTCGCCAGGAGATCGAAGGCCTCCGCCAGGTGTGCCGCGATCGCGCGTGCTCCCGACGGCCGGTAGCAAAACGCATACGCATGTCCGGTCACGCCGTCGTCGGTCACAAGATCGACCAGCAAAAGCGGAACTGTCCTGACGATCGCCGCGCTCGTTCCGAGTGTGAAATTCAGCGGAACGAGCACGCCGCGCGAGCTCAGGGAGCGAAGCTTGACCGGCCCGACGCCGGTTTCGGTGGGATTCATCGTTTCCACTTCCATCTTATCAGGTTGCCATCCTTAGGGATTCCTGAGGGGGCAGGGTGTTTGTCAAAATCCTGCCGGGGCGCGACGACCAATTCCCAACCTCAGTCGTAGAATGCAGGGAGCAGCTTAAGCTTGTCGGATTGCTTCTTGTCATGATTGATGAAGAGCGTCGCCTTGTATGTTCCGATAAGCTGCCTGATTTTTTCCATCGACGCGATAGATTCTGCCTTATTGGTGTTGAGGGACGGAACTATGCTTTTCTCGAAATTATCTTCCAAGTGAACGACGTCGCCGGACAGAATGATGAAGCCAGAATTCTTGAGATGAACTAGCAGCGACTGGCTGCCGGGAGTATGCCCTGGCGTGGAAACCAAAATGACGCTCCCGTCGCCGAACACATCGGTATCGCCGTCGATGAGTTGAAGGTTCTTCGGGGTGCCCAAGAGCCTGCGCGCCAGCGCTATCAATTGATTCACGTTGTCATTCGCCCCGTCGGGGGAACGTATCCAGCTATACTCAGCCCGCTGCATCAAGATCGTCGCGTTGGGGAACAAGCTCACGTTACCTATGTGGTCTCCGTGCGTATGCGATATTGCGACCCGAGCGATATCGTCTGGCTTCAGCCCGATCTCGGCGAGTTGATCTGTCAGGGTCCGATCGAGGTGATAGACGATCAATTTTGGCAGGGTGGACCAACCACGAGGGTCGCTGTGCGCTGCTTCAGGAACGCCCGTGTCCCAAAGCAACCATTCGCTTCCATGCCTTACAAGCCAGCAAGTAGATGAGAACTCGATACTAACTCCGACGTTCTGGCCCGGCGTCCAGACCGATTCGTCGTTTGCGACGGAGCGACCACAATCCAACCGAAAAAGCTGTTGCGCAACACCGGCGTTGAGTGGATTTGGTAGTTTGGAGTCCGCACGCGCATCCAGTGCGCCTTCCACCATGAGCAAGAGGGTAACCACGACCAATAATATCGCTGCCTTTATTTGTCTCAGCATGACCATTCCTCCTCGAGGATAACGCGACGCTCGTCATCTGGCCGAGCTCTACACCGCCAACTGAAAAGCGCCAAAGGTACACCAATCGCGTTCTATTGCCGGAGTCCGGTGAATGTCACGGAACGCGTGATACTAACGGCTTGCCCTTTTCAACGATGTAATGGGCGAGAGCCTTGAACAGCCTGCCGCTGACATTACAAACGTTATGCGCTTCCCCGGGCGCGAATTGCAGCGGTTGTCCAGCTTTGAGAAACAAGTCCGGCTTACCATCGAACTTCGCGACGGCCTCTCCCTCGAGGACATAGGCACTTTCAACGCCAGGATGAGCATGCCGGCCCGTGCAGCTGCCCGCCTCAAGTTCAGCAATTACGCTCACCGTCTCGTAGCCTGGCGGGAAGTCGATCGTCTGTAGTGGCGTTCGCTTCTGGGCAAGTGAATTGCTTCCGGTAGCAGCAAACAGGATGATCGCAGCCGAAAACACCGTCAGGGGTCGCGGGACGAAGCGCATTCGTGTCTCCTATTGAAATCAAAGAAGTGGTTCTTTCACGACGGCGACCTGGCTCTTGTTTACTCACGACCAAACCCTCGACGTTGAATGCTCGGTTCGGCCCGTGCCGTGTTTTCTGTCCATACTCCTCATCGGAGTTCGAGCGAATGCCCGTTGTTCGGAAGACACTCTTCCGCCCGGCGGTTGAATGGTCGCGCATTGGGTGTCGACGGCACCCGGACGCACCTTCGCGTCGCTCGATGCGAAATGCAGGTCTTCTTGCCGGGTAGAGCTCCGAAAGTTCGGACAATACCCCTTGAAGTAACCTATAAGATGCGTTGAGGGGTGGGCGCGAGTATTTCGAGGTGGGGTGCGACCAGCCAAAGCCCAACGGAACGAAGGCCCAGGAGTGCCGAGTTGCCGGCCAGCGACGCAACTGACTGTCGCTCAGCTCGCACAGTGTTCACGCGGGTCCCGCCTCGATTTGCATCTAATGCAGTGCGACCAATGTTCCTTCTCAGGACCTCGCGCCCGATTGCGAAGTGGGTGGCAATGGACTGATAAGGGTTCATACGAAAGCTTATCAGTCGTCAAAGCGGCGCGAGCGGAAGGCCTAAGGTCGTCATGGTTGCTGGATGTGCCGTTGCCGTGTGGCAACTTCACGGCGAACATCGCAGTGACGTTTTCCCCGGCATGATGTGAACTCCTTCACACTCCCCTTGCACCGTTTTCGCAGAAGCTCAGCTTTCGGGAGACACATTCCTTCTGGCACTTGCTTGTGATGATCTGCTCGGCAGTGGGAGGAAACGATGCGGCAAGGACATCCGCAGCACGATGGGCACCGCGGGGAATTGCCCCTTGAAGGTGAACGCCGTCACGTTACGGTTCTTTTCGCCGATTTGGTCGGCTTCACCGCCTTTTCTGAGCGTGCTGGCGAAGAAGCCGCATACGGACTTATGCAGTATTTAGCCAAGCTGCTTCGGATTGAAATCGAGGCGCGCGGAGGTACGGTAAGAGGGTTTACCGGCGATGGTGTCATGGCGTTGTTTGGGGTGCCGCAGGCGCAAGAGGACGCGCCACTGAACGCCTGTCGAGCCGCACTGTCTATTCAAAGGAGAATTGTCGAAGAGTCTCAGAATATCGAAGTGAAGTACGGGCTGCGACCCGAGCTGCGAATCGGTATCAATACCGGCTTGGCAATCGTTGGCCAGGTCGAACACGGAGAAGATGCAACCGCCACTGCTCTTGGCGATGCAGTAAATCTCGCTTCTCGCTTGCAGGCACTTTGCCCTCCGGGGTCGGTTCTGTTGAGCGAGACAACCCAACGATTGGTCGAGGGGAGGGCCGAAGTCCACAGCGAGGGGGCGCGGAGGATTCGAGGAAAATCTCGACCGCAATCGATATTTAGACTGCTATCTATCCGAGCCGGAGCAGGACGATTTGACACCTCCCTTTATCGTGGCCTTACGACGTTTGTCGGGCGTAGTCAGGAGCTCGAAGTGTTGGATAAATGCTTCGTTCAAGCTCAAAATGCAACACGAGTGTGTGACATTGCGGGCGATCCCGGCATCGGAAAGTCGAGGCTGCTTTTTGAATTTCGAAAGCGGGTAAAGTCGCTGGCCTTCATCCTATCGGGTGGTTGCTCCCATGACGGGCAACGGACGCCGTTTTTGCCATTCATTGAGGTTGTTCGCGGTGCCTTCCGCATTGAGCCTGACGATGATGAGAACGCGGTCTCGGTCAAGCTTTCGGAGGGACTGACGGCGGTCGGTCTTCACTCTACCCAGAACCTCGCACTTCTCGTTAATCTATTCGGATTGAAGCCACCCAGTCAGTCGCTGGAAGGGCTGGATGCCGCGCTCGTTGGATTACGTACGCGCGACCTCTTAATAGAGTTGCTTAAGGCCCGCTGTCAGTTGTCGCTCGTGGTGATGGTATTGGAAGACCTGCACTGGATGGACAAGGCTTCCGAAGAGCTACTTGCGAATGTTATCGATGATCACAGACTGCGGTTGATGGTCATCTATTCGCGTCGGCCGGAGTATCATCCGCGTTGGCTCCGCAAGGTGAATGTTGACCGTCTGCAGCTTGAGCCCCTTTCGGCCAATGATACGGCTGTCATCGTCAAGGCCCGCCTTGGGTCCGCTCAGGTACCAAAGGCTCTTTTGCAAACCGTCGCCGAGAGATCAGAAGGAAACGCGCTGTTTGCGGAAGAAATCGCGTCGTTCATGCTCGAGCATGCGATCGCAAGCCCGCAGGGTGGGCGTCCGTTTGATGCCGCGCAGTTGACGCGGGCCCTCCCAATTAGCATCCAGTCGCTTATAAGCGCGCGAATCGATCGCCTGTCGGCGGCCGATCGAGGCCTGTTGCAAGCTGCGTCTGTCATTGGGCGTCAATTCGCTCCCGATCTCCTAGCAAGCATTATTCCTGCTGCGGGATCAATTGACGCACGACTGGCCGCGCTGGAGACGCTCGACCTCGTGCATTATCATGCCCGATCATACAATTATGTTTTCAAACATGCACTGATCCGCGACGTGTTGTACAACAGTCTGCTGGGGCCTCAGCTTGCGCTGCTGCACCGTGCCATAGCGGAAGAGCTTGAGCGCAGAAGTCAGAACCGGCTTTTGGATGTGGCCGAACTCTTGGCGGATCACTATTTGGCTGCCGATTGTGCTGATAAGGCATTTGGCTATCTCGTGATGGCCGGGCGCAAGAGCCTGAATGTGTATTCAATTGAGGAAGCGCAGCAGCACTTCCAAAGAGCACTTGCACTCATAGACGTGCCGGACGTGACGAAAAATCATGGTCTGACAGCTGATGCAATTGTCGGACTTCTCGAGGCCTTGTTTCTCAAAGGTGACATGCCGGAGACGATGTCGGTGGCGAAATCCTATCTGCCGACACTGGAAGCCACGGGGCGTCCGTCACCTCAACTCGCATTCGCATTATACTTTCTCGGATCGGCAGTGCAAAATACTTATGATTTCAAGACAGCAGATCGCATGGCGACGAAAGCGTTGGAGATTGCGGAGCAGTGCGGGGACATTCGGGCGATTGCGTACGCCAGGATGCTTTCGTTCAACTGCTCGACAGTTCTTGGGCGGCTGACCCTAGAGGAATCTGAGAGGATCGGCTTGCAAGTTCTGCGCGAAAGCGAGGAAGCGAGGGACAATTATGTCTTGAACTGGTCATACTTCTGCATTGCTTGGGACTATGGCGTACGCGGCTTGATGCGGGAAGCGCGGGATTGGGCGCGCAAGTTATTGAATTGGGGAAATGAACTTGGCGACCGTCGTGCAGTGGGCTTCGCACATTTGACGATGGCATGGCTCGCAATCCTGGACGGCCGTTACAATGATGCCCTGGGCGATGCGGAAATATGCAGAAAAGTGGCTGTAACGCAGTTTGACCGTATTTACGGCGCAGCTGCCACGGCTACGGCGACCATCCTTGCGGGACAGTTCGTTGAAGGCCTAGATCAACTGCTCACGCTCCGACGCTCGACCGTCGAAAGCGGCCTCAACTATGCAGCCAGCGGCATGCATGGAGCCGCAGGCGTCGGCTTAATCATGGCAGGCCGGATGGCGGAAGGGATCCGCATAATAAAGAAATCCATCGACGACGCTGACGCCAATGGCGACTGCGGAGTGGGGTTTTGGAACCGGATCATTCTCGCCGAAATATACCTCGAACTCCTGACAAGTACCCGGAGGCCGCCATTATCTTTTATCGTCAGGAATTGCGGTTCGATTGCAAAAGCGAGAATATACGGTAAGCGACGTGCGCTCATGCTGCTAGAACAAGCGAGCCGTTACCAGCAGCTTCACGAGTGCGGCGTCATTCGCGCTCGGATCAATACCGATCTCGCCCTCGTGTACAAGCTCAAAGGGCAGCCGAAAATTGCTCATCAGCTTCTTGAGAAAGCACGGCTTCCCGCGCAGCTTCAGGGGGCAACGTTTGTATTGAACAAGATTCAGGACATCTTGGCAGATTTGCACTAGAGCGGTCGTGGTTGCGTCAGGATCGCTCGAAGTCATTCGATTAGAGAGAGCGCCAATGACTCAACTTTTTTCAAATGACTTAGGCCTTAGCGATCGTTCAAAGAACAGCACCAACCGGGCCATGTCGGGTCTTCCGGGATCTGCCAAAGTCCTAATCGAATTACTCGACAGGTACCTGAAAGGTGGGAAAGTTCACTTCCGATTCGGCGACATCGAGGCGTCAGCCGGGACCGGCAACGGCTTCGACATAGTGTTATGCGTAAAGGACGTTCGGCTCTTTTCCCGTGTCTTGCGGTACGGAAATTTGGGGCTAGGCGAGGCCTTTATGGATGGTGATTTCATCGTCGAAAAAGGCGAGCTTCACGAATTCATGACCGCTTGTCTGCGTGCAGATATCGATAAGCGGGTTGCAAAGGACATCCGTCTGGCCGCTCGCTTGCTTTCCTTCCGCGTTCGCTCCTTTTTGGAAGGTTCGACCAAGAGCGTTCGACGTCACTACGATGCGGGCGACGACATCTTTGAAAGCTTCCTTGACCGCACCAAGACATATTCTTGTGGTTATGCCCAATCATCCGACGACGATCTGGAGAGCCTCCAGCGGAACAAGATGGATCGTATCTGCCGCAAACTGCAGCTTAGGAAAGGTGATCGGCTGCTTGATATAGGGTGCGGCTTTGGCGGACTTCTTATTTTTGCCGCCCGAGAATATGGCGCGATGGGTGCGGGCATCACCACCAGCCGCTCGCATGCAGAAGGCGCAATTCGGCAAGTGAACGACGCCGGTCTAGGCGACAGAATAGCTATCTCGCTTGGCGACTTCGATACCATAACGGGAAAGTACGACCGGATCGTGAGCGTGGGAATGTTGGAGCATGTTCCACGCCGGGAGTACGGCGATTATTTTAGGTGCATTGCAGGCCATCTAGCACCCGACGGTTTGGGCTTGGTTCATACGATCGGTTGTACCGGTGGCCACAATCAGCACGACCCCTTCATACAAAAATACATCTTCCCCAACTCCAATCAGCCCAGACTATCGGAAATAACCGAAGGTCTGGAGCAGTCCGGGCTCGCCATTCTCGATGTGGAGAACATCGCGATACATTACGCGTATACAGCGCATCATTGGCTTACGCGCTTTCGCGCGAGTCGGGAACGACTCTCGCAGCGCTACGATGAATCGTTCTTGCGCATGTGGGAGTATTTCTTTCACTGCGCAATCGCGGCTTCGTACGCGTCGGATTCGGCGGTATTTCAAACGTTATTTTCCGCCGATCGGACTGCCCGACTGCCCCTAACTCGCGTTTGACCGCGCGTGGGGCGCAGAGATGGCTTTCTCACCAATCATCGATGATCTCTCTTCGCTCCGAATCGAATTTCGTCGATTGGGGTTCTATAGGCCAGCCTCCTTCCTCGTCTCGCTCCAGTGGGCCTACAATCTCATATTGGCACTAGGAGGCATGCTAGGTTGGTATCTGTTCGAAGCGTGGTGGCTCGCTGGCATCGCAATCCTAATCTCGACGCTTGGTATGAGCGGGGTAGGGACATTAGCTCATACCGCCGCTCATGGCGCGGCTTTTGCCGGCCGGCGTCCAAACGCGTTTTTCGCCTATTTTGGCTTTCCTTTTATGCTCATGATCTCGCTGTCTTATTGGCGCTGCAAGCACAATGGCCAACATCACCCGAGCCCGAACGTCGTAGGCGCCGATGAGGATTGCGATCTGATGCCGTTCTTTGCGATGTCGGAAGACGACGTGCTATCGGCCGGCAAAATAGGGCGCTTCTACTATCGACACTTGCAAGGGTGGATATTCCCGCTCGCGGTATCCTTAAATGTTATCAACATGCAGCGGGCTTCTTGGGCAAGTGTTTTCGCGAGTTTCGCGAGAAAGCGGTCCGGCAAACCTATCGACTGGCTTGATCTTGGTTGCCTCGCAGCTCACGTCAGCGTGTGGATTCTGGCGCCATGCATATTGCTTTCGCCGCTCGAAGGATTTCTGTTGTACTTCCTGCGTATCGGACTGCTGGGACATTTCGCCTTTTTTATTCTTGCGCCAGCCCACTTTCCCAACGAGGCGGATCTAATAGAGCCGTCTATAGAGAAGCCGGATTTCGTTACGCGACAGTTGCAAGGAACGATAAATTTTCGGACCGGTGGGTTGATCGGTCGCCTTGTTTGTAACGGTCTCGAATACCAGATCGAACATCATCTGTTTCCCAACATATGTCACATTCACTATCCGCTTGTTGCACCCTTGCTCCGGGAGTTTTGCCTGAGAAACGGCTATCCATACCGCTCTCTCAGTTGGGGCGAAGGGATATTGAAGTCATATGCATCGATCTTTCGTCCGCGCCCCGTTCGGAGGCCCTGGGCGCGAAGCAGGCTCTCGCATGCCAGCACGCGACGCGAGTAGGCGAGGGTGCCGCTCTGCTGATCGTATTGGGAGGGCGCATATTAGTTTCTTCCCCGGTTCCCCCTGACCTGTGCGTTTTTTGGCGCCAACAAATTCTTTGACGGCGAGCTCGAGTCCTGTCGACTGGTAGGACATTTTTCGAACTTGGACGCGGCTTCGGAGCAAGCGCGAGAACTGATAAGAAAATGCCACAAAGCTTGTCAGTCTGACGAAAAGCTTATCAGTTGACAATCAACGGCGCTTGCCCACGTTCCCTCTCGCGCTTTAAACCACGGTCGGCGTTCGGAAGCGCCGACGCTCGCGCTGATCGTCCGCTCCTGGCCGTAGACCCGGAGGAGAGCCCAACAGTGCCAGCGCTCACACGCAACTTGCGCACGTTCGTTCCAGAACCAGCAGGAAGGTGCGATAATTCTGCTAGTCTAGTGCAAAGCCCCTTCGATTCGCGCCTACCGTAGTCGTCGAGGTTCTTAAGCAGCCCTCTTCGCGGGCTTCAGTCATGAGAAAGTCTTCAAGGCCGCCCCAATTGCCGTCGCGAGACCGCTAAGGGTCATTACAATTCCTTTCGGAGACTCGGCTATCCTTCGAACAATCAACTCTGACAGAAACAAAAGTCCTTGAAGAGCGGTTACCACCAACAATGGCGCGGCCGCGATTGATAGAAATACAACTACGACGAAGCCAGTCCCGACGATCCAAACCCACACAGAAAATAGTATATCCCCAAGTTCAATCCCCCAGGGCGAAACATCTGTATTGGCAGCGCTGAGTGCTGCCCAGGCAGTCAAAGACCACAAAATCGCCCATGAAATGACCGCACACAAAAGATAGACGATTGCTAGAGCCGGTGCAGCGCGCGAATTAAATATCCGACGTAGCAGGGCAACGCCCACCAACCATCCTACGGCTATAGCCACCAAGAAGGCGACAATAGCTCCGACATCAGTGGCGTTTTTGACTTCTAAATGCCGCAACATGGAAAAGAAGTACGTCCCTGTGATCGAACACGCGATTACGAAAAACACGATCTGATACTCGCGGCGAAGCAACCAACCAATAAGAGAAAACCGTCGAGCGTCGCTAAGAAAGTTCCAGATCCTCAACACCCAATCATCAAGGTGATCCTTCTGAGGTTTGCTCAAGAATGTATCGAGCAGTCCCAGAACGCTCGTTAAGATGCCACTGACGATCAATACTGTGGCCATGCCTTTGCCTCGTGCTACCGTTAGTAGCATACACGAGTTTCGGGCAAGACGGCTAGTTGCGAAACGCGGCCAAGGCTACTCGCATCACGATCATGATCAATGAAGCAAACAAACCAGCGTCGTGATGCTCAATCGTGGCAGCTGTAGTCGGATTAAAGCCTTTGGGCAGCCACATCGGGGCTACCGATAGATGCCGATCCAACGCATCACGGCTCCGGCCGACGTCCACACGGTCCATCCGAAGCCTGCCAGCGACAAGAACGCCGCTGCCACAGCTACCGCCAGAAGGAGGCCGTCCTCCTGCAGGTAAGCGATCGCTATGAGGACGATGATCGCTCCGGGGACGACGTTCACCAATGGCAGTGGCCAGATGGCCGACAGCGCCAGAAGCAATACGGCAGTTCCGACGAGACGACCGGCTACTGCTTCGGGGGGAGTCCAGCGAGGCCGACTCAGTTTCTCGATCGCCCGAAGCCCCGGTTGAACTCGTTCCGCAAAACGCTTGAACCTCTTGAAATCGAATTGGTGCTTCGACAGGAATTGAGGGAACGACGGCCGAGTACGGCCCAGCATCATCTCGACGCTCGGGAAGATCACCATAAGGCTCGCGATCGAGGCGACGCCGGGTACGATCACCAGAAGCCCAAGCAGCAGCAGCAGAAATCCGAATGATCGTCTGTCCAGGTGGCCTAGCAACCAATCGAGATCGATCGGCCCGTCGGGTGCTTCTGCCACAAGTTCTGCGAGAAGTACGGAAGTATGGATGTAAGCCAATTGGACTCCGCAAAGCGAGATTTCGCCAGGCGCCTGGAATCTGCCCCACGACCATGCACCTGCGGCTGGTGGTCCGCAACGACCCCGGAAATTCGAAGCGGGCAGACCACCCCAACGCGGCCCCCGGGGCAATCTTGTCTCCAGCAGGTTATCTGACGTCCATGACCGCCTTCGATTCTCTTCAAGATTTCGTCAATCGCCATTAACGACTTTTCGTCCTCACCGGGGCCGGGAGCAACAGCTGACCGTCATATGTCGTCGAGCTCCCATTGAGAGAAGCGGTCGTTCCGAGCCATTCAGAACCCTCGCCCTTGCTCGGCAATAAATGCATCCTCTTCAGGCGTCGATTGTCGTCCCAGAAGTGTGTTCCGATGTGGGAAACGACCGAACTTCCTGATTACGTCCCGGTGCCGGGTAGCGTAGTCGAGAGCATGCAGCATCATCGATTCCTACCGCCTTGCTGGCAGTTATGTCGCCCGTATTCTTAAGGGCGAGAAGCCCGCCGACTTTCCGGTCCAACAGGCAAGCAAAATCGAACTGCTGGTTAATCTCAAGTCCGCAAAGACGCTCGGCATCACCGTGCCACAGTCGGTAACTTCAAGGTTGGGAT
>Ga0210389_10002955_pt1 | contig 13305 bp, 9 predicted proteins | sample IncBWH28OmetaG_FD_160127 | JGI IMG/M metagenome (GOLD analysis project Ga0210389, IMG submission 160127) | Forest soil microbial communities from Barre Woods Harvard Forest LTER site, Petersham, Massachusetts, United States - Inc-BW-H-28-O ...
AACCCTGCCCAAAACTGTTAATGTTTAATGAACCGCCGTATGCCGAACGGCACGTACGGTGGTGTGAGAGGACAGTAAGGGAAATAATCCCTTACTTCCTACTCGATTTTAGGGAGCTTCTCATGCCTATTTTTGTTCATACGTCAATTTGAAGCACATGCCCTTCCTGTCCTACATATCAATACCGCCTCAGGCGGATGGTTATTTGAAAAACATTCCCAGCCTCAGCAAAGGTTTACAGCTGAAATTAAAAACTAACGTCACCTTCTTTGTCGGCGAAAATGGCTCAGGTAAATCCACCCTGCTGGAAGGTATTGCCGAGCAATGTGGTTTTAGCCTCAGGGGTGGCAACCGCAACCATAACTTAAATACCGGCTGGCGGTTTGAAGGGTATGAATCGCCGCTGGCAGCGGAAATGCAGCTCGGCTGGACGCCAAAAAGGATCACCGACGGTTTTTTTATGCGGGCAGAAAGCTTTTTCAATTTCGCGTCTTATATCGACGAACTTGCACAGGATGATAACCGCATATTAAAGGCTTACGGCGGGCGCTCATTGCATCAGCAATCGCATGGCGAGTCCTTCCTGTCCTTGTTCAGTAACCAATTCGAAAATGGCGTTTATATCCTCGATGAGCCCGAGGCTGCTTTATCACCGGCCAGGATACTGGCCTTTATGGCGGTGATCAGTGAGCTCGAAAAGGGCGGCCGTGCTCAATTCATTATCGCTACCCACTCGCCTATGCTCATTTGTTACCCCGGCGCCACCATTTACCAGTTTGATGAAAGCGGCGTACACGAAACCACTTACCGGGAAACCGAACATTTTACGCTCACCAAATCGTTTTTGGATAACCCGGAATTATTCATTCGCCATTTGATGGCGGAATGAATTTTTAAAATCACGCCGACCCGGCACTTCAAAATTAAATCAGCTCATGATACGCCAACCGATACTCAACCTCTTAGCCAATTATACCAGTGCGGACGAAGCGGGGCAGGCTATGGTAAGCCGCACCATACAATTTATCCAATCGCACCCCGACTGCTTCGAACGCACCTTACTCACCGGCCACGTAACCGGCTCCGCCTGGATCGTCAATGAAGCTTTTACGCATGTATTGCTCATCCACCATTTTAAGCTTAACCGCTGGCTGCAGCCGGGCGGCCACTGCGATGGCGACGGCGATGTTTTGAATGTCGCCATGAAAGAAGCCGGGGAAGAAACCGGCTTAACAGTAAAACCTAAAAGCGACCGTATTTTTGACGTAGATATCCACCAGATCCCGCAACGCAAGGATGTACCCGCCCATTTGCATTATGACATTCGCTTTTTATTTACGGCGGATATGGATCAGGCCCTGGTCATGAACCAACAGGAAACCATGGACATCAAATGGGTGCCTATCGGCCAGGTGGTGGTGTTGAACGAAGAAGAAGGGGTGATGCGGATGGTGAGGAAAACGATGGGATTGGCGGAAGGATTACAGGCCTGAGTGGCGGATGCAGCTTCACTTGTTCCATTTTTGCAACGGAACAGGTGGAACACTATGAAACATGCTGATAATCAACGTCCTACTTTTAATAAATGATTAAATTTGGCTAAGTACCTGAAAGCATGGCGCTCTTTTTTCGCATCCAACGCCTGGGGCAAAGCGAAAAACACTGATAATCAGTAATTTAAATTTTGATGGACCGTAACCAGGCGTTCCATTTTTACACGCGGAACACATGGAACATTATGAAACACGCTCATTATCAGCCGATTTGCTATTTTAATAAATTTTCCATTTTAGTTAAGTTGTTAATAATCAATTATTTATGATTTTAGCTTTTTAACTACACCCTTATAAAGTGCTGTTTTTCAACTTATTAAGTTAAAATTGGGGAATTTCTTGCACACCGTTTTCGGTTAGTTATTGAAAACCTGCTGTCAAGGTTTGAAATGAACGAGCGTATATGAAATTCATGTTTTTTTTAAGATTTCCGTATATTTGATTGAATATTTAAAAACTATGGCAAAGCCGATTAAAGTTACACCGGTATTATCCGGGGCTGCCTCCAAGCATTTTAATGTCACCTTACAAGCAAACAGCGAAAAGGTATCCCAATCAGAAAAAACAAGGATAAAGTCCCTGGTAGATAAAATATTGTCCAAAATTAAATAACGATTGGATATTTCCGACTTCAACTTTGTTAAATTAAGTCCTGACACTGATTTAGAAAATTCGCCCTTCTTGGGGTTTTTCCACCAATAAGTACCCGAGTGTCACACATTTAGATGGAACCCGCCGAACAGGCTCGCCATAACATTTCGCTAAACGGCCGTTAGGTCTCTCGGTAGAATGTTTTTTTACTAATTTTTTTAGTATTTACCGGCTGTTGTTAGTATATTGCCCGCTGTGAATAACTTGTATGTTATAAATTGTATGTACTATTAGCTTATTCTTTGTAACTTAGATACTTGCATATTTGCAAAGTATTCATAAGAAACCTAAATGAGCGAAACTAATTTTTCGGCTAAGGAGCCATCGTTAGGATATTACTACCAATTGCGACTAGGATTATATTTAATTCTTAAAAGCCAAAAAACAAACCCGGTCATCAGGATTGAAAGTCTCGATGATATTGTCATTGATAATATCGATACGATGGATCTGTTTCAGACTAAACTTCACATTAATTCAGTAGCCAATCTTACGGATTCCAGCCCTGATTTTTGGAAAACTATTAGGGTTTGGAGTGAAAATATCAAACAAAATTTGGTAGATGTCAATAACACGTTGTTTACTTTAATGACCACTGCTAAAATAGGCGATGATTCTTTCATTCTGGATTTAAAGCCTTCAGAGGCAATACGCGACGCCGGCAAAATACAAAAGTCAATGTTAAAGATTATTGAGGAATCGACGAGTCAGACGAATGCGGCAGGATATGCAGCTTTTAAATCTCTGGCTGCGGATGAACAATTTTCTTTAATAAATAATATTTCAGTTATTGATAACACGATATCTATAGATCAGGCTCTAAACTCAATTCGATCTGAATTACGATATGCAACTCATCCAAAAAAAATTGACTCACTAATTGAGCGGCTTGAGGGCTGGTGGTTTCAGAAATGTATCTTATTGTTACAAAATAAGTTACAAAACATCTCGCTCGAAGAAGTTAAAATTAAAATTGCAGCGATAAACGACTCTCTTAAAGAAGATAATTTACCGGATGATTTTGGCACCCCTATCGAAATAGACGAAGAGTTGCTGGAAAATTATCAGGACAGATTGTTTGTTTCTCAACTCAAACTTATTGCTGTGCGGTCTAATGTACTGAGAAATGCCATAAATGACTTCCACAGAGCATTTAAACAACGATCCAAATGGTTGCGTGAAGAGTTAACAAGCGTCAATGACGAGGAAGCATTCGAGCAAAAACTTGAAGATCATTGGAATACCATTTTTTCAATAATGAAGGATGAGTGTGAAGGTATGGAATCCGCTTTCCTTCAAAAACTTGGCTACAATTTTTACAAAAACTTTTACGTTGAACAAGTGCCCCCTATTAAAATTAGAGAACGATTTACATCCGAATATTTGACCAGAGGCAGTTGCCATATGCTATCGGATATAAAAAAAATTGGCTGGCATCCTGAATTTAATACGCTCCTTTAATAATGGCTCTAATGACGAAGAAATGGCAAGAAAGATCAATTATTGCTGCAAATTTACTTAATCCTGCATTCTGTGGAGAGGTTATAAGGCGAACTGTAGCGAGTTTCAATGATAATGAGAAAGATACAAAATTTCCATTCGTTTTGGCATTCTTAATACTTCCTATTGTGTTGCACAAACGAACCCGGCAAAAAATGCCAATGCGTTCGACTACTTATTTTCACTCATGGGTTGAGGAAAACGAGGCATTATTTATAGGTTTCGCCAACCGTGCGACGCAAATGCTTCCTTATACTAAAGAGGCGATCTCTTTTTTGATGGTACAGAGCGCAGTTTTTATCGATGAAAACGGATTCATTGAAGTTCCAACATACCGTAAGACCGTGCCCAAAGGAGACAAAGTCGAAGAAATTAGCGAGATTTATAAAAAAGCGGAATTACTCGGAAAATGGCTGCGACTAACCGGAAATCCACAAACCATATTTATGTTTTTAAAGATTAGACCATAATGCAAATCAAAAATATAACGCTATATAAGGATGCAACAAATGTTCGCATAGTTCCATTCGAACTTGGAAAAGTTAATATTATCACCGGTGAATCAAAATCAGGGAAAACGGCTCTAATCGATATAGTGGATTATTGCCTCGGCAGCAACGATTGTAAGATTGCCGAAGGCGTTATAAAAGATCAAGTTTATTGGTTCGCTATCACAATCGTATTTAGCAGCAATGAGGAGTTTTTTATCGCTCGCTTAAATCCAAATGTAAGAGGGGTTCAATCTGTTTCTGAAATTTATATCGAGGAAGGGCCATTTGAGACCTACCCAGCATTTGAAAATATACATAGCAACGGTAATATTGCTAGCTTAAAAGAATTACTTTCACGAAAGCTGAATATAGCGGAAAACCTTCAAGTGGTTGATGCTAACACTCGCGATGCTTTGGAAGTAAATTTTAAACACTCCAGAATTTTCTGTTATCAACCTCAAGGACTCATTGCTCAGAGAGATTATCTATTTTATAACCAGACAGAGCCTTTTGTTCCTCAAGCAATTAAAGACAGCCTTCCATATTTTCTTGGTGCCGTAAGGGAAGATAGCTTAAAAGTCGAACAAGAAATAACGCAAAAGCGCCGTGAACTGAATAGATTAATTAGAGAAAGAAATGAAGCCGACAAAATAAGAGTTGAAGGGATCAGTAAAGCTTATTCATTGGTTGAGGAGGCAAAACAAATCGGCATATTGGGTAAGAACATTGTCGTTGCAACGGTTCCAGAGGCGTTGACCGCTTTGAACGGAATAAAAGATTGGGAGTACACAGTCGAAATGGAAGCCGTTGGCGAAAATTCAGCACTCAAGGAGCTTATTGACAGAAGAACCAAGTTTCGAGAAGAACTTGGCAACCTGGAAGACACTATAAGTGCTACGCAGAGCTTCGTTAACAACAATTTCTCTTACTCCGACGAGGTTGAGCATCATAAAATCAGACTCGAAACCATTAATCTGTTTGACGAAATAGATAAAGACCACAGCATTTGCCCCTTATGTAGTAATGAACTGTCTATTGAAATACCGAGCGTATCGGCAATCCAACAATCGCTTAGTACATTAAATAAAAGCTTGGAATCGACGGTTAGGGAAAAACCAAGATTAAATAATTATCTAAAAGAACTCGCCGAACAACAGGAAGGTTTTAAGTCTGAAATTGTTAAAGCCGAACAAAGTATTGCGGCATTGTATACCGAACGAGAAAATGCTCGAACACTCAGGGATCTAAATCTTAGAAGAGGCAAAGTTATCGGGAGAGTAAGTTTATTTCTTGAAAGCGTTGACTTTGCTGAAGATAAATCTATCGAAAGCAAAATTGATAAATTGAAATCGGAGATTGAAACTCTATCGTTGGGCATCGATAAAGAGACAAAAGAAGAAAAGCTTTTGTCAATTCTAAGCAAAGTTAATCTTCAAATGTCCAAATGGGTCGAGAAATTAGATGTGGAATATAAGAATTGTCCGATTAGATTTGATGTCAATAAGCTCACAATATTCGCTGATACCGCAAATAAACCAATAGGTTTGGGCCAAATGGGTAGTGGTGCTAATTGGGTATCATACCATTTATTGATCCACTTTGCCTTGCATCAACATTTTATCCAAGCACAGAGGCCTGTTCCACATTTTTTAATGTTAGATCAACCCTCACAGGTATATTTCCCACCTGAAAAAGACATTAATAATACAGGCGAGATTACAGAAAGTGCTGATGAAATCGCAGTGCGTCAAATGTTTGAATTTATCATGGACACCACGATCTCTCTTGAAGGAAGTTTTCAGGTCATTGTTACTGATCACGCATATTTAAAAACCGACAAATTTAGAGAACATGTTCAAGAAGTTTGGAGAGACGGCATGAAATTAATCCCTGAAACATGGTATGTTTCACAGTAAAATTTGACAATTGATTTGTTGCGTTTTTGAAAAATCAATTTAAAAGCCGTCACTGGAAACAGTCGTTCCTCATTTGTGACATGAGCGAATGGTTGGCATTTTCAGCGGTTGAAATGTAAAAAGCACCTGACGACAATCCTTTACTTTCCCCTTTTTCCCTACATTTACACCTTCACACAAAAATCATCGCCCCCGATATGAAGGCATTTATCTGCTGTGTACTAACAATTTCATTAATTACCACCTCCATTCCCCCCTCCTCCGCCCAACACAAAAGAGACTACACCCAACTCGTCAACCCCTTCATCGGCACCGGCGGCCATGGCCACACTTACCCCGGTGCGGTGAAGCCTTTTGGCATGGTACAGCTAAGCCCTGATACCCGCCTAACCGGCTGGGACGGCTGCTCGGGCTATTATTATACCGATACCACCGTTTACGGATTTTCACACACGCATTTGAGCGGAACGGGCGTAGCCGATTATTGCGACGTTTTATTTATGCCAACCACCGGCGAGCCTCAATTTAAAAACACGGAATATAGCTCGGGCTTTAAAAAGAAAAATGAACAGGCTTCGCCGGGCTATTACAAAACGCACCTGGATAAATATGATATCGATGCGGAGCTTACGGCCACAACACGTGCCGGCGTGCATCGCTATACCTTCCCTAAAACAGATGAGGCCAATATCATTATCGACCTGCTGCACCGCGACCAGGTGCTGGATTCGTGGATAGAAGTAGTGAATGATCATGAGATCAGGGGCTTTCGCCGTTCGCAGTCATGGGCGGCGGACCAGTCGGTTTATTTTTATGCGAAATTTTCGAAGCCGTTTAAAACCTACGGAATCGCCCTAAATGACACGTTGCAGCCCGGAAAAAGCAAATTGCAGGGGAAAAACATCAAAATGTATATCCGTTTTGATAACCCTGGTGAAGTGGTGGCTAAAGTGGGTATTTCATCGGTCAATACGGATGGCGCCTTAAAAAACCTGGATACGGAAGTGCCCGATTTTGATTTTAAACGGGTGATGAAAGAAGCAAAACAGGCCTGGAATAATGAACTGTCGAAGATTGAAGTGGAAGGCGGCGGCCAGGATGTTTCGGCGCAGCAAAAAGAGTATCAGCAAACGATGCTGGCAAGCGGCACGCAAGCCGGGTATAACCAGCGCGGCGCGACAAAAAAACAACTCACCGACTACTCCAAACAAAGGCAAACCATTTTTTACACCGCGCTCTATCACGCCATGCTGGCGCCAAATGTTTACAGCGATGTCGACGGGCAATATCGCGGCATGGACCAAAAAGTACATACGGCAGATGGTTTTACCTATTACACCGTATTTTCCCTTTGGGATACTTACCGGGCGGAAGACCCGCTGATGAACCTGATCGACCGCAAACGCACGCTTGATTTTGTAAAATCCTTCCTGGCGATGTATGAGCAGGGCGGGCTGCTGCCCATATGGCCGCTGGCCTCCAACGAAACCTATTGCATGGTGGGTAATCATTCCATACCTGTCATTGTGGATGCTTACGCTAAAGGCATCCGCGATTTTAATGCCGATGAAGCCTTAACGGCAATGAAAGCTGCCGTAAACCGCAACCAGTTCGGGCTGGATTCGTACCGGAAAAACGGGGTGGTTTTGGCCGATGATGAGCCGGAATCGGTATCCAAAACGCTGGAATACGCTATCGACGACTGGTGCATTGCCCAAATGGCCAGGATGATTAACAAACTTGACGATTATAAGGAATTTATAAAACGCGCCCAATACTGGAAAAACAATTTCAATACGGAAAACGGCTTTATGCAGGCCCGCGCCGACGGCGGTTGGTACACGCCGTTCGACCCGCGCGAGATCAATAACAACTATACCGAGGGCAACGCCTGGCAGTACTCGTTTTTAGCGCCGCAGGATGTAGAATCGTTGTCGGATGCGATGGGTGGCAAAGCGGCCTTTGAAGCAAAACTGGATGAATTGTTTACCATGGATTCCAAACTTACCGGCCGCCAGCAGGATGATGTAAGCGGGCTGATCGGCCAGTATGCGCATGGTAACGAACCGAGCCACCACATGGCCTACCTGTTCAACTTCACCGACTCGCCCGATAAAACGCAATATTATGTCAACAAGATATTGAACGAACAATACAGCGACCAGCCGGACGGTTTGTCGGGTAACGAGGATTGCGGGCAGATGTCGGCCTGGTATGTCATCAGCTCGCTGGGTATTTATAATATTATGCCGGGACAAAACCAGTTCCAGCTGGGGATACCGGAGTTTGATAAAGCGGTGATCAACCTGGAAAATGGCAAAAAGTTCACCATAGTCAATTCAGGCGCCAGCATCGGCAAGGGTAATTTTTATATCCAGGGCATGAACCTGAACAATAAGCCTTATAACAAGGTGTACCTGGACTATAGCGACATCGAAAAAGGCGGAGAATTTGAAGTGCTGACCGGGAAATTGCCCAACCGACTGTTTATGCAGGACCTGGAGAGGCCCACTTCGAGGATAACTGATGAACTGATCATACCCGATCCTTATATCGTTTCGCCGGGTAAAACCTTTAAACAACCTATCAGCATCGAAATAAAATGCGCCGACACAAAAGCAAAGATATATTACACACTTGATGGCAGCGACCCATCGGCAAATTCCACGCCTTACGCCGGCCCCATTGGCATTTCATCAAATACAATGGTAAAAACAAGTGCTATCGATAACGGCAAAAGCAGCTTTATCGACGAAAGCACATTCACCAGGGTACGCAGCGATATCAAACTAACCCTGGTTAATAAATACCTGCCAAATTATGCCGATGAGGGCGACAATGCCTTAATAAACGGCATACGCGGCAAAGCCAACTGGCGCCTGGGCAACTGGCAGGGTTACCAGGGAAACGACCTGATCGCTATTATTGATATGGGACAGGTTAAACTGGTTAAGCAAGTGAGTCTGGGTACGCTGCAGGATACAGGATCGTGGATCGTTTTTCCAAAATACGTGCAGTTTTGGGTGTCAGATGATGGGCTAAACTACAAACTGGCAACAACCATAGATACAAAGGTTGATGTAAAAGATTTAAAGGTACAAACACAGGATTTTACTGCCCAATTAAATACCAGTACCCGCTACATTAAATTAATTGCAAAGCAATATGGCCCATTGCCTGACTGGCATGAGAGCAAAGGACAGCCATCGTATATTTTTGCGGACGAGATAGTGGTGGAGTGAAAGGACTTAACACCTCTTTAAGAGTTGTTAAATCTGGTGTCTCCTCCCAAAAAAACAGGGACACCAAAACTGGCGCCCCCGCAATCATTGTAAACCAAAAAAACTAAATAAATCGTTTCAAACTCAAAAAACCTATAACCTGGCCGGCCCGTTCTGCAAGGCATAAGCGGCCACTTTACGCCCGATATCCTGGGCTGCCGAATTCTCAAATGGAAAATGAATGCCGCCGTAAATACGGCTATATCCATTCTCCCATTCAATAGTGCTTAGCGATGTAACGGTTCGCGGCGGCTCACCATCAGTAGTAGTATGGAGTGTAAGCGTATTTTTATCACCGTAAAATTTCTTCAGTATTTCATACCCGGCGGTAACTGTGGCGCTGTGCCCGCTTGGGTAGCTGGGATGGGCCGGTGTGGCAATCAATGGCGTCCACTTGCTGTAATCTTTTACTGAGCCGTCAGCTTCTGCATTTAAGGCTGTAACCGGGCGCCAGAACAGGTAGCCGTACTTTCCACCCCAAACTTCAATCCTCGCGTCGGCCTCGGCAATATCGGTGAGCGCGAAGATCAATGCCGCATCCTCAAGTGACGACTGGTGTATCTGCGCCAGCTGGCGCAGGCCTTCATTCACGGTCAGCTCGGCATCCTGTTTATAAAACTGGGCAATATGGGTTTGATCGTCGGTTCGTTTGGTGCTTTTGGTGTCGCCCAGCGTTGCCACTTCGGCCAGCGCCTTCTTATAATCGTCGCTGCCGATAGCAGGCGGCGGCTGCGGTAAAAATTGTTTTGAACTTGCCAGGATAAAAGGCTTAACATTTCCCCATTCTACATCAATCCCCGGGGCAAACTTAGCAGGCGTTGGCCGGTACTGACCGGTTGTAGGCGCTGCGGGTCCGGCATAGGTTGTCAACGGTGTAGAGCCGTCATTTACCCTTAACGCAATAATATCGGCCGCTGCCCCCGCTCCTACTTTTTGCCCCGCATCAGCCGGCCCGTCGGTTGCTTGCTGAAGGCTGATCGCCAGCGCTGAGTCAAGCGCGGCTTTTTGTGCCGGGAAAAAAGAAACCAATACATCATGCGCTGCCTGCGCAGCCGCAGCAACAGCCGATGCCGGAACGCCCGGGTCCGCATTATAATGATAAGGCTTGCCAAAATGTTTTATAGAATTAACCGCGTCATAAACGGCGATTGCTTCTATCGCGAGCGTATGCGAAGCGACATTGCTGTTTTGTTTGGCGCTTTTCGCGGTTTTTTGGGCTACCAGGTTCCATTGGATTACCACGTCGGCCGGGGGACTTGTTTGCAATGGGAATAACTCGTTAATTCCTAAAATAGCCAGGAAAGCTATTGGTGTGAATAAGAAGGTGCGCGTCATCATAATATAAATTCATTAATGGTTTGCCAAATATAAAAACAATTGCAATTATTCCTATTGAATTGATAGGAATTAAGAAATATTTTTTTTTTTGTATTTGGCAACTCGTTGAAAACGGACATTTATAAGGTAGATTTGAACGGGTAATTATTATAGTAACCGATGAATAAAGTGAGAATTATTTACGCACTGGCGTTGCTTTCACTTAGCTGTAACAACAACAGGCCCGCTTTTGACAAGATCATATTCCATACCTCAATTTGTTTTGGTACCTGCCCCGCCTATCACCTGGAGTTAGACAGCCATCGGAGGATAAAACTCTTTGCTGAATCCGTACCTGATGAAAAGTTACCCATGTGGCATGACACTACCAAAATGGGTTACTTTACGGGTATTGCAGACGAAAATAAATTTGACCAGCTTTCACACATCATACAAACTATCGGGGTTGAAAAATTGAAATTTAATGGTATAAACTGTTGTGACGGCTCTATGATCCGGATTATCATCTATCGCAACGGAAAAAAAACGATGCTGGCTTCAATGTTTCCTCCCGAGAAAGCCGGCCCCCTGATTAGCGTACTATACCAAATATGTGGAACCAGCAACTTGAAACGCTCAACCAAGCCATTCAATATCGAGAAAACATACGACGTCAGGGTGCAGGATGTAAGGTTTCCGCCGGGCAGCGAGCCCAACTAATAGTTTCAAAACGGAACCACGTTCAATTTTCTTTCAACAACCGCCCCTTCGCCTCCTCCAGCTTGTCTTTTTCCTCCTTTGGCAAAACCGGGTAATCCAACTTCAGTCCCTTTAGGGTATCCAGTATAATATTTGAAATGGCCACCCGCGTAAACCACTTTTTATCAGCCGGTAAAACATACCAGGGGCATTCTTCAGTCGAGGTTTCCTGTATGGCTTTTTCATAGGCTTTCATATAGTCGTCCCAAAACTCGCGCTCATAAACATCGGAGGCCGAGAATTTCCAATTTTTGTCGGGGTCTTCTATTCTTTGTAAGAATCGTTCTTTTTGCTCCTCCTTGGACACGTTGAGGAAAAACTTAATAATCGTGGTGCCGTTTTCCGTTAAATGTTTTTCAAATGCGCATATGCTTTCATAGCGGTGTTTCCAGAATTTTTTGTCAATGTCTTTGACGCTTTTAACACCCGGCAGCTTCTCTTTCAGCAATAGTTCAGGATGCACCTTCGTGACGAGTACATTTTCATAATGCGAGCGGTTGTGTACGCCAATCCTTCCGAATTCGGGGAGGGCCTTGACGCTGCGCCACATAAAATCGTGCAGCAGTTCTTCGTGGCTGGGTTCTTTAAAGCTGTACACCTCACAGCCTTCGGGGTTTAGCCCACTCAGCGTATGCGCTATCGCGCCATCTTTACCCGCCGCATCCATCGCCTGGAAAATAATCAGTATGGCATAACGGCTATCAGCATATAAAGCTTCCTGCAGCGTCGAAAGCTGTTTGATCATGCCAGCCAGCAACTCGTCAGTATCTTCTTTTTTATAATCGCCTGAAAACGAGGTGTCATAATCCTTTAGCGAAAATTTTTTTCCGTCAGTTACTTTAAATTTATTAATTATGTCCTTCATAGAAACAAATTTTGGAGATTGAAGTTAGTGGTAAAATTAACCTTATAAATTTACGTTCTTAATAATTGTTAACCCGGCCATCATATAGCGCCATAAATTTTACATCTTTACCCGCATGTTCCGCCGCATAAAAAACCGTTTTCTCAGGTATTTTGTTATTTTTATTTATTTCGTCATCCTGTTTTTTTGTGCCATTGAGCTCAATTTTCTTTGGCTATTTGGTTATACGCCTGATATGCAGGCCATTAAAGAGCCATCGCTTTCCCTCCCATCCGAAGTTTATTATGCCGACGGTACCCTGATCGGCAGGTTTTACAGGGAGGACCGCTCACCGGTTGAATATAAGGATATATCGCCCAATATTATAAATGCCCTTGTAGCTACCGAAGATGTGCGGTTTTATAACCACCACGGCATCGATCTGTATGGCACCTTTACCAGTATGTTATCCACTGCAAAGGGTGATAAACGCGGCGGCAGTACCATTACACAGCAATTGGCGAAAAACTTATTCGAAACCCGGAGCAGGAAATCGCAGGGATTGATCAAACATGTGCCCCTGATTAGGACAATTGTTTATAAATGTAAAGAGTGGATCACGGCGCTGAAAATTGAGCATGTTTATAGCAAACAGGAGATACTGACGCTTTATTTAAATACCGTGCCGTTTGGCAGCCATGCTTTTGGCATAAAAACCGCATCGCTTAAGTTTTTTAATCAACTGCCGCAAAAGCTAAACCCGGCCGAGTCGGCAACGCTTATCGGGATGCTGAAAGCTACTACGACATACAACCCCATCAACAACCCCGACAATGCGCTGCAACGCCGCAATACGGTTTTGGGGCAGATGCTGAAATACAAATACGTGAGCCAGGCCGACTACGATGAAAACACCAAATTGCCGTTAAACCTGGACCTGAGCTATACCGGGAACGGCAGCCAGGGCGACTCGTACCTGCGCGAAGCCGTAGA
>Ga0210389_10002956_pt1 | contig 13304 bp, 11 predicted proteins | sample IncBWH28OmetaG_FD_160127 | JGI IMG/M metagenome (GOLD analysis project Ga0210389, IMG submission 160127) | Forest soil microbial communities from Barre Woods Harvard Forest LTER site, Petersham, Massachusetts, United States - Inc-BW-H-28-O ...
CGCTCAGCCAGCTGATGACCTACGGGACCGCGCCGCTGGCTGCTGGCGTGTTCGCGCTGCTCGCCTGGGGGGCGAACGGGCTTGGCCACGTCGCGCCGGTCTTCAAGACCAACAACGTGGACCTGGCGCTGTACTTCAACGGCGCTTCGTACCTGGTCTCCGCGATCACCGTCTACTTCCTGCGGCAGATCGGGAAGCGTGACCAGAGCGGGCCGATCTCCGTTCCCTCGACCATCAAGGCGGTCTGGGAGGGCTGGCGGTTCATCCGCCGGACGCCGGTCGTGCGCGGCCTGGTGATCGGCATGCTGGGCGCGTTCTCCGCGGCGGGCGTGGTGGTCGGGCTGGCCGTCCCCTACATCAAGTCGACCCTGCACGGCGGGTCCGCCGGGTGGGCGCTGGTATTCGCGGCGGTTTTCGTCGGCATGGCGGTCGGCATGGGCTTCGGGTCGCGACTGTTCGGCCAGCAGTTCTCCCGGCGACGGCTGTTCGGCGTCATGCTCACCGCCTCCGCGGTGCCGCTCGCGCTGATCGGCCTGGTGCCGAACCTGGACCTGCTCGTGGTGTTCGTGCTGCTGATGGGCTTCACGTCCGGGATCGCCTACCCGATCGGCTTCACGATCGTCGGCCTGGAGGTCGACGACGACACCCGGGGCAGGGTGTTCGCGTTCTTCCAGTCGACGATCCAGGTCATCCTGCTCGCGGTCATCGCGGTCGCGCCGTTCATCGCGGGCGGCCTCACCGCCGCCATCGCGGCGATCACCGGGTCGAAGAACGGCGACGTGCACGTCTGGCACATCACGTATGCCTCTGCCGGACAGAACCTGCTGTTCCTGCTGTCGGCGCTGCTCGTCGCCTATGTCGGCGTCAAGTCCTACCGGCAGCTTGACGACCGCAAGGGCGTGCCGCTGGTGGAAGACCTCATGGGGGCCTTGCGCGGCGAGGACCTTGCGCCGACGGCGGCGCAGCAGGCCGCGACCGCCGATGCCGGCGTGCTCACCGGGGACAGCGGGCTGTTCATCGCGTTCGAGGGCGGAGACGGCGCGGGCAAGACCACGCAGGCCCGGCTGCTGGCGATCTGGCTGCGCGATCAGGGTTTTGACGTGGTGACCACGCAGGAGCCGGGCGCGACCAAGATCGGGATGCGGCTGCGCGCGCTGCTGCTGGACACGAACAATGCAGGCATGTCGTCGTACTGCGAGGCGCTGCTGTATGCCGCCGACCGTGCCGAGCACGTGGCCACCATGATCGATCCCGCGCTGGCGAAGGGCGCGGTCGTGATCACCGACCGGTACATCGACTCCTCGCTGGCCTACCAGGGCGCCGGCCGTGGGCTGCACACCGACGAGGTCGCGCGGCTCAACCGCTGGGCCACCGGCGGCCGGGTGCCGGACCTCACGATCCTGCTGGACATGCCGCCCGAGGCAGGACTGGGCCGCAACACCGCGTCGGCGGACCGCCTGGAGTCTGAGTCGCTGGAGTTCCACCGCCGGGTTCGTGCCGGGTTCCTCGCGCTCGCCCGCGCCGACCCGTCCCGCTACCTGGTCCTCGACGCCACCCGGCCGCCGGAGGCCCTCGGCCAGGAGATCAAGGACCACATCCAGGACATCCTCCCCGACCCGGTCCCCAAGACGGCGGAGGCGGCCACCGGCTCCTTCCCGGCGATCCAGTGACTGTCTTTGACGAGGTTGTCGGGCAGGAGGCCATCGTCGCCCAGTTGCGGCGGGCGGTGACCGGCAAGATGACGCATGCCTGGCTGTTCACCGGGCCGCCCGGCTCGGGGCGGTCCAACGCGGCACGTGCCTTCGCCGCCGCGCTGCTGTGCCCGTACGGCGGCTGCGGCGAATGCCCCAGCTGTCGCCAGGTCCGCGCCGGGACGCACGCCGACCTCCTCCTCGTCCGGCCGGACGGGCTGTCGTACGGCGTGAAGCAGACCCGCGACCTCGTCCTCAAGGCGGCCGGCGCGCCGTCTGGCGGGCGCTGGCTTGTCGTGCTGTTCGAGGACGCCGACCGGTGCACCGAGCAGGCCGCCAACGCGCTGCTGAAGGCCATCGAGGAGCCGGCGCCGCGCACGGTCTGGCTGCTGTGCGCGCCGAGCGCCGAGGACCTGGTGACCACCATCCGGTCCCGCTGCCGGGTCATGACGCTGCGGGTTCCCCCGTCCGATGCCGTCGCGCGGGTGCTGGCCGAGCGGGACGGCGTCGACCCGGCGGCCGGGCTGGCCGCAGCCAGGGCCGCCCAGGGGCACATCGGCCGGGCGCGCCTGCTGGCGACCAACCCCGAGGCGGCCCAGCGACGAGCCGCGATCCTCCGGGTGCCCGTGCAGGCAACGTCGCTCGGGCCCGCGCTGGCCGCCGCCGCCACGCTGGTCAAGAACGCCGAGGACGAGGCCAAGCTCATCACCGAGCAGATGGACGAGCCGGAGCGGGAGAAGCTGCGCCAGGCGTTCGGGGAAGGGTCGACCGGCAAGGGCATCGCCAAGGCGCTGCGCGGCATGGCCGGCGCGCTGAAGGACCTGGAGGACCGGCAGAAGTCCCGGGCGACGCGCATCAAGCGCGACACGCTCGACGGCGCGTTGCTGGAGCTCGCGGCGTTCTACCGCGACGTGCTGATGATCCAGCTCGAGGCCGATGTAGAGCTCGCCAACGAAGACCGGCTAGGCGACCTGCGCTCGATTGCCGCGGCCTCGACACCCGAGGCCACGCTGCGGCGGATTCAGGCGGTCATGCGCTGCCGGGAGCGGCTTCCCCTCAACGTCGCCCCGTTGCTGGCGGTGGAGGAGATGACCGTGGGCTTGGTGCGCGGCTGAGCTTGAATTTGAAAAGATTCCCCAGCCGCGTTATGGCCTAGTGACCATTTCGTGTCCTAGGCGTACTCTGTCCCGGTGGGCATGATGATGGCGGTGAGCTTCGAGCGGTACGGACGGCTGTACTACCTTGACCCTGGCGAGCACGTGCCGAAGATCGGCGACAAGGTCCTGGTCCCCACCGACAGCGGTCCGGAGGTGGCCGAGTGCGTCTGGGCGCCGCAGTGGGTCTCCGACGACATCGAGGGGCTGCCGGTCTGCGCGGGCCTCGCCCAGGCCGCCGACCTGGCCCGGGACTCGGCCAACCGGCAGCGCCGGGCCGCGGGGCGACTGGCCGCCAAGCGGCTCATTCGCGAGCACGACCTGCCGATGAAGGTCATCGCCATCGACTACGTGGACTCGGCCAACGTGTTCACGGTGTACTTCTCGGCCCCGCACCGGGTGGACTTCCGCGCCCTGGTCCGCGCCCTGGCCGGGAAGCTGTCCGCCCGGGTGGAGCTCCATCAGATCGGCCCCCGGGATGAGGCGCGGCTGCAGGGCGGGATCGGCCCGTGCGGCCGGGACCTGTGCTGTGCGACCTTCCTGAAGGACTTCGAGCCGGTGTCCATCCGGATGGCCAAGGAGCAGGACATGCCGGTCAATCCGCTGCGGATCGCCGGCGCCTGCGGGCGGCTGATGTGCTGCCTGAAGTACGAGCATCCCCTGTACCAGGACTTCCGCGCATCCGCGCCCGCCATCGGCGATGCGGTGGAGACCCCTGAGGGGCCCGGCACGGTAGTGGGCCAGAATGTGCCCTCGGACTCGGTTGTCGTCAAGCTGACCGGCGACGGGCGAGCCCACGCGTGCTCGCGCGCAAGCGTGTGCGGCTCACGGAAGGCTTACGAGGCTACTTACAGGCCCGGCACGTAATTTAGGCGTGACATCATTAGTGGTGATGATCCGCGCAGCCGCAGGTGCCCTCGCTCTGCTAATCGCCGCGTCCGTGGCCGGATGCACAGGATCGTCGTCATCGTCGTCGAGCTCCCGGCCTGCGCAGTCGGGCGCTTCAGCCTCGGTGGCCCCCTCCAGCTCGGCTAGCCCGGTTGCCCAGCAGGAACCCGTGCCCCGGACGCTGGCGGCCTTCTACGCCCAGCGGCTGTCCTGGGTGCCCTGCGACAGCGGCTTTGAGTGCGCGCACCTGTACGTCCCGTTCGACTACGCGCACCCCCGCGGCCCCGTGTTCGAGCTGCCGGTCGTGAAGCTGCCCGCCGCCTCGCCGTCGGCGCGAATCGGTTCGCTGGTGATCAACCCCGGCGGTCCCGGCGGCTCAGGCCTCGAGTACGCGCTGGGCGCCCGGTCCGGCGAGTTCACGCAGGAGATCCTGGACCGCTTCGACATTGTCGGCTTCGACCCGCGCGGCGTCGGCGGCAGCGTCCCGGCGCTGCGCTGCCTGACCGGCCCGCAGCTCGACAAGTACTTCGCGGTCAGCGAAGCACCGGCAGGGGCAGCCCAGCTCGCGGCGGTGGTGGCCGCCAACAAGGGCTACGCGCAGGCGTGCGCCCGCAATGCCCGCGCGCTGCTGCCGTACGTCGGCACCACGGCCGCCGCCCGCGACATCGACGTCCTGCGCGCCGCCCTTGGCGAGTCCCGGCTGACCTTCCTGGGCAAGTCTTACGGAACCGTCCTGGGCGCTTCCTACGCCCAGCAGTTCCCGTCGCGAGTGCGCGCCGTCGTGCTCGATGGGGCGGTGGCACCTCAGCTGAACGGCGTCGACCTCGACATCGCGCAGGCGTCCGGGTTCCAGGTCGCGTTCGGCCAGTTCACGACATGGTGCGTGACGCAAAGCGGATGCCCGCTGCCCGCCGGGCCTGCTAGTGCCTCTGCGGCCGTCGCGAAGGTCTCCGGGCTGCTCGCGGCGGCGAACGCGCACCCGTTGGCGAGCGTGCTGCGCGGGGGCCAGCCGGCGAACGGCGCGATGCTGCTGCTGGGCATAGCGGCGGCCTTGTACAGCAAGGCCACCTGGCCGTCCCTGAGGGACGGGCTGTCTCAGGCATTCCAGTACGGCGACGGCTCCGTGCTAGTCGAGTTGGCCGACACGCTGGTCGAGCGGAGCCCGGACGGCACCTACAGCAACCTCTCGGACGCCGGGACGGCTGTCGACTGCGTGGACCACGCATGGCCCAGGTCCCTCAGCGCGTGGCAGGCCGCCGCGGCGGCGGCCGCGAAGGTGGCACCGCTCTTCGGCCCCACGCTCGTATGGGGATCGCTGCCCTGCGCGTACTGGCCGCTCCCCGCGTCGCCGGTGCTGACCGGGGCGTCGTCCGCGGCCGGCGGTGCTGCGGGCGCGCAGTCGCCCGCTGGCGGCTCGTCAGTGTCAGGCTCGCCACCTGGCGGACCGCCGGCGCCGGTGCTCGTGGTCGGCGACCTGCACGACCCCGCGACGCCGTATGCCTGGGCGGGCGCGCTGGCCCGGTGGCTGGGGCCGACGGGGGTGCGGGGCGTGCTGCTCGGCTGGAACGGCGAGGGGCATACGTCCTACATGGAGGGCGATTCCTGCGTCGACGACGCCGTTGACGCATACCTAATCCGGCTGCAAGCGCCCCAGAATGGGACGGTGTGCCAATAAACCGGTACGCTGCCCTTGATGCAATCCCCTTCGGTGCAATCGGAAACCGAACTGCTCCGCCGGCTGCGAGCCGGCGACGAGCAGGCTTTTGTCTTCCTCGTGGGGCGCTACAGCGACTCCATGCTGCGTGTCGCCAGCGCCTACGTGCCCAGCCGGGCAGTGGCCGAGGAGGTCGTCCAGGACACCTGGCTGGCCGTGCTGCGCGGCCTTGACGGGTTCCAGGGCCGGTCATCCCTGCGGACGTGGCTGTTCACCATCCTCGTCAACCGGGCGCGGACCACAGGCACCAGGGAGCACCGCAGCTTCCCGATCGCGGACACCACGCCGGTCGTGGACGCGTCCCGGTTCGGCCCGGACGGCTCGTGGACCTCGCCACCGGAGCAGTGGATCGAGGAGGCCGAGGACCGCCTCGCCGCGAACCGGATCGCCGACCTGCTGCGGGCCGCGCTGGACTCGCTGCCGCCCCGCCAGCGCGAGATCGTGACCCTGCGCGACGTGGAGGGCATGAGCAGCGAGGAGGCCTGCCAGGTGCTGGGAATCACCGAGGCCAACCAGCGCGTTTTGCTGCACAGGGGGCGCAGCAAGCTCCGCCAGATCCTCGAAGCCGAACTCCGGGGGGTTCGATGAAGCTTCCCTATGGCTTGAGCCAGGGCGACACTCGGTACGACATTGTCTGCCAGCAGGCCGTCGAGATGGTGACCGACTACATCGAGGACACCCTCGATCGCGTGAACCGCCAGCGGTATGAGAAGCACCTGTCGGTCTGCGACCACTGCAACGAGTACCTGGCCCAGATGCGTGAGACCATCCGCCTTGCCGGCCACCTCACCCCCGATGACCTCAGCCCGGAAATGCGCGATGCCTTCACCGACGTCTTCCGCCGCTGGCGCGAAGAGGACTAGTGCCCTGAGTCCGGGTCCGCCGCCCTGGGCGAGCTTGCCCAGGCCGTCCAGTTGCGCACCTCGATCGCGATGACCGGACCACCGGGAGGGTGCCGTTCATACTGGGCGTACTTGGCCGTGAGGCGGGAGACTGGCCGGAGTCGTTCGGTGTCGGCGGTAAGAATGCCTGCCCAGCCATCGGCGCGGACCCACCACAGCGCGGTCCAGTCCTCCTCGTAGTGATCGGCGAGCAGCGAGACACTCGGGTTGCGCTGGATGTTGCGGAGGCGCTTGAGGCCGGTGGTGGTGGTCTTCGGCTTGTGGTCGATGGCAATGTAGACGCGATCGCCGTCGACGGCGAACGTGACCGGCACGAGATGCGGGTGCCCGTCTTCGTCGGCGGTGGCCAGCCGGGCCACGCGTGCCCCGGCCAGCAGTGACCGGGCCTGGCTCTCACTGAGGTTCACGGTCCTACCGTGCCAGCACCAGATGCGGAGCACTCCGCAGACCCGGTAAACTCGTGGAGCGCTGTCCGTGAGGACAGCCTGCCGCCTTAGCTCAGTCGGTCAGAGCGACGCACTCGTAATGCGTAGGTCATCGGTTCGATTCCGATAGGCGGCTCCCACCTCAAAGGCCCTTTCCGGTTCAGTGTTCGAACCGAGATGGGCCTTTTGCTTCGCGGCCGCTAACAGGCCGGAGGTGCGAGACCAGGGAAGCGGTGGGTGCGTCCTCCGTAATGTTACTGTTGTGACACATGGGTGAATTGATCTTGATTAGGCACGGCGAGACTGAATGGAGCCGGTCGGGGCAGTACGCGGGCCGCACTGACATTCCGATGACTGACGCGGGCATGGCCGCAGCCACGGCGCTCGCGCCGGTGCTGTCTCGCCACCATCTGGTCGCGGCGCTCAGCAGCCCGCTGAGCCGCGCCGTGCGGATGGCCGAACTGGTGGGCCTGACGGGCGTCAAGCCCGATCCTGACCTGCTGGAGTGGGACTACGGCGGCTACGAGGGCATGACCGAGGAACAAATTCGGGGGATCCGGCCAGGCTGGAGCTTGTGGCGGGACGGCGTTATCCCCGGCGACGCCGGCCATCCCGGCGAGACTCTGAAGCAGGTAGCCGCGCGCACCGACGCGGTGCTAGACCGGGTACGGCCGCTGCTGGCCGACGGCGACGTTGCCCTTATCGGACACGGGCACCTGCAGCGCGTGCTCACCGCGCGCTGGCTGGGCCTCGATCCCTCGGCAGCCCGGTTGCTCGGCCACCCGCACGCGGGCACCCTCAGCACACTGGGCCACGAGCACGACCAGCCGGTCATCTCGACGTGGAACATCCCGTAGGCCAGCGTCCTAGCCCTAGGGGGTCGGGCCGAAGGCCGCGACCATCGGGCGCTCGGTGTTCCCCGATGGGATGATCAGCCCCGGGGCCCAGTAGGACCCGCTTGTGCCAGGCACCTTCACGGGCTGGTACATCTCCAGGCCGTTGTAGTTGATGTTGTACAGGTTGTCGGGCGATGGCATTAAGGCGCCAGGGGTCACTGCAATGTCGCCTACTTCCGGCGTCCCGGGGCCCAGCAGAAGTGCCTGCCGCGATTTATCCTGAATATTATTCCGGTCATGAATGGATTTACCCGCTATTATGGGTAAAACCTTCGCGACCGGAAAACTCTCCACACTAGCATGCTGCATATAAGCCGCAAATATGCATCATTCGGTCACATGCTCGCGCCGCCGGGTCCCAGAGCGCCCGCACTCCTACTTGACGACCTGGAAGTAGAACCAGCTGCTGTAGTAGCTGATGTTGGTCACGTCCGTGCTGCTCGGGTAGAAGATCACCTGCAGCCGGTACCGGCCGCCGTAGGTGGCCTGGGTCAGGTCCACGTAGCCCGTGAGCGTGCTCGCGCTGGTGAGGGCGTGGCAGGGGCCGAGGCCGTTCGCCGCGCTCGTCCACGTGGTGCCGACTAGGCCCTCGATGTCCAGCCGCACGCATTCCCCGTGCTTGTTGGGCGTGACGGTGATTGCCGTGTTGAGCGGGGCCGTGTGGTGGAAGACGTGGTACACAGTGCCGCTGTACGTGTTCGTGGCGTACCAGCCGCTGTTGGTCATCGCCACCCGGGCGGCGATCCCGACGCGCACGCTGTACGACCGCGACAGGTACTGCGCGTCCCCGGAGAACGTCGCCGTGAACCACACGTTGCGGGTCGCGGCCGGGTAGCTGATCACCAGGTTCCCGCTGGAGTTCACCGCTGCGGTCTTGAGCAGCTTCTTCGTGCCGCTGCCGACCAGTTGGGCGTACACCGAGACGACGCGGTTGGTGTACGTGCTGCCCAGGTGCGCGGTGACCGTGATGGTGGAGTCATACAGCCCGGTCGCCGGCTTCACGGCCAGCGACAGCGGCGCGGCAGCCTTGGCCACCGCGAGCTTGGCCGTGGTGCTTGCCGCCGCCGTGGTCGACGTCGCGGGGACGCTCGCGGTGTAGCTGTATGAGCCGAGCGCCGAGAGCTTGTCCGGGATCGTGAAGGTCCCGGTCGCCGTGGTCTTGATCGCTGATATCGAGGTGGCCGTGCCATTCGGGTTGACGCGCTTGACGGTGACGAGCGTTCCGGCCGCCGGGGTGCCGCTGCCGAGCGAAAGCTTGCCGGGGATCGAGAAGCTCTGGCCCGGGCGGACAGTTGCCGGACCGCTGAGCGTGATCGTGGCCGTGTCGAGCGCGACGGTGACCTTGGCGGTCGCCTGCGCGGTCGCAGTGGTCGCGTCGCCCGTGTAGCTGGCGGTGTAGGTGTAGCTGCCGAGCGCCGGTGGCGTGTCGGTAAGGCTGAAGTCGCCGCTGGCGTCGGTCTGAGCGGGCGCGAGCGTGCTGGTGGTCCCGTCGGGGTTAGCCCGGGTGACGGTGACCGGCGTGCCCGTTGCTGGGACGCCGGTCCCGAATGCAAGGGTGCCGGTGATGGTGACGCTCGATCCGGGCATGACCGTGGCCTGGCTGGCTGTGAGCGACAGGGTTGCGGTGTTGAGCGCGACCGTGAGGGTCGCCGTTGCCTGGGCCGGCGCGATGCTGGCAGACCCGGCGTACGAAGCGGTGTAGGTGTAGCTGCCGACGGCATGCGGGGTGTCGGTCAGGCTGAAGGCGCCGCTGCTGTCGGTCTGCTCAGGCGTGAGCGTGGTAGTGCTGCCGTCAGGGTTGGCCCGGGTGACGGTCACCGGTGTTCCGGCAGCAGGCACGCCGGTGGACAGGCTCAGCTTCCCAGCCACGGTGACCGAGGTGCCAAGTCCGGCCGTGGACGGCGCGGACAAGGTCAGGGCCGACTGGGTCAATTCCGGGGAATCAAACACGCGGAGAGTGAAGCCGCTACCCGACTGGGTGATGGCATACAGCGTCGAGCCATTCGTCGACCACGCGAGGCCCTGGGCCGGCAGGGACGGGTCGCCGCCAAGGCTGAAGTCGTTGAGCTCGGTGCCGCTGGGGCTGTACACGTGAATGGCCGGGAACGCGTTCGTCGACCCGGCGGCCAGGGTGCCGTCAGCGGCGACGGCGACCGCGCTGGGATAGGCCCCGATCGGGTAGCTCGTTACCGGCGAGGCCAGGTTGTTCGTGTCGTAAAGGTAGGCGCTGTAGGGCGAGCTGCACGCCGTGACGAACTCGCTGCCGCCAGGGATGACCGCCACCTGGTTCTCGTTGGTGCAGTCCTGCACTACCGAAGGCCCGGCGAGTGGCGTGATGGGGGTAACCGCGGTGTTGTACGCCGCGATAAATGACGGGCTACTGCCCTGCTGGGCGGCAATCAAGACCCCCGTGTCTGACGGGTCCGCCGCCAGGGATGACCACCCGCCGGCCGCGAGCCCTGCCTGGAACGTGCCGGAGGACAGGTCGAAGTCGCCGAGTACCCCGCCGTAAGTCACCCAGAGCTTGCCGCTTTGCACCGCAACGGCGTTCGGCACGTCGCCCGCTGGAAGCGCCCATGCCTGAGTCTGGGTGAGCGTCGCGGCGTCGATGACCCCGACCGAGTCCGACGAGTCCAGGGCGGCGTACAGGGTGCCGTCGCTGAGCGCGATCCCTTGCACGCCGTCGCCCGCGTCGAGCGTGGTCACGTAGCTGCCAGCCAGGCTGGTGACCACGATGCCGCTCGCGCTGCCCGATCCTCCCTCGCTGAGGAAGATGTAGCCGTCGGCACTGTCAACGACCATCTGGTGGAAGCCGGCTAGCTGTGGCAGTGCCGTCCCAGTGTCGGCAAGAGCGGCCGGCGTCCTGGCTAGGCCGATGGAGCCGGCTACGCCGAGAACGGCGAGCGCAGGGACGAGCAGCCTGCGGGCAATGCGCAACGAATCTCCCAGGATCAGCCGGGTCGAAAGGGGCTAGGGGGAGCCTAACGGGAGAAAGCGAACCTATCGCTCACCGTGGGTCACAATTACCCAACGTTCGTGACCGATTTACCAGCAGCCTCGCGTACCAGCATAATTACCTAGAGTGACATCCAGATACGCGTGAGGCGATTACAGTCGCTTGCGGAAGGAGTTCAGAAAGAGAACTCCCTGGAAAGAGGCTGGAGGCATAGGTCATGCGCGCACGACCGAGAATTGCGGCGCTTTCCATGATCGCGGCGGCCATGATCGTCTCGGTGCTGGCCGCCCCAGAGGCAAGGTCCGCTTCAGAGGCGAGGTCCGCTTCAGAAGCAAGATCAGCTCCGGAGGCGAGACCTGCCGCGGCTAGCACCACCGGCGGAACCGCCAGCCGGACGCTCTACGTCAACGCCGCGTCGCCGCAATGCAACGACGGCAGCAAGGCCACCAAGGCCAGCAGCACCAGCAAGGCCATCAAGGCCAGCACCACCAGCAAGGCCAGCAGCACCAGCAAGGCCATCAAGGCCAGGCACGCGGGAGTCGGCAGCAGGGCCGTCCCGTTCTGCACCATCCAGGCGGCGGCGAATGTGGCCAGACCCGGGCAGACGGTGGATATCGAGCAGTCGGCCCGCCGCCCGCTGCCCTACACGCAACCGGTGACGTTCACGAGGTCGGGAACCCCGGCGAAGCCAATCGTCTTCAAGGGCATCGCGGCTGGCTCGGCTGGACTGCCGGAACTTGCCGCGAAGCCGGGCGTGACGCCGGTCACCTTCCGCGATGTCCGCAACGTCACCATCGAGTCCCTGGGAATTACCTACGGCGGAAACGCGCCCCCGGTCCGCATCGACGACCGGTCGTCGGCCATCACGCTATCCCGGGTGGCCTTCCGCGCGGCCAGCACCAAGGGCCAGCGCGGTGCCGCGGTCACGGAGTCGTTTCGCCTGGGAGAACCGCCGGCAATGAAGCCGGCGATCGGTCCGGCGCAACGGCAAGAAGGCCCCCGCCCGGCGGACGCGTCGCCCAGCGTGGACCCGGCGCTCCCGCCGGTCGGGATCATGCTGTATTCCCCCCCCACCGGTCCCTGGTGCAAGCCGGTCAACTGCTGGGGTGCGCCGTTCACCTTCAGCGTCAACTGGGGCGACGGCACGCCGGCGACGGCGGCGACGGCCAATGTCTGGACAAGCCACTCCTACACGTCCAGCGGGATCTACCTCGTCACGGTCACCGCCAATGGCTCGGATGGCAGCCAGCAGAGCTTCTTCACCATGGCCTTCGCCTGGTAAGCCTCCAATGACAGCCACCCGCGACCGGGGCCGTGGCCCCGGTCGCGTGTCATGCCGGCTGCGGTTCGGCGCCGGCCCACGCAGCGCGCAGCAGCGCCTCCAGGTCTTCCTGGGTGACCGGGCGAGGGTTGCTGGGCGGGACGGACGGCAAGATCGCCGCGGCCGCGGCCGGGATCGCGGCCTCCTCGAAGCCGTAGTCGCCCAGCGCCCGCGGCGCGTTCAGCCTGGCGCGCAGTTCCTGCAGGCCCGCCACCGCATTTCCGGTACCAAACGACTCCGCCACCCGGCCCGCCGCCAGCGGCGCGGCTGGAGCATTGAAGGCAAGGACGTACGGCAGCACGACCGCGTGGGTCTGCGCGTGCGGCAGGTTGTACTTGCCGCCGAGCACGTGGCAGATCTTGTGGTGCAACCCCGATCCGGCGGACGCGAACGCGACCGCCGACAGGTACGCGGCGTACAGGGCGTGCTCCCGGCCCGGCAGCCCGGCCGGCTCGGCTACCACCTGCGGCAGGCCAGTGGCCAGCGCACGGATTCCTTCGGACGCGAAAGCGGCGTTGATGGGGTCCGCGTTCGGCGCCCACAGCGAGTCGACGCAGTGCGCCAGGGCGTTCAGCCCGGAGGCCACGCTCATGTCCGCCGGCAGGGACAGGGTGAGGGTCGCGTCGTACACGACGACCCTCGGCAGCACCTTCGGGTCGGTGCCGGTAGTCTTCACGTCTCCCGACGTCAGGCCCCAGACCGCCGTCGCCTCCGAGCCCGCGTACGTCGTGGGCACGGCGATGACCGGCAGCCCGCTGGTCATCGCGATCGCCTTGGCGAGGCCGGTGGTGGACCCGCCGCCGACGGAGACAACCACGTCGGCCCCGGCGGCCGCCGCGGCCGCGCGGGCCCGGTCGGCCACCTCGACCGGGACGTGCATGACCACGTCGTGGTAGCGGAGCACGACCGGCACCTCAGCGATGATCTTCTCCGCGAGGGAGGACTCCGGCTCCGCGGCGATCACCATGACCCGGGACGCGCCGAGCCGCCCGATCTCGTCGCGGAGGTGCGTGGCGGCCTCACCTGAGCCGAAGCAGACTCGCTGCGGCAGGCTGTCGTGTACAAAGCGCATGCCGCCCATCATCCCAGGCCTTAGGCGCCCAGGCGGCGGGTGAAGCCCTCCGGGATCACCAGGTCGTCTGGCGATAGCTCGGCGATGGAGGAGTGGCCGAGGCCCAGCAGGCACGCGTCGAGGCCGGACCGCATCAGGTCGAGCACGTTCTCCACGCCGGCCTGGCCGTTCGCGCCCAGCCCCCACAGGTAGGCCCGTCCGATCATGACCGCCCGCGCCCCCAGTGCCAGCGCCTTCGCCACGTCGCCGCCCCGCCGGATGCCGCCGTCCAGCAGCACCTCGACC
>Ga0210389_10002957_pt1 | contig 13303 bp, 11 predicted proteins | sample IncBWH28OmetaG_FD_160127 | JGI IMG/M metagenome (GOLD analysis project Ga0210389, IMG submission 160127) | Forest soil microbial communities from Barre Woods Harvard Forest LTER site, Petersham, Massachusetts, United States - Inc-BW-H-28-O ...
GCACTCCAACTACCGTTATACGCAACGCACAATGAATGCGGCTGCACGTTTCCTGCGCGCCACTGCATCAATAATCACCAAGGGAGGGATGACATGAGCGGAAGCGTCAATCGGCAGATCCTGCTTGTCGAGAAGCCGGCCGGAAAGCTCGGCCCGGAACATTTCAAACTGACCAACGCGGCGGTCCCGGAGCCGAAGGAAGGCGAAGCGCTGCTCCGCGTGCGCTACATCTCGCTCGATGCCGCCAACCGCGCCTGGATGCACGGCGCGACGTATCGTTCGGCCGTCGAAGCCAACACCGTGATGGCGGGAGGTGGCATCGCCGAAGTCGTGACCTCGAAGGCGCCGGGCTTTGCCGCGGGGGACCTCGTCTGGGCCGATACCGGCTGGCAGGAATATGTGGCGTTGCCGGCGAAGCATCTCAGCAAGATGCCGAAGGTCGAGCCGATGACGCATCTGCTCAGCGTCTTCGGCGTCGCCGGGCTCACCGCCTATTTCGGCCTGCTCGAGATCGGCAAGCCGAAGCAGGGCGAGACCGTGGTGGTCTCGGCCGCCGCCGGTTCGGTCGGCTCGATCGTCGGCCAGATTGCGAAGATCAAGGGATGTCACGTCGTCGGCATCGCCGGCGGCAAGGACAAATGCCACTGGCTGACATCGGCGCTCGGCTTCGATGCCGCCGTCGATTACAAGGACGGCGCAGTGTTCAAGGCGCTGCGTGCGGCCGCGCCCAAGGGCATCGACGTCTATTTCGACAATGTCGGCGGCGACATCCTGGAAGCCTGCCTGCCGCTGATGAACAATTGCGGCCGCATCGCCTGCTGCGGCGCTATCTCGCAATATGACGGCGTGCCGTCGGCGCATGGGCCGCGCGGCGTGCCTGGCCTGATCGTGGTGAAGCGCCTCGTGATGCAGGGATTCATCGTGACGGATTTCATGGCGCAACGCGACAAGGCGCTGGCCGAGCTGCAGGCCTGGACCTCTTCAGGCAAGCTCAAGGTGCAGGAGGATGTAATCGACGGCCTCGAAAACACGCCGCAGGCACTGATCGGCCTGCTCGCAGGCGAGAACCGCGGCAAGCGCATGATCAAAGTGTGACGGCCGACAACACAACCGTCATCCATAATTGGCTTGCGGTGGAACCCGGAAGCGGGGGAAAATAGCCTTGCCGGGAATTTTCCCATTTGGCTTTTTTCACCTCGCGCCGGGCGGCGGCTTGCGGCGACAACGATAAGGATTGCTTCAATGATCCATGTGAAACGACAGACGCTGTGGTTAGCTTTCGGTATCGCGCTGGCAACGCCGGCTTTTGCGCAGGCGCCGAGCGACGCGCAGCGCGCCAAGATCAAGTCCAATTGCCGCTCCGACTACATGGCGCACTGCTCAAGCATTCCGCCGGGCGGCGCGGCCTCGCTGCAATGCTTGCAACAGAACATGGGCAGCCTGTCGGCAGCCTGCGCCAGCGCCGTCAAGGCTGTGAGCGGGGCGAGCGAGACCAAGGTCGAGCCCGCCACGAAGGAAGAGCCGAAGCAGGAAACCAAGAGCGAGCCGGCGCCCGCAGCCGAACCCGCGAAGACCGCGGACGAGCCGGCAAAGACGGCGACTGAGCCTGCTGCCAAGTCGTCGACCAAGTCGGCCGGCGGCAAACCGAGCAGCGCGCAGATTTCGGCGATCCGCGCCAACTGCCGCTCCGACTATCCCAAGGTCTGCGCCGGCGTACCGACCGGCGGCGCCCCCGCGCTGCAATGCCTGGAGAAGAACAAGGCGAAGCTCTCCGCAGCCTGCGAAAAGGCGGTCGCCGCAGCGACCGGTGGCGGCGGTGCGGCACCGGCAGCCTCCGGCGGCGGCGCGCCTGCAACGGCGAATGCAAACCCGGATGCGGCGCCTGCCGCGGCTCCGCCGCCGGCGCTGGTGATGCGCCCGATGCGGCCGCGCGAAATCCTGTTCGTGATGCGCTCGGCCTGCGGCGCCGACGTGCAATCGCTCTGCGCCGGTGTTCCCGCCGGCGGCGGACGGATCATCGAATGTCTCGCCTCGCAATCGGCCTCGCTGTCGCCGGCCTGCCGGGAGGTTTTGGGGCAGTTCGCGCAATAAGTCCGCACTTTTGATCTAGCGCCGTGGTCCCCACGGCGCTAGATTGCCTCCTAAATTGTAAGTATACTGTCGATCAGGAGGAGACGACCTTGCGCATCGCCGTGATCGGCGGAGGGCCCGGCGGGCTCTATTTCGCCTATCTCTGGAAGAAGCGTCATCCCGACGCCACGGTCGACCTGTTCGAACAGAACCCGGCCGGCGCGACCTGGGGCTTTGGCGTGGTGTTCTCGGACCAGGCGCTGGATTTTTTGCGCGCTGACGATCCCGAAACCGTCGATGCCATCACCCCGCGCATGGAGCGCTGGAAGAATATCACGCTCAATCTGGGCGGCAAGAGCGTCGAAATCGACGGCGTCGGCTTTTCCTCGATCGGCCGGCTGGAACTACTCAAGCTGCTGCAAGGGCGCACCCGCGACGTCGGCGTTGCCGCGCGCTATGAGACGACGATCGCATCCGTCGATCAGTTCACGGGCTACGACCTGATCGTCGCCGCCGATGGGCTGAATTCGCTGGTCCGCCGCAGCTTCGAAAGCGAGTTCGGGGCGTCCGTCACGACCTCGACCAACAAATTCGCCTGGTACGGCACGTCAAAGACTTTCGCGACGCTGTCGCAGACTTTTGTGAAAACCGAGCGCGGCAGCTTCAACGCCCATCACTATCGCTACTCGCCACAGATGAGCACGTTCCTGGTCGAATGCGATGCGGCGACCTGGCAGGCTTACGGCTTTGTCGAAAAATCGATCGAGGAGTCGCAGGCGATCTGCGAAGGCGTGTTCGCGGAAACGCTCGACGGCCACAGGCTGATCTCGAACAAATCGGTGTGGCGCAATTTCCCCTGGATCTGGAATGAGCGCTGGTCGTACCGGAATATGGTCCTGATCGGCGATGCCCTGCACTCGGCGCATTTCTCGATCGGCTCGGGCACCCGGCTTGCGATCGAGGACGCAATCGCGCTGGTGAAGGCGCTTGAAACGGAGGCCGATATCCCGGCCGCACTGGCGCACTACGAAGACGAGCGCAAGCCGATCGTGAAGAAGCTGGTGACGGCTGCGCGCACCAGCGCCGACTGGTATGAGAATTTTGGCGACCACATGAAGCTCGACCTGATGGATTTTGCCTACAGCTACATCACGCGCTCGGGCCGGATCGACGATGCACGGCTGCGCGCGATGTCGCCGCAATTCATGGCGCGCTACGAGGCCGCGAAGACGGAGGCAATGATGTCTGAGATCGCCGACAACGTGCCGCGGGACTGCGCCGGCGCGCGCGAGATCGGCTTTCATATCCCGGAACGTTACAATGCGAGCCGGGTATTATTCGACAATATCGCCAAGGGCTTTGGCGAGCGGCTGGCGCTGACCGGCCCAGCCGGACAGCGGACCTATGCCGAGCTTTGCGCAGAGGCCTGCCGCTGGGGCAACGGCCTTGTCTCGCTGGGGTTGAAGCGCGGCGACCGCGTGCTGGTCTTCCTCGACGACACGCCTGCCTATCCGGCCGCATTCTTCGGTGCGGTGCGCGCGGGCTTTGTGCCACTCCTCATCAACACGCTGACGCCGCCGGATCTGCTGCAATTCTATCTTGCCGACAGTGGCGCGTCCGTCGCCATAGCGGAGGCGGAGTTCTGCTCGCGCTTCGATGCCGAGGCTTGCGAAGACACGCAACTCCGCACACTCATTGTCGTCAATGGCGCCGTCGGCAGTCACGCCGCGCCGCAGGCGATCGCGGCCGACGCCTGGCTCGCAGGCTTTGCGGCTGAGCTCGCGGACGCCGATACCCACCGCGACGAGATGGCGTTCTGGATGTATTCGTCCGGCTCGACCGGACGGCCCAAGGGCATCGTCCATCTGCAGCACGACATGGCCTATAGCGACGAAGCCTTCGCCAAGAGCGTGCTTGAGCTGACACCGGACGACATCTGCTTCTCGGTGCCCAAGATTTTCTTCGCCTATGGCTTTGGCAATTCCATCACCTTCCCGTTCTCTGCCGGTGCGGCGACGTTGCTGCTGCCGGGCCAGCCGAAGCCAGCATCGATCTTCGAGTCAATCGGACACTTCAGGCCGACGGTCTTTTTTGGCCTGCCGACGCTTTATACGTCGCTCACGAAAGCCGACGGCTCAGCGGCGACGGATTTCTCGTCGCTGCGTATGTCGATCTCCGCAGCCGAAGTGCTTTCGAGCGAAGTCTTCAACGGCTGGAAAGAACTCACCGGCATCGAGATCGTCGAAGGTCTCGGCTCCACCGAGGCGCTGCACATCTATCTCTGCAACCGGCCCGACAAGAAGAAGCCTGGCGCCGCGGGCCTGCGCGTGCCCGGCTATGAAATCCTGCTCAGGGACAAGGATGGGCGTGAGGTCGGCGACGACGAGGAAGGCATCTTGTGGGTGCGCGGCGATTCCGCGACGCCACTCTACTGGAACCGGCCGGACAAATCCGCTGAGACCATTCGTGAGGACGGCTGGATCTACACCGGCGACCGCTTCGTGCGCGACGCCGAAGGCTTTCACTTCTTCCGCGGCCGCGCCGACGATCTGATCAAGATTTCCGGCCAATGGGTCTATCCGCTCGAGGTCGAGCTGTGCCTTGCCGAACACCCCGAGGTACGCGAATGCGCCGTCTACGCCGCCGAGCTGCCCGACCGCCGGATGACGCTGAAGGCGGTCGTGGTGATGAACGAGAGCAGCTTTGACGAGAGCGATGCGGTGAGGCGTTTGCAGGATTACGTCAAGGCAAAGCTGCTGCCGTATAAATATCCGCGCGAAATCCGATTCATTGGTGAGCTGCCGAAGACGGGGACGGGAAAGATCGATCGGCAGGCGGTGATGCGGATGTAGCCCGTCCGCCGCGTCCTACTCTCTGTCGTCCTGGCGAAAGCCAGGACCCATTACCACAGGAGCCCATTGCCGGGCTGAGCTGCGGCTGCAGCCTTCGCAAAACTACGCGTTGTGGTAATGGGTCCTGGATCAGCGCTCACTTCGTTCGCTTGTCCAGGACGACAGCGGGGCTAACTCAACCCCGTCCCGCCATAGATCCACGCGAGATCGCCGTACCAATCCTCCTGCGACTTCGCGCCCATGATGGCGTTGCGTAGCCGGGCGTGGTCGCCGGCGGGGTGATAGATGTGCTCACCGATGGCGCGGGAGAGCAGCTGCACCCGCGCGGTGCGCGGGAAGCGCTGGGCGCGATAGGCTTCGAGCGCCGCTGTGTGGTCTTCATGCGCGGCCAGCATATGCGACAGGCAGACCGCATCCTCCATCGCCTGGCAGGCGCCTTGCGCGAAATACTGCAGCATCGGATGGGCCGCATCCCCCAGCAGCGCCACGCGGCCGTCGATCCAGCGCTCGGTCGGATCGCGGTCGCACAACACCCAGAGCCGCCAGTAGGTGCCGTGGCGAATGATGTTCTGCGCGCGCTCATGCACATGCGCAAAGCCCTTCATCACCTCTTCTTCGCTGACCGGCTTGCCGGCGACCGGCTCAGGCGCATCGTTGTGATAGGTGACGACGAGGTTGAATACCTTCCAGCCGGAGAGCGGGTAATGCACGATGTGGCATTTCGGACCGGCCCACAGCGTCGCCGCGTTCCAGCGCAGATCTTCCGGCATCTGCTCGGTCGGGATCACCGAGCGGTAGGTGGTGTGCCCGGAGACGCGCGGCGCGCCGTCGCCCGCGACCTGCTTGCGCACATTCGACCACAGCCCATCGGCGCCGATCAGGAGCGAGCCGGTGACGCGCTCGCCATTCGCGAGATGCGCGGTGACCGACGAACCATCCTGGTCGTAACCCACGACTTCGCTGGAGACGCGCAGATCGATCAGCTCGCTCTCACGGCAGGCTTTGAGGAACACGCCATGCAGATCGCCGCGATGCACGACGGCGTAAGGGTTGCCGAAGCGCGCCCGGAAATTGTCGCCGAGATCGATATGGGTGATCTCCTCCGCCGTCAGCGCGTCCATCAGCCGGAGCTGGTCGATATAGACAGCCATGTTGCGCGCGGCTTCGCCGACGCCGAGATAGTCGAAGGCGTGAAAGGCGTTCGGGCCAAGTTGAATGCCGGCACCAATCTCGCCGAGCGCAGCCGCCTTTTCCAGCAGGATTGAGCGAAAACCCTTCTGCGCCAGCCCGAGCGCGGCAGCGAGGCCACCGATGCCGCCGCCCGCGATCAGGATCGGCTGCGCGCGCGCCGTCATCAGCCGGCCTTGCCGAGATGTTCGAGCGCGTCCTCCGCGCGGAGCGGCACGCGCGAGGCCTCGTTGTTGAGGTCGACGAGTTGCGCCATTAGTGCCATCAGCGCTTTCCGGTCCGCGGGCCTCAGCGGCTGCAACATGCGCGCCTGCGCACGTTCGACCGACGTCGTGATGTCGCGAAGCAGCGCAGCACCCGATTTGGTCAGATAGAGTAATTTGATCCGCTTATCGTCCGGCGAGGGCTTGCGCTCGATCAGCTTCTTCGCCTCGAGCCGCTCGATGACATTGCCGAGCGTGGAGCGGTCGAAGGCGATCACGGCCGAGAGCCGGGTCGCATCGATACCGGGGTGGGTGTGGATCGCGATCAACGCCGCATATTGCACCGGCGTCAGGTCAAACGCCCTGCACTCCTCCATGAAGATCGCGACCGCGATCTGCTGCATGCGGCGAAACAAATAGCCGGGCGCGGTGTAGACCGCGTCCATGGTGATCGTGACAGGCTTACTCGGCATCGGGTTGCTTGTCCGGGGCAGCGTCGGCAAACGCCTTCGTCGCTTTCGCAGCCGCTTCCGCTTTCAGCAGACGTGGGAAGGCGTTGACGTCGACGCCAAAGCGCCGCGCGTTGGCGAGCTGCGGCACGAGGCAGAGATCAGCGAGCGTCGGCTTGTCGCCAAAGCAGAACGGACCGGACTCGTTTGCGATCAGCTTCTCGCAGGCCAACAGCCCCTCGCGGTTGGCCCAGCCGGCCCAGGCCGTCACTTTCTCCTCGGGCAAGCCGAGCTCGCGCAGCCGCGCCAGCACTTTCAGATTCTGCACGGGATGGGTGTCGCAGGCGAGCGCCTGGGCAAAAGCGCGGACCTTGGCGCGGCGCAGCGGATCCTTCGGCAACAGCGGCGGCTCCGGATGGGTCTCGTCCAGCCATTCCATGATGGCGAGCGACTGCGTCAGCACCGCACCCTGGTCATCTTCCAGCGCCGGCACCAGACCCTGCGGGTTGATCGCGAGATAATTGGGGGCGCATTGTTCGCCCTTGCGAAGGTGATGCGGCAGGTGCTCGGCGGATAGCCCCTTGAGATTCAGAGCGATCCTGACCCGGTAGGACGCGCTGCTGCGGAAATAGCCATGCAGCTTCATCGGAACCTCCCTCGCTTGTTCTTCGTTTTGTCCGTCATGACGGTATCGAGATCAGTTGACGCTAGCCACATTGTGAGTATGCTGTCAATCTACTGAAAAAGAACAGGGGAGACAGCCCATGGAAGCCGTGGCGAAGACGCCGGAGCGCGAGGCGTTCTACAAGAAGATCGACGGCGAGAGCCTCTCCGCCCTGTGGAACGTACTGGGTGACCTCGTCACGCCGGAGCCGAGGAGCGCCTGCCGGCCGCATCTGTGGAAGTTCGACATGATCCGCGACTACATGACGGAAGCGGGCAAGTTGATCACGGCCAAGGAAGCCGAGCGGCGGGTGCTGATCCTGGAAAATCCGGGCCTGCGCGGCCAGTCCAAGGTGACGACCTCGCTGTTTGCCGGCGTCCAGATGGTTGTGCCTGGCGACATCGCGCCCGCCCACCGGCACAGCCAGTCGGCGTTGCGCTTCATCCTCGAAGGCAAGGGCGCCTACACCTCCGTCGACGGTGAGCGCACCGCGATGGAGCCCGGCGACTTCGTCATCACGCCGTCGATGACCTGGCACGACCATTCCAACGAGACCAGCGATCCGATGTTCTGGCTCGACGGGCTCGACATTCCGATGGTGCAGTTCTTCGATGCCTCCTTTGCCGAAGGCCTGAAAGAGGACCAGCAGAAGATCACCAAGCCGGCCGGCGACAGCTTTGCCCGCTATGGCCGCAACCTGCTGCCGGTTGACGAGAAGCGCAAATCGAAGACATCGCCGATCTTCAACTATCCCTACAGCTCCACCCGCGAGGCGCTGGAACAGGCGCGCACGCGCGAGGAATGGGATGCCTGTCACGGATTGAAGCTGAAATTCTCCAATCCCGAGACCGGCGATTTCGCGATGCCGACCATCGGCACCTTCATCCAGCTGCTGCCCAAGGGTTTCAAGACCGCCCGCTATCGCGCCACCGACGCCACCGTGTTCGCGGCGATCGAGGGTAAGGGCCGCACCCGGATCGGCGACCAGACCTTCGAATGGGGGCCGCGCGACCTGTTCGTGGTGCCGAGCTGGCACTGGGTGACGCACGAGGCGGACGCCGATTCCGTGCTGTTCTCCTTCTCCGACCGCCCGGTGCAGCAGAAGCTCGATTTGTTCCGCGAGGATCGCGGTAACGCCTAAGTGACGTCACGGCCGCCCGCCTGCGCTCTAACATCACAGGCGGGTGAGGACGGTCGGGTTCGGAAACCCGGCTATGGGTATGCTTGCCCTGATTTCAGCGAGGGCATTTTTATGACAAGACATTTTACGATTTTCTTGGCTGCGATCGCCCTGACCTTCGGCATCTCAGCGTCATCCGCGCAAGACAACCCCGAGATCGACCGCCATATGGCCGCGGCGACCAAGGCAGCGAAGGCCGACCTGCTCGGGCCGCTCGGGCTCTGCAAGACCGCGACGCCGGACCCCGCGCCCGCCTTCACGGACAATTACAACAAGATGAAGGCCGAGCCGCCGCTCGCGCCGATGCAGGTGATGGACGAGCTCTATTTCCTCGGCAATTACTGGACCAGCGCCTGGGCGGTGAAGACCTCCAAAGGCATCGTGATCATCGACGCGCTCGACAATGCCGACGAGGCCCAGCACTACATCGAGGACGGACTGAAGAAGCTGAAGCTCGATCCGACGGACATCAAATATGTCATCGTCAGCCATGCCCATGGCGACCATTACGGCGGCGCGAACTATCTGAAGAAGAAGTTCAAGGCAAAAGTCGTGATGAGCGACATCGACTGGAAGGTGTTCGACGATCCGAAATTCGATCCCAAGCGCAACCCGCTGTTCGATGAGCCGCCGAAGCGCGACATGGCGGTCAATGACGGCGATGCGCTGAAGCTCGGCGACACCATCTTCAAGCTCTATGTCATTCCCGGCCATACGCTCGGCACGCTGGCGACCGTCTTCACCGTTCACGACAAGGGCAAGGCACATCGCGCGGTGGCCTGGGGCGGCACCGCCTATAATTTCGGTCCGCTGCCGGACCGCCTGCAGATCTATGCCGACACCACGGCGAAATACCGTGACATCATGGGCAAGGAAAAGGCCGACGTGCTGCTGTCGAACCATGTCAGCTACGACAATGCCGTTGCCAAGATGGAAGCGCTGAAAGAGCGCAAGCCGACCGATCCCAATCCCTTCATCGTCGGCGAAGACACGGTTGACCGCTTCCTCACCGTGCTCGGCGAATGCGCGCTGGCAACGAAGGCCTATGTCGAGGCAGGGCAGCCGGGGAAGGAAGAGGCGCCGAAGGATGCGCCAGCGGCGGCTCCAGCCGCTGCGCCGGCGGAGGAGAAGAAGTAGCTCGCTTGCGCATGCCTGATCCGCGACCAGGCTTGATCTGCATCAACGGCGGCGAGGAGATTGGGGGAGATTACCAGCCGACGGCGCGGCCATGCCGCGTCATGCTGGACCCATCATATGCTTGCGCATATCGACAGCCCGTTTGTCGTGTTCCTGGTTGCGCTGGTCGCGCAGGGGCTTGCGGTCCTTGCCGGCGATTTCATCCGCAGACACAGTCATAGTTTCAAGCAGGGCGAGCGCCACGACTTCGCCACGGTGCAGGCGGCGACGCTGACGCTGCTCGCGCTGATAACCGGCTTCCGTTTTTCGATGGCCGTTTCGCGCTACGACCAGCGCAAGACGCTGGAGGAGGCCGAAGCCAATGCGATCGGCACCCAATATTTGCGTGCTGATCTCCTGCCGGGCGACCTGGCGCCACTCGCGCGCGAAGCATTGCGGAACTATCTCGAGCAGCGCATCGCCTTCTATGAGGCTCGCAACGAACAGGCCGCTAGCGAAATCGACCGGCGTACCGCGGGCCTGCAAGCCGAGCTCTGGTCGTCGGTGCTTCCAGCGGCCAGCCCGCCGACGCAGATCGCGGCGCTCGTCATCGCCGGCATGAATGACGTCATCAACGCGCAGGGCTATACCCAAGCAGCGTGGTGGAATCGCATCCCAATCGGTGCCTGGGCGATGATGCTGCTGATGGCAATTTCGTGCAACGTACTGGTCGGGTATGGCGAACAACGCAGGGGCTCGGGCATACTATTGGTTCTGCCGGTCGTGATATCGATCGCCTTCTTCCTGATCGCCGATCTCGACAGCCCGCGCGGCGGCGTGATCCGCGTCACTCCGCAAAATCTTCAGGCCGCGGCGCGGTCGATGCAACCACGTTAGCAGCCCCTGCTCTACCGCCAGTGCAGCAACCTACCTTCCAGCCAATTGATCAGCTTCCCTACCGCCAGCCCAAACACCGACAAGATCACCACACCGGCCAGCAGCTGATCCGTCTGCATGAGATTGCCGGCCTGCAGCACGAAGGCGCCAATGCCGTGGTCGGCGCCAATCATCTCGGCGCTGACCACCAGCAGCAGCGCTACCGACGCCGAAATGCGGAAGCCCGCCAGGATCGAGGGCAGCGCACCCGGCCAGATCACCCGGCGCACGATGGTCGAGAACGGGACATTGAAGCTCTGCGCCATGCGGATCAGGTTGCGCGGCACGGCATCGACGCCGCTATAGACTGAAATCGCGGTCGAGAAGAACACGCCAAGCGCAATGGTTGCGATCTTTGGCTCCTCGCCGATCCCGAGCCAGAGAATGAGCAGCGGCAGCAGAGCAATCTTCGGGATCGGAAACAGCGCGGAGATGAAGGTGATGCCGATGGCGCGCGCGTGATTGAAGAGGCCGATCGCAAAGCCGACGGCGACGCCGGCGATGGTGCCGAGGACCCAGCCGGTTCCGATTCGCATCAGCGAATAGGATGTGTGCTGCCAGAGCGCGCCACTCACTGCGAGTTGCCAGATCGCACGCACGATCGCTGATGGCGTCGGCAGGAACAGCGAATTGACGAGCCCTGTGCTGCCGGCGGCCTGCCAAGCCGCGATCACGATGAGCAACGCTATCCAGCCGGCATAGCGGCTGGCGCGCGGCGCAAAGCCGGCGCCGCGGAATGCGACCGGCTGCGCTTCGGCCTGCCGCTCCTGTTGCGCGGCGCGATCAAGCATGCTGCACCTCGCGCTCGGCATCGATCGCTTCATTCCGGATCAGCGACCACAGCTCGTTCTGCAACGAAAGCAGTTTGGCGCGAGCTTCCGGCGCACCGCGCTCGGCACGGCTCATCGCGATCGGCACGATCTCGCGGATGCGGCCGGGCCGCCGCGACAGCACGACAATGCGATCGGCGAGCCTCACCGCTTCCTCCAGATTATGCGTGACGTAGATTGCGCCCATGGCGCCGTCGGCAAGCAGGCGGATGAAATCCTCCAGCAGCAATTCGCGGGTCTGCGAATCCAGCGCCGACAGCGGCTCATCCATCAGCAGGATCGCAGGACGCACGACGAGCGCGCGGGCAATGCCGACGCGCTGGCGCATGCCGCCGGAAAGCTGCTTGGGATAGGTGCCGCGAAAATCCGACAGCCCGGTGCGGCGCAGCGCATCGTCGACCAGCGCGCGGCGTTCGCTTGCGGCAAGCGCCGTATGCAGCAGCGGAAATTCGACATTGGCCTCGACGGTTGACCAGGGCAGCAGCGCGAAATCCTGGAACACGAAGGTCAGCGGATTGAAGCTTCCCGCCGGCGGCGCGCCGCGCCATCTGGCGACGCCCGAGGCCGGCTGCAACAGGCCGCCAAGGATCGACAGCAGTGTGCTCTTGCCGCAACCCGACGGCCCAACAATCGCCACCACCTCGCCCGAGCTCACGGTGAACGACACGTCGTCGAGCACCTCGAGCGCACCGAAGCGATGGCGGATATGGTCGGCGATCAGGTCCATTTGCCCTTCATCGTTTTACGGATTTGCTTTTAACTCGTCATGCCCGGGCTCGTCCCGGGCATCCACGTTTTCCTTTGCCGCGCCAAGACGTGGATGGGCGGGCCAAGCCCGGCCATGACGAGCGAGTCAGTCCGCCTTCACGAAATCCTTGTCGATGATGGTATCCGCGTCAAACCCCTTGTCGACGAAACCTTGCCCCTGCAGCCATTTGATCTGGTTGTCGACGTTCTTCACATCGAGCTTGCCGTTGGGATCGACATAGGCGCAGTTGCCCGCCACCTGCTCAACCGAAAGGTTGGTGTACTTGGCGATGATCTCGAGCAGCGGCCTTGTCTTGTCATTGATCGCGGCATTGCCGTCTTTGACGGTCGACAGGACCACGTCGTGATATTCGCGGTCGGCACGCTCCAGCGCCGCCAGCAGTTTGGTCACCAGCGCCTTGTTGGCGAGCGTCTTGAGCGAAGCGAACACCGCGCCGAGCTGCCACGGCGTCTCATCGCCGACCCAGCCCAATAGTTTGGCGCCGCCATCGTCCATCAGCTTGCGCGCGGTCGAAACCGGCAACAGCGCCGCATCGACGGTCTCGCCCTTGAGCGCGGCGGCCGCGTTAGACAGCGATTGCAACGGCACGATGGTCACGTCCGAGACCTTGAAACCGTATTTGTCGGCGAGCAAACCGAGTGAATAGTGAAAGCTGGAGCCGACCTGCGTCACCGCGACACGCTTGCCCGCGAGATCCTTCGGCGTTTTGAGACCGGCTTCGTAGGCCTTGTTGCTGGCGAAATAACCGATCAGGGGATAGCCGGCTTTTTCCCGGCTCATGCCGCCGATCACCTTCAGCGTACCCTTGCCCGCGAGATTATAGAGACCTGCGGTGAAGGCGGTGATGCCGAAATCAACATCGCCTGATGTGGTCGCGACCGCGATCGGCTGCGCCGCATCGAAGAACTTCAGCTCGACGTCGAGGCCGACCTCGCGGAAATAGCCCTTCTCCTGCGCGATGAACACTGGCGCCGACGATTGCAGGCGTAACACGCCGACTTTTGCCTTCAGCGGCTCCTCGGCACGCGCGACCGCGCTAGCCGACA
>Ga0210389_10002958_pt1 | contig 13302 bp, 7 predicted proteins | sample IncBWH28OmetaG_FD_160127 | JGI IMG/M metagenome (GOLD analysis project Ga0210389, IMG submission 160127) | Forest soil microbial communities from Barre Woods Harvard Forest LTER site, Petersham, Massachusetts, United States - Inc-BW-H-28-O ...
TACGAGGAGCGCAACCGCCGATGCAAGCTCGAGCCCAATGAGCGCCCGCGCTACACCGCCGATCGCCCAGACTGGGAGCAGCTGGTAATCCGCGACGAAAGCGGCGAAGGTCTCGACGTCGAGAAGCTTGTGCCATGCCGCTCACACGAAGACGAGCGCGACTAAAACCGCAGCGGTCGCCGCGAGCATCGATTGAAGGGCGCTAGAGTTCATGGTCGGACCTCAACCTCGAGATTGTACTCGCCCGCATTCAGGTGCTCATGGGTCTTCTTGAGCGCGAACCCGGCGTTGGGGTCGGCTGCGAAGCGCAGAATCACCTTGTCTTTGAGCCCGAAGACGGTAGGTGCGGCGTCGTCCGAGGCCGTGAGCGCCTTGACCTCGGGCACAGGCGAGCGGTGCAGGAGCTTCTTGCGCGCGAGATCGTAGGCCCAGATCTCCTTGGCCGGCGTTTTGTGAGAGCCGTCCTTGGCATTCGGATGCATGCCGACGAAGAGCACGCCATGGGCCTTGTTATAGGCGATCATCTCGTAGCCACCTGGCGCCCAGCCTCCGGTGGTGCCGGTAGTCAAGGAGAAGCGTTCTTGGAGCGTCGCAGCCTGCTGCGCGTCCGAGACACGATAAATATTGCCGTGGTACGAGACGAAGATGAGATCCGAATTCACCCGTTGCGCCGATAGGAAAATCGGATCCTGATCGACGTCGAAGATCTGTTGACTGGGCGTCCGGACGGCGCCGCTCCCATCGGCCTTAAGTACATAGGAGGCGAAAGTGCCGTCGCCGCAAACGACCGAGAACTTCTGTGCGTCGAGTGCCGGGTAAATGCCGAAGCAGCCGGGCGTGGGGACCTCGCCCGTCACCTTCCCAGACTGGACGTCGACGACCGTGACCGAAGTCGCGGGCGTGGCGTTCTGTACGAAGATATATCTGCCGTCAGCGCTCTCGGCAAGCATGTGTCGATACGGCGTTAGCATCGCAAGCTTTGAGGGCAATACCACCTCCCGCACCGGGCTCGAGGTGGCGACGTCGAATGCCTGAAGCACCATCTCCGCATCGCCATAGACGATACGTTTCATGTAAACCGAAGTGGTATAGGCAGTCTTGCCGTCATGCGACAGGAGCATCTGCGCCATGGCTCCGCTGGACACGTTTCCCTTGTACTTAAGGTCGCTTGCGCCGAAGATATTGACCGAACTCGCGCCGTTCCACTCCTGATCTAATGTAAATACATTGCTACCTGGATCAATTGTGGGTTTGGTTGTTAAGTGCTGTGGCTCAAACCTCTCTACAGCCAAGGCGCTGATAGGCAGCATCCACCAGAGTGCGAATATTCTTAGAGGTTTCATTTCAATTTGCTCTCTTGGCCTCAGTGATGCTTTTCCACGCCTGATCGATCAAGTAGGCATGCACGGCCTGCGCGTCTGCCCGCGATAAAACATCATCCCACCGACCCATGCCTTTTGCTTGATAGGCTCCATCGAGCACGATCTGGTAAAAGAGGGCATGCGTGGCGGTTGACATGTGACGAAGGTCGGGAAGAAGGCCAGCCCCAAACACATGACAGCGTGAACAGTATCGGTTATAGAGCACCTCTCCAGATGCGATCTGACTCGATGTTCCTTCCGGTTGCGGCGGTGCCGGTACTTCATCACGGTGGACTGGATCAGGTAGCGGCACATTGGCGCCGCCAAGCTTAAAGGCAACGATGCGCCCTTCATTTCCATATTTGTAAGCCGCACTCCCTTTCGCAAAGGGGATTGCCAACAGACCGCCTCCGAAACCTGCCATCACTACAATGTATTGCTCACCGTTAATGCGATAGGTGGTGGGCGCTGCCATGATGGAAGTCCCTACTTCGATGCGCTTGAGGAGTTGCCCGTTGTCTGCAGCATATAGGTTGAGGAAGCCCTCAGCGTCCCCGCGGATCACGAGATTGCCAGCTGTCGACAGCACTCCGCCATCCCACACGCTAAATCCTTGTTGTTCCCAAACCGTGCTGCCATTCACGGGATCGAACGCACGCAGGACACCCCGCGACTTAGGCGCTTCACCGGCGGCAAGGCTGGACAGTTCGGGGAGCGGTCCGAACAGCCCCTCGAGACTCCCTTTGTCGTAATCCTCGGGAAAGTAGAATGCAAGATTGAAATTGCCCTCGATGAGCCCCGCGCGACGCCCGAACGTGTTGATATAGACCATTGGCGCGTCAATGACCGGGATATACACCAGGCCAGTCTTGGGGCTATATGACATGGGCTGCCAGCCGTGCGAGCCGGTAGCAGCGGGGTAGAGCAACTTCGGGACCTTCGACCAATCTCCGGCCGCACTCGGAATGGGTCGGTGACTTCTCGCATCAAGACCTCGGGTCCAATTCACTCGGGCGTATGCGTTACCTGAAAGAAATTCGCCGGTGCGGCGATCAAGGACGTAAAAAAAGCCATTTTTGCTCGCTTGCATCAGCACCGGGCGGATTTTGCCGCCAATCTCGAGACTCGTGAGAATGAGTTTCGCAGTGGCGTCATAGTCCCAACCTTCGCCCGGAATCTCCTGGAAATACCAAGCCAGCTTTCCTGACTCGGCGTGGACCGCGAGTATTGAGGCCGTGTAAAGACCGTCATGCTTGCGAGCACCGCCATTCTGTACCCCATACGGCGAGCGGTTGCCCGTTCCAAAGTAAAGAAGCTTCAGTTCAGGATCGTAGGAGAAGGCATCCCAGACGGAACCACCTCCGCCCGTTCTCCAATCGTATTTGCGATCCCAAGTCTTGACCGCCTTCTTCAGGTACTGCGCTGTCTGCGGTCCGAGGCCAGGATCACGTGGCACGGTATAAAATCGCCATCGCAAAGCTCCGGTCTCGCGATCAAAGGCGGTGATGAATCCACGCGCGCCCGCGAAGTCACCGCCGCCATTGCCAATGATGACTACGCCGTCGGCAACTGTCGGCGCGCCAGTAATGAAATAGTGAAAGTCACGCGCCCCACGCCCAGGCAGCGTATCCGACCGCCAGACCCGAACTCCTGTTTTGGCGTCAAGTGCATCTAGATATCCGTCGAATGATCCGACATACAACCGTCCGTCCGCAAAGGCGACGCCTCGATTTACCACATCACAGCAGCCATAACGACCCCACTGCCCCGACACACCGGGATCGTAGGTCCAGATGGCGTGACCCGTGGCGGCGTCAAGCGCGTAGACTTTCCCCCAATTTCCGGAAGTGTAGAGTAGGGAGCCAACGAAGATTGGGCTCGCCTCAAGCCCTCGCCTTGTTCCCAGCGAGTAGTTCCACGCGTAGCCGAGGCGCGAAACCGTTTTGTCGTTGATAGAGTCCAATGGCGAGTAGTAAGCCCCGCTGCCACTATCCTGCTCATCGTTACGCTGCTCGTGCGATGGCGTTTTAAAATTTAGCGCGTCGCTAACCGGATGCGGATGACTCGATAAGTCCGTATGGACTAGCGCCGCGTGAGCGCACCAAGCGATGCCGGGGACAATGCTCACAAGTGCGACCAGACCAGTGACAGCATTTGAGCAACGCATAATGGGTCGCTTGCACGGCAGCCCATGGAATCCAGTTTTCGATGTCGACGTTGACATACCGCAATTATCGATAGTGCCAATCCATTTGGATGCCGATAGTTCTAGGTTGATTGACCGTCGCCCGAGTCAAATCGGGGATATTCTCGGTAAAAAGAGTATTGTTCACCGTGAGAATCGCCATCTTGTTGGTTGCGTTTTGCACGAAAGCCGTTGCGGTCCACTTGCCGTCATTGCGCCCTAAGCTCACGCGCAGATCTGTCAGAGCATAAGAGGGCAGCTGCTGCATCGCGTAGGCGATGTCCCATTGTGGCCCAGTAATAGATTCCGTCACGCGACTCGTCAGGGTCCACTGACTAGACACTGGATGCTGGTATTCAAGAAACGCATTGGCTGTGTATTTAGAAATGTTGAAGAGGGGCTGTCCCGGCGGCACACCAGCGAAGGCGGCAGGCTGATTAATATATGATTTCGTGTATGCCGCGTTGACACCAACAGTCAGCGCAGGAGTCAACTTTGCTTGAATTTCCACTTCCGGGCCGTAGGAGCGGGCATTTCCGGCGTTGGCTTCCAAGAGATACCCACAACTCAGAGGGATTACCTGCTGAATATCGTTCCAGCGAATATAGAAAACATCGCCGTGAATTGAGACGCGCCCTTCATCTGACCTTGCCTTTACTCCCAATTCAAAATTCCAAAGTGAGTCCGGTCCGTAAGTCTGCGCGGTGCCCGTGAACCCCACGGCCTTCAACGAAGGAAGACAGCTCACGGTACCAGTAAGGGGCAGCGGTTCACTTATACCGCCGGGCCGGAAGCCTTTTGATGCTGTTGCGTACACCGTCAAATCGCCACTCGGGATGTACGCGAGGTTGAACTTGGGATTTGTTCCATGGTCACTGTTTCCGCTCGCCTGGGTAAAGAGGGTTCCTGCCCCGTACGGCGCAAATACGCCGCTTTCGACCCACTCGTCTTCGGAACGGTATCGAAACTCCCGGACCCCTGCGGTGAGCTTCCAGAATGGCGTGATCATGTATGAAGCTTCCGCAAAAACCGCGTATTCCTTGGTGTCATAGGGAACGTTAATGTCGTACAGCACTCCTTGAGGGTTGAGCACCGGATCAGCGAAGAATGAATTCGCAGAGTTTTGGACTAGACGATAGTGAAAGTTGCTAAAAAATAGCCCAGCCAACCACTGAAACCGCCCGGTCCCACGAGACGTGGCACGCAACTCCTGACTGAACTGTGCGGACTCGTCGATTTCAGTGTAAGGGACTGGGACGAATGGAGTTCCCAGGGCGTTTTGGATTGCTTCAGTCGCGTCCTGTGTCTGCTGCTCGTTTCGTGACCAATACGAGGTGGCCGACGTGAGCTCGACCACACCCAGGCCGGTATACTTCACCACACCGCTCAAGAGCTTCACGCGGTCGGAAAAGGGCTCCGGCACGTCGAACGGCTGGTAGTGCCCACACAGAACGCCTGCTTCGCAACCGGGCGGCACGTCGATATTGTCATATCCCCCGAGATTCATCTGTTGATAAAGCGCTGAAATAGTAATATTCAGATCATCGCTGGGCGCGACTAATAGGGTGGGACGCACCGAATTCACGCGATCCCAGTTAACTTTTGGAATTACGCGAGTGATCGGGCCGGCCGCGACGTTGCCACGGACGCACCCCACAAAAAAACTCGGCGGACAACCCACGTTGGACGGGTAGGGAAAGGGATTGACGACAATTCGATCAATCCAACCGTCTCGATAGTCGCTTGACGCGACTAGCCGGAGGGCTGCCACGTCTTTGACAATTGGCAAATTCAACATCAAGTTACCCGAGCGATTGAACCCGCCCCCGTCGGTGCCGGAGCCGGTCAACTGGGCGGAAGCATCAAACTGGCTCGAGTCAGGCTGGTTGGTTACTACTTTGATGGTGCCGCCCATCGATCCCGCACCGTAGAGTGTTCCCTGGGGTCCACGTAGGATCTCTACCGACTTGAGGTCAAATAGAGAGGGGTCGATAACAACCTTACCAACAGCACCGAACGAAGGAGGTGTGATCGGCGTCTCGTCGACATAGAATCCAACGGTGCCGACCGATCCGCCCGTGGAAGATATGCCACGCATTTCAAATTCGGTCTGTCCGGGGCCGGCCGTTCGAAACGACATTCCTGGTGTTTGCTCCGCAACCGTCACTAGATCAGTGATACCGCGAGCCTGAAGATCTGCACCCGATATCGCCGTGATGCTGATCGGAGTGGCCTGCACCGTCGATTCCCGCTTCTCCGCGGTGACCACAATCTCCAACAATTGATCGCTCGGTGATGCCGTTGCAACAGTCCCGGATTGGGTTGATGCGGTGTCGGCAATCGCTAAACGATGTACGCACGAAAGAATTGGAACTAAAATCACCACGCTCCGCCACACGTTACTATTGACTGTTTCGTAGGGGAATGACGAGCTCAAAACAATTCCGCCTGCTTCCAGCAGGCGGCGAGCCGCGTGCCCCGGCGTTGCATCGAGCGAAGATTTCGGCCGGTGCGCTGATGCAGATCGTGGGAAAAAGTGTCACCCATACGTAAGTCTCAATAGTGCGGCTTGAATACCCAACGTGCTCATCTTGCCTGGCTTATTTGACCCGCACCACTCGGTTTCCTTTTTCATCATGATTAGCCTGCAGACTGCCGATTGATGTTTGCGGATCAGGCTGGTGTGCCGGCCTCACAGGAGGTAGTGATACCAGCAGCGGGAATGTCCTCCTATAGTCCAATGGGATGAGTGGTACCGGTGCCACGTTCGGCATTGGATACCTTTCACAGGAGTCGCGCTTACGAAGGCGCTGCCGGCTGAAAGTCTGGATCTGGGTGTGTTGTCCGCGCCAAGGGCGATCGTGACTGCCAACTGTAGTCGATCGAAGCGCGGACCCCTGAGTCCCCGCAAATCTCTGCGGCGTTTGGGTCCGGCAGCGGCAAGGATGAACGAGCCCGCCTGCTCGTCCATAGCCCGAAAAGATGATTCGAATATCAACGCAATAGGGCCTATAAGATTGGTGTAGTACCCATTGCCAGGTGAGCAGTGTATGACACTCGGTCGTAATGCGGCGAAGCATTCGGTTCTGTTGGCCTCCCTTATATTTCCCATCGTTTGCTCCAGGGCTGCGACGGAACCCCCGGGTATCAATAGCGCTGAGTGGCGACTGATAGGAGGGAACGCCGCCGAGCAACACTTCAGCGAGCAGTTCGTATTGGGCGGTCAGCTAGCGGCTGCGGGCATGCCCTCATTCAAGGGTGAGATCACCGAGGATGACCTGAACGCCATCCAGGCGTACATTCTCGATCGCGCCTGGGCGGTCTACGACGAGCAGAAAGAGTTATGATTTCTGAGTCTTCACTGATTGAGACACTACCAGGTCCACGTCGTTGGCACACTGCGCGGCGGTATCTTGTGCGTATGCTGGCAATTGCCGCTTTATCGCAGCTACCGCATGCCGCATGTCGGGCCGAGTCATATGGTGATGCCGCGATGCGTGATGAGTGCGTGGAATTGCAGCGCCGGAATTTGCAAGTCATCAGCGCGGAGCTGAAGATGGGGCAGGGCACCGGTGTGACCTGTGTCGTGCACGGACGCATTATCTCGACACCTAGTTCCACGATCCACTTCCGCGTCGACCTGCCACAACGCTCGCTCTGGAACTCTAAGCTGCTCACGATCGGTGGCGGAGGCTTCGATGGCTTTATTCCTACTGAGCCCGCCGCTCCTGAGGCGGAGATCATGGTTTGGCTGACAAACCTTCTCGGCCACGATGCGGCCCAGATGCAGTCCTTCGTCCGTGTGTCCTCCGACTCCGGTCATCAGGGGCACAGCGCGGACCCGGAGATGGACTTTAGTAGCTGGACGCCGGCTGATAATCCTAGCGCCGTCAAGAATCATGCTTACGCGGCCAATCATACGGTGCTTTGGAATGCAGTGGACTTGGCGACACAGTACTACGGGAAGCCACCCAAGTGGCGGTTTATGGCTGGTCTGTCTAACGGGGGCCGCTCGAGTCTTGCGGCGGTAGAGCGCTATCCGTCCGATTATAACGGTGTTCTTGCTTTGGAGCCTGCGATTACCCAGGAAGCCGTGGCCGCCGCTGTCGGTCCGAATTTGTTTCAGTGGACTTTCTCAAGTCCTGATCATTGGTTGAATGCCGCGCAGACCGCGTTATATGAAAAGGGCGAGCTGCAAGCCTGTGACGGGCTGGACGGGCTTACGGACGGCATTCTCAGCGATCCCGTGCCGTGCCATTATGACGGAAGGAATCTCCTATGCCCGCAAGGATCGTCCCCTGGCGACTCGTGCCTCACCGCCGGTCAGCTTGAGACCATTCGTAGGATTCATGCCTTCAAGGATCTCCCGGCGAAATTGGCCGACGATTGGACTGGCTACCCCGGTTATGGACTTGGTGGGGAATCGAGTGACTGGGAGGTTACGGTGTTCGGTACGAGTTTCGCTGCGAGGGATTCGGGGATGTTTGTCATAACAGACGAGATTGCCAAGGGCCTTACCGGCGACCCCTCCGCGAGTGTCATGACTCTGGATCCCACGAAGTACCTCGCGCAATATCGCGCGCTAGCCGATGAAATTGATTCGACAGATCCCGATCTGGCGAAGTTTTATCGTCAAGGAGGCAAGCTCATTGTATGGCAGGGAGTATCAGATGCGGCCGTGAGCTATAAACAGACGGCGCGCTATATAGATTCGGTCGAGAAGAGACTTGGGAAACAGGTTACGAAAAAATTTTTGCGTTTCTACGTTTCTCCTGCCATGGGTCATTACCTGGGCGGCGCCGGCGCGAGCACGCAACCGCTGCTCAGCGCTCTGGAGACCTGGGTCGAAAAGGGCCGGACGCCTGGTGTACTGATCTCAACTCTATCAAAGGACTCCGCGGCGCCGGGAAGCTCCCGCCCATTGTGTGAGTACCCTATGTATCCACGCTATCGGGGTAAGGGCGACACGACGCAGGCGTTGAGCTTTGTGTGTGCGCAACCCGAACCTTGACGGTTTTCCAGGAGATGGGATTCGAACGGAGACGGTTTACCTTCGTCGTACATTTGTAACTCGAATCTCTGGGGTATGACAACGGTGGAGCCTAGCCATTCCGTCATTCAACGACTGGTTCGGTCGGGCGAGTTGTCGTCAGCGTGGCAAGCTAGCGTAGCTCTTATTAGTGACAATCCGACCGACGTAAATTCGTGGCGGCTCGCGGCTGAGGTTGCAGAGCGCTGTGGAAGAATCGCCGACGGCGCCGGGTTCTTGCGTCGAGCGCTCGATCTGGCGCCGTACCACGGCCCCACGCTCATTGCGTATGGACGGGCGCTCCTGCGATTGGGGCGTCCAGCGGACGCGGCCTCAGTCGCCCTTCAAGTGGAAGATCTGGCCTCCCGCGACCTAAACCTCGAGGACGCTTTGGGCGTCCTCTGGACTCATCTGGAGCAGCCCGCGCGCGCTCTCGTTCACTTCGAAAGAGCCCTGATCGGCGATCCACGACGGGCGCAGTTCCGCTACAACCTTGCGCTGGCTCAGCGGATGCTTGGCGATTTCGCGGCGGCGGAGGCGAATCTTGATCGGGTGATCAGCGCACGCCCACAGAATGCGGAGGCCTACTATGCACGTTCCGATCTGCGGCGCCAGACAGCTGACAGGAATCACATCGCTGAACTTGAACGCCTCGTGACGTCCATATCCGATCGCCGCGCTTCCCTTCCGGTAGCGTTCGCATTAGCCAAGGAACTTGAGGACGTAGGCGAATATGAGCGTTCCTTTACCTGCCTCCACGAGGCCAGTCGCACATATCGCGCGACTCTTCTCTACGACGTTGGCGAGGACATCGCTGTCCTCGACAAGCTCCGAAAGAACCACACCCGCTGCGCCCTCCGCAAGGTGCAAAGCCGCTGCGAGAGCGGCGAGAGCATCTTCGTGGTCGGTCTTCCGCGCAGCGGTACAACGCTCGTCGAGCGCATTCTGGGCAGTCATAGTCAGGTGTTCGCGGCGGGTGAGCTTGACATATTTCCGCGAGTTGCAGTCGAAGCCGTCACGCGACTCGCGGGCGGCGTAACAAAGCTCGACTTTGTCGATCGGAGCCTCGGAATTGATTTTGGCCAACTGTCATCGGCGTACTTGACGGCGACGCGACCGCGCACGGGTCATACGATGAGATTCACAGACAAAATGCCGCTCAACTATCTCTATGCTGGATTGATTCACGCGGCGCTTCCGGAGTCGTGCCTGATCGCGCTCCAACGACATCCTCTCGATAGCTGCTATGCGATGTACAAGACGCTGTTCGATGCCGCATATCCATTCACCTACGACCTGATGGACTTGGCACGTTACTACGTTGCATGGGCCAAGCTCATGAGCCATTGGAAGGAGGTCATCGGTGATAAATGGCGAGTAGTGAGCTACGAATCGCTCATAAACGCTCAAGAGTCGGCGAGCCGCCAAATGTTAGAGCACTGTGGGCTTTCGTGGGAGCCTAAATGCCTCAGTTTTCACATGCAACCGGGTGCAGTTACATCGGCGAGCGCGTCCCAGGTGCGCCGACCGCTGTACTCGGACTCGGTCGGCAAATGGCGGCATTACGTTCGGCAGCTCGCACCAGTCGCTGACTATTTGATAGCTCACGGTGTTTCGATTGAATCATAGTCTGAAGACGGGCGCTCTAGGGCGCAATCCTCGTATGCGCGCCAACGGCACCAGCTGACTGTGGGATTCTTATTGGCATGAAAGGAGCCGTATACCGCTATTGGGAAGCACCCTAATCAACAATCGACGATGACGCAGGAGCCCCCTTTGATCAATATTTGAGACCGGCACTGAGACCGATCGTCCTTGGCCGGATGATGTTTTGGGAACCCCAAACCTCCGGGAGAACAGAAGAGCCGATCGTGGCGGTTGAGCCCGTGGAATTCGTGATATTCGTTGTGTACGCGCTTAAACTCCAAGAAGTCCCGGTCTCGTACGTAACCCGTGCATCGAGAATAAAAATCGAAGGAATCGTGTAGTACAAGGGAGACTCCAGATCAATAAGGCCGGCCGCCTTGGACCTGTACGAGGCATTGAGGTGCAGGCGCAGCGAGGCATCTTGGTGAGGCGCTCCGAATCCAAACACATAATCGCTGGCCGCCGTGACCGAGTTCTTTGGAACACCCGGTAGCTCATCCCCAGGCTGCAGGTCATAAATCACTTTGGGAGGAAGCCCCAAGACATTCGCGTAAAACGGAAGGTCCTTTATGACTTTTGCAGATGTGAGTTCGGCTTGCGTATACGCATAGCCGAAACTCACCGTGAGCGGATCAGTTACCCGCGCCTGCAATTCGGCCTCGACGCCGCGCGATCGTGCGTCGCCGCCGTTATACACTATCGGATTGGCCGAACCGGAGAATCCATTGATCTGGGTGTTTGTGACCTTTATCTGGAAAACGTCCAGCGTGTATCTAATTCGGTTCGCGAGCGGCTGCCCCTTGATCCCAATCTCGTAACTCTTGGCGTAGTCCGGTTGGTAAGTTGCGTACTGCGGCAGGGAGGCGAAGAAGCCGGCGGTCGGGACACCGTTTCCGCCTCCGCGTCGGAACCCTTCGGAATACGTCAGATACGCATTCGTATTGTCGGTGAGCTTAAAGAGAGTGCTTCCTTTAAGAAGGTGATGATGTACAGCATCGGTCGCATCCCCGACGACAGTTCCCAGGGGATCACCCGTGTCGGAGCATGGTGCTCCACAAAGAGGCTGCACGAGCGTGGTATGGTTGTGAAACGATTGCGAAAAAATGCGGAATCCACCCGTAAGCTGCCAACGTTTCGTCACATCATAATAAAGCTCGCCAAACGCTGCGCGATCGTCAAACGTCGTGCCCCTCCGATAGTCGAACGTCTCGTCCCCGTATTGGGGATTTGGTACTGGACTACCAGTTGCAGCGCCATATGCCGCAATTCCGGGTGAGTAGGCGGCGAGATTATATAGATCGTATTCCCACTGATAATACAGTCCGAGGATGTAGTTAAATGGGCTATCCCACTTCGAGATCACCCGCAACTCCTGGGTGAACGCTTCCTTGTCGTTGGTCGTGGCTCCCGGAGAAGTAAATCGCGGATAGAACTTGTAGTACGGTGTCGCGGGAAGGACGCCGGTTACTGTGTTGGTGTAGTTATAATCGCCATCGAGAGTCCCGGTCGCTTGAATCTTGTAATAAGACGTGGAGGCCGCAAAGGTCGCGAGACCGAAGTCAAAGGAAGGCTCGAAAGAGACGAGATCAATTTGCTCGGCATAGGGCTGCCGCACTAGGTTCGTCGTCGTGTACTTCGCCCCGGCCGGAATGTAATTCAGGGCGTCCGCTCCGCCCGTTCCCGCGGTGTAGTCCACTGTTCCGCCCTTCCAGTCTGGGCTCACAAATTGCTGGTCAGCGGCTCGCGAGGTCTGATGCAAGTAGTTTACCTGCAGGTCTGCCCAATCGTTGGGTTTCCACCTGAGCGACACGCGTCCCATGAGCTGATCCGATGGATTCGTGGCATACTGATACTGGTCTACGAGGTAGCCGCTCGAGACATCGCCAGGGATGCGAGCCACCGGCTCGCCATTCGGGCCGAATCGCACTGTGTTCCGGTCGATAAATCCCGCGAGGTGCTCATACGAGCCGACGACGCGCACAGCAAGCATCTCATTGACGGGCAGGTTCAACGTGGTGTTGAAGCCACCATTGAGCGTGCCGTCGGAGTTGTAGGTCTTGCCCCCGTCGATATTGATGCTTCCGTTGACGCTGTCAAACGTCGGTCTATTGGGGATAAAGCGGATCGCCCCCCCAACCGCGCCCGCGCCGTATAGCGTGCCTTGAGGACCTCTCAAGACCTCGACCCTCTCGATGTCGGTCATTGGAACCTGAAAGAACACCGGCGTTTCTCCAAAGTAGGTCGTCACGGTGTTAGTGGTCATCGTTGGAAATGCACTGGACTGTGTAGACGGGTCGGCGGAGCTCAAACCCCGGATCGTGAAGGTGTTGTTCGAATTGGGAGAGACTAATCCGGTGTCCAGGACGACTAGCCCAGGCACCATGTAAGCGAGATCGCTGACCGACACGACCCCGGCCTGCTTCAAGGAGTCACCGCTGATGGCGGAGATGTTGTAGCCGACGTCCATGGTTGACTGCTCGCGCCGCTGCGCCGTGACTACGACTTCCTGCAGTTGCAGAGAGGAGTTTGAACTCGAGGTATCGGATGCTTTGGCATCTTGGCTACGCGCCGCGTGCGCGGCCAAAATCATGCTAACGGCCAGGGCGAGGCTCGTCGGTCGACCGAGCGTCTGGAGGCACTTGTCGGGCGCGTTCACGTTCTTCGTCCGGGAACGACCAAATCGCCGGTCGACAGCAACGTGACCGGCCTTAAGCGATTGCACCACGTGGTATCCCCTGTGACCTAACTCCGAGAACTATGTCCTCGCTCCGGCTAGTATTTTCGGACACCACAGTTCAGACTTCTATTCATCTAAAAGGATGAGCGCCAGCCTTCGCAAGGCCTCTTGCTGAGGTCTGCGGCGAGTTCCCGACGGTGAACGCTAGTAGATCGATCGAGCTGCTCGAAGGCTGGTAATGCAAGTCCGAAATACGATGGAAGTACCGATGATGGCCGTCTTTCCGCTGGATTGATCATCCCCGTCTGCACTTCATTCTCACTGATCCAGTGCTTTCGAGCGCCTGATACCGGTTACGGAATCAATATAGCTCTACCAACGATTTCACCGCAATGTAGCGCTC
>Ga0210389_10002959_pt1 | contig 13301 bp, 26 predicted proteins | sample IncBWH28OmetaG_FD_160127 | JGI IMG/M metagenome (GOLD analysis project Ga0210389, IMG submission 160127) | Forest soil microbial communities from Barre Woods Harvard Forest LTER site, Petersham, Massachusetts, United States - Inc-BW-H-28-O ...
CACCTTCGCAGTTAGCAGCCTTATCCACCGCCCACTTAATCGCGTAGTACTCATTCTCCTGAGTACTCAATGGACGATAGTTAGTAGCCACATGCTTACCATCCAGGCCATACTCAAATGAATATGCATACAGCACATCATTCATGATGGGATTACCATCAGTGTCCTTCGTATAGCTCATGTAGCTAACCGCGCCTGATTCGCCACCAAACTTCATTACACCCATTACAGTCCTGTCTTTCCTTCTCTTGCTAGCTGCTCACGGATCTTATCGAACTCAGATGATCCCTGAATCTGCTGCATTAATGCCTGCTGCATCTGTAGCACAGCCTGCGCTGATGTTGCTGCTGTCTGCTGCACAACCATGTCCTTGCGCATGATGTCAAATGCTGAATACACTTCATCATGGGTAGGAGGACGCTCAACAGTCAGAGGCACGTTAAGGTCATTAGTCAACACTAACTGACCGTCTGGCTTACGGTAGATCATAAAGGCATACTCAGCCTCTATGACCTCTGGTAGAGCCTCATCGTTTACTAATGCTTGTTGCGCTTCTTGTGCCTTGCGCTCACGCTGTGCCGATTGACTTAGATCTACTGCGGCCATTCCCTCACTCTTTTCTTACCTGTTAACGTGTAGCTCCGCGACATACCATGCTGCTGATGCGTCAGTAAATGACTCAGCATCGTACTGGTCCATCTCAAGGATGTCGTAGTCTTCTTCAGCATCAGTCCACGCTGGCTCAAGGCAGATACGCTCATCCCACGCATTGTACTCAAGCTCATCGTAGTCATACGCTGCCTCAGTATCCATGTCCTCAGAAGCATAGACAGCCTCACGCATGGCATACTCAATAGCAGCGTGATCCTTTACAGCTTCGGGCCTGTTGTCCCTCATGCCGTTCCTTAACATACTGAACTCCTCAAAGATGTCAGCAAAGAAGCTGTTAGTGAAATCCATTTTGGTTCCTTATTCCCAGGGCTGCTTATCGTACATCTTGGCAGCCGCTCTCTTCTTCTGATCAATGACTGACTGATAGGGACAGTAGTCACAAAGAAAGTGCTTTGGCCTAGCCGACAGGCTGATATCCATGCCTGCTTCTTTACGTTCGGCCTTTGTATCAGCATACAACGCTTTGTTCTTAGCCTGGTAATCGCCACAACTGTGCTCTATATCAGGGCGCAAGTGTTCTTTCCAGCACTTGAATGCGTCTTCACTGAAATTACTCTTCAAATCATACTGTAGGCCAGGAACGCCGTCTCCGTACCCAGGTCCAACCATGCCCTCGATCTGATCAATGAAAGCATCCTTAAACTCTCGGGACTTCCAAGAGCTTGCGGGTACCCTAACAAGCAGACCTTTGTGCGGAGTGCCGCTAGGAAAGCTGTGCGGCGCAACCTTATAGTCCAGTAGTTGATCGTGCTGTACTGGTCCATCATAGTCAGGCAACTCCTCCACTGACTGACACACGTGACACACTAAGATACGCACGTGTGGCTGGTTAGGGTCAGGAGCCTTAAGCTGTGGCTCTGGGATGCCTAATGGGTTGGTCATGAATCCAAGTTATGCTACGAATGGTGATCTGTCAAATAGCGTTCATGTCGTCTGTCAACTGCGTGAGGTTAAGGCCATCAATTGACATCTTGTTGGACTGAATCCAATCAGGGCCAATAGCTACCCATGCCTCGTCCATGTATGTCTCTAGCCATAGCTCCTGCACCCTGACTACCTTGCCCCATGTGACGATGCTGTACGGGTTGGGAAAGCCTGGTGTGATCTTCTGGATAGCCACACAGTGACCACCAGCGATACGTGAACCCTTGACATACGTCCACGGCTCTCCTGCCGCGAACTGATCCTCAGCAGAGCGTGGCAGGTTGACACCGATATATACACTGCCAAACAGGTAGAGCGCCAGCTTGAGACTATCTATATCCATAGCTCGTAGCTGTGCGTAGGCTGAGATGGTGTGACCACCCATGCCTGTGCTCTTCATGTATGCCAGCACATCAGACAGGACAGCGCCGTTGTCGTTGGCATCAGTAACAGGATTGAACCCCGGACACACGCCAGTGTATGCAGTCTCAATCTGGTTGTCACTGAATGTAGTCTCAAGACCATGAGCGTAGGTAGCCTGAGCACCTATCACGTGACCAATACCAGCGATAGTACAGTCACCAAACTTGTCATTCAGGTACATGGGCCACTCAGCTACACGAGACTCACGGTCTACATATAGTGGCGGCGTTGGTAACGCTGTCGATACGTAGTAGTCCTCAGCCCATAGCCTTGGCTTACTATAGTCAGCAGGTAGCTTTCCCAGCTTGTATGTTGGGGGCTGTACTGTGGGGATGTTTAGTGGCATCAGCTATAGCCTATTCCAAAGTTGAATGATCCAGTACCATCGTGTGCGCCACCCTTAGGACACACAGATATAGATGTGCGTGGACCGTAGAACATGACCGTACACTTATTGCAGTAGTTCCAGTCAGTCTGCGTGCCTGGTGTTACAGGTGTTGGCGTAGGCGGTGGGGGCGGTGTAACTGTGGGACGTGGCCACTGACCAAAGTCATCATGCACAGTTAGTACTGTGGCACTAGACCAGTATGCAGCCTGATCAAGGTCAACCGTAGCTGGTCCAACCTTTACGCCATTCAATGTCTGCCTTAGCAGGGCGCGGTTATCCCACACACCACCAGACCATGCGTATGTCTGCCAGCCATAGGCAGCAACATGGTTGTTGAACGCCTGCTCAATAGATCCAAGGCCACCATAGATACCCACGCGAGCGTGACCAATCACAGTAGCAGCGCCCACTAGGTAGCCAACTAGATCAGGCTCAGCCTGCTCATCAGCCGCGAAGAAGACAACAGCGGTAGACGCGCCAAGCTTCACAAGCTCAGCCTGTGCAGCCTTAGCGTCATTGATGCCGTTAGCCTCACTAGTCATATCCACACCGCTGGTCTCCCACACGAATACAACCGGGATGCCCGCAGCCATGTAATTAGTTAGCTCAGCCTTGCTGATGTCCTTGCTGTTACCGCCAGACAGGTAACGACAGACGAACTGAACGCCTGCATTCTTCATCTGGGTAGTAGTCAGACCACTACCATAACTGAAGTCAATTCCCTTTAACATGTCATGCTCCTGGGCACTTAATATCTTTCGCAAGGCCAGCCAGAATCATGTGCTGCTGCTGCTCATATGCACGGCTTGGATTAGTGGCACTGTTGCCTGTCGGTGGCTGAAGTGCAGCCAGCGCATCAAGAGAAGTACACAACGACGTGGACGTGCCCTTAGCGGCTGTTTCCTGTGCCTTGATAGCATTGGCTACAGCCTTAGCTGCTACCTGCTTAGCAATGACTGCCTCACGCTGAATCTGCTCAGTCTGGTTATGTACCTGAACGAACAGGATCGAGCCCAGGATGGTCAGGGCTACCACAAGCACAGCTACAGTATTCCTTAGGAACTTAGCAACTGTCGTAGCTGTTGGAATCTTTACGTGAACTACTTTATCAATCACTTCTCTGCACCCGCTCACCTTCGCGCAACTGGTCGATAGCATCGACACGTGCATGAAGGCTGTCAACCTTTTGCTCTGTGCGCTGTGCGATGTCCTTTATCGATTGGCCACTATTCAAATGTACCTCATGCTTGATGGTCTTAACATCAAACTCTAACGTCTCTAGCCGCACATCCTGATTGGACAGACGCTCCATTACTCCTGGCTGCTCTGGCACACCAGGACGTGCTGGTCTGCCTTCCCAGTCAGAGAAGAAGTTCTTCAGGCTTCTAGCACTAGGCCATATGTACTTGGTGAACAACGCACCAAGGACAGCCAGCCCACCTAATATGCCAGCCCAGCTATAAAGAAGGGTAAGAGTGCTGGTCCCTGACGATGCCGCAGCCACGTGGGCAGATACAAGAACAGCGGCAAGTACAACCGGAATCATGTCAGCCTCCGCTATTGCAGCAGCAGCCGTCGTTTACCTGAGTTTCTACGTAGTTAGGAGTAACGCCACGTGTACCGTCGCCAAACTCTTTCTCTTTGTACTCATTGATGCCGTAGTTAATTGAATCCATTTCGCCACGGATCTGGTACAGCAGTTCACCCTCAGGGCGACCACCACGATCTGTGACGACCTTCTTGTAGCGTCCATCAGTCATGCCCTCTTCGAGGTCACGATTCATAGATCTGCACTTTGGGTAAGCCATTTATAGTCCTTGAGGTATGGTCATACTGTTATGGTCTAGACTTCCAGTATATCCACCATTACCACCAGAGAAGTCATCAATGTAACCACTGTTTACAGCGTTGGCTGGGTCACTGACCTTGGTGTAGACACCAGACATGAAATCAACGATTCCAAGCTCCTCGGTGCGCCAACCAAACTTGGGTGGCACCATATAATCATTGCCCGTGTGAGGCTGAATCGCTCCATCACCAGCCCTAGGTCCAGAGCGGAACGCTGCATTAAGGGACTTGTAGTTCGGGACACGTGTTGTCTCCATGATTGGCGGATATGCACCAGCCAGAGGATCTTGGTTCTGCCCTGGAATAGCAGGGAGCCAAGTCTTTTCCTTTAGCTCATCTTCAACTCTGTACTGCTGAAGTGTTTGTGACGTAAGCTCCCAGGGCTTCTGTGTAAGCCCAGGAGTACGTGAGGTTGGGAAGTGTGCGTAAACGCCGTCAGCCTGATCCATTACTGGCCTACCGGAGTCTGTAGTGTAGCTCTGCTCTTGGCGCGCTTGTTAGTGCCCAGTGAGTCACGGGAGTCAGCCAGCCAACTGATAGCCTGCACCTGATGAGGCTGTAGCCCCATACGATCAGCAGCTACTTGGTGTGCCTGCTCTATCATGTCGTATCGTCCCTTGGAGCCAATACGTCGAGTATCATCCTTCTTGCCTGTAGCAGGGTCAACGTCCTCCCAGCCTCGGCGCTTACCAGCGGCAATGTCATGGCTACGAGCATCAATGGTGGCTCCTCTGGCACCCCAAGGGTCAAGTCCATTCTCAAAGAACGTTCCAACTTTAACCTTCTTCTTGCCAGTCTCGATTACATCCGATGGTGCTGACCTACCCTGTAGGATCTCATGTGCCTTGGCAATATTTGTTCCGCCAACGTGGGCAAGCATCCCATGCTGTCGTACTGAGAGATTTGGTGCCTTGACCATCTGGTCAACTTCTTCATCACTCTTATTGCTAAGTTCAAATGCGGCACGTGGATTCTTCTCCCATGTCATACCTCTTGGCTGTGATGGAGACATACGAGCGATAGCAGCAATTGCATTGCGTGTAGCTGTCTCATGTCCAACATCAGAATGAAGTGACGGTCCTGCTGCACTATGCGGGGCGACTGATCCAGCAGCCGTGTCACTTGCTTGCGGGATATCGCGCAGCTTAGAAACTGCGGAGTCAGGGTTGACACCCATAGCAATCTGTCGGCCAGCGCGATTGTATCCGTAGTAGAAGGTCTTACCTGCTTCGTGCTCGGCTGGGGTGGCGGCGTTAGTAGAAGCTTCGACACGAGACGCCATCTTGTTAACGTCTTTCGTGTGTTGGCCAGTGCCCTGCTTCCTGATAGGAATGGGCTTGTTCTTCTTTTCCCCTGTGGGTATGAACTGTCTCTCATTAAGAGGCTCATTCAGTGCTTCACCCATAGTGCCTTCGGGCCACCCGTTAGCCATTACATACCTAGCCCGCCTGAGCCCATGCCACCAGCACCCATGCCGAATGAGCCAGTCAGCCCACTCGATGAGTTACCAACAGCGCCAGGCTCACCTGAGCTACCTAATGGACCTGATAGGCCAGCAGTTGCAGCAGGGTCACTCAGAGCGCCACCACCACTAGTACCACCAAACTGTCCCTGGCTTAAGCTTTGGTTCATTGAATCAGTCATTTGCCTGTCCTATACTTCGGAGTCATCTTGTGGAAGTGTATCACCTGTAGTGGGTCCTGAATAACGGATTCAGTAGGTACACCCGACTCACCATTTACCTGGGGTGGTGACTTACCATCATTCACAAGTATGGTAATTGGCATACCCTTTGGTGCTTGTCTTTTCTGCACCATGACCACAAGACCGTCATTGTCCATGAGTTGAGCACGTCTCCTAAGGCCCTCTTCAGGTCCCATGCCCTCTGCTGGCCAGAAGTACTCGCTCTCATCTATCTTTGATCCCTTGTGTACTCCACGCTGATAGCTTGGTCCCTCCTGGCGAGCACGAACAGCCTTAAGAAGCTTATCTTGTCTTCGGTCGATGATATTTCCGAGGTAACCGTCAGGCCATTCAGCTTGACTGAGTTGTCCTTTAGCTGCTCTACGAGCGTCAAGGGGGGAACGAAACTGAACACCTTGTGTCTCTCCTAAGAATCGCTGGCCACCACCACCGACAGTTGTACTGCCGGGGGCTAAGCCGCCCATCTCTCTAGCCGCAGGTACCCACCAGTTATGGCCACCCGCTAGATGCCCGCTATGATCCACACTTAGACCTTAGTCTTATCCACGGCGCGGTAAGCTGTGCCGCCACCCTGAGGCTGACTGTGCTTGCTAGCATTGTGTGCTTCTTGGTTCTCTGGACAGCCGATAGGCTCACCACAACGAAGACAACCATATTTGGCTCCCTTGCCGAAGTCACCCACTGTGCCGCTTTGAATTGTCCCGCTCATTTAGGCACCGTACTTATCGTTGCCTGCTGCCTGACGGGCACCCATGAAGCTGTTGCTGCCTGATACCTTCTTCAGGTTGCGCTGGGTTAGTCCCTCGTTAGGATCATTCGAGTAGCAGATCTTGGCTACGATGTGTCCGCCAGGACCATTTGACTCTGAACCCATATGTGCTGTAGTCGCACTACGGTTTGCCTTTTCACCTGAGGCACCACCTGAGGCGGTGTTCTTCTTAGCTACGTCAGTAGTGTAGGGAGAGCGTGCGCCGGATGTGTTCACGACGTGTGCAATCCATCCATCGCCCATCGCTGGGAAGCTGCTTGTTTCATTCGCCATGTTAATCACACATTCATTGGAGATGAACCCTGGTTGTTACCAGAGCCGACATGAGTAATGCCGTATGTCTTGGTACGTGATGCACCAGTCACGCGACTGTCTTGTCCTATACCACTAGGGATGTTCTGGTACATGTCCAGCACGCTAGTAGGAGAGAACGCTGGATCAACCTGTGGTTGATTCAGGCTACTTATTGGAGCCACGGGAGCAGTGCCATTGCCCTGGGCAAAAGCATTGTTGCGACTCTGAGGGTACGATGATGCATCCATTACTACTCCATTATACGGCGACCATAGCTGCATCTTCAGCTATGCCTGCGCCAGCGTCCTCAGCAGCGCTACCAGCTTCAGCGTCACCCTCGCCACCGCCGAAGATCTTCTTGATACCATTCATGATGCCACCGCCGCCTGTGCCCCCGCCAGTAGGGCTCTTACCTTCTTGACTACCCTGAGCAAATGTCTGGGTACGGCTCTCGCCTTGTAGTCCCTGCACATAGTTGATCGATGCACCTATAGCTGGGTTGGGAGACGCACCTACACCCTCAGCAGGCATGTTCCAGCCTGGCGACCTAGCACCAGACTTGCTGCCGCCCTGTGTCTTGTAGCCGAAGCTCTCAGCGTTGTTGGTTGTCAGAATGGTCATGATGCAAACACCTTAAGTACAATCGCCGTAGTAGGACCGTCACGCATCTCTACCTCTTGAAATCCACCGCGCATGTTGAGCACAAGTCCACGAGGGGCCACGAGGCTACTAGCAATGATAACTCCCTTGACAGCCTGATTGACCGCGCCTGCGCCAATCGCACGTAACGTGATGGACTGTCCGTCATACACGCCATGTGAAATAGCAGCAGCCAAGTCATTCGCGGGTGTACCACCAGCAACACGAAGAATTGTCTCTGGTTCTTCTTGCTTGCCCATAGATGCTCCAAAGTATTAGTCCTTGCTACTAATCATACTCTGGAATGGTGGGTTCTTCAGGAACTCTACGAGCCTTTCGGCAGCCTCAATACTATCTCGGATTACACCTAGGTATGTGTTACAAGGACGGCAAAGCAGTCCCCGCACCAAGCCTGTCTTATGGTCGTGGTCAACAGTGAGGCGTCGGGACTTACCCGTAGCCCAGCCACATATATAACAGGCACCGCCCTGGAATGCGTACAGATCCCAGTAGTCCTTGCCGGTAATTCCATAGCGTCTCTCCACAGCCTTATCGTGGGCATTCTTGCTGCGCTCTTTGTTGACCTTAAAGGTACACGTGCCACAGTACTTGTAGTTAACGTACTTCTTACCTTTATTGCCACCACATCTATCGCACTTCTTGCCCGTCCAAGCGCTCAAGGCTTAGCCTCGGCAGCTTCCGCCTGGCGATAGTCCCGACCCGCCCTCATCACGCTCAAATAGGCGTACCAGGAATCCTCTGCTGTTGAGGTTTGGCTCTGCGTCTGGGATCTCGATAGCTTCGAGCTTCTTGAGGTTGGCTCGGGCGTTTGCCAGCGCTTGACTAGTCTTTTTCCCATTGGGATTCTCAGTCATCTAAGGGAGTCCATTCACAGTCCAAGAGATATGTACCCCAGGTGTTATGTGGAGTGACGGTTGGCTCGTCCTTCACTAGGCGCGATTCCAGTTCTTCTAGAGAGATCTCTAGATACCACGAATAGGTCTCGCTCCACGCCAGAGTAGAGAGAAGCAACTCGCTTACGGTACTCAACAGCGGCTCGGCGCGTGTCAATAGCTCCAAGGTAGCTTTCGTCCTCAAAAGCTCTAACTTTAGCTTCAGGCTTTCTGAAATCATAACCATTACGGCCTACCAATCGTTCAACTATGTCGTCTGCGGACTTTTCTGCTATTTCCGCTTCGGCTAGTTCCATCCCCACGTAGTTCGCCCACGCTGCTAGCTGACTCATCAACTGCATCAGGTCGTTCACGTGAAGATCTGTTATCTCCCAGGGTACCTTTGGTAGCTCTCCCTCTGGGCGTTCGTACCTCGGTAGTCCCCTTCTTATCTTTCTGACCACAGTACTTGCATCCTCCAATAGGACACGATGGTAGAGTCCCCGCGCTCAGAGCGTACTTGATTAGATCTATTCGCTGTAGGATAGGGGTAATCAGCTTCATGTTGAATGGCAGGTCGAACTCCCGTACCTGCTGATTCGGCTTGAACTCGTAGATAATCGCAAGCCTGTCGTAGGGTAACCCCATCTCCTGCGCCATATAGAGATACAACTGACCCTGGATCTGATGACTGATCATCGGCATCTTCAAAGCCTGCCAGTTCTTCCATCCACAGCATTTTGGGTTTACTTCCTTCTCTTCAACGCGAAGTGTTCCGACACCTACGCTCTTTAGTTCAACCAAGTAGTTATCCATCGCGCCGTCTTCGTGGCCGCTGATGATGCCGTACTCAAGCGGGACTTCTTTGTAGATCCACCAGTCAAGGGGATTAGCCTCTTCATCCCCTGCGCATTGACATGCAACACAATATGGTGCCAGTTCACTACTGAGAGCGGTACCAGACATCTTGCAGTATCGGCACTCCCAGAGTCCCCAGAGCTTTCCTGTGCGTGCCATCCATCGCTGCCACTTCTCATGGATAAAGTCTCCCTCCGCGAAGATGTTCTCTCTAATCAGGTTGAACGATTCTGTAGGCCATACACCAGATACAATGCGCTGAGCCGTTGCTCGCTCGCACCAATCCGGCTTAGAGACCTCGCTGGGATGAACGTACTCGGCTCCTGCTCTGTCTTCTGCTTGGCCGATATTAGATCGTTCCACTTCAGACAGAATCGCGCCCTTGCTCTTACGACGTGTGTCGGACCACAGCTTAAGGTCTCCTGACAACTTAACTTCACTCATCGTCCTCATCTAGCTCATTAGGGCTCACACCTGTAAGTGCTTCCTCTTCAGGCATCCAGAGCCATTCCGGGCGAGCTTCCCTTGTATTAGCTGGTGGCCAGCGTCTACGTAGTGCCTTGCGCGCTGTCTCACTCATCCCACCCCACACACCCTCACGGCAGTTGTTGACTAGTGCGTACTCAAGGCACTCCTGCCTGATAGGGCAGACAACACCGTCAAAGGTACCGTTGCAGAAATCAACAGCTACACTGTGATCCTCAAAGAAGGGATCACGTAACTTTTGAAGCTCTTCATCATCTGTCCAGGGCTGATCTATCTTGCCTAAGCACTTAGCCTGCACCAGAAGGTGTGAGATCAGGAGTCTGAGGTTGAGGACCATAGGTCCCTTTCTGCGCGCAGATGAAAGAGATCATCGTTGGCTGCGCCTAGCTCCAACCGTAGCTCTTCAATCTCGTATAGCACTCGGTGAAGGTCTCCCTCGGTAAGCACAACGTAGCGCGAAGTGCCTGCTCTGCCAGCGAAATCGATCCCGAATAGTGCGTTGCGATGTTCAAGTATTGCATGACGCTCGGCAAGCTCAAGGTCTGCTCGCCTGAGGCTATAGCTAGCCGCGTTAGTTGTCTTAAACTCGATGGACCAATCGTCCGTTCGAACGTCATTCTTTCGTGACTTGTTACCGCTTCCAGCGTTGACAGATCCTCCATAAAGCTTAGCTCCTCGCTTCTCTTGCTTCTTAGACCGTTTCAAGTGCTCGTTCAAGTTCCATCACATCCGTCAGTACTGGGTTGGACGATATCTCAAATAGGTCTCTCTTAAGTCTGTTCTTAAGATCTACGTCCTGGCGAATAGCATCCTCAACCGCTGCCTTACCCTGGTACTTCTCGTCGGCGTAGTAATACCACGCACCAGCACCCTTGATGAGGCCGTAGACGATCCCCAACTCGACATACTCTTTACCAGAATCGTACTCTCCCCTTCGGAAGCCCAGGAAGGGCGCACCCTTGAAGTAGAAGTCCACATAAGCGGTCTGCTGGGGGGCAGCACTCTTGTTCTTGACTGTCGTGAAACGGATGCACTGACCCACCTTGACTTTGTTCTTGACACCAGGACGCTTCTCAAGAATGTACTCATCCCTCTGCACCTTGATACGAGCGTAGAAGAAATAGTCCTTACCATGCCCACCGGGAGTAGTCTGAGGGACCATACCATTGGGAGCCCACCCGCCAATCTTGTCTCTGAACTGATTGATGATGATGCCGTGAAATGCAGGGTCCTCACCGAACGGTGAACGCTTACTAGCCTTGCCAGCCTTGCGCACCCACTTGTTCATCAGCTTGGCACCTACAGCTACCACAAACTCATCCATAGCCTTCTCAGACTCTTCATCTGGGATCAGGGCTGGGTAGGAATCGAGGACGATGCATGTGACGGCTTTAGACTCGACGGCGGTGAGGATGAGGGATAGGGCGGTTTCCATTTCCTGTACGGGCGATACCAGGACACGCTCATTGTCAACCCCCAGAGCCGCAGCCTGATCAAAGTCGTAGTGCTCTGCCGCAAGCCAGAAACAGGAATAGTCTTGGTCACGTGCCATATTAGCAGCAAGTGTTTTGTAGACCATCGCAGTCTTTCCAGCAGAAGTATCCCCGATGATCTCAACCCACTGGTTTCCAGGGAGACCCCCTCCAAGCGCTATATCAAGTGATAACGACCCCGTGGTGAATGGGGCTGTCGGCTGCATCTCTGATCCAAGGAATACGGTGTTCTCACCGACCGCCTTGTTGATCATGTTCTTAAGGGCAACTGCCCGTTCGTTAAGCATGACCATATGGTATGCCCTTACTTAGGGTTTGTCAAAGAGCAAATCACAGTCCACATACGCTGCTCTAATGGCGTCATGGGGGCTGTGCCTCTTTCACCTTCCCAGACAACCGTATTCTTGGACAGACGACGGGGCTTACCCTGAAGCATGCTGGTGATGTCATTCCTGGTCATTACATGATCCTCAATACTGTCGAACCCTCAGCCTGTGAGGACTCGTTGAATCCGCTAAATGAGTTCTTGTTCCTGCCGCCACGCTCACGTACCTTGTGCGTGACAACTTCAGAATGGCCACCAATAGGAACTGCTGCTGATGTTCCCTTGATTGAACCGATGACACCTTCGCTAGTGTCAATACCGGGATAGTTGCAGTCCATGCAACGTAGTCTCGCACCGGGTAGTGCGTAGGTTGAACCCGCAGCCGACTCTGCCGCGATCTTTACGTACTCGTATGAGCCACACCTAGGACATATGTCGTCTACATCATGCGACAGACGGCTCCTGACAAACTGAGAGGATGCTGGTGTGTATTCAACCGCACCCTGGCCGTCAGAATGAATCTGAGGCTGTGCAATCTGAGCTTGTTGTGCGGGTGTCTGCCACCAGTTACCCGGTGCTACAGGTTGTGCTGGCTGTGCTTTCTTCGGTGGACCTAAACGGTCATCCCAGAAACTCATATCATCCTCATGCTTGCTTGCGTGTTATAGGCCGTGGGTCCTAACTGTAGCATGCCTGTTTCCATCAGGTGCGCGATGATAGGGAAGAGAGCGCCACGAATGACCTCGTTGTTTTGTGCCATCATTACAGAACGCTCTGTGTCAGTCGGCATGCAACCGTTCTGCTCTTCGAAGTGCTTAGCCATTAGCTTACTGATGATGTCAGCAGCCAGCGTTATGTATACGTCACCAATCAAGGCAAGGGGCTCTACAGTCCTTAAGCGCTTGTGGCTCTCTAGGTGCGCTACCTCAGCCACGTCTTCACTGGGCTGCACAAGGTCAAGGTACTTCCATGTCTCACGAATCTCGTCGCACGAAACGATGTCCCAGGCAAGGCGTTGTTGGATCACGGCTGTAATATCAAGGGCATCATTCACTTGGCTTCGCTCCAACGATCTACTATCTTAATGTCTGACGAAAGAGGTACCTTGATCTTGGATTGCATCCAGTCACCGATCATGGCCTCTTTAAGAATGTCAGCAGCCAATTCTGCCTTAGCTTCGGGCGCGGTCATGACAATTTCGTCGTGAACTGTGAGAGTCAAGTGTATCTCATCGTCCATGCGAGGGTCACTATCGGCACGCACCATAGCCCACTTAATAAGGTCTGCTGCGCTGCCCTGAATAACAGAACTAACTGCCTGTCTTTCAGCATACATCCTCTTTCCACGAGTCTTGTCATTGTTCGGCAGGTTGATGTCGGGAAGCCTGCGAACACGTCCGCTCATGGTCCTGACGTGCGGTGGCTTATTGTGACGACAGGTGTAAACAATATCCTTCTTGAGTGCATAAACCTCAGGCATAGCTAGCTGGTGGTCCTTCAGAACACGCTTAGCCTTGGTCTCAGAACAGTCAAGCATAGCGGCTACCTTACGTAGTCCCGCACCGAAGACCATAGCGAAGTTCATT
>Ga0210389_10002960_pt1 | contig 13299 bp, 11 predicted proteins | sample IncBWH28OmetaG_FD_160127 | JGI IMG/M metagenome (GOLD analysis project Ga0210389, IMG submission 160127) | Forest soil microbial communities from Barre Woods Harvard Forest LTER site, Petersham, Massachusetts, United States - Inc-BW-H-28-O ...
GATGAGCACGCAGACGAAAGTCATCTGAAAGCTGGCGGTGAAGAGCTGGCGCGGATCGAAAACGAGCAGGCCGAGTGCGGCCGCGCCCACGGCGTTGACCATGGCGCGATCGCGATAGAGCAGGCGCGTGCATAAGTAAATGGCGCACATCAGCGTGGCGCGCCAGACTGGCGCGCCGACCTCGGTGATGAAGGCATAGGCAACGCAGAATGCGACCGTCAACAACGTGGCCGGAATGTCGCCGAGCCGGAGGCGGCGCAGCGTCCAGAAAGTCACGAAGGCGAGGATGGTGACATTCATCCCGGAGACGACGAGGACGTGGTAGGTGCCGGAGCGTTGGAAGTCGGCGCGGGTGTCGCGGTCGATGAAGGACTCCTCGCCGATGACCATGGCGTCGATCAGGGCGGCTTCGCGTGGAGGCCAGAGTTCGTGAACCTTGGCGACGACTGCGCGATGCAGGCGGCTTCGCCAGAGGGTGAGGTGGCTGCCAGCGAAGCCGGGAAGGTGTTCGACATTCTCTATTTTGGTGGAGCCGAGGGCGGCGATGTTGTGGTCCGCGAGATAGCCTTGATAGTCGAAGGCGCCGGGATTGCGAAAATTGCGTGGCAGCTTGAGCTTGGCAGGGAACCGGATGCGGTCGCCGTAATGAAGGAGCGGCATGGCGGCAATGGTCGCGCTTGCGTCGGGGATTTCTTCTTTGCCTGTATCGTTTGGAACTGCATGGTTCGGGCGGGCGCTGTAAATGCTTAGGCGGATGCCGGAGTGCACGGATTCGCTCTGGCCCGGCTCGGTCTGCACTTCTTCCGTTTCGACGTCGACGGTCTGTTTAATTTCGTTGAAGTTACCCTGCTGGAGGCGACCGTCGCGCGTGACGTGGGCGGTGATTTGGAGTTCTTCGCGGTCCGCGTAGGGTTGAATGCTGGTGTCGAGCCGAGGGCCGCCCGCGCGGGCTTGCATATGGAGCGCGCCTGCGAGGAACAGCGCGCTTAGCGCGAGAGTCCATCCCACCGCGGAGCGCCGTGGGGCGAAATAGGCAGCGGCCAATAGGAACGCTGCGCCAGCCACGAGCCACCACAGGGCGGGGCGCCACAGGAAGGCTCCGGCGACGATGCCTAGAGAGTAAGACACCGCGGCCCAGAGCATGGGTTGGCGCGAGGCTTTGAGACGGAAGGTTGGAACCCATGCGGGGGTGGGCGGCGGGATTATAGGTGTGGGCGGCATGTGCGAATTTCAGACAGAGCTGGGAGATTTCACGAGCGTCGCTGTCTTTCGCCCGTATGGGGCTTGTTGCCGTTCGAAGGCATGCCCACGGCCTGCGCAGTGGGCTGCATTCTCTCGCCGCTTTGCGGCTCTTGAGCGGCGACGCCGCGGCTAGAACTAGCCCCGAATCAGGTGCACAACGCTTTCCAGGTGGTAGGTCTGGGGGAACAAATCCACCAGGTGCAGTTGCTCGACGCGATATCCGGCGGCCAGCATGGGGACGAGGTCGCGCGCCAGCGTTGCCGGATCGCACGACACATAGATCACGCGCGGCGCGCCCGAGCTCGCTAGTAATCGTGCCACGCGCTCCCCCAGGCCGCTGCGGGGCGGGTCCACCACCACCAGGTCGGGCTTATTCGGGGTATGAGGCGTTATCGCGCCTTTGGCTGCTGCGCCTTTGCCGACTCGTCCTGCATTCTCCCCTCCGGCCAGGTACTGCTCTGCCGTGGCCTGGATGGTTTCTCCATTCGAGGGTTGATTGTAGGCAAGATCGGCTGCGGATGTCTGTGACGTCTCTACGGAAACTACGTGATAAAAACCACTCAGGGCTGTGGAAAACAGGCCCACACCCGCGTAGAGGTCGAGAGCCACCTTGCCCGACTTGCCGGCAGTGACAATCTTTACCAATTCGTCGGTCAAATAGCGGTTGGTTTGAAAGAAAGATCCCGCGCTGACGCGGTAAGCCGCCCGTTGGGTCTGATAGGTGAGGTACGCGGCGCCGACGGTGACTAGAATCTCCGGTGCGCCTGGCTTGCGGTCGCCAGGATTGGGTTCACGGAAGGCCGTGACCCCGGCAATCTCGGGCATCGCGGCGCGCAGCTCTTCGGCCCAGGCACGTACGGCGGCGCGCCGAGCTATGCCCGCGCAGCTAACGTCCAAGAGTAGCCGCGTGTCGTCGGCGTTGGCGAAAAACTCGACTTCGCGCACCCCGGCGGGAACTTTGCCGGCGCGTCCGCTCTGCCAGAGAGACGCGATGCCGCGATTGATCAGGGGTGAGCTGATCGGACACTCTTCGACCGGCAAGAGTTCGTGCGACGCCAGCTTGAAATATCCGGCGGCGAAGGTGGGGCTGATTTGGACCTGAAGGCGCGAGCGGTTGCGGTAGTTCCAGGGCGGCGAGGGGTGGACTTCGATACCGAGTGGCAGGTCAAGCTTGGCAATGCGGAGCAGATTTTCCCGCAGGATTTCTTTCTTGATTTCGAGCTGATGCTCGTAGCTGGCGTGCTGGTAGTGGCAGCCTCCGCAGCGGGTGAAGTGGGGGCAGGCAGGCGGGATGCGGTGCGAGGAAGGCTCGATTACGGCGTCGACTCGCGCGCGCGCGAAGCCAGCCTTCTGTTCGGTGAGGGAGGCTTCGACTTTTTCTCCGGCTAAGACAAAAGGGATGAACACGGCTTTGCCGCGAGTGCGGGCTTCATCTGTGGCGGGGACGGCGGTGTCGGGGGCAGCGGGAAGACGGGCCAGGCCGTCCCCGCCGTAGATCAGCTTTTCGATTGTGAGGAGCAAGAGTTGATTCTACGGCATGGAACGGATTGGCAGCCCTATCCCGCGGCTTCAACCGTGAGTCTGAGACCTACGGCTTTAGTGACGGCGGCCAACGTGGACAGTCGGGGATTCCCATGCTTTGACAGGGCGCGGTAGAGGCTCTCGCGTTCGACGCCGGCAGTCTTGGCGATCTTTGCGATCCCGCGGGCCTGCACCACCCGCCGCAGAGCGATCAGCAGGACGCGCGGCTCGCTGTCTTCCTCCAGGGCGGCCTTCAAGTACTCCACGGCAAAACGCGGGTTGTCGCGTAGTTCGCGAACGACAGCCTCGTCGTGTGAGATGCTGGTTTTTCGTTTCATACGGTTCTAGTCCTTGCCTTGTAGTCCGCGAGATGCGCGAGCGCTTTTTCGATGTCCGAAGACTGCCTGCGTTTGTCTCCACCCCCGAGCAGCAATATGCGCGACTTGCCTATAGTCGCGTAATACACCCGGTAGCCAGGTCCCCAATCGATGCGCAATTCGGACAAACCGCCGCGAAGCGGTTTACAGTCGGCAAAGTTGCCGAGCACAACCCGGTCGAGGCGGATCACGATCTTCGCTTGCGCACGAGCATCCTTCAGCCTCGCCAGCCACTCGCCGAAAACATCCTTTCCATCGGGAGTGACGTAACGCCGAAGCTCAATCAGTTTTTCCATTGTAACATATAAGTTACAAATGCCGATCGTTACTTACGGACTGCCCAGGCTAGGCCGTCGGGCTGTTTGCCGGCGTCGATTTGGCCGGTGACTTCCAGGGTCTTCAAATCTACGACTGCGATTTTGTCAGCGGAGCTGACGGCTACGTAGGCGCGGGAGCCGTCGGGGGCCATCAGGATTCCCGCGGCGCCACCTCCCAGGTTCAGCTGCTTCACTTCTTTGTGCGTGGCGGCGTCGATCACGACCAAGCTGCTGTCTCCTTGTCTCGCTCCCAGGCCAGAGATCAGGACGCGCTTGCCGTCGGGCGTGAACTTCAAGCGGTTGGCGCCCTTCACCGGGATGGGAAAAGTTTCGGTAGCCTTCCTGGTCGCGGCATCGATGACAGTGACGGTGGCGTCGTGGGCGTTGGCCGCCCAGATTTCTTTTCCGTCGGGCGAAATGTCGAAGCCTTCGGCTCCGCGGCCGGCTGGGACGTTCGTGACTTCCCAGGTTTGACGCGGGCCTCCGGGAGGATTGAAGCCTCCGCTCGGCGGGGACGTCTGTTCGATGATGCTGATGGTGGCGGAGTTGACGTTCGAAGTCACGATTCGGTCGAGGCTTTTCGAGACGGCGATCATGTGAGTGCGATCCTGGCCGGTGCCGAGGACCCAATCCACACGCTGGGTTGCCGGGTCGTAACGCCCGATGACTTTGTTGGTCTCCGCGGTGAAATAGAGCTTGCCGCCGGCGAAGGCCAGGCCGTGCGTGGAGCGGAGCGCTCCGAGATCGATGGCAGGCAGCGGCTTGCGCGCGACCAGGTTCACGACTGAGATGGTATTGAGAGTGCTGTCGGAACCGCCGTAGTTGGAGATGTAGGCGAGTTTGCCATCGTCGGACGCGATGATTTCGTGGGGATCGGGGCCGGCGGGGATGCGTGCCAGCACCTGCAACGTCGCCGGGTCGACGACGGCGACGGTGTTGTCGCTCTTGGCCAGCACAAGCAACGTTGTTGTAGGTGCCTGGGCGAACGCCGCGCTTGCGATGAATGTTGTTGTCAGCAGCCAGCAAAAACTTCCCAGCAATCTCATAATTTCGCGCATGCAGTCTTCTCCGTTTTCTGCAGAGCCAGTTTACAACGCTCGGCCGGCCGACGCGCCCGAGGCCCAAGCCCACTGAAAGTTAAAGCCACCTAGCTGGCCAGTTACATCGACAACCTCGCCGATGAAGAACAGGCCGGGGACTTTGCGGCTCTCCATGGTCTTGGCGGAAAGTTCATCGGTGTCGACGCCGCCGCACGTCACTTCAGCTTTATCGAATCCCTCGGTGCCGGCAGGCGTGATGGCCCACGCGTGGGCCTGGCGCTCGACGTCGGCGAGTGCGGTGTTGGTCCACGAGGCAGGTGCGTGCAGTTCGAGCCAGCGATCGGCGAAGCGGGCTGGCAGGATCTTGCGGAATTCTGCGCGTAGTGTCTTTAACGTCCGGGCTGTTTTAGGGTCGTGGAAGAAGGCTGTCAGTTCAGCGCCGGGACCGAGGTCGATGTGGATCTGGTCCGGCTTTTTCCAGTAGGACGAAATCTGCAGGATCGCGGGGCCGCTCAGGCCGCGGTGGGTGATCAGCATCTTTTCGCGGAACTGTTGCCCGCTGCATGAAGCGATCACGTCGGCGGAAACGCCGGTCAAGTCGCAATATCGCGATCGGTCCTCGGCTTCGAGAACGAGTGGAACGAGTCCGGGGCGCGGCTCGCGAATGTTGAGGTCGAATTGCCGGGCGAGGTCGTAGCCGAATGAGGTTGCGCCGATTTTCGGAATCGACAGGCCGCCGGTCGCGACCACTAGCGCGGGCGCGCGGAATTCTGCATTCGTGGTGTGCGCTCCAAACTCAGTGCCCCGGGTTACTTTCTGAACTTGTGTGTTGAGGAAAATGCTGACTCCGGCGGCGCGGCATTCTTCTTCGAGCATCGCCAGGATCTCGCGAGCCGAGCCATCGCAGAATAGTTGGCCTAGCGTTTTTTCGTGATATGGGATGCGGTGCTTCTCGACGAGGGCGATGAAATCCGCGGGGGTGTAGCGGGCTAGAGCTGACTTGGCGAAATGTGGATTGGCGGAAAGGAAATTTTCGGGCTGGCAGTGGAGGTTGGTGAAATTGCAGCGGCCACCGCCGGAGATGAGAATCTTCTTGCCTAGACGATCGGCGTGCTCGAGCACAGCAACGCGGCGGCCGCGCTTGCCGGCCTCAATCGCGCACATGAGGCCCGCGGCGCCGCCGCCGAGAATCAGGGCATCGAAACGATCGGTCACGTTAGAAGAGCTTACCTCAGCGGCTAAAGCCGCAAATAACAGAGGGGGCTTTTATCGCCGCGCTGAAAGCGCTGCGCCACCCAAAATCAAGGCCACCCAAAGGGCAATCACATGTAAAACAGGCTGAGGCGCGGCAATCTGTACTTCTCCAGCAGACGTTTATGTACGTACTGTTTTTGGAGTTGGTCGATCTGCGGTCCAGACATTTTGCTGCGATAGGGCGCGAGGTCACGATCGGCCTCGGCCCGCACGTTTACGATTTCTTCGTCCGAAGTGGATGCCAGCAGCGCGGCGAAGAGTTTTTCCTCGATTACAGTCAAGCGGCGCTCCAGGTCTTCCAAACGCGACGTGGGTTTCTTTTCGATTTCGTCCGCGAGATGGCGCAGGGTTTGGGCAGCGTCGAGCGCGACGGATTTTGCGGAAACGCTGCCTCCGTGGGGAAACTCGACGGCCTCTAGTGCGTCGGCGTTGCGTCTAAGGAAAGGCGCGACCACTTCCGGTTCAAACCCGTGTCCCGCGCTGTATTTCGCCGGACCTGTCGATTCAGAGCCAAGCGCTCCGACCGCCGCTTCCTTCATGTCTGCCGCCGCGGACAGCACCAACTGCGAGCAGTAGGCCAGGCTATTGACCTTTTTAGTTTTCGATGGACGCTGGTCGTAGCGGTCGAAGGCTTCGTCGATGCCGCGCAGGACGGCCTCGAGTGGAATGCCGGCGTCCTTCCAGGTCTCGATCAACGCCCAGTCGAGAGTCGAGAGCAGCAGGCCGCCTCCGCGGCGACGCAGGAATCGGTCTTCAATCTCGGTGAAGTAGTTGAAGTAATTCTCCACGGCAGGTCAGCGGGCAGAGCGCGAGGCCGGAGCGCCGCCATTCTTGGCCTTGGGTTCCGACTTCGGTGACGGCTTGGTTGCCGGCTTCGATTCAGGTTGCGTCGCAGATTGAGGCGTGAGTTTCGTCGACGTGGAATCCCGGCGCGCCGAGACGTTGCGCTCCCAGATAATGCGCAAGCCTTCGAGGGTGAGGAAGTCGTCTACTTGTTTTATGTATTTCGATCCAGTGCCGATCATGGGACCGAGTCCACCGGTTGCGATCACTTGCGTCTGCGGGCCCAACTCGGCGAGCAGGAGTTCGAGAATGCCGTCGACCAGGCCGAGGTATCCATAATAGAGGCCCGATTGCAGGCTGCTGACCGTGTTCGAGCCGATCACGCGGGCTGGCTTGCGGATCTCGACGCGCGGCAGTCGGGCGGTGCGCTCAAACAGCGCGTCGGCCGAGATGCCGATGCCAGGGCAAATGACTCCGCCAAGGTATTCACCCTTGGCGGACACGCAATCAAACGTAGTGGCCGTACCGAAATCGACTATGACGCATGGGCCTCCGTATTTTTCGAAGGCAGCGACGCCGTTGACAATGCGGTCGGCTCCCACTTCGGCAGGATTGTCGTAGTGCACCGGCATTCCAGTTTTAATTCCCGGTTCGATGTAAAGCGGGCGCAAATTAAAGTAGCGCTCACACACCTGGCGCAGGACGGGATCGAGCGGCGGAACCACCGACGAGATCACGATGCCGTGAATGCCGTTGGATTCAAGTCCGGCCATGGAAAACAGGTTGCGGAACAGCACGCCGTATTCGTCCACCGTGCTGGTGCGCGAGGTGGCGACACGCCAGTTGGCGACCAGGCGCTCGTAGCGCGGAGTCTCGTCGGAATCGCCGGCGGGGTTTACCTTGGCGACTCGGGCGAAAACGCCCAGAACCGTGTTCGTGTTGCCGACATCGATGACGAGAAGCATGAATGGAGAAACCGCTCTTGGCTCTTGGCTTTTAGCTCTTAGCTAAGCCATAGAGTCGACTGTGAATATTTTTACTACTGCTCTCTTACCGTTCCACTTAAAACAACATGGATTCCTTTTGCGGTTCGCACCTGCAGGAATCCGCGCGGGTCGAGGCCTTCGGTGGTTCCTTCAAAGGCTATGCCATTTTCCTCGATGCGCACTGCTTTCCCGTGCACCCAGGAAGAATTCTCTGTGAAACGGCGCAGGATCGACTCGCGGGCATCGTTATCTTCCAGCAACGCGCGATACTCGCGGTGGAGCGATTTTAGCAAAGCTGCCGCCAAGTCGACGCGCGACCACTCGCTTCCGGTTATAAGGCGCAGCGAGGTTGCGGACAAGTCTTTCGGAAAGCTCGCTTGATTCACATTGACGCCGATGCCTACGACGATGTAGCGGACGCGGGTGGGTTCCGCATTCATCTCGGTGAGAATGCCGCAGACTTTCTTGCCGCCGTTCTTATTGTCGTTCTCATTAACGATGAGAACATCGTTGGGCCATTTCAAATCGGCGGTGACGCGCGAGTCGACTTGCTGGATCGCAGATTGCACGGCGAGTCCTGCGGCGAGCGACAGCACCAGCACTTCTGAAGGTGGCAACGCTGGGCGCAGGATTACTGAACAATAAATTCCGGTCGATTGCGGAGACTGCCATGAATTGGCGCCGCGGCCGCGGCCGGCAGTTTGTTCCTCAGCAAGAAAGACGCTGCCTTCTGGAGCTCCATCCGCCGCCGCAGCCATGGCGGAGGTGTTGGTCGATCCAATCTTGTAGAAGTGATGGACGTGCTCATCGAAGATGGTGCCGCGCAGAAGTGGCCGCAGAATTTCAGGCAAGAGTAAGTCCGGAACCGAGCGCAGTTGATAGCCAGTGGCGGGATGGCCGGCTACATCGACGCCGAGGCCGCGCAGCTGTTGAATGAGTCGCCAGACCTCGGAACGGTTCGAGGAAATTTCCTGTGCGATCTTGGTGCCGCTGACGACGACGGTAGCATGCTCCATCAGCAGGCGCACGATGCGACCGAGGCGGAGGTCGGTGGTTTGTGGCTGATGTGCGGCGGGCCGCGTGGCCCGTAGGTTTCGCCGAATTGTGCCTGTCTTGGCGATGCGGTGATTATGCGCGATGTGGAGTAAAACAACAATCGGCTGTCTTCGGGCAGGAACGACGAAGCTCGGAACGACTAGGCGGGAACGACTCGCATGCTCATATCCACCGCTGGGGCTGAGTGCGTAAGAACGCCGACCGAAATGAAGTCGACTCCAGTCTCGGCATAGGCGCGAACGTTGTCGAGACGAATTCCGCCCGAGCACTCGACTGGGATAGCGTGCCCTGCTGGCTGGGCACTCTCCCGCAGATCGTGCTGTGCGCAGCGCTCGACGGCACGGCGCACATCTTCGACTGACATGTTGTCGAGCAGGATGGCTTCGCCGCCGTGAGCCAGCGCGAGTTCCAATTCTTCCAGCGTGCGCACTTCGACTTCGATGATCTGCGACCCGCGGCGGTTGCGGACAGCGCGCTCGAGTGCGGGAACGATGCCGCCGGCTAACGCGATGTGATTGTTCTTGATAAGGATGCCGTCGGAGAGATCGAGGCGGTGATTCTGCCCTCCGCCGCAGCGTACGGCGTTCTTGTCGATCACGCGCAGGCCAGGCGCGGTCTTCCGGGTGTCGAGGATGCGGGCTTTCGTGCCTGATACAGCTTCCACGAACTTGCGTGTCAGTGTGGCGATGCCGCTCATGCGCTGCAGAAAATTGAGGATGACGCGCTCGCAGGAGAGAATCACGCGCGCATTATGACGAACGACGGCGATGGATTGTCCTGAGCGCAGGCGGACGCCATCGAAAATCTCCGGATGGGTGGTGACCTCGTAATGGGCTGTGACGGCGCCGTCGAGCGCGGCGTAAACGTCGAGAATCCGCGCCACACAGCCGATTCCGGCGAGGACGCAATCCTGCTTGGCCATGATGGTCGCGAAGGCAAGCTGGTTGGGATCGATGCAGGCGTAGCTGGTGGCATCGCGCGTGGCCCGGTCTTCGAGCAGCGCGTTCTCCAGAATCGCGGTCAGGCGTCTTGAATTCCAGTCCATAAAACAGTGATCAGTGGCTAGCGGTCAGTTGCCAGTTCGAACCTTCGATTATGGGCAGCCCAATTCTTTTAGCTTACTCTTTGCCTTTTCTTGCAGAACTACGAGTTCCTCAGCTCGGCGGCGCAGGCCTTCTACCACTTTCTCTGGAGCCTTGTCGAGAAACTGCGGGTTTCCGAGTTGCTTCTGATTGTTGGCCAATTCTTTTTCGATCTTCTCCAGTTCCTTTGTCAGGCGATCGCATTCGGCGGCTATGTCGATTTTGCGTTCGTACAAAACGTGGACGTCGAACCGGGCGGTGCCGCGTGCGCCGGGGCGATTGGCGAGAGAAGTATCCACGAACGTGATCTTCTCGACATTTCCCAGGCGTTCGACTGCGCCGTGGTTCTGCTCGATCATTTTGCGAATGCCGGGTTCGTGCGCGAAAAGTTCGATCGGGACTTTCACCTTGGGTTCGACTTTCAATTCTGCGCGCAGATTACGGACGCTAACGATCAGGTCTTGCAGGACCGCCATCTCAGTTTCGGCTGGTAGATCAATCTGCAGCCCGTTCGACTGCGGATATTCGGCTAACGCAATCGACTTCAGCGGAGGATTGCCTTCGTACATCGCCTGCCAGATTTCTTCGGTGATAAATGGCATCACGGGATGCAGCAGGCGCAGCGAAGCGTCGAATACGTTTACCAGGTTTGCACACGCGGCCAGCGCTGTGCTCTTGTCGGCGCCTTCGTCATAGTTGAGGCGCGGCTTGATCAGTTCGAGATACCAGTCGCAGAATTCTCCCCAGAAAAAATCATAGATGCGATTGGCAGCCTCGTGGAAGCGATAGGTGGCGAGGGCGTCGTTCACGTCGGCTGCGACGCGGTTGAAGCGGGAAAGAATCCAGCGGTCTTCGAGCAGCGAAGCCTGAACTCCGGCTACACCTGGGGCAGGGCTGCCGGGACGTTGTCCCGGCCCGACCGGGTCTGAGACCCGGTCCCACACAAAGCCGATTCTGTCCACGTTCATGAACATGAAGCGGGCGGCATTCCAGATTTTGTTGGCGAAGGCGCGGTAGCCTTCGGTGCGACTCTCATTGAAAGCGATGTCGGTGCCGGGCGCGGCCATGGCCGCGAGCGTGAAGCGCGTGGCGTCGGTGCCGAAGCGGTCGATGACTTCGAGCGGATTGATTACGTTTCCCTTGACCTTCGACATTTTCTGGCGGTCGGCATCGCGCACCAGGGAATGAATGTAGACCTGGCGGAAGGGCACGCTGTCGTCCTTTTTGTCGCCCCAGCCGCTGGCTTTTTTGATTGCGGGATCCTGATGGTGGCCTTGCATGAAGTGACAACCGAACATGATCATGCGCGCCACCCAGAAGAACAGAATTTCGTAGGCAGTGATCAGCAGCGTGGTGGGATAGAACACTTCCTGGTCGCGCGTTTTGTGCGGCCAGCCGAGCGTGGTGAAGGGCAGCAGGCCCGAGGAAAACCAGGTGTCGAGCACGTCGGGAACCTGCTCAAGCTTGGCGCCGCCGCACTCGGTGCATTTCGTCGGCGCTTCTCGCGCTACGAATACTTCCTTACAACCTCCGCACGTCCACGCTGGAATGCGATGTCCCCACCACAACTGCCGCGAGACGCACCAGTCGTGGATGTTGTTCATCCAGTTCAAATAAATCGTGCGGTGATTGTCGGGGACGATCGAAATCTCGCCGTTCTCAACCGCCTCGATGGCGCGATCGGCCAGCGGCTTGATCTTGATGAACCACTGCTCCGACAGCCGGGGCTCGACGATATTTCCGCAGCGCTCGCACTTGCCGAGGGAAAGAGTGTGATCCTTCTCGCCGACCAGAAATCCTTGCTCCTGCAGATCGGCCAGCACGCGCTTGCGTGCTTCGAACCGGTCGAGTCCGGCGTAGGGGCCGGCGTTCTGGTTCATGTGCGCGTGCTCGTCCATGACGTCGATCTGTGGCAGGTTGTGGCGCAGGCCGGCTTGAAAATCGTTGGGATCGTGTGCCGGAGTTACTTTCACGGCGCCGGTGCCAAACTCAGGCTGCGCGAGTTCGTCGGTGATAATGGGGATCTCGCGATTCATCAGCGGCAGCAGAACTTTCTTCCCATGCAGATGCGTGTAGCGCTCGTCTTTCGCGTTCACGGCGACTGCGGTGTCACCGAGCATCGTCTCGGGGCGCGTGGTCGCAACTGTGATGAATTCGTTTGTGCCTATAACCGGGTAGCGAATCTCCCACAACTTCCCGGCTACCTCTTCGTGCTTCACTTCGAGATCGGAGATCGCGGTCTCGTGCCACGGGCACCAATTCACGATGTATTTCCCGCGATAAATCAGACCTTCTTCATAGAGGCGGACGAATACTTCGCGCACCGCGTACGAAAGATCGTCATCCATGGTGAAGTACTCGCGGTCCCAGTCAACGGAGGCGCCGAGGCGCTTCATCTGGTTGAGAATCGCGCCGCCATAGAGTTTTTTCCATTCCCAGACGCGTTCAATGAATTTCTCGCGGCCGAGTTCGCGGCGGGTTTTGCCTTCTTTGGCCAGGTCGCGCTCGACCATCATCTGCGTGGCGATACCGGCGTGATCAGTGCCGGGCAGCCACAGCGTGATGAACCCGCGCATGCGATGCCAGCGCGCGACGATGTCCATTTGCGTCTGCCCGAACATGTGCCCCATGTGCAGCTGCCCGGTAACGTTGGGCGGTGGCAGCAGCAGCGTGAACACGGGCCTCGTCTCACCCGGTGGTGGCGTGGGCACGGAGAAGAGTTTTTCTTTGATCCAGTAGTCGGCCCAGCGCGTTTCAATCGCGCCCGGCTCGTAGGCTTTGGGCAGTTCGTGAGGCATCTTTGTGAGCGATGACGAGATTCGGCACAGGGAATCCGCCAGCGGGAGAGTAACTCATCATCTTATAGGCGCGAGAAAAGAAGGGTCAAACGTGGAGTGGGGTTGAGAGTGGGTGCTAGAGGTCTCATCGCTAGATCTGGTCGCGATGCCGTTCCAAGACGATGCGAACTAATTGACTGCGGGTGCGGACACCGGTCTTGGAGAAAAGTTGCTGAAGAGTGGCTTTGACCGAGCTTTCCGAGACTCCGATTCGCGACGCGATTTCCTTATTGGCAAGTCCTTCGAACACGCATGAGAGTACCTGCTGCTCGCGCTCGGTAAAAGTGCGCGCGCGATGTCCCGGCGCGGTTTCGGCATCAGTTCGGAGAGCGGTCTGCAATTGTTCCTGGTCGAGCCAGACCTTGCCGGCCATCACATCGCGAATGGCTTGTGCAAGCAGGGCGGCCGAGTCGTGTTTTCGAAAGACTCCAGAAATACCCGAGCGGATCATTTCCGCCGCCACGGCTGGATCGACCCCGGCAGTCACGAGCAGGACCTTTCCCTGGAATCCCTGCGCCTTGGCTAGATCGAGAAACTCGCTGCCATCTTTTTCGCCCAGATCGAAATCGAGGAGCACGACGTCGATGGCCTTGTGCTTCAAAATTTGCAGCGCCTCTGCGATAGTGCCACAGTGAGCCGTCACTTCGAATCCGGGCTCGGCTGCGAGCAGCCGCGTCGCGCTTTCTCGAAACAAGGTGTGATCATCCAGTAACAGCAGGTGGACGCTGCTCGCCGCAGTTTCAGTCACTCGCAGCCTCCTGTGTGATGCCAAGGGGCAAAATCACGGCGAAGCAACAGCCCTGC
>Ga0210389_10002961_pt1 | contig 13298 bp, 13 predicted proteins | sample IncBWH28OmetaG_FD_160127 | JGI IMG/M metagenome (GOLD analysis project Ga0210389, IMG submission 160127) | Forest soil microbial communities from Barre Woods Harvard Forest LTER site, Petersham, Massachusetts, United States - Inc-BW-H-28-O ...
TTCGAGGTTACGAGTCAAAACTCGACATTACCTATCTTACCGACCTGGACATGCCGACACTGCTCGAGCGGCTGAAGCACTTGCCAACCAATACGATCGTCTATCACACAGCACTTACACAGGATGCCGCGGGAACACACTTCATTGATGCGGCCCAGTCAGTTCCAATGATAGCCAGTGCAGCCAATGCTCCCGTATTTGTAGTAGATGACGTCGATGTGGGTAGAGGATCAGTTGGTGGATATGTTCTAAGCCTTGCAGCTGAAGGTCGGACCGCCGCTCAGATGGCTGTGAGGGTGCTCAACGGGGAGAAGCCGGCAAACATCCCTGTTGTGAAGAGTCCCAACATCTATATGTTCGATTGGCGTGCGCTCCAACGTTGGAGGCTTAACGAAGAAGACCTGCCTCCTGACAGCGTCGTCCTTTATCAGCAGCCAAACATCTGGGAAACCTACAAGCGGTATCTTGTCGGCAGCATCTCTCTGATCGTATTTGAGGCGTTGCTGATTGTCGCGCTTTTCTGGCAGCGCGCGAGACGACGAAAGATGGAAGGCGAACTTACGGTTGCCCACGATCGGCTTCGACTTGCGGTCGAAGCGGGTAAGTCCTCGGGGTGGGAGTGGGACATCAAGAGCGGACGAGTCCATCGATTCGGTGACCTCCAAACTATCTTCGGAATTCCGTCGTACGCCCATTCGGGGCATATTGAAGATTTTCGCCGCCATGTGCATCCGGAGGATCGAGAACTCGTCTGGAACGCGCTCGAATACGCAAGACAGAACCAGAAGCCGTACTTCGCGGAATTCCGGATGATTCGAAATGACGAGACCTTACGCTGGATCGGAGCAAGGGGAAGATTCTATTACGCGAAGAACGGCGAGGCCGAGCGAATGCTTGGCATGACGGTGGACATTACTGAGCGCAAGCTGGCCGAAGAGGCGCTAAAAAAGTCTGAGGAGAAATTTTCTACGGCGTTTCGAGAGAGCCCTATGGCCCTGACGCTGACAAGCATGAAAGATCACCGTTACCTCGATGTCAACGAAACTTTCGAACACCTCACCGGTTGGCATAAAGACGAGGTGATCGGAAGGACTCCGTTCGACATTAACGTGTGGGACGACCCCGCCAAGAGATTGGAGATCTCAAAACGACTAGTCTGCGAAGGTGCGATTCGGAATTACGAATTCCGGTTTCGGTGTAGAGATGGCACGACGAAATGGGGCCTGGGCTCGGCGGAGCTGATTGAGATTGACAACGAACCGTGCATGCTTTCAGTAGCTGCAGACATTACGGAGCGCAGACAGGTCGAAGAGAAGCTGCGTATCAGTGAAGAAATGTTAGCGGGTGTCATCGATTCGGCGATGGATGCGATCATTGCCGTCGACATCGAACAGCGCATCGTGTTGTTCAATGCTGCCGCTGAGACGATATTCGGTTGCCGTGCGGAGGAGGCGATTGGGACGCCCTTTGAACAGTTCATTCCGCATCGCTTTCGCGCGACCCACAAAGAGCATATCCTCCATTTCGGTCAGACTGGAACGTCCAACGGAATGGGCGCGCTTGGCGCATTGTGGGGCTTGCGGGCTACCGGCGAGGAGTTTCCTATTGAGGCATCTATTTCCCAAGTAGAAGGAGCCGGGAAAAAGCTATTTACCGTTATCATCCGGGATATCACCGAACGTCGCCGCGCAGAACACGCGATACGCGAGAGCGAGGAGCGCTTCCGTCTGGTTGCCAATACAGCACCGGTGCTGATTTGGATGTCTGGTCCTGACAAGCTGTGCACCTATTTCAATCAGCCATGGCTTGAGTTTACCGGTCGGCGGATTGAAGCGGAGCTTGGCAACGGGTGGGAAGATGACGTCCATCCCGACGATTTGAGTGCCTGCCTGGACACGTACACGAATGCATTCGACCGGCGCGAGTCTTACAAAATGGAATATCGACTACGACGCGATGACGGAGAATACCGCTGGGTTTTTGAATTTGGTGTACCGAGATTCAACCCTGATGGATCCTTTGCCGGGTATATCGGCTCCTGTATTGATGTAACCGAGCGCAAGATGGCAGAAGAAGCGCTTGCCAGCCTGACTGGTCGTTTGATTGACGCCCAGGAGGACGAATGCCGCCGGATTGCCCGTGAGATCCATGATGACTACAACCAGCGTCTCGCCATGCTGGCGAACGAACTGGAAGACCTGGCTCTGAGTATTGGGGATTCTGTTGCCGAGGCAGGTCCGCGGCTCGACAAACTTTGGAATTCTGTCAGTGAGCTCGGCGTCGATCTGCACTCATTGTCTCATCGCCTGCATTCTTCCACCTTGGAGACTCTTGGGATTGTCGCGGGGGTGAGAGCATATTGCGAAGAGTTTGAAGACCTGCAGGAAATACAGGTTGAATTCACCCATGTGAATGTTCCACACGCAATCCCGACCGATGTTTCGCTTTGTCTTTTTCGCATAGCACAAGAGGGACTGCGAAACGTCAAACGTCACAGCGGCGCCAGCAGTGCGAAGGTTCACCTTGACTTCGTAGATGAAAAATTGCACTTGTCAGTTTCGGATCAGGGAAGAGGATTCAATCCCGCCACGCGCTCAGCTCGAGATGGCATCGGAATTAGAAGTATGGAAGAGCGCTTGCACTTTATTGGAGGTCAGCTGGACATTCAGTCACGACCTACTGAGGGGACTAGAATTGACGCGTGGGTACCGTTTAAGCCATCCACTTAGCTGGTTGTTCAGTCACCAACATGAGGTCTGGAATACGGGAGAATCCAATGCGACGCCTCAGCCGCACGAACAGATTGCCGCGGGTCCTCATTGCTGACGACCACGCAGTTGTAGCAGAGGGTCTCTGTTCGATATTGCAGAAGAGCTGTGACGTGATTGGAATCGTGCGGGACGGCCGGGAATTACTGGTCGAGGCCCCTAAACTGGAACCGGACCTCATCGTACTGGACATTGGCATGCCTGTGCTGAATGGTCTCGATGCGGCTGAACAACTGAAGCATTTCCTTCCCAATGTGAGGTTCGTCTTCCTCACGATGAAAGACGATCCCAACCTTGCCGCTGCAGCTCTGAACTTGGGGAAAGTCGGGTATGTTCTCAAGCATTCATTGTCGTCCGAATTGTTGCACGCGGTCTCTGAAGTGCTTCAAGGCAATACCTATGTAACGCCTAGGCTCCGGTCAGAAGATTGGGCAGTCCAAGGGTTGCGGGCACGACAATTCTCGAAAGACTTAACCCCTCGACAGAAGGAAGTACTACAGTTGCTGGCAGAAGGTCGCCCCATGAAAGAAGTGGCGCAGATTCTTAAGGTCACCGAAAAGGCGATCATGTTCCACAAATATCGCATCATGACATCATTCAATCTCAAGAACAATGCGGAATTGGTCCTATTTGCCCTCAAACATCACCTGATTTCCTCCTAACAACTCCGAGTCGATTCAAGACTGTCAGTTCTTGCAGTTGGATCAATTGAGCGCGTCAATTAGGGTTAGGTTTGCTTTTTTAATTTTTGTGATACCGCGTAAAGGTTCCGGACCGCTGTATGAGGGAAAGGTAGGCTACTCTTGGACCGGCCGAGGATAATTGTCGCCGACGACCATGATGCCATGCTCGACACCGTATTGTCCCTGCTACAGCTGGACTTTGACGTAGTCGGGACCGTCAGCAATGGAAGAGATCTGATTAGTGAAGCGCAGCGGCTTCAACCGGATGTGATTGTGTTGGACATCACGATGCCAATACTCAACGGGATTGAGGCCGCCCATGAGATCCGTGAGGCCGGGCTGACGCCGAGGCTTGTTTTCCTGACGGTGCACGAACAGCCATTCTTTGTGACCGCGTGCTTCGATGAAGGGGCATTGGGTTACGTCACGAAATCACGGCTCAGAACAGATCTTATCCCGGCGATACGCGATGCTATTTCAGGCCACCATTTCATCTCATCTTTTCAGCCTCGCGGGAGGCGGCAAACTGGCCCTGGTTAGGTTGTTATAGGAGGAAACCCGGTTAGCTTTCCTAGGAGTTTTGCTAGTTGACGCGCCCGCGCCCTGATCGTAAAAAACCAGCAAAGGAGACTCCCATGCAAGGAATCCGTCCCCGCATTCTGATAGCCGACGATCACACGCTGATAGCGGACCTCTGCAAGCGACTGCTCGAAACGGAGTTTGAAGTGGTCGGCACGGTAGGAGACGGTCGCGCACTCGTTCGGGCCGCAGCCACCTTAAAACCTGATGTGATCGTGGTTGATATCACGATGCCGGTTCTCAATGGAATAGATGCAGCCTGTCAGGTGAAACAAGAGTTGCGAGCCGTCAAGGTGATTTTCCTCACCATGAATCCTGATCCTGAGATCGCGGCAGAAGCCTTTCGTCGCGGTGGATCGGGTTATTTGCTGAAGACCTGCGCAGCCTCAGAGATGGTGGCAGCTGTTCGCGCGGTTCTACAGGGCAGGTCGTATATGTCAGCGGCCCTTTCCAGGGACGATGTCGCCTACCTCCGGCGGCAGCCTAAGAAATTGGCCGAGGAAGGGGACAAGCTTACAGAGCGACAACGGGAAGTCTTGCAGTTGCTCGCCGAAGGCAAAGTAATGAAAGAGGTTGGTGCAATCTTGAATATGACGACCCGGACCGTGGCGTTTCACAAGTATCGGATCATGGAGGCGCTTTGCGTCAAGAGTAACGCCGATCTTGTTCGATATGCGGTCAGGAACCACATTGTTGCTGCCTAGATGCTCACTTGGCTCGACTGCCGCCAGGATGGGAACCCACCGACTAGTTTTACAGGCTCAAAGAGATATCTGGATTGAAGCGCTGCATCGTGGCGAAATTGTCAGAGCTGGCGATGCGCGCTACAAGTTCTAAACCGTGGACCTCCTATCTCTGTCAAGACTGACAGTTCTCATTACAAATTCGGCCGCCTAGCATCAGCGAAGAATCGAAAAGCGCGAGTTCGAAAGCTGATACTTTCGTGTCGTCGAAGGGGCACGGCAACTCGGTAGATGAGGAGAGTACATGAAAAAACTGTGGTTTGTCTGGATATTCGCGATGCTCATGATTTCAGGCAATGCTTTCGGCCAGGATGTTCGCTATAACTTCGACAAAGACACTGACTTCTCCAAGTTCAAAACCTACGAGTGGGTGGCCATCAAAGATGCTAAGCCGGTAGACGATCTTACCGACAAGCAAATTAAGGAAGCCATAGATGCCCAGTTGGCGGCTAAGGGCTTAAGCAAAACAGATGGAGACAACGCCGATTTGTTTGTAGGATATCAAGCTGCAATCGGGTCGGAAAAACAGTTCACGTCGTATAACACCGGCTGGGGTTACGGCCCAGGGTGGTACGGTGGGGGCTGGTATGGTGGCGCAGGCGGGATGACCACCGGACAAACCTCAACCATCTACACCGGACAGTTGGTTTTGGATATGTATGACCCGGCTCATCACGACTTAGTCTGGCGAGGAGTTGCAAGCAAGACCTTAGATCCCAAAGCGAAGCCAGACAAACGTCAGAAGAATCTTCAGAAGGCAGTTGCAAAGCTTATGAAGAATTATCCGCCAGAGGCAAAGTAATTGTCCTTAACCAAGAGTACTGCTAGGAGTTAGACTCCAATTCCATTGATGGCGCTATAAGAACCACGCAAAAAGAACAATGAAGTACTCGGTGCCTTGGTAGGAGCTGTGGGAATAGCGCGATTTGGGATGACAACTCCACGACGCAAATCCTTCGCGAATGCCATCCATGGGAGCAAAGCCGTCTAACGCTGTAAGCGAATCGCCCATGAACCCGACGGATCCGAGTTTCGCTATCAAGGCGGACTCTAGGCTAAGATCTCGCCAGCATAAGCTTGTTACGGGAGCCGCCACTTCAATTCAGAGTTGCTCATTTCTCCTGGCTTTTCCTGGTACTGTTTTTACTCATAGGTTATCTGTGTGATGGGCCGCATGGATGTGCCGTAAACTGATCACCACGTGCCGATGCGCAGGACCGCGCCGGTTGAGACCCGCAAAGCATTTTGTGGTTGAATTATCCCCACGTCCCCTATCCAGGTGTGGGAGTACTCGACATTGAGGAGTCTCCATGCGAACGGTCGCGCAAAGACCACATCAAACCCGCCACCGATTCCGAGAGCCGGTCCGTTCTTTGCGACTTCAACTGACCAGTCGCTGCGCTTGGGATAATGCGGCAACGGACCGTTGCCATCGTTCCATTCGTTCAGCAGTTTGGTTCGCGGAGGAATATCGTCGGTTTCGTGAGTCACCTTTTCCCCCCCAAACATCACCTGTACAAAGGGTGAGATACGATGGTCCGCCAGCGGAGTCCAGCGCAACCCGCCGCCATAAAACAGCGAGTCGGCACTCTGATTGGCAGCAGGCATGTGCATGATCAGGCATCCACTCACCTCTCCCACGAGCTGCAGGCTCGGGTTCACGCGAGAAGCTCCGGAGCCGCCGCCTACACAGCTTCCGCCGTGTCCTGGGAAGGTTTCGTAAACCGGGAAAGCCGTCAATTCGATGTCTGCTTCTTTTGGATATTCGCGATCATCTTCCGGCTGAGGCAGACGAACATATTCGAAGGGCTTCTCTCCGCCTGCCTTGTATTCCGCAACAAGTTCTTTCCGAACGCGATACTCTTCTCCGCCCAGGCCGATGCGGTCTTCGCGACGCCACGGCATCTTGAATGCCATAACGTTCGCGAATGAGCGGCCGGGATTCAGGAAGCTCCGGGTTAGCGCGATTAGAACTCGATTGGTGGTTCGATTCTCAAGCCCCATGATGAGATATCGGTCTGCGGCGTCTTCTCCTATCATTTCGACCGTGCCAAGAGTGGGCGTGTCGGCGAGAGTGATGAACCCGGGAGAGGCATGCAGCATGACGTTGCCGATTGAGGCTTCGCTGGCCGGACCGATCTTCCACTGCGTGTGCCAGACTGCCGAATATGCGAGCGAATGCAAAAGGCTCATGTAGTACGCGCGTCCATCGCCCTACTGGACCTTGCGGTACCTCGGGTCATTTTGACGCTCGATATAACCAAAAATTGAGCCTTCAATTGTATGGCCTACATATGGGGCCATGAACCTGTCGCTATCGCTCCAGCCGCGCAGTTCGCTCACGGAATCGAGATAGTCTTTAAGCCATGGTCCATTCAACGCGTCCCTGGTCCCGGGGTCCGTCCAAATATTGAATGTATGCATAATTCCGGTGTAAAGTAGCGACTCTTGGACGGCGGCCTGCCACTTCACGCTGGTGTCGGGTGTTCTAGTTTCAGGCCGAACAATGATTTCCGAACTTGATTCGCCGGATATTTTTCTGAATCTTTCCGGGAGTCTATCAATTTTGACATTGGTATAACGGTATGACTCGAGCGATGGGTGGAAATCTGTAATCAGCATCCCATACCGGCTGTCCAAGCTGAAGCGTATGTGCTCGTGCTCCGGTGCACTTGAAACATGGTCAGCCACAAACTGGCCATGTGCAAAAGACGGAATAAATGACGCGCAAGCCCAAAAGACGAGGACGCAGCCAGCCGACTTCCTTTCGAACGAAGTCTTTTTTCGCATAACAACTCCGTCAGCGATCGAAACGATGACAGATTCCCAGTGTGTGAATTCCGCGCCGGAGTCATGACCAAATTAAATGAGCTTGCCGCCTAACAGTCTGTTGATTTCTTCATGTGACAACTTCTTTGCTCTGGCCGTGCAGAACTCGCCACCGGGGGGCCATACTTACCGTATTTCACGCCAGTTTGTGTCGTTCGAATACTGTCACTTATGCCAGATTGAATGGGATCGATAGGGTCATCGCGGGAAAATATAGAGGGTAACTAAGTGACCTTACCTCTTTCAATGCGCATCACGCAGAGGGCGGCGTCTAAATTTCCGTAACCTCTCAACGCGTTCACTAAAGACTGTTAGTTTTGGCAGTTTGCCGACCGATAGTTAGCCGCTAGGCTTTGCAGTGGACGGGAAACTTGTTCAAGTTTGTTTGCTAGATCGCAGATGAAAAGGTAGAGATCACGGATGCACTCGCGTCCCGCGTCCGCTCAACATCTCAGAGTATTCCATGAATTCATTAAGGCAAATCCGCTCCGGCATGTCGATCATCGTTCTCAACCTTCCCAAAATTCGGGTTCCAGTCTTTAGAACAATATTGCTACTGCTCTCCTTCGCGACGGTGCTCGCTCTTACTACTCGCATCATGTTGGCAACGAACACTGCACCGCAGCACGGCGCGGCAGCGAACGCACAGCAGTCGGCGTCAGAACAAGCTCCGGAGCCGGAGGCACACGGAATATCTCAGAAGGCAATCGAAGTCGCGCGTTTCCGAAATTTCCCGATCACCAACTCTATGATTCTGAGCTGGGTGGTGGCTTTGGGCTTGATCCTGTTTGCTCAGCTTGCCACGCGGAATATGCAACAGGTTCCCTCAGGAGCGCAGAACTTTCTCGAATGGATTGTCGAAGGTCTGTACAACTTTCTGGCGGGAATCATCGGCCCCCACTTAGTGGACAGGACGTTCTGGTTTTTTGCAACGATCTTTATCTTCATTCTCTCCGCCAATTGGATGGGACTGATTCCAGGGATAGGCTCGATTGGATGGGGGCATCAGACCTCGCACGGCTTCAAGATAGATCAACCATTGCTCAGGGGCTCCAATGCTGACGTCAATATGACGTTTGCTATGGCCCTCGTTTACTTTGTCTGCTGGCTTGTCTGGGCCTTTCGGGAAATCGGCGTGCGTGGTTTTTTCAAAGAGATATTTGGTCTCAAAGGCGAGAGTGCGGGTGCGCTGAAGGTCCTGATGGCCGTCGTGTTCTTCATCGCCGGCTGTCTGGAGGTTGTCTCCATCTTGTTCCGACCGATCTCACTAAGCTTTCGTCTCTACGGCAACGTATATGCGGGCGAAAATCTGTTGGAAGCAATGTCCCGTCTCGTCCCCGGTTTTGGATGGCTGATAGCCATTCCGTTTTATTTCATGGAGGTGCTGATGGGGCTAGTACAGGCGCTGGTCTTCATGTTGCTCACTGCGGTCTTCACAATGCTGATCTGCCAGCATGAGGGCGGCGAGGCTCAGGAGGCTGTACATGGCTGAGACATCAATTTCGTTGATCGCCCGTGTTTGTTGCTGGAACCCCGGGGAAGGAAAGGAAAACTGATATGAACGGAAGCCTGCACGTAGGTTTGGCGGCCCTGGGCGCGGCCCTGGGCGTAGGTCTAATTGGAATGAAAGCTTCCGAAGCAGTGGGACGCAATCCCGATGCTTCCACGAAGATTCTCGTTCAATCGATTCTCGCAATTGCCTTCGCAGAGGCAATCGTGTTCTACGCGCTGTTCCTGGTCAGGTAGAGAGAACCGGCTGGCGTAACGTGGTGGCCCGTCTGAGGCCACACCACGCGAGAGGCAACAATGATCGCTTTAGTTTTAGTAGCCATGGAGAATAGCGGTGGACAGATCCAGAAAATCGCTAGTGATTTTGGCGTGGACTGGCCACATCTGCTTGCCCAAATCATCAGCTTTTCCATTGTTTGCATTCTCCTTCAGCGGTTTGCCTATAAGCCTGTCCTCAAAATACTCGACGAACGGCGTCAGAAAATCGCACAGGCTCAGGAGGACGCAAAGAAAAGTGCTGCCGAGCTTGCTCAGACCGAGCTCCAGCGCCGCGAAATATTAAGGCAGGCCGACGAGCGGGCAGCCAAGCTGATCGAAGAGGCGCGTGCCGTCGCTGCCCGGGTGAAAGAAGAGGAAACGCAGAAGGCCATCGAATCTGCTCAACAGATCATTGTCAAGTCGCACGAAGCTGCTGCGCAGGATCATGCGCGAATGCTCGAAGAACTGAAGCGAGAGGTTGGCCGATTGGTTGTGACAACGACTGCCAATGTCACCGGGAAAATACTGACGCCGGAAGATCAGCGCCGCCTGGCTGAAGAGACGGCCAGCCGTCTGATCGTTTAGTGGAGGCAGAGTCCGATCATGATGTCGAAGCAGAAAGCTGCACGTGAGGCCAGGCGAATGTTCCATTTATGTCTTATCGATGGAAAGGTGGATGAAGGGCGCGTGCGTCAGGTAGTGCAAGTATTCCTTAAGACCAGGCGGCGCGGTTACCTGCTGTTGCTGGGGTATTTTCAGCGGTTGGTGGAGATCGATTATCTGCGGCATTTGGCCAAAGTAGAGAGTGCGACGCCAGTGACACCGGATGTGGAGACAAATATTCGGAATGGTTTGTTGCATCTATATGGTCCTGGAATAACTACGTTGTTTTCCGTAAAACCGGCTCTGATAGGCGGTTTGCGCATTCAAGTGGGCAGCGATGTCTACGACGGAAGCGTGCGGCGTGGCCTCGAGCAGTTAAAGAGAAGCTTTGGCATCGACGTCTCGAATGACAGTAACAATCAGATTGAATCCGGCAAGGTTTGAGCGACGGTAACAGGTGAAAGCTATATGGCTGACCTACTAAAGGAAATTGAAGATCAGATTGCGGGCGTTAAAGCAGCAACCGCCACTGAGAATGTTGGAGTCATCCGTGAGATCGGCGACGGAGTCGCGCGAGTGGAAGGACTTACCGATGCGATGCTCAACGAGATGCTCGACCTGGGTCATGGAATCACGGGCCTGGCTCTGAACCTGGAAGAGACAGAAGTTGGAGTCATCATTCTTGGCGACTATACACAGCTCGAAGAAGGAGACGAGGTTCGCACAACCGGGAAACTGCTTCAAGTTCCTGTTGGCATGGGGCTGCTGGGACGCGTCGTGAATACGCTTGGTGAACCCGTAGATGGGAAAGGTCCCATTCAGAGCTCCGTTGCCTATCCAGTCGAAAAGCTTGCCCCCGGCATTATCCGGCGTCGCCCCGTGAGTCAGCCCGTGCAAACAGGCATCATGTCTATCGACGCGATGATCCCGATCGGCCGCGGTCAGCGGGAACTGATCATCGGCGATCGATCGACGGGTAAGACAACGATCTGCATTGACACCATCATCAGTCAAGCTCGCCTTAACAAGGCCGGTGAAGCTAGTGGTGACAAGGACTATCGCCCCCTCTACAGCATTTATGTCGCGATTGGTCAGAAACAATCGAACATCGCCCGACTCATTACTGTTCTTGAAGACGCAGGCGCAATGCCATACACGATCATCGTTGCGTCGCCTGCTGCGGACTCTGCCACCAATCAGTATCTGGCCCCATTCGCCGGTGCTGCGATGGGCGAATGGTTTATGGACAACGGAATGGATGCATTGATCATCTTCGATGATCTCTCCAAGCATGCAGTGGCATATCGGCAGGTTTCGCTCGTGTTGAAGCGACCCTCCGGTCGTGAAGCGTACCCGGGTGATGTGTTTTACCTTCACAGTCGATTGCTTGAACGCGCGGCGCGTGTAGGTGAGCAGTATGGCAACGGCTCACTCACAGCCTTGCCCATTATTGAAACGCAGGCTGGTGACGTTTCCGCCTATATTCCAACGAATGTCATTTCGATCACCGACGGGCAAATCTACCTGGAGACGGACTTGTTCTATCAAGGGGTCCGTCCTGCCATTTCGGTCGGCATTTCTGTGTCTCGTGTCGGATCAGCAGCACAGCTCAAGGCCATGAAGCAGGTTGCTGGGCAACTCAAGGGGGATCTTGCTCAATTCAGGGACCTGGCAGCCTTCGCGCAGTTCGGATCGGAGTTGGATGCTAAGACACAGGCTCAGATCGACCGCGGCAAACGCATTGTCGAACTGTTCAAGCAGCCACAGTACAACCCCGTTCCCGTTGAAGTCCAGGTAGTTGTTATTTGGGCTGCCCAAAATGGCTATCTGGACGACATTCCAGTTGAGCGTGTTAAAGAATTCCAGGCGAAATGGACAGAGTATCTCACCACACGCAAGGCGCAGCTCATCCAGAGCATCGCTGAAGAGAAGTCACTTAGCCCGACCCTGATAGCAGAACTGAAGGCGGCAGCCGATCAGTTCAAAGAGACGTGGAGATGAGCAGCCCACGCGAGTTACGGCGGAGAATTCGCTCCATTAGCGGAACCTCGCAAATCACCAAAGCGATGCAGATGGTGGCGGCATCGAAGATGCGCAAAGCCCAGCAAAGCGCTCTTGCTGGGCGGCCGTTCGTATACCGGCTGTACCGATTTCAAAGGGAAGCCACAACTCGCATGGGCGACTTCGTCCATCCTCTGCTCGAAAAGCGCGAAATACGCAAGCGCGCAGTCATTCTTGTTGGTGCGGACAAGGGCCTTTGCGGAGCACTTAACAGTAACCTGTTCCGGCTGGCCGCCGCATTTGATCCCAAATCGACCGTATTCATCACCGCAGGTAAGAGAGCTGCGCAGTTCATTGCACGAACCCGCCGGCAGCTTGTGGCGGAGTTCGCTTACGGCGATACACCTCGATATCCGGAAGCGAGAGCAATTGCCGCGTGTGCCCGCGACCTCTTTTTGAAAAAGGAAGTGGATCAGGTTCAGGTTGTCGCTACCCGCTTTGTTAACACGCTCACCCAACAGGCGCTCTGCCTTGAATTTCTTCCCATCGCCGAAATCAAGGGGCTTAGTATTCCAGGCACCCGGCCGGAAGAATTCACAACCGACACCACCGAGGCTTTGTTTGAGTCCAGCGTGGAGGCGGTTTTGGGCTATATGCTCCCTCACTATCTGGATATTTATATCTATCAGATCTTGCTGAACGCGAAGGCGAGTGAGCAAAGCGCCCGCATGGTGTCAATGAAGAACGCGACAGACAGCGCCGAACAGCTGATCAAGGATTTAACCCTTGAATACAACAAAATTCGGCAGGGCAATATTACCCAGGAACTGTTGGAGATTGCCGGCGGGCAGGCCGAGTAAGGGAAGCGTTAACTGTAGTCAGAACATTGCGATCAGGTGTGAGATATGAACATAGGCAAAATCGTGAAGGTACTCGGTCCTGTGGTGGATGTTGAATTCCCCGGCGCACTACCCGGAATTTATAACGCACTCACCTGCGAATATTCCGTTCAAAACAGCCCCGTTAAGTTAACCCTTGAAGTACAGCAGCATCTCGGGGATAAGTGGGTCCGGACCATCTCTATGTCAGGCACCGAAGGCCTCAAACGCGGCTACGATGTGACGGATAGCGGCGGCCCAATATCTATGCCCGTTGGCGCAGGCGTCATGGGGCGCATATTCGACGTGATCGGCAATCCTGTGGATGAGCGTGGACCCGTCGAAGCGGAAAAATTCTATCCCATCCACCGGCCACCGCCGCCTCTTGTGGACCAGTCGACCTCTCCGCAGGTGCTTGCCACCGGTATCAAAGTAATTGACCTCGTC
>Ga0210389_10002964_pt1 | contig 13293 bp, 9 predicted proteins | sample IncBWH28OmetaG_FD_160127 | JGI IMG/M metagenome (GOLD analysis project Ga0210389, IMG submission 160127) | Forest soil microbial communities from Barre Woods Harvard Forest LTER site, Petersham, Massachusetts, United States - Inc-BW-H-28-O ...
CGTAATGAGGGCGCGCAGGAAGTCGCCGAAGGTAATGTCGACCGGCGGGCAGTAATCGAGCGCGCGCGCGCAAACCGTGAAGAAGTCGGTGGCCGTCTTGCTCGCGGCGGCGGCCAGCATCTCGGCAAGCGATCCCGGCAGGTCCTGGCGATCGTCGATATCAGCGCCGGTGCGAAAAATCCTGAACAGATTCTCCGTGCGCCTCACGTAGATCGTGAAGTAGGCGCTGAAAATAGCCGCCACCAGGATCGAACCGCGATCGTGCGGTTCGATTTTGGTCTTGATGTCGTCGGAATTTGGCGGCGTGCCGAGCGCCTGGCGCAGCCCGGCGCGCATTCCGGTGGCCTGGCCGAACTGCTGCGCCAGCTGGATCAGCGGATTGGCCTGCGAGATCTGCGCCTCGATCACCGGCTGCGCCGTTCCGCCGTTGCGCCGGTCGTCACGCTGACCCATGCTGGCGTCCGGCTTTTCGTAGTCATCGAACAGCCGGCCGCCGGTCTTGCGCAGCGTATCGAGCAGGACTTCCTTGTGCGCGAAATGGCGGAACAGGGCGACGATGTCCGCAAAGCCCTCGTGAAATGCCGGCACGTCGATGTTTGACGGCTCGGTGAAGTATTTGCGGATGCCGTCGATGATCGCATGCGTCATCTCGTGCGCGATGATGTCATGTGACAAGCATGTGAAGATCGTCTGTCCCGGAAAGTTTTTTCCGGGCTGCGTCGTGCTGGCGCGAAAATAGCCGAACAGGATGCCGCGGGCCGTCGGACTGTAGAAGGCATTGGCCTGGTACATCGCATGCGGCATCAGCAGCAGCACCGGGATGCCGTCGTTGGCGCCAGGCTCGCCGGGGCGCCAGTGGATATGGCGGCCGAGCGCGGTTTCGAAACGTTGCAGCGTCTCGGCGGCGATCGCATAGACCATCTGCTGATGAAACCGCGGATCCGACTCCGAGGGGTCGATGCCGCCCTGGATCAGAATCCGCGGGTCGTCGAGATTGACGGGTTCATAATACGTGTTGTTGCTTCCATCGAAATCGACGACCGCCAGCTTCTTGCCGACCGGCCCGGGAGCAAGCTTCTCGTAATTCAACGAGATACTCATGATGTTGCCCATGAGGTGCCCGGCACTGGGATCGAAGGCATAGACCTTGAGCGGCCGTACGGTCGGCTCCGGGACCGCAGTCGTGGCATCGAAGATACTGGGCATCTGCTGTCCTTTCGAGGCCAGGCGTGTCGAGCGCGCACACGCAACCGGAGCTAGATACTATTTGTATGCGTTCTGGAGTCAATCAGCGCGTGTGGCCCGATTATTTCCGCTTGTTACCGGGCCGTAGACGATGCCGGTCGGCGGCGGCAGCGATGAGCCCCCGTTCGACGCCGGGATCGCGATCGGCGAGCGGCCCGGTGGATGTAACTCAACGTCACAGTGGCCGCCCGGATTGCGAATACAACCCTGTTGCGAACACAACTCTTGAGTTCAAATTGTATTTCAACTATAGATCGAAGTTTGGGGCGGCATATTGGGAGCCCTTTGTGGGGCGTTTTAGCGACATCAGTCCGGACGGCACCGTGGCCAGGGGGCCGCTGCTGCCTGTCATCGATTGGGGGCGTATCAATCAGGCGCCGCCGGTGCGGTTGCCGATCGACCGGCGCTATCCGGACGATCCGCTGCCTGCCGCCGACATTGTCCTCGTCACCTGGACCTCCGCCGAATGGTCGGCGCTCGACTACGTATTCGCCGGAAGCGGTGACGGAACCGGGCGCGCCACCACGGACTGGTCGTGGAAGCAGGACTGGTTTCTCTATACCCGCGGCGCCGCCGGCTTCACCGCCGATCCCAAATCGGGTCCGCTATGGGGCTATTTCCGCCTGGTACAGATCACGGATCTGTCGCAGCGGCCCTGGCGGGTGCTGTTGTTCAAATCGAACTCGCACCTTGCCCATCCGCCCTGGATCGATGGCTTGAGCGCGATGACCCGGGCCATTCTCGCCGATACCGGCGCCGACCGCATTTATTCCATCGGTACGGCCGGCGGCGGACGGCTCAACGCGCGGCTGGGCGACGTCGTGGTGACCAACGCGGCGGTTCTCGACCTGCAGCGGCCGCAGAATGTTGGCGACCCGGACAATGGCGCCATGTTCAGGTGCCAGACCTGGTATCCCGGCAGCGCCTTGAAGGCCGAGGTCGAGCACAACCTGCTCTACCGGATGAAGGAACGCATTACCCCTGACGAACTCAACTCGCTGTTCGCCCAGCTGCGGGTTCGCGATCCGGACGATCCCGGGCAATTCACGCTGGATGATTTGCTCAATGCGCCGATCCAGTCGGACAACCTCGGGACGCCGTTTATCCACTTCCTGAAGGACGTCCCGCTGCTCACCACGGATTTCTATTTCATCGGTGCCGACGACGATGCCACGGCGTACTCGTTCCTCGAGATGGACGACGCCGTACTCGCGCGCGAGGCGGGGAAGCTCGGTGTCCGCTACGCGTTTATCCGCAACATCTCGGACCCGATCGTCACGACGCGGACCAAAGGCGGGCAACTTTTGTCCGACGGCGCGCGCTCCGGCTGGTCGGCCCTGATCTACGAACAGTGCGGCTTCTTCACCAGCTTCAACGGTGCGCTGGCGACCTGGGCGACGATTGCCGGCCAGGGATCGCCGGCCTACGATCCGCAACGGGTTCGCGCCGTGGTGCCGACGCCCGATACCGCGGGCGATCCGCTCGAGGTCAAGCTCGTCCGCGAGGTACGCTCCTGCGGCACCTGCACGTTCTTCTGGCCGGACGACAAACGGGCGCAGCCTTACGGTCCCTATACGGCGTTCGATCTGGGATTGAACACGCCCTATACGGTCGCTTCCGGTAATGGAAAGGATGCCCACCCCTGGCTGTTGGGGCGCACCCGCCCGCCGTCGTTTCCCGATCCCGAGGTTGCCGACGGCTGCCGCAAGGCGCCGATCATGACCATCGGCATCAATCCGAACCTCACCGCCTTTCTGCCGAGTCAGCGCGGCGCGGCCTGGGCTTATCCCAGTTTCTCGAGCGCGGGCGGCTACGACGCGTGGACCAAATACGCCTGGTATTACCGCTACCGCTCGGTCTATCAGGAGCGCCTCAGCCTCGAATTCGTGCGGAAATTCGTTCTGCCCGAAGGCAGCGTCTATGCGCCGCGCAACGGGCGCTTGACCGGCACGCAACGGGTGGACGACAGTCCGCAATGGACCATCACCGTCCGCTACGACGGCGACGCCACCGACACCGTGATCACGCTGCCGGGCCAGCTCGGCGAATTTCCTTTCATGGCGCTGTTCGACGTTTTTCCGCCGAACAACGCTTTCTCCGCCGGCGACATTATCGCCGGAAGGGTCGCCGTGCCGGACGGGCTACAGGTCGAGGTAATCCAGGATCCGCAGGGCTACTACACCCAGTTCCAGCCGGCGCTGCGGCGTTTCCAGGACACGCTGCACGCGGCCGGCCATACCGCAGCCGCGTTGCAGATCGGAGAGGACGTCAGTCAGCTCGACATGGTGGCGTGTGCTTCGCCGCACTGGAATGCCGGCTACCTTGGCGGCAGCCCGGAATCGATTACCGAGATCGTCAACAACTGCGTCGGCCGCAACGCCTGGGCCATGAAACAACTGGTGCAGACCCGGCCGGCGGTGCTTTTCATCGTCAGCAAGTCGAGCTGGGACATGTTACGCCAGTTTTTCGGCGCTCATATCCAGCGGACGCCGGCGTTGCCGGATCATCCGGCAGACAAAGACTTCACGCTGCTGCGCGCGACCACCGATCCGACGCAGCCGTGCAACCTGGTGTTCGATGTCGAGGTCGACGGGTCTCGCTATCAACACACCACCCGCGTCGTGATCACACCGCATTTTTCCTACGCTACGAATTTCCTTCCGCAATACCGGCTAAGCCAGACCGAATGGGCGAGCTTTACTGCGTCGCATGCGGATTGTGTCGACGCCCTGACGCAGGCGAACGACTTCGACTTGATTCTGCCCGATGAGGGCGACACCTATACCTACGTGGCCCTGCGGCTTCCCGCGGATCCGGACAAAGCCAAGGCGGCGCAAGACTGGCTCGAACAAAAATTTCCTGCCGCCGCCGCGACATTGCGGTCGTCGTACTACGACGCCAACGCGATGATGGCCTCTGTTCTCGATGACCTCTACCGCCAGGGCAAACTCGCCTGGACCGAACGAGACGATGGCACCGGCTACCTGTCCCGCACCGAAGGCTCCTGCCAGTTCTGCGTCAATCGCCATTGGCGCTTCCCCGGCGAATGCCGCTACGGCAAGGACAAGGAAACGCCGCCGCCGCCCGATTTCCTCGAGCATGTCGCCGAAAAAATCGTCGCGACCGGCAAACCCGCCCCGGTGACGCCGGCCGAAGTCATGTCAATCACCAGGCAGCCTGGCGCGATGGCGCCGGTTCCCCCACCGCTCTAGACCACAAGCCAAATCATCAGCGCATTTCACGCGGGAAGAGCTGGACCATGGACAAGAACCGCATTTATGCCGTGCAGACCGACGCTTCGGGCAAGGTGTCGCTCGCCCAGGTTTGGGCGCAGACCGCAGCATCCGGCCTGGCGGCCGGCTTATCCAACCTTGTTGTCATGGAGATCGACGATCGCATCGTGCTGGTGGGATACAACAAGGCGACGCAGGAGACGACCGTCTACGGCCTGAGCGACGGCGACCCATGGATCCAGCCGCTCGATAACCGCATCGACCTGACCGGCGGACCCTGGGATATCATCCAGAGCTTCGTGTTCGGCAACGATCCGTATCTGATGGCCTACCGGGCCGACCATGGCACGTTCGGCTTTTTCAAGATTGCGAGCGACCTGTCAGCGTCGCCGCCCTACACGGTTGCGTATCCGCGGAATTGGCCCACCAAGGATTTCACCACCGTGGCGCCGTTCGCCTCGCTCGGAGCGCAATATGTGCTCGGCTACAATTTCGAGCATGGCACGGTCGCGATCTACGCCCTGACCACCATCACCTCGGCCCCGGGCGGCGCGCCGGCGTTGCTGATGCAGAACAGCTGGTATCACACCTGGGCCAAGGGATGGACGCATTTCGCGTTCTTCCAGCTCGGCGGCTGCAACTTCTTCTTCAAGATCAATCTGGACAAGCTCAACGTGAATATCGATCACATCCAGGACAACCCGGCGGCCGGCACGGTGGAAGTCGGCAGTTGGTTGCAATCGCAACTGCCCGACGCCCAGATCGTCGACATCGCCGCGGCGATTCCCGGGGCTCATGGCGAGCCATACGTGCTTACTTATATCGCGAGCAGCGGCAAGACCGAGATCCTTCACATCCAGGCGGACTGCCTGGGGTGGGGCCGCTTCGACGCCGGGTCGACCGTCGCCGGCGCCAGCCTGGTCGCTGCCTACCGCATCGGCGGCACCAGCTATGCGCTGTTCTACGGCGCAAAGGACACCGCGAATGCCGGCTGACAGCGCGCCGGCAAGCACGAGCGCCGCATGGCCGGTGGCGCCGGATTCGGTGCGGGTCTGGCGCGGCTATGCGCTGGACCGCACGCAAAAGGAAGCGTTCTGGCAAACGCTCGGCAATACCTTCATTCCAATCACCGCGCAGGTCATGAGCAAGCTCGGACTGACGGCCTACCTGCCGGCCGTCGTGCCGACTGACCAGGCGCCGAGCGTTCCCGATGAGATCGCGCTGGTGTTTTACCGGACCCAGGAGACTTATCAGCAGACCGCCAACTCGACCACCGCGGGCCGCGCCTACCAAAAGTTGCATGCCGGCGTCTTCGTTCTCGGGCCGCAGCCGGCGGGACGGCCGACCAGCGCCTCGGGCTTCCCGTTACCGCTCAAGGACGCCTGCGTGCTGGGACAGCCATATTACCTGTTTCCCGAAGCGGTCGACTGGTACGGCGGCTCGAGCGACGTCTTTGTTGGAGTTTTTGATGGTGACGGGCAACAGCTTGCGGCGGCGGTGCTGCAAGCGGCGAAGGTCTTGAAGACCAACCGCGTTGCCGGTCTCGACGGCTTTATTCTGATGGTTGTCGACAACGTCCTGATCTATTGGCGGCACTGGCAATCGGCTGCGAGCCCGCAACCCTGGAATATCGAACTGGCGCTACGAACCGTGTTGTCGACCAGCGCGCGCGTCGTTGAAGTCAATCCTTTCGAATACGCGCACGATGGCGGCGTGGAGGCGCGGCCTGGCCAGTACCTCAACGTCCATTTCAATCGGGCGTAGCGGTCGCCTGGCCGGCTCACGCACGCAGACGCGCGGAGCTTCGAAAAAAATCCGGCACCGACGTCAAGATGGCCGCTGGTCCCGCGGATGATTCAAGGAGACACTTGCATGGCGGAGGTCTGCATCAGCGTTGTTTTCCAGCAATCCGTTGCGACCGTTTGGGGCGTGTTGCGTGATTTCAATTCGATATCGTCCTGGCTGCCCGGCGCCCAGGGCGGCGCGATCGAAAACGGAATGGCAGCGGATCAGATCGGCGCCATTCGGCATTTTCAACTCGGCGTCGGCGGCCCCGTTGTCCGGGAAAGGCTGCTCGCTCTTTCCGACCGCGACCATTCGTGCTCTTACCTGTTGCTTGAGGGACCGATACCGGTGCGCAACCTGATCGGCGAATTCCGCCTCTATGAAATAACGGAGACCGGTGGAACGTTCGGCTACTGGCGAGCCGGGTTTGATGTTCTGGAAAAAGATTGCGCGGCTGCGACAGCACAGCTCAAAGGCCTTTACTCGGACGGATGGGGCAATCTCAAGAAGATGCTGGGCAGCCAGGCAACGCCGAGCGCCGGGAGACCCGTGTGAGCACGCTTCCTCGCGATCCCGTTTTGTAACCGCGAAGTTGCCCACGTCAAATGAGCGCCGGAAAATCCCGGAAGTGCCTGTCTAACAGGTATGTTTGAGAATCTATGAGTCGCTATGCGAAGCGCTCGTGGTGCCCCTGGCCGGTATCGAATAGGTACAAATTACGGCGTAAAATAAGGGCTTATAGAAACGATCCAAACCTGTACTCACAGCGTTACTCACACGATTTTTGGTTCCCAGTTCGGGCTGGTTCAGTTCTCATTCGATCGGAAGTTCTCGTCGGCTTCTCAAGTATGTCGGTTGGTCTCGTGGTAGAGCCACTACGATTCATAATTCAACATGGCTGACCTTTCACCTGAATAATGGCTTAGGAGATGTCCGGATACGGTCTGCTATGTGGGGAAGACGGACGTTATTCAGGCGATGCATTTGAGTGGGGATTGGCAGGTCGCGTGTCCCAACGCACCCCCTAAGGTAGTCTGAAATCGAATTCCTCGCTGGTGTTGCGCGATTGCTACAGACTCTTCGCGCTAAGCGTGCATCACTACCCTTTTTGACTGGGGGCAGTCATGTTGCGTTTTGGATTTGCCGCCTTCGTTGCTCTTATGGCGACGCCTGTTCTGGCCGCCGATATGCCTGTCAAGGCGCAGCCGACGATGCCGGCGCCGGTCTACAGTTGGACTGGCTGCTATGTTGGCGCGAATATCGGCGGCATCTGGGAGCACGACAACACGCCTATCACAGTTGTTGATCCAACGGGCATCGCCGCGGCGGCCTTCGCGACGGGTCGCATAGCTTCGGGCTTTGGCTACGATCGAAGCAGCGTGCTCGGTGGCGGACAGCTCGGTTGCAACTGGCAGGTCACGAACTGGGTGGTGGGCATCGAGACTGATTTCGACGGGTCGGGTCTCAACGGCGGAGGGACCAGCCATACGGCGGTGCCGGGCTTCTTCCCGCTCACGTCGGCCGTCACGCAGAAGCTGGATTGGATCGGAACGACGCGCGGTCGTCTCGGCGTCGCGGCCGGGAATGGTGTTTTGCTCTATGGGACCGCTGGCGTGGCCTATGCGGGCGTGCGCGACTCATACTTCCAGAGCGATGCGGCAGCAGGCGGCCCGATCAGTATTTTTGCTTCGGATTCGGCAACGCTGTTTGGCTGGACGGCCGGTGGCGGAGCCGAGGTCGGATTTGGTCAATGGTCGGTCAAGGGCGAGGCCCTCTATTATGATCTTGGCAGTCACTCGCTCGCCGCAAATTGCACGGTTGTCACGGGCGCAGCCTGTGCGACGCCGAATACTGTTTTCACGGCTCATTTCGAAAACCGAGGCGTTATCGCCCGCATCGGCTTGAACTATCACTTCGACATGGGTCCGGTCGCTGTGAAATACTGACGGGTAAGACGCCTACCCAAGGGAAGATTGGCGCTAGGAGCGGATAACTGCGAGGACATCGCCGCAATGGCTCTGCAAGGGCAAGTCCTCTTCTGAGAGAGCGTTCCATCTGCGGAACGCGGTGTTCCTTTATCGTGCTATGAGTGAATTATTGCACACGGTTAGGAGAATAAGTTTTAGGGCGGCGGTGATTGGATAGGTGTGATCATGGATGCAGGGGATGTAATTAAAGTTTTGCTTTTGGGTGGATTGCTCGGACTTTTCGGGCAGGGAGCAAGAGCGCTAGTCGGTATAAAGACGCTCACATCCTATGCTAGCGGTCCAAACCCGAGTCCAGGGGATGTGTTTAACGCCGCAAGGCTACTGATCAGCTTGATGATTGGATTTCTAGCGGGAATCGCTGCGGCCCTGACTTACGTTTTGACGAAGGGCTCCATCGGTGACTTCAATGCGCAAATGCTGATGGGATTCGCTGGCGCCGGCTATGTTGGAACCGACGCTATCGAAGCCTTTATTGTCAAATTCTTCGATAAACCTACCGCGAACGACGTCAACGCAGCTCCAACAAATCCTGATTCACTCTCTCTGAACGCACTCGCATCGTCCCTCGATATGTTGACTTCGTTGAGCCAGAAGTTTCCGCAACTTCTGTCGACGAAACCGACTTTAACGTACGATGAAATCATCAATTTCTTGAAGACCAAATTATATCCGCCGGCGAATTTGAAAAAATGGAAAGCTTCAGATCCGCTTCCAAAACCCGAGCCAGGCGAGGACGTGTCTGACGGCGTTCTTGATGAAATAGGCAATTTTTTCAAAACGACAGGACTGCCAAATTGGGGCCTATCGTACAAGGATGAGAAGACTCTCAAAAGCGATAATTATCAAGATTTAGCAGTGTCGATTGGACAAGTGTTTGAAGATCATGGGGGCTCCTATGTTGCGACCTGAGGCTGTCCTGTTTGGTCAAACGCAAAGGCAGCTCATCTACTCGGGGAGCTTTATAGTTGGGGTCTTACTTGCGTCAAGCTCAGCGCGCGCGGTGAATCCAGAACCACCTCCGAGTCATGGGATTGAGGCGCAAGAATATCCGGAAATCTGCAAGCTACTAAAGCAAAAGAGTGAGACAAGTGCGGCAGCGTCAGATACGGGTTTCGCTACTGCGGAGGTTCGGCAAGAGTTCCGCAAACTGTGTGGTGGAAAAACAGCTGGTGCAGATAAGGCGTTACGACCTAAAGGGTCTTTTGCTTCCCTGCCAGCGAAGTCAGCCCCACCTCTGGCGCCTGCGACTCCTGTCGATAAGACCCTCGACCCCAATGTACGGCGATTTTTCGTGTCCCGAGACAGCGTCAGTACACTCGGCGAATTCGCCGCGTTTCATCAGCAAGGCCGAGGGGTGCCCGTTGCATCACCCTTAGGCGCGACCCTTACTGCAACCGTGGACGAATTGAAAGCGACACAACAATATAGCGGGCAGGCCTATCTGGGATACTGCATCGTTTGCGCAAGTCAGGCATTTTCTGACTATACGAGCTTCAGCGTTGGTCCAGCGCTTATCGTGGACGGTAGTCTGACAAATCCACTCCCGGCGAAACCTCCGCTACCTACCAGTGCTCTTAGGGTAGGGCCAGATCTCGCTCTCGATGGGCGGTTTCAAAATTCCGATTTTTCAGTTTTCCTCGATGTTCTGCCATTCTTCCAAACTGACTTTAGGGGTGTTGCGCGTATGGGTGGATTGCAGCTGCTTGCTGAGCCGGTAGATCCAAGCCTACATCTCCGAGTTGACCCATTTGCAAATAGCGGTCGGACGCTTGGATTCATCTGGCGCATCGTGCCTGAAGCCGATTTGATGTATGTCTCGGTACCTGGGTCTACGAATTACTTGAAGGGTACATACGATTGGATCGGTGGCAATGCACAAGCGACGTTCATTCCTTTTGAAGGCATGACAAAAGACCAAACCTTTGCCTTTTTGAGCAGGTTTTCGTTTGTAATAACGTACAAATATCTGGTGAATGCCTCAAACACCCAAAGTTTCGTCAGATCTTCGCAATATGAGTTGGACTACAAGCTTGGCGCCGATGCGAGTCCAGAGAACGGAGGACCCTCAATCTCATTAGCCTACGCAACCGGCACGGATTTGCTGACGCTGCAAAATCAGCAACAATATAAGCTCTCGCTCGCCTATAAATATTGAACTCATGTGTCGCTCCGCGTCCCATATCGTTACGTCACCGGGCCATCAAAGCTCAATCAACCTGAGTCTCTATTCATCGCTGGATGAAAGAAGGGACTCAGGTCATCTCCATGAAGCCATTCTGCAGCAGCTTATGAGAGGCCATATGTCGCTATGCGAAGCGCTTCTGGTGCCTGGCCGGAATCGAACAGGTGCAAGCAACGCCGTAAATATGGTCTTCTACAAGCCATCCGAATAGATACTCACAGCGTTACTCACGCGCTTTTTTGTTCCCAGTCAGGGCCGGTTCGGTTCTTATTCTGTCGTGTCGGCTGATTGCGAGACCGGGCGTCCCTTTCTTATTTCCAAAGCGAGTAACGTCTCGTGAGCGGCGAAATCTTGTCTGCGGAACCAAAAAGCGCCACCCCGAAATAAGCCAAGTCGTCCCCCTTCGGTGCCGCGGTACGCCGAAGCGTCGTGCCAGACTTTGATTGCATCCAGAAACTTCCGGGTTTTGCCCAAAACTACAAAATTTTGGCAGAACATGCCTGCGAGCCCTTGCCCAGCGAAAATCCTGCAAGGCCCGATCGAAATTCCTACTTCCAGCGGTGTCTTCGAAATACCGGACTGCGTGTTCTACGCATGCACCGGGCCCAACAGAAAGGGTGAGCGGACCGCGAACTTCGGCCTTGGCTGGATTTCGAATGGGTGGCAAACCAATGTCCCGTCCATTCCTTCGATGAACGCGCCGCTAGCTTATAGCGCTTATCCGCTCGTTGAAATTGACTACGCGCCCGCCTCGGCCATACTGACGGCGGTAGACCAGCCAAAGTTGGCTGAAGGATCTTCGCTCACGGTCCATAAGACAATGCCCACCGATTATAAAACCACGTTTGAACTAGTTCGGGACCCGGATTGCTTCTGGATGTCCCTGAGGCCACTGTCTCTCTGCATCGGTGATGCCAAGACGCTGTGGCCTCCTGATCCCGAATCGTCAATAGCGATGATCGATACTGGAGGGGGGCCCGTATTTCTAAGTGATCCCAATGATTGCCTTTACGATAAGGAATGGCCCGAGCCTGTTGAGTCACCATTTGGACAGGCCGACGGATCAAGCTCTTGCCAAGCAGTAAAGGATCCCTTGGAGATCGAAATAGGAAGCACCGAAAACAATAGATTTTCTTACAGAATTGACACCTCAAGCTTTCCAACGTCGGTGCAAGGCTTGACTTTGGTGATGTGCAAGGAATGCTCCTACATGATGGGTCAAAAGGGAATGAATATCGGTGGTCTGTCCGCGCTCTTCCTTAAGATCCTTGTTGATTATGCGCACGGCACGGTGGGCTTTATGGGCAAGCAACAGCAGCTTGCCTAGCGCATAAAGATTGCCTGCAATTCCAGCGATCAACGCCGGTGGCGCGGCTTACGACGGAGCAGTAGCTCTCGTAGTTAGCAAGACACTGCAGTTGGGCATGTCACACAGCTATGTTGCCCGTCGCCAGGGGCTCTCCTTGAGGCACTGCAATGTGAAGGTATTTTGGTGCCCCTGGCCGGAATCGAACCAGCACTCCTTGCGGAACTCGATTTTGAGTCGAGCGCGTCTACCAATTCCGCCACAGGGGCTTGCCGCGACATCGGCCGCGAGGGGAAGATGTCGCGAAGCCGGCGGAATATAGCGGGCGGAGAGTCCCGGTCAACCCGCGCGCGTATCGGTCGTCACCGGCCTGGCAAAACACTCCCCTGTGATGGCGGCCGCCTCGACAGCGTCATGTCGGCGGGGTAGGACGCTCGTTCCAGGGAGACGATCGTGACATCGGCCATTGCAAACCCTTCGCAGGCGCGCGGGCATGCCAACCCGGCGCTGACGGCGGCGCTCGCGATCACGGCGATTGCGGCGGCAACGCTTTCCGGGGCGTGGTTCATCCAGCTGGTGATGGGGATACAGCCCTGTCCGCTCTGCCTGGAGCAACGCTACGCTTATTACCTGGTGGTCCCGCTCGGCGCGCTGATCGCGCTCGCCGCGGCGAAGGATGCGCCGCGCGCCGCGCTGATCGCGGGGCTTGCGATTGTGGCGCTCGCAACGCTCGGCAATGCCGGGCTCGGCGCTTACCACGCCGGCGTCGAATGGGGGTTCTGGAAGGGGCCGGCCGAATGCACCGGTCCGGTCGGAAACCTCGGCAGCGCCGCCAATCTCCTGGAGCGTCTCGACACCGTCAAGGTGGTCCGCTGCGACGAGGTGCAGTGGAAGTTTTTGGGCCTGTCGCTCGCCGGCTACAACGTGCTGATCTCGCTTGCGATGGCCGCGATCGCGGGATGGGGCGTCGCCAGATCGGTGGCGGTGGAAAAGGCAACCCTGAGTTAATTCCAGTCTTCTCAATCCTACTTTGCATGGGGTTGTTTTCGCGATTTTATGTAAAGGCCCTTCGGTAGGCGCTGCGGCGCCTCCGGGGCGACAGATATCGCATGCTTTAATCGTCCACATCGTCCTGCGGCCGTCCGAACAGATGGACGAGGCCGGGTATCGCGATGGTGACGAAGACGAAGCGCGAAATGTGATGGGCGCCGACGAAGATCGGGTCGATATGCAAGGTCAGCGCCAAGGCCAGCATGGCGTCCATCGCGCCGGGCGCAAAGGCGACGATGACGTCGGAAGGCCGCACCTGCGTGGTCAACGCGATCACCGCGACGAACGCCCCGGAAATGAGAATCGCGATCGCGAACGAGCCCAGCGCCGCGTTGACATGGCCGAGCAGCACCCTGGCCTTCATCCGCGCAAATCGCGCGCCGATCAGCGAGCCGACGCCGATCAGCGCCACGCCCCGCACCCAGGGCGGCAGGCCGCCTTCGACCCATCCCGCGCCATGCAGCACGCTGGAGGCGATCATGGCGCCGAACATCCAGCTCGCCG
>Ga0210389_10002966_pt1 | contig 13284 bp, 7 predicted proteins | sample IncBWH28OmetaG_FD_160127 | JGI IMG/M metagenome (GOLD analysis project Ga0210389, IMG submission 160127) | Forest soil microbial communities from Barre Woods Harvard Forest LTER site, Petersham, Massachusetts, United States - Inc-BW-H-28-O ...
TTGGAGGAAGAGTACCGAGAACGTATTTCATCACTGTTGCGAGATTGTAAATATCTGGTGAATTCGTGGCTTAGCCGCGCTACATCGACCAACCTTGAAAAGAAAGGCCGAACGTGGGGTCGTCCGGCCTAAAACGTGTGGGCTTTGTTCGGTAAGGGCGGTCGTGAGGGTCCGAATGTCGGGGCGAATATGAAGATAACCTACCGCCGACGCTAACCCATGACCGCTGTATTCGCGTTAGGGATGCCACGAACAGTAGCCCAGGTGTTTGGTTGCGGGCAATACAGTGGATACTGTAGGCACGAATCGTGACAGGTCCACCGTATCGAACGTCAGCAGGGCTGAAAATACAGTAATTAAGGTATGGAACCCGATCCGGACCTCGCGGTATAGCTAGTCTCCTCGATCTCTTACCTCTCTTAATGATCAATATCGGCACACTGGCTTCATTAAACTTTAGAAGGAGACTAATGCCCATGAGCAACCGACTTGGTTGTACAAGGCGCCGCATGCTAGTCCGACAGACAGCATCGCTCGCGCTTTGCCTGATTCTCTGCATGTTAGAGCTGACTGTTTTGGCGAACGCCCAAGGTCAGAACAGTCGAATTGGGACCCCGCATCTGACGCCCCTTCCGCCGATGGACGATTTTAATCCAGTGCCACGGATCGGCCTGAAGGACCCGTCGTCGCCATGGGCGCCGCTGAATAACCAGCCCACGTTCTTGGGGCGGGGAGCTTCCAACCCCATCTTGCTGACCGACGGAACGGTCCTGATACAGGATGAAGGCTCGCAGGATTGGTGGCGCTTGACACCAGACTTGAGCGGCAGCTACGTGAATGGCACCTGGACGCCAATCGCCTCGCTACCGGCCGGATACAGCCCGCTATATCATTCTTCGGCGGTTCTGCCGGATGGCCGGCTGATTATCGAAGGCGGAGAATACAACTTCTTCGTGCCTACATGGACGAACCTGGGGGCCATTTACGATCCGCTCGCCAACACCTGGACCTCAGTTGATCCTCCCCCGTTCTTTGGCACCTGTTGCGGATTCAACCACACGACCATCGGCGACGCTCAGAGCGTGATTCTGTTTGACGGAACGTACATGCAGGCAAACTGCTGCACCCCGCAGGCTGCCCTGCTGGACGCGACAACCTTGACATGGACGCCGACCGGCAGCGGGAAATTCGATATCAATGACGAAGAGGGCTGGACGCTGCTTTCCAACAAGCAGGTCCTGACCGTCGATGCTTACGTTTTCGCCTACGATCCCAACGGTACGAACTCGGAGATTTACGTCCCGGCCGCGGGCAAGTGGCACAGCGCGGGAAGCACCATCGTGCAGTTGTGGGACTCGGCGGCGAATTGTGGCGGCGAGAACAACGCGACTCAGGAGGTCGGCCCGGCAGTTCTACGCCCCGACGGCACGGTCTTCGCTACCGGAGCGAATACATGCGGCAAGGGAGCATCCGGTCACACGGCAATCTTTAACACTAACACCGCCACCTGGACGGCAGGTCCGGACTTTCCTCCCAATCTCAACATTGCTGACGGTCCCGCGTCGCTGGAGCCGAATGGCAATGTCCTGATGATGGCGAGTCCCGGGTTCGGCGCACGTCCTTCGACGTTTCTGGAATGGGATGGCACAAACCTCAATGTGGTTCCAGGGCCACCGCGAGCCCCTCGTGACGGCTCGTTTGTTGGGAACATGTTGATCCTTCCCACGGGCCAAATCCTCTTCACGGATTTCTCCCACGACGTCGAGGTCTACACTCCCTCTGGAACCTACAATCCATCTTGGGCGCCACGTATTCAGAGCCTTCCTGCGGTCGTTAGTCCGGGAGGCTCATACACCATCTCCGGTCACCTCTTCAATGGAATGTCGCAGGGCGCGGCGTATGGCGACGACGTTCAGGCCGCAACCAATTACCCCCTCGTGCGCATTACAAATCTGGCAACCGGAGACGTGTTTTATAGCCGAACGCACGACCACAGCAGCATGGCCGTCGCATTCAACGGCTTGGTTTCCACCCACTTCGATGTTCCCGCGAACCAGGAACTAGGGCCTAGCCAGTTGGTGGTGGTTGCCAACGGCATTCCCTCCCAGCCTGTTTCAGTCAACGTTCAGTAGCGAAGTGGGCCGCCCCAACCATCTTGGATACGGGTGGCGAACACCGGCTAATTGAGGCTGCCTCCAACCCAACTCCCCAACGAGCGCCGTTCGGCGCTCGTTGGGGCTGAATTCAGCACTGTTAGTAATGACCCTCTCGTGACCGAGCAAGTTTCTTGGCTAATTAACTCTTGCGCTAACCTAGGTTACGCGCCCAAGTGCGTTTAGCATCTAGAAATGGCGTGCGCCGATCTATCGCTACTGGGTCATTGCGCCACCTAGAAGATCACTCCGTATCCATGTTCCGGTCCACCGCTGAACGTCGTACCGTATAGGTTTCCTTCCGCGTCGACTGTCGCAGGACCGATGGGATCACAACCGATGGGATCACAACCGTTGCGACAGCTATTGAAGGTGTACGGCGTGGTTTCAGTCTTACCCCAGGGGGCAAGTGCAGTGTCCCTCCAAAAGCCTTGCTGGACAAGACATCTGTAGCATTCCATCGCAATTGGTAGGTATCAGTGTAACTCGTTGATGTTTAGTTTTCTTAACTTCTTTTAAGGCATGGGTCGATGGTTCAAATCCATCCGCGCTCACCAGATTTTCGAAGCATCCGCTCTGCAACCCCTTTTTGACAAAAGAACTCGGATCAATTCTAATAGGGAAGTTGCGAGTCAGTCGCAACTAGAAACCAAGAGTATTTAAAAGGACGTTTCCATGGTTTCGGGCGCTCATGTTGCGACTGAGTCGCAGCTCGGAAGATCAAAAAACGATAGAGTCATTACACGCCCTTCTTTAATGAAGGAACTGGCCGCACGAGGAGTCCGCATGACCGCCCAGAGGCGCCTGCTAGTGGGCATCATTCAGGACTCTCCCCGCCATCTGGACGCGGCTGCGCTCCTGGAGATTGCGCGGAAACAGGATCCAGATATAGATCGCGCCACTGTCTATCGAACCCTTGCGTTACTCAAGAACCGTGGGCTGATCGATGAACTTGATTTGATGCACATTGAGGGCGAGAAGCACTATTACGAGGCCAAGACCAATCGAGATCACTGCCACATGGCTTGCTTCCGGTGCGGCGCGATCATGGAATACGCGAGTTCGTCTTTCGAGAAACTGAAAGCAGAGATGGTCAAGCAGAGCGGTTTTCATATCCGGGTCGTCCGGCTGGAAGTGGGTGGATTTTGCAAGCGGTGCCAAAAAGGAGTGACTTCGTAGTCTTTTTTTGGACGTCTAGATGCGACTGAGTCGCATGTAGAGGCGTAATCGACAGCCGATGAACCAACGAGCGCGGCCTTTAGCGGAAATGAAAGGTCACAAGGACAACAACGGCGTGGGTACCGAGCAGGATTGCGTCTTGAATTTTCTTTCGATCTTGCTGCGCTCATGCCTGCTTTCCTTGTGCCTTTCTATTTCATTGGTCATGTTCTTTGCCGCCGATTCGTGGGCTGGGGCGGGCGGCAGTGTTTCTGGCACCGTGAAGGACGCGAGCAACGCAGTAGTTCCGAACGGGACCGTGAAGGCAACCAATATTGCCGCCGGAGTGCAACTGCAAGTCATGACCAACGACCGGGGCTTCTACTCCTTCCCCAACCTCGCCGTTGGGCGCTACAACATCGTGATCGAAAAGATGGGCTTCAAGCCCTACCAGCGAACCGGCATCGTCATCGACGCGAACAGCGCGTTGCTGGTTGACGCAGTGCTGGAAATCGGCGGACACACGGAGGCAATCACGGTGACCGAGAACGCGGTTCATGTCGAAGTGTCCAATACCCAGATGGGAGAAGTGGTCAGCGGAACGAAAATGGCCGCTGTGCCTCTAAACGGCCGCAGCTACACTGATCTTCTGGCGCTCCAGCCAGGCGTCGTTCCCGCGACCTCCCTTACCTCGAATACTCAGCAGGACGTCGGCGTGAGCGCGCTGTCGCCCTCCGGTAGTCTCAACCCTGGAACAGTCTCGATTCACGGACAGCGGGAATTCTCAAATGCATTCATCGTGAATGGAAGCGATGCTGAAGAAGACGTGAATTCTGGAACGGCGATTGTCCCGAACCTCGACTCCATTGCCGAGTTCCGCATTCTTACCAGCAACTTCGATGCTGAATACGGCGGGCACAGCGGAGGACAGATCAATGTCGTCACGAAATCCGGTACTAACCAATTTCATGGCGACGTATTTGAGTTCCTGCGTAACACGAACCTCGATGCTCGCAACTATTTTTCTCCCACTCGCGGAACTTTCGATCAAAACCAGTTTGGCGGAACCTTCGGTGGCCCAATTCGAAGGAACAGAGTGTTCTTCTTCGCCGATTATCAAGGGACCCGATTGACCCAGGGAGTCGACACGGGCCAGATCCCGGTCCCTTCAACGCAGGATCGTTCTGGCGATCTCCTCGATCAGGCAAGCTCGCTGAGCGGCACAGTCACTGGCCAATCCTGGGCAAATCTGCTGTCGCAAAAACTCGGATACTCCGTTTACCCGGGCGAACTCTACTACACGGCGGGATGCTCGAGCAGCGGCTCTATTCCGTGTGTTTTCCCGGGAGGCGTGATTCCGCAGAATGCGTGGTCGGTCCCTGCCATCAATCTCTTGAAATACATTCCTTCGCCCAACACTTCGAATGGTAGCTTCGCGACTTCCAACTCCAACGAAACTTTGCGGGACGACAAGGGAGCTTATCGGCTCGACTACAACAGTCATTGGGGCGCGCTCTCGGCGTATTACTTTTTGGACGACTACACTCTCAACAATCCATATCCAGTGGCGCAGAGCGGGGCAAGTGTGCCCGGTTTCAACGCGCTCTATTTGGGACGAGCCCAGTTGCTCAGTTTAGGCGACACGAAAGCCCTCGGATCGACAGCGGTCAATGAGTTCCACTTCACCTACATGCGCAATCACAACGATTTGGGCAAGCCCATGGGTGGGCTCGGCGTTAGCCTGGCATCGCAGGGTTTTGTGACCGGCGCGGGGACGCCCGGCATTGTGCCACTCAATCCACAAGGCGAGGGGGTTGAGAATATCGTCTTCAATGCGTTTTCCATCGGTACAAATGCGAATGAATTGCGGCAGGTCAACAATACTTTCCAATGGACAGATAACTTCTCCAAAGTGGTGGGCCGTCACACCGTGAAATTCGGAGGAGAAGTACACTTCGACCAGATCAACACCAATCCGATCGCGCAATTCAATGGCAATTTCCTGTTCACGGGGAGCGAGACCGGGTATGACTTTGCCGATTTCCTCCTAGGAATTCCGAGCCAGTACAACCAGAGCCAGTTGCAGCCGTTCTACGGCCGCAACCAATACTGGGGCCTGTACGCGCAGGACAGCTGGCGTGTGCGTTCCAACCTGACTCTGAACTACGGCGTGCGCTGGGACCGGATCGAACCCTGGTCCGAAAAAAACAATGGGATCTCGACCTTTGCACCGGGCAAGCAGTCAGCAGTCTTTCCTGGCGCGCCCGGCGGAATTCTCTTTCCCGGCGATCCCGGTATTCCTCGCACTTTGGCGCCTCCGGGAAACTTGAACTTCGGTCCTCGCGTTGGCCTGGCCTACTCTCCTGAGGCGAGGGAAGGCACGGTTCTCGGTAAGATTCTGGGCGGGCCGGGAAAGACCAGCGTACGAGCCGGTTTCGCTATGAACTACACTGCGATCGAGGCTCTGACCGTGGGGATCCTGGCCGGGAACGCGCCCTTTGGAATCACCTATTCCAGTCCCGCCCCGCCGCTGTTCGCCACGCCCTTCATTTCCGCGTCGACTGGTCAAAACCAGGGTCAGCCGTTTCCGGTGGCACTGGTCACGCAAACGGCTTCCAGCGGCAATCCGAATTCGAGTGTCAATTGGTCGCAATACGAGCCGATCAGCGGCATCCCCGGCTATTCCGCGAGCAACCGCATCCCCTACGTCGACGAGTACATTTTTTCTTTGGAACGGCAACTCGGAGCGAACACGGTGCTAAGTATGAGTTACGTTGGAACGCAGACGCACCGGTTGCTCGTCATGGTGGAAGCCAACCCCGGCGATCCCGGGCTGTGCCTGAGTCTAAGTCAACCGAACCAGGTGGCGCCCGGTTCACCCACCTGCGGTCCCTTCCGGGAGAGCAATATATTCACGACGGCTTCGCGCCAGGTGATCAACGGAACTCGAGGGCCCCTGGGTTTCAATTTCGGCAGCGACACCAACCAGGCGACTATTGGAAAATCGAATTACAACTCTCTTGCACTCAGCTTGCGCCACACCAGCGGAAGGTTGGAATTGTCTGCCGGATATACCTACGGTAAATCCCTGGACGAGTCTTCCAATTTGGGGGAAGAAGTTAATCCGATCAATCCTGCCCTGAGCTATGCCTTGTCGTCCTTTGACATCCGGCAAAACTTTGTCGTGAGTTACAACTACAAGCTTCCATTCGAAAGCCTGTTCCACGCCACCAACCGCTGGACGCAGGGCTGGGAACTCTCGGGGATTACCCATTTCAGCTCGGGTCTGCCCGTGACGCTCATCAACTACGGGGACAATTCTCTGCTCGGAGCGGAGCCGAATGGCATCAACAACTATGGAATCGATGAGCCGGATTACACTGGCGGCCCTCTCGATCTCAATCGCAATCCTCGTAATGGGCGGTCTTACTTCAATACCTCACAATTCAGCGATAACGCCTTGGGCACGCCAGGCACGGCAAAGCGGCGGTTCTTCTCGGGACCGGGGCTGGACAATTACGATATGGCGCTGCTCAAGACCGTGGGTCTAACTGAATCGAAGTCCCTCCAGTTCCGGCTCGAATGTTTCAATATTTTCAATCATGCCCAGTTCTTCGGACCCCAATCCGTCGACGGCAATATCGGCAGTCCTTCGTTTGCTCGAGTCGTTAGCGCCAATCCGCCTCGCCTGATTCAGTTGGGTGCAAAGTTTCTTTTTTAGAGACCGGCCGACGAGGTCGCGTGCGCCCTTTTGATCCGCCCGGCTCGATTTGGCGGAGCCCATATTCCAGTGCTAGACTGCGCGAATGGCTACCAAAAAGAAAACCAAAAAGCGGCCCACAAAGTCGAAGAAGAGCGTGAGCAAGAAGACAACGCCGAGGAAGAAACTGGCGAAGAAAAAAGCTGCTCCGAAAAAAGCTGCCAGCAAAAAGGCGACCGTCGCGAAAAAGGTTGTTGCAACCAGGAGGCGAACCCCAGCGAGGAGGCAGGCCGCATCTGCACCGGCTTTCTCTCGTGAGAGAGCAGGATCGCAGTCAGGAGAGCTATCGGGAGATTTGCAGGGATTGTCCAACCGCGAAGCTGCGGATTCAGAGAGTGTCGACGAGTTGCTAGAAGAAGGGAACGCGTTCGAGGCTGACGCGGTCAGCGGAGTGGAAAGCGCCGATGATGCTGACGAGCGGGAGGTGCACACCCATGAGGTGCCGGAGGATGACGTGCCTGCCGAGTATCTGGACGAAGAGTAGTGGGATTGGCTTCATCCCTCGCCAAAATCCCGATAGCGATTGAGCACATCGTGCTCCGAAACTACTCCTTCGAGCTTGCGGAGATCGGCCCGGTTTACGACCGGAACGAGCGGCCAACGATCCACGTAACGCAATGCTGTCTCGAGAGGATGATCGGGATGCAGATACGGAATGTGCGGTCCGGCCAGCAGGGAACTAAGGGTAAGGCCGCCCTTGCTCTCCTTCAGCATAGTTTGGAGCTCTTGTTTTGTGACACTGCTCCATCCCGTGGGATTCAGGCGAACCAGAAGCACGTCGGGTGAGTCTTCATCCAGGCTTTGAAAAGCTTGATCCAACGTTTTTTCGGCGTCCAACACCGGGGTTGTTACCGGACGCATTGCGTCCTCCACCCGCAAGATTCCCTCTTCCCTTTGTTCTTCCATGGACGGCAAGTCCAAGCCGTCCTGGCGGGTGAGCACATCAAAAATTGTCGTGGGTTGCAGCCCGCGTGAAATCACGTACGCGAATGTGTTGGCGACTATGACTGGAACGATGATCGAATAGTTTCCGCTGACCTCGAGCACCATGAATACAGACGTCATGGGGGCGCGCAGGAATCCCGCAAAGAGAACGCCCATGCCCACCAGAGCATAAGTCCCCGGTGACCCGCTCAGGTGAGGGAGAAATACATGCTGAGCTCCGCCGACGGCTGCGCCCAGCATGGCTCCAATGAATAATGTTGGAGCAAACATGCCGCCGGGAGTTCCGCTGACGAACGAAAGCATCGTCGCAATAATCTTGAGTCCAGCGAGAATGGCTAGCATTTGCCAGGTGAACTGACCATGCATCGCCTGGTCGATGTACTCATAGCCCGCACCCATCACTTGCGGGGCGCCCAGTACTGCCATGATCCCGATGAGTAAGCCAGCAATGGCGGGCTGAAAATATTGCGTCCAGCGCGGCAAGGCCCTGCACCAGGGCCGTAGCGTCGCGATCCCGCTCGAGAATGCAACCGAGGCAAAGCCGCCCGCAACACCCAGGACAGAATACGCGATCAGTTCCGAGGGATGTTCGAGTTGTACGGCGGGAATGCGGAAAAGCGACTCGGAGCCCAGAAACCACCGGGTCACAACCACGCTCGATACCGCGGAAAGCACAACCGAGCCCAGAATACCGGCGGTCCAACGCCCAATGACCTCTTCGATCACAAAAAGCACGGCCGAGATCGGGGCATTAAAAGCGGCTGCCAATCCGGCAGCGGCGCCGACGGGAGCGATCAAACGCATGCGATCTCGAGATAGCCTCATGCGCCTCCCAAGTGCCGAGGCTAGGCTGGCACCGATTTGCAAAGATGGATCCTCGGGGCCCAGCGAGTGTCCTGATCCTATGGCAAGCGCAGCCGTGATGAACTTGCCGATGGCAGTACGAATTGGAATGTAGCCGTTGTAGATATACAACGCGGCTTTGGTCTGGTTGACCCCGCTCCCTCGCGCCTGCGGAAATACGTGAATGACAAGCACTGCGATGACCAGTCCGGCGAGGCTGGGCGCCAGCAGGAGGCGCAGTGGTGACAGCGTGTCCCCGGATCCCAACAGATAAATACGGCACCAGTCGATCGCGAAACGGAAACAGACTACCGCGAGGCCGGCGAAGATTCCGATGAACACCGACAAGACGAGGAAGAAACGGTCCTCCCGAAAAACCGATCGCAGCAGAGCTCCGCGAGGCCGCTGAGGAAGCCCGGTAACTGGCTCTGGCTCCGATAGCACCTCAGTCTGCGACTTGGGCGACATGTCCACGCTAATTTCCTTCGTGCAATCTCGAGATTAGCAGGAGCGCCATATCCGTTCCTGTCGGAGGCCCGCACAAGGTATTGGATTTGCGTTCGATTGCAGACACCAGGTCCATCGCTGCCTCCACCAGGTCCGGATTTTTTCGGAGGCCTCGCTCGGTGATCTGTGATTTCATCTTCGTCCAGATCTCGGCGAGAGTCTGCGGCGAGTCATGCTCTCTCGAAGCGCCTGCCGCGGCGCAGGACTTGAGACGCTCACCTGCCACTTCAAAAGCTTGCATGACAATCTGGTTGCGCTGGTCGACCGGTATTTGTCGTCGGAATGGATCCATCTGTACGACCAGTTCCACGGTTTTAAGCCGGTCGAGGCTTTGCGCATCCTTAGGATTCGCGGCGACAGCTTCCTCGAGGTAACGTTGAGCGAGAGGGTAGCGCCCCAACTCGAAGGCGGCCAATCCCGCCCCGGCCAACGCTGCCGCATTGCGATGGTCCGACTTCAGCGGCAGACGATACTCGGCGAGTGCACGCTCATAGTCCTGTGCCTGCAGAAACAGATCTCCGACGCGTTGGTGCAGGGATGGATCTTCATCTAAATTCGCTGCCAGCGCAATCAACTCAGACTGTGCTTGGGCTTGAGCCTTGATACCCAGCAAGTATTCGATGAGTTCCAACCGAACGTTGCGGCGTTCGAGTTCCTGATTACCGGGCCAGGCGGCATAGATCGCGTTGTGGTAATAACGAAGAGCCTGTTCGGTCTCTCCCTTTTGCGCAGCGATGCGCGCAAGTTCAAGGTTCACCAGCCCATTTTCTGGCTCCCGCTCCCAGAGGTTAATTAAATATGCATAAGCTTCGCCGGTCCGCTTCAGACCAATCAGCGCCTGGGCCAGGTTCAACTGGTAGGCGTAATTGTCCCGTGAGTAGCGCAGCGCCGCTCGGAATTCACCAGCTGCTTGCTGGTATCGTTGCTGCTTGAGATCCTCCACACCACGGGCAAACCAGCGATTCCCCAAAGAATCCCGCTGGGCATGGTAGACGCGGGACAGCCCGCCTACCCCCAGGAACAGAACGACCGCAATTGCAGAGAGCAGAGCCATGATCATCGGCTCTCGACTGAGATAGAACCGAAGACCGGGTTCCTTCTCGCCTGCGACCATCGTGTGCTCTGAAGATGCGGTCATGCTGACCTGGTTGATGATACTGCGAACACGAGCTACATAAGCTCCGCCCGCGAAAGGATGCCTGAGCAGGAGCGAAACACTACTCTGGGTAACGCGAAAACAGATCGGGTCTTAGAGCGAGAGCGGAAGAATCAGCAACGGAGGACAGCGTTGTAGCCGGACAAGCCAACCGACCGGAGCTCTGCCTTGGAAGTTGACGTCGAAGGCGTGTACACGAGCGACGAGACCAGGTGGTTGCTAACAGCACCTAAGGCGGCCTGCGCTATGGCCACCCGCAAGCGAACTGCCGCTCGCGCTGCCTGCAGTGCGGTCGCCGGTCCGTGCACGACAGAATAGGGACCGTGGACGGCCGGGAAAAGAAAAACCATCAGAACGCACAGCACTGCCAGTACAACCAGATGACATCCCGTGCGGCCAGAAATCATTCGATCTATTATACCGCGGTACTCGAGTTGCCCGCTCAATCGGGAAACGTTGGCTGCCGCCGTACAAAATCTGAGCGTCTGTTTTACCCTGATCCTGCTCGTGCTCAGCTACCCTGTTTATCTCTCGCTTGGAATGAGAAACGAGCTTCCGGCAAATGTCAGCGATGCCATTCCGGTCCCGGGCAAGTGAACTCAGCGATTCAGAAAAAGCTGGTCTTGAATTCTTCGTGTCTTTGGCGCGCTTGGCTCATCAGGGTCTGGAATTCCGGTTGGTTGCGAATCTTTTGTAACACAGGGTCGCGCACGAAGTAGGGATAACAAAAGAACCCTCCTCCGATGCTATGTCGCAGCATGTGCAAGGCCGAAGCCTTGTCTCCCAAAACGGCATAGGCCTGAGCGATCTTGTAAATCCCCTCGGGATCGGTCACTCCCAGCTCTTCGATCCTGTCTTCGGTTTCGTGAAGAAGCCTAAGGCCATGCGCATTGTCATGTTTAATTGAATAACTAAGCGCTTTCCCTACGTTCGCGGGAAGCAAGGAAGGCTCCATTTCGAAGGCTCGATCAAAGTCCTTGGCCGCCTGCGCGTAGTTGTTTAGATAGTACTCAACAAAGCCGTGATAGAAGAGAATGTAAATCGAATCGTTGACTGGCAAGCTCTGCATGAACCTTTGATATTCGCCCAGGTACAAATAGCTGTTCAGGGCGGAGCTGTTGATCTTGACCTGCGGATTATTCTGGCGAGCTTTTTCGCACTCCGCCACAGATTCCTCCAGCATCCCTCCAAACCTGTAGGCATATCCAAGCTCCCAGTGCGCCTCGGCGTTATTGGGGCTGATCTGCAGAGCTGATCGCAGCAGTGGCACGGCCTGCTCCACTTTTCCGGTATCAGTCAATAGATTGGCCATATAGATTCGCGGTTCAACCAGTGAGGCATTTAATGCAATCGCCCTCTCATAAGCAGCCTGCGCCTTCGCGTAGTCCTCACGCCCGCCGAACCGCAGTGACGCATTGGTCGTATACGCCCTGCCCAGATGCGCCCAGGTGAGCGCATACTTCGGTTCAATGGCAGCGGACTTTTCCAGCATCTGGATCGCAGTGGCAAACTCATTCAGCGAATAGAGGTCGACTCCGCGGAGGTAGTATTCGTACGCCAGGGGATTTATTGCGCCTTCGGGTTTGAGATTCGCCGCCTCGGCAGGCGACAGGTTCAACTCCAATCCCTTGATGATTTGTTGTGCCACGCGGTCTTGCACGGTCAACAGCTTGTCGTACTTCAGATCGATCGCATCCTGCCAGAGAATCTTATCCAGCTTTACATCGACCAACTGTGTAGTGATCCTCAGATCGTCGCCGTCCTTAATGAAGCTGCCGGTCAGCAGCGTGTCGACGTTCAAATCTGCCCCAACTTTCTTGGCATCGAGAATCTGATTGCGATATTTGTCGACCGAAGAAGAAGGACGCACCGTAAGAGCGTTGACGTAGCTGAGCTTGGTGATGACTGCATCCGCCAGCGAAAATCCCAGGAAGTCGATCTCGGGATCCTGCTTGAGATTTCGAAACGGCAGAATTGCCAGGCTGCGTGGCCCGGCCGAGGGGGGCGGCGTATTGGGTTTCCGAACAGCGAAGTAGCCGATGACCAGCACTGCGAGCAACAGCCCCGCGATAGCCAGCAACTTTCCACGTGGAGAAGTTAAATCGGAGTCGAGTGGCTGATCCACTACAGCGACTGACTGGCGACTACCTGAGGCTGCCTCGGCTGGCCCAAGCCGCCGCCCTCCGCGCGCGCCGCTGCTCCTGGCCGCAGGTGATCGGTCGCCAGGACGAGCGGACCGTCGGAGCTGCGCTTCGAACTCCGTCTCCTTCTTGAAATCCTGCAGGTCAATCAGCAAGTCTCTTACGGTTTGATACCGATTCTCGCGGTCCTTGCGCATGGCTTTACTGATAATGCGCTCGAGTTCGTGCGGCACCTCTGGAGCAAATTCGACTGGCGGCGGAGGTTCGCCTTTCAGAATTTCGGCGATGATGTCGCTGGCCGTATCTCCATCGAACGCCGATCTTCCGGTGACCAGTTCATAGATCACTGCTCCCCAGCTGAAGATATCGCTGCGCGCGTCAACCTCAACTCCCCGCGCCTGCTCCGGGGACATGTATTTCGCAGTACCCAGCACCATCCCAGGTTCGCTGGTCGAGGCTCCTACGGTTGTTGCCCGGCGGCGAATGGTCTCTCCGACCCGGCGCTCGCTCAGCTTGGCGATTCCAAAATCGAGAACCTTCACAATCCCGTCGCTCCGCACAATCACGTTTTCCGGCTTGATATCGCGATGAACAATTCCGCAAGCATGCGCAGCCGCCAGC
>Ga0210389_10002968_pt1 | contig 13282 bp, 10 predicted proteins | sample IncBWH28OmetaG_FD_160127 | JGI IMG/M metagenome (GOLD analysis project Ga0210389, IMG submission 160127) | Forest soil microbial communities from Barre Woods Harvard Forest LTER site, Petersham, Massachusetts, United States - Inc-BW-H-28-O ...
CGAACGCGAGCACCACCTCGACCGACGCGCCGCCCACAACCTCATTCAGTACCTGCGCGAGCAGCAAGCCGCCACCCGCGTGCTCCCCTCCGACCGCACCATCGTGCTCGAGCGCTTCCGCGACGAGATCGGCGACTGGCGCCTATGCCTGCTTTCCCCCCACGGCGGTCGCGTCCACGCCGCCTGGGGGCTCGCCCTGTCCGCCTCCATCCGCCAGCGCTACGGATTGGAGCCCGACATCATCTGGTCAGACGACGGCATCGTCATGCACCTGCCCGACGTCGACCTCGGGCACGATCAGTCCGACCGCGAAGGGCGCGAGCACGGCGACGGCTTCGGCGCGTCCGACGGCTGGGCGTCCGACAGTGAGCTCGTGCTGCTCGACCCCGACCAGCTCGAGGAGCTCATCACCGACGAGCTCGGCTCCTCCGCCCTGTTCGGCGCGCGCTTTCGCGAGAACGCCTCCCGCGCCCTGCTCATCCCCCGCGCCTACCCCGGCAAGCGCACCCCCCTGTGGCAGCAGCGGCTCAAGGCCCAGAGCCTGCTCGAGGTCGCCCGCCGCTACCCCGACTTCCCGATCGTGCTCGAGACCTACCGCGAGTGCCTGCAGGACGTCCTCGACCTGCCAGGCCTGCAGCAGCTGCTGCGCGACCTGCACACCCGTGAGGTGTCGCTCGTCGAGGTCGAGACCCAGGTCGCCTCGCCGTTTGCGTCGTCGCTGCTGTTCGACTACGTCGCCACGTACATGTACGAGGGCGACACCCCCAACGCCGAGCGCCGCGCCGCCGCCCTATCGCTCGACCGCCAGCTCCTGCGCGAGCTGCTCGGCCAGGACGAGCTGCGCGAGCTCATCGACCCGCGCGCCCTCGCCCGCGTTCAGGACGACCTCCAGCACCGCTCCGAGCTCACCCGCGCCACCTCCACCGACACCCTCCACGACGTCCTCCGCCACGTCGGCGATCTCGATCTCGACGAGGTTCGCCAGCGGGTGTTCGCCGGGGTTGACGCTCCGGCTCTGCTCGACCAGCTCGTGCGCCAGCGGCGCGCCATCCGCATGCGCGTCGCACGCGAGGAGCGCTACGTCGCCGCCGACGAGGCCGGCCTGTACCGCGACGCCCTCGGCGCCATGCCCCCCGGGGGCCTCCCCGAAGCGTTCCTTGCGCACGTCCCCGACGCTCTCACCCAGCTCGTCGCCCGCTACGCCCGCACCCGCGGGCCGTTCACCTCGCTCGAGGTTTCCGTGCGCTTTGGTATCGACACCGGTGCCGTGCTGCGCGAGCTCGAGCGCGCCGGGCAGCTCGTCCGCGGTGAGCTTCGACCCGGGGGCAGCGAGCGCGAGTGGTGCGACGTCGACGTCCTGCGCCGCCTGCGCCGCGCCTCCCTCGCCGCCCTCCGCAAGGAGATCGAGCCCGTCGAGCAGCCCCGCCTCGCCGCCTTCCTGCCCTCCTGGCAAGGCATCGACCGCCACTCGGCGGGTGGGATCGGGTCATCCGGCATCGACCGCCTGCGCGACGTCCTCGTCCCGCTCCAAGGACTCGCCCTACCCGTTCACACGTGGGAGCGCGACGTCCTCCCCCGCCGCATCGGCGCCTACTCCCAATCGTGGATCGACAGCCTGTGCGCCAGCGGCGAGCTCGTGTGGGTCGGCGCCGGCCCCTCCGGGCGCTCCGGGCGCGTCGCCCTGTACTTCCGCGACGACGCCCCCCTCATCGGCCCACCCGGCGGCGCCCTCCCCGACGCCCCCACCGGCCCCGAGCACCAGCTGCTGCGCGCCCGGCTCGCCGCCGGCCCGTGCTTCTTCACCGACCTGCTCGCCGAGCTCCACGCGCCCGCCGACGCGCTCCGTCAGGCGCTGTGGGACCTCGTGTGGGCCGGCCTCGTCACCAACGACGCCTGGGCGCCCTTGCGCGCCCCGCGGCTGTCGCTCGCCCGCCGCGCCGCCCCCACCGGGCGCCCCACCGGCCCCACCGGTGGCGCCCGCCTCGGCACCGCCGCCCGGCACGCTCCCACCCGCTCGCGCTTCGCGTCCCGCCACCGCGGCCGCCCGCCCGCCGGCGGCGATCAGGTCCAGGGGCGCTGGGCGCTCACCGACTCCGTCTTCCGCCCCGGGCCCCAGGGGGCCGACGGCGCCGCCGGCCCGGACACTGGCGCCGCCAGCCCCGCCGAGCGCCGCCGCGTGCTCGCCGAGCTGCTGCTCGAGCGCTACGGCATCGTCACCCGCGAGCAGGTCCTCGCCGAGGGCGTACGCGGTGGGTTCGCCGCCCTGTACGACACCTTCTGCAACCTCGAGACGCTCGGCGTCTGCCGCCGCGGGTACTTCATCGAGGGCATGGGCGGCGCCCAGTTCGCGCTCCCCGGCGCCGTCGAGCGGCTGCGCGCCGCCCCGCCCACCACGCGCGCTGGCGTGCCCGGCGCCCGCAGCGCCGCACACGGTGCGCCCGGCGAGCGCCCGCGCACGCTCGTGCTCGCCGCCGCCGACCCCGCCCAACCGTACGGCGCCGCGCTGCCGTGGCCGCCACGCGAGTCCTCGGCGCCCGGCGGGCGTCCCGCGCGCGTTGCCGGCGCGTACGTCGTGCTCGTCGACGATCGCCCCGTGCTGTACGTCGAGCGCGGCGGCCGTGGGCTGCTCACGCTCGCCCAGCTACCCAGCGGGGCGGGCGGCCCAGCCCCGGCGATCCGCTCCGCCGGCGCACCCGGCGCCCCCGCCGGGGCCGACCCGACCCTGCTCGAGGCGCTGGTCGCGCTCGCCAACGCGGTGCGCGGCGGGCAGGTCGGCAAGCTCGCGCTCGAGCGCATCGACGGGCAGTCGGCGACCGGCTCGGAGCTCGCCGGCACGCTCGTCGAGCTCGGTTTCCAGCACGGCCCGCGTCGGCTGACACTCAGCGCGTAGACAGATGTGGACGGATGATCGAACGAGTCGGAAACCAAATGATCGAGATTCCCGCCGAGTTCAGTTAGCCTGAATCCCAGCGCTAGAGCCGGATTAGGCGCGTTTGAGGCACAAGTTCGAATCCCTTTGTCTGTCGGACGTTCGCGCTCGTCAGAGACAAGGGTGGAATCATTCGTTTCCTCTTGTTATTAAAACTCGAGAAAGCTTGACTCGAGGAGGGAATATGGTCTACTTTCTGGAACCGTGGGGATGAGCCGAACTGGGAGCCAGATAGCGCCGATGTATCGCAGACTGCCGCATGGCCCGAGTGGCCTCGGCCGTGACGAGGTCGCCCGCAATCAACGCGCCCGTCTGTACGGGGCGATGATCGAGTCGATCTCGCAGCGCGGATACAAGGCCACAACTGTTGCACACGCGATCGCCCTCGCGGGCGTCTCGCGCAGGGCGTTCTACGAATTGTTTCCCAATAAGGAAGAGTGCTTCCTGGCCACTTACGACATCGTGGTCGCGCGCTCGCGCAAGCGGGTGCTCGACGCGTGGGCCGGCGAGCGAGGTTGGGCCAACCGTGTCCACGCCGGCGCCAAGTCGCTGCTCGACGACATCGCCGAACAGCCCAAGGGGCCACGGCTGGTGCTCGTCGAGGCGCTCGGCGTCGGGCCGAAGGCCCGCGAGCGCATGCAGCTCGCCGGCTTCACGTTCGAGCGGCTGGTCGTCGGCGCCTACCAGCTGGCGCCGGACGGCGTGGCGCTGTCGCAGCTGACCGCCCGCGGGATCGTCGGCGGCGTGCGCCAGGTCGTGTTCACGCGCCTGCGCGAGGGCCGCGAGCGCGAGCTGTTGTCGCTGACCGACGAAGTGCTCGACTGGATCGAGTCCTACCGCACGCCCGCCGTCGCCCGCCTGGGGGTGCCGCCGGCGATGGCGCCAAGGCAGGCGCCCACGCCCGCCGCGTTCCTCGCACGCGACGACCGGCGTGCGCGGGTACTCGGCTCGGTCGTTCACCTGACGCTCGACGAGGGCTACTCGCAGTTGACCGATCCGCAGATCGCGCAGTTCGCGGGGGTGTCAACTGAGGCGTTCCACAAGCAGTTCCCAAGCAAGGAGGAGGCGTTCCTGGCGGCCATCGACGAGTTCGCCGCCGAAGCGCTCGACAGCGTCAGGCCGGCGCTCGAGGAAGCCGGGGACTGGTCTGAGGGCGTCTACCGGGCGATGGTCGCGTTCGTCCAGTACGTGGTCGACCACGAGGCGCTGCTGCGGATCGCGTTCATCGACATATTCGAGGTCGGACCGGCGATCATCGGGCGGCTCACGCGCTCGGTCGAGGAGCTGGCCAAGCTGCTCGCCAAGGATGCGCCCGAGCCGCGCCGTGGCCCGTCGATCGCGCGCGAGGCGATCGCCGGCGCGCTGTGGGCGATCGTCGCCTCATACGTGTCCAACAGCCGTCTCAAACGGCTGCCATGCGCCGTCGACCAGCTGACGTTCACCGTGCTCGCGCCGTATCTCGGGCCGAAGGACGCCATCGCCGCGATAGGCGCCGCACGCAAGCCGCTGCGTTCCGTCTGATCCCGCACTCTGCGATCGTGCGTGGCGATGAGCGATCCATCGCCACGCCGCCCGCGCCGCGTCGGCCACAAGGGCGCCGCGCACATCGAGCCCGGCAACACGCTCGCCAGCTTCGACGCCGCGCTCGCCCACCACGTCGACATGATCGAGCTCGACGTGCTCTCAGAGCAGCCCGGCGGCCACGGGCGCCTGCTGGTCGCCCACGACTACCAGGACGCCCGCTCGCGCAGCCCGGTCACCTTCGAGCAGGCCCTCGACCACCTCTCCCAGCCGCAGTTCGCGCACGTCGAGCTCGACGTCGACGTCAAGCTCCCCGGCTATGAGCTACGTGTGCTCGACGCCGTGCGCGAGCGCCAGCTGGTGGCGCGGACGCTCGTCAGCGGCATGTTCCCCGCCGGCCTCGCCCTGATGCGCGCCGCCGAGCCCGCCCTGCGCCTCGGCTGGTCGGTGCCGCGCGTGCGCCGCGACTACACCACCGACATGCTCACCGCAATCCCCGCCCTCGCCATGCTCACCGGCTACCGCGCCACGCTTCCCCGTCGCGCTCGCGCCGCGCTCGCCGAGGGGCGCTTCGACGCCATCATGGCCCACTGGCGCGTCGTCACCAGTGCGCTCGTGCGCGCCGTCGCCGACGGCGGCGGCGAGCTGTACGTGTGGACCGTCGACGACGCCCGCATGATCCAGCGGCTCACCGAGCTCGGGGTCGACGGGATCATCACCAATGATCCGCGGCTGTTCGGGGCGGCGGCGGGGTAGGGCCAATGTGGTCTCATGACCGCTAAAGTGCACACATGCGCGAGATTGGTGTCCGGGAGCTGAAGCTGTCGCTGAGCGAGACGCTGCGAGCGGTCAGCCGTGGCCAGCAGGTGCGCGTGACCATGCGCGGCAGGCCGATCGCGGACATCGTCCCGGCCGGCCCCTCGACCGGGGATGATCTTCTGCAAAAGCTCATAGCCGACGGTCGGCTGGTCGCACCGACCCGACCACGAGCGACGAAGGCGCCACGACTGGCGAAGAGCACGCGTAGCGCCTCGTCGCTGGTGCTCGCAGAGCGGGACGACGAGCGCTGAACCTCTACCTCGACGCGAGCGCGCTGGTGAAGCGCTATGTGGCTGAGCTCGAGAGCGACGTTGTGCGTGCCGCCATGGACGACGCCGACGGCTGGTTCACATGCAGGGTCGGCTGTGTCGAGACCGTGCGCGCCGTCGGTCTGGCCGTCGGCAAGGCAGCCGCGAAGACGGTCGCCGACGAGTTGCCCATGTTCGGTGTCATCGAGATCGACCAGCCCCTCGCGGAAGCCGCCGCCGAGCTGGCGCTCGAGTTTGGATTGCGCAGCCTCGACGCTCTGCATCTTGCCGCTGCCCTGGTGCTCCCGCATGAGGATCTGAAGCTCGCGACATGGGATCGTCGCCTACACGCCGCCGCGATTGACGTAGGGCTCCGCCTCATTCCGGAAACGCTTCCATAGACGAGCCCAGATCTCTTCACCCGTCGCGCGGACGGTCCTCACCGGGTCCGCGCCCCCGCCGCGCTCACTCGGCGCCCGGGAGGCGCAGGGCGATGAGTCGGGGGACGTCGTGTCGGGCGATTGCGATGCCGGCCGGCACGAGCAGCATGTTGCCAGCGGCTGTCAGCCCGGCGTTGGTGCCGTCGGGAAGTTGTGCGCCCCAAAGCTCCCGCCCGTCGGCGGCGTCGAACGCCAGTAGTTCACCTTTGAAGGTAGTCGCCAGGACGATGTCGTTGACCGCCTCGGTGGCGCCGAACGGCGGCCCGCGCAGCTTTCGCCGCCATGCCACCTCGCCGTTGCGCACAGACAGCGCCACGAGTTCACCTGTGGAGACGCGCGAGCGTTCGGTGACTTCGGAGGGGCTCACGACGGTCGCGGAGTGGTTGACGACCGGCACGAACAGCTCGGATCCGTTGGTGGACATCGGGGCGATCACGCCGCCGAGCAGGCCTGGGTAGATGGTCGCGGGCGTCCTCAGCCGCGCGTATTCCCCTTTCATCGCGTACACGCCGTCGTGATCGTGCCCGTTGTGGATGCCCACCGGGCGCCGCCACGCCACCCTGCCGGTGGCTGCGTCGAGCGCGAGCACGATGCCGCCCTTGCCCGCGATCGCCACCAGCTCGCGTCCTGCGCTGTCGAGCAGGATCGGCGGGTCTTGCAGGTCCCAGTCGTACAGGTCGTGCGGCGTGAGCTGGTAGTACCACTCGAGCCTTCCCGTGCGTGCGTTCAGCTTGACGATCGAGTCGCTGTACAGGTTCGGGCCGGGCCGGCTCGAACCCCACGGCGCCCGTCCGGTGCCCGGGAACGGCGTCGGGTTGCCGACCCCGAAGTACATCGAGCCGGAGTCGTCGAACGCCGGCGTGTACCAAAGCCCCCCGCCGCCCCCGCCGGCGTCCCGTGGGCCGCCCGTGCTCCGTGGGCCGCCCGTACTCCGTGGGCCGCCCGCGCCGCTCTGGGTGATCGTGTTGAACTTCCAGACGCTGCGTCCGGTGCTCGCGTCCAGCGCCCACAGCACGCCCACGTCGCCGCCGGCGTATTGGCTGGTCGCGGTGACCGGCACGGTCGAGACGTACACGAGGCCGTCGTGGTAGCCCGGCGCCATGTCGATGCCCGCAGTGTGGCTGTGAGTGAGCGTCACCGACCACAGCCGACGGCCGGTCCGCTGGTCGAGGGCGAACGCCGCGCTCGACGTGGCGCCGTACACGCGTCCGGCCGCGACGGTCACGCCATTCGGGCCCTCGTCTGGGGCGTCGAAGGTGGTCTTCCACAGGACCTTCCCGCTCTTCAGGTCGATCGCCTCGACGTTCGAGTCGAGTTCCTGCGAGTACACGACGCCGTCGCTTACCACCGGTGTCGAGGCATAGGCGCCATAGCTGCTCACGCCGGGCAGGGCGAGCGTCCACGCCACTTCGAGTTTCGTCAACGAGCGGCTGTCGATCGGGCCGCCGACATCGCGCTGGTTAGATTCCTCGACGCCCGGGAAGGCGCTGCCGCCGACGCGGATCGGCGAGGGGATCGGCGAGGAGGACGACGAGCCCAGCGCCAGCGCGACGGCGGCGGCGACGATGACGACGGCTAGAAGCGCCAGTGGCGCGACGAGGGTGCCCCTGGTGCCCGTCGAGGTTGTCTTCATGCCGCCTGCATCTCGCGGCCCACGGCGGCCTGCTGGCACAGGAACGGTTGCAGCACGCGGTTGGACAGCAGGCCTAGACAGCCGAGGTTCGCGAACCCGGGGCCCTGGCTGAGCGCGGCGAGGCCCGGCATGTGCAGCTTCGGGCGCAGGCCCTCGAGCTCGAGCATTGGCCCGAACGCCAGCTCGTGGCCGCTGCGTCCGTCCCACACCGGGCCCGCCTGGGCTTCGATCAGTGCGCGTGTCGGCTGGGGGAACAGCCGCCCGACCTGTCCCAGCAGGTCAAAGCCGGTGCAGTTGACCACGTAGTCGTGGCGGGCTCGAGCCGGCCCGCCGGGGGCGTCGTATTCGACGCACACGGCGTGCGCCGCCGCTGCGACATGCGTCACTCGTCCGACCACGAACGTGCAGCGATCCTCGAGCGCGATCTGCGAGAGCATCTGCGCGTCGAACACGCCCTGGTCGGTGTGACGGATGAAGGCGCGCCGTGTCGTCAGGTCCAGGGAGCTCCACGAGACGCTGTCCGGGTCTGAGAACACGCGGTTCTCCAGGAAGCTCTCGCCGCGACTGACGGGCGGGGTGGGCGAGTACACCGTGAGCTTTGGTCTGACGGGCAGCGTGCGCAGGTACATCAGGCAGGCGAGTGCGCCGTCGCCTCCGCCTACGATCGCGACGTCGCGTTCCTGGCCTGCTGACATGCGTTCCAGCTCGTCGCGGTGCGAGTCGCAGTGCAGCACGCGCGGCGCCGCCTCGGGATCGTGCGGCAGCGAGCGGTGCACGCCGGACCCGGTCAGCACGAGCGCGCGGCCTCGATGCCACGAGGTCCCGGTGGGACGGCACACCTCGACGGCCCAGCCCTCGGGCTCGCGCTCGAGCAGGAGCTCGGTGGCTCGGCCGCGGAGCACGTGCACGCCGTTGCGTGCGCGGGCAAGCGCCCACGCGAGGTAGCGGCCGTACTCCCCGTGGCGAACCGGCGGTGAGCCGGCGTTCAGCCACCGCGCGTAGCGCCGCTGCTCGATCAGGTAGCGCGTCCACGAGAACTCCAGCAGCAGGCCGTCGATCGCCTGTCCGGCGGCTCCCATCAGGCGCTCGGTCTCATACGGGAAGCCGACGTCCTTCAGTGGGCTGATCGCCAGCAGCTCCTCCCCCGAGGTCATGCCGTTGGCTCCCAGCCACGACGCGGCCGACTCGGCCTCCTCCACGATCAGCAGCGAGACCTGGCCGAGCTCGAGCTCATTGAGCGCATGCACCTTCGCGGCGATCGCCGTCGCCTTGGGTCCTGCGCCGACCACGATCAGGTCCGTCGGGCCCGGGGGGTGCTCGAGCTCTGCGGTCATCGCACGCTTGGCGACGCCTGGCTGCGTGCCTGCGTGGCCCACAGCCAGCTGCTCGTGCTCTCCTCCAGTAGTCCGGTGGCGAACGCGTCACTGCACGCCGCCAGGCGCGCCAGCGAGTAGCCCCCCTCCTGGACGGCGCACACCGGCAGCCCCGAGGCGGCCAGCAGTCGGCCGATCTGGGCGAAGATCGCCGGGGAGAAGCTCCAGCAGCCATGGGGGTCGTTGCGGACGGTGTCGTAGCCGATCGACAGCACGATCGCGCTGGTGAAGCTGGTGAGCAGCTCGATCGACGCGGCGATCGAGTCCAGGTACTCGCGCGCCGTGGGCGGTTGCTTGAACTCCACCGCGCACGAGCCTGCGGTGCGTCGCAGGGGCTTTGGGCCGGCGACGTTGGTGACGGGCGAGTGCAGCGAGTGCAGGCTGATGCGCTCGTGTGCCGCGACGATCGCCGCGGTGCCGTTTGGGTAGTGCAGGTCGAGGTCGAGTATCCCCACCTGCTCGGCGCCGTGCTGTAGCAGCGTGACGGCCGCCGCGGCCGCCGTGTTGAGATAGCAGTAGCCGCCGAACCAGTGCGGCCCGGCGTGATGCCCGGGCGGGCGACTCAGCGCGTAGCTGAAGCGCATGCCCGCGGCGACCCGCTCGGCGGCGGAGATCGCGGTGCGAACGCCCTCGTGCGCGGCCTTGACTAGGCTCGCGCACACCGGCACGTCGGGGGTCAAGCCGGGAGCGGCCAGCTCCGGTACCACCACCGGCTCCTCCGAGTCGATGCTGGCGAGCGCTTCGAGATAGCTGCGATCGTGGAGCGTCAGTAGCGTTTGCTCGATCACGTCCGGGTCGGCGTCTGCCGGCTCGCAGCTCACGCCGGCGTGGCGCATTAGCCCTTTGCGCAGCGCGTGTACACGTCGGTCGCTCTCGCGTCCGGGCACCGCGCGCCCGTCTTCGATCACCCACTCGACACTGGCCTCGTGGCACGGGCGCTGCTCGATCGCCACCAGTCGGCTCATCGGCGGCTTGGCTCGCCGGTCATGTGAGCTCCAGCCCGAGGCAGCGGTCGAGCCGGTCGAGCAGGGCGCGCATGGCCGCGACTGCCCCCGCCGGGCGCTCTTCGGCCAGCCACCACTGCGAGACGTGCGAGGCAAGCCGTGCGATCGGGGTCACGTCGAGCCGCTCGGCGACAAGCTCCAGCTGGTGCTCGAGCAGCTCCGAGCGCAGCAGCAGGAAGCGACACTCTGGCTGTGCGAGTGCGTGCTCCGCGACCGCCTCTCCGCTCCAGGCGCGCGCTCGCGCACGGGCGAGATCCCAGCCGAGGCTCTGGCGCTCGGCGAAGAAGCTGGGCAGGTCCAACTCGATGCTCTTGCCTGTGGGATGGAGCAGGAAGTAGCCCAGCGCGATCCTGGCGGCGAAGCCCTCCTGGGACTCGAGCGCGTCGCGCTCGGCGCGTAGTCGTGGATCGCGCTCGATCTCCGCGTCGATCCACTCGATCAGCTCGTCGAGTCGCAGGGCGCCCTGGCTCGAGGCCAGGCGCTCGCCGCCCTCGGTGACCATGCCGTGGAACAGCGTGTGCGTGGGGTGCAGGCGCTGCACGCTGGGCGAGTCGCGTGCGAGCTCGTCGATTAGCTTGCACCTGCAGGTCACGTGCGAGACCCACTCCGAGCCGCACACCTGGATGGAGGTCATGCCGTCCAGCTCGGGTGCCGTGGCCCAGTAGGCCAGGGCGCGCATGTGCTGCGTGGGTAGGCCGTCCGGACGTACCAGCGGCATTTCCTCGAGCTCCTCGCGGCCGGTCAGATACACGACGGCGCCGTCCTCCCGGTAACTGAGCAGCCCTGCTCGAAAGCCGACCCTGCTGAGCTCGTCCATGTCGGCCATGAAAGCCGACTCGAAGATGACGTCGTCGAAGGCGATGCCGAGGCGGGCAAGCGTCTCCTGATGGCCGCTCAGCACCCACTCGCGTACCTTCGACCACAGCGCCGTGGTGGCTGGGTCGCCCGCCAGCAGACGTTCCAGGATCGCGTCCGCGCCGTCGTCGTGCATGATCACTTCGCGGTCCAGCGAATCGCTCGTGTGGGCGTCGAGAGCGTGCGTCGAGGCTGCCGACTGGACGTAGTCGGCGTAGCACGCGCCCACGAAGTGGTCGCTCTTCTCGGGGAGGTCGCCCTGCTCTTGCAGGTGCCTGCCGCTGTGCACGACGCCTGCGATGGCCTCGCCCATGCCGCGGCCGACGTCCGCGATCAGGCTGCGGCGCTCGACCTGCGCGCCGGCGGCCGTCAGGGCCGCGCACAGCGCGTTGCCGATCGCCAGGTCGCGCAAATGGCCGACGTGCAGCGCCTTGGTCATGTTGGCTCCCCAGAAGTAGACCGCGACGCGCTCGCCGTCGAGGGTGCTCGCGGTGCGCTCGTCCCGGTCTTGCGGCGAGCACACGCTCGATGCGCTCGAGCGCGACGCGCTCAACTCGAACCACTCGTCGTGGAGGCGGACGCCCACGCCGGTCGCGGTGGGGACCATCGCGCTCGCCCAGCGCTCGGCTTCGATCCGCTCGAGCGAGCGGATCGCCCCGTCGTGCTCCGACCAGTCCGCGACGTGCGGGACGAGCATCAGGTCGAAGTCCGCATGCGGGTCGAACGGCGCCTGGATGGTCCAGTGGCGCTGCCCTCCGTCGGCCTCGAGCGCGCGTTCGAACTGGGTGAAGAGGTTGGGTTCCATGGTGATTGCGTCGCGCACGCACCAACCGGGGCTCGAACCCGGATCGTCGGCCGCTAAAGCCGCCCCTTTGGCCAGTTAAGGTATTGGTGCAGATTCGTAGGCGTGGCCCAATTTGTGGGCCCAGCCGGGTTCACGTCAGCAGAGCTCAGGCCACAGTGGCAGCCTGTTAATGGGCAGTCAAGCGCCAGACGCCAACTGTCTCCTATTCAGGCTCCCGGAATCGGGGGCTACCCGACCGCGCAGCTAGCCGCGGAGAACCCAGCCGGATCGGCCCCGACCAGCGCCTTGTGCCCAGCCGTGGTCGGCTCGGCGCTCGACACCAGCACCTTGCCGGCGGCGCGCCACTGGAAGTCGACGACGCCGCGGAGTGTCACCGGCGGCTTGCCCTCGGCGGGCTTGAGGTCGAAGCTGGTGCCGCCCTGGCGGGTGGACCCGGCCGCGCCGACCGCCACCCAACCCGAGCTGGCGCCGCTGGACACGTCCAGCCAGCGGTTGCCCGTGGCGAGATACTGGAGGCGAAAGCTCATGTACATGTGCTCGTGAGCGTTTCCAGTTCCGGGCATGGAGCCGCGGATGCCGACCACATCGGGCTGGTCCTGGGGGCTGCACACGTCGATCGTGGCCCACAGTTCGCGGGAGTGCAGCAGCGCGTGCGCCCGCACGGTGGCGGCGGCGGCGCTGACACTCGCGAGCGCGAGCCCGGCGACGGTGGCCGCGACGGCGAGGACGCCGGCGAGCGTGACGGGCTTGTGAAGGGCCATGGGCCTGACGATAGCGCTGGCCATCAACGGTCCTAACACGCGGTTGTGGTATTCCGTGCGGAAGGATGGAGGCCGCGAGCTCAGCGGATGTGGTCGAGCTGCTCGGACGGGTGCCGGTGTTCTCGACGCTGGAGGCGCCCGACTTGGAGCGGATCGCGCAGATGGCGCTGCCGCGTCACTTTGACCCTGGGGAGGCGGTGTTCCGGGAGGGGGACTCGAGCGACACGTGCTACGTGGTGCGGGTGGGGCACGCGCGGGCGGTGCGCAGCCATCCGGATGGGCGGACGATCACGCTGGCGACGTTCGGCCCGGGCGACTTCTTCGGCGAGCTGGCGTTGTTCGAGGACGAGCGCCGTTCGGCGACGGTTGAGGCGCTCGAGCCGACGAGCCTGGTGGGGGTGCTGGGGCCGGATATGCGCCGGCTGATGGGCGAGCGCCCGCAGATCGCGGCGCGCTTGGTGATCGCGCTGGGGCGGCGTCTGCGCGAGACCAACGAGCGCCTGTCGCGCCAGTCTTTCCAGACGGTCCAGAGCCGGGTGGCGCACGTGCTCACCGAGCTGGTCGCCCAGGAGGTGGCGGACGGCAGGGCGGACACGGACGTGCTGGTGACGGCCACCCAGGCGGATCTGGCGCAGCTGGCGGGCTCCTCGCGCGAGTCGGCCAGTCGTTTCCTGGCGGTGTTGGAGCGCGCGGGCGTGATCTCCCAGGGCCGCGGGCGCCTGGTGGTCCACGACCCCCACTCGTTGGAGCAGTATGTCTTCTGAGGGCCCCGCGAAACCCGATCGGCCGTCCGGGCAGTCCGCCAAACGCGGCTCCGCGCGCCGGCGCTCGGGCAAGCGCGGCCGCGGCCGGGCGACCGGCGAGCAAGGCCGCGAGTTCTCGGCGGCGGGGTGG
>Ga0210389_10002969_pt1 | contig 13279 bp, 16 predicted proteins | sample IncBWH28OmetaG_FD_160127 | JGI IMG/M metagenome (GOLD analysis project Ga0210389, IMG submission 160127) | Forest soil microbial communities from Barre Woods Harvard Forest LTER site, Petersham, Massachusetts, United States - Inc-BW-H-28-O ...
TCGGCCGGCGGCATGGTTCCCGGCGCCGCCGTCTCGTATCCCGCGGGGATCATCAGCATCATGAATCGCATTTTCACGCTCCGTTTCGAGTCTGGTTCGGCAGACCTGTCGCTGGTGGCCGCTCGTTGAAAAGACGAATCGGATTCCGACCTGCCGACACGCCGCGCGGAATTATTTCCGAGGTGGCTTTCTTCTCCCCTCCCCCCCGCTTCGCTCAGGGGAGGGGAGAAGGAAATGTCAGCTCGGGAACATCGCGAAATAGGGTTCGGCCTCCCGGAGCACCCGCGCGAACGAGGGGCGTGCCTTCAGGCGCTCGAAATAGGCCGTGACATTTTTGTGGGCATCGCCGAACGGCACCACCTTGTTGCCGTAGAACAGCGCAGGCGCGGCGGCGCAATCGGCCAGCGTGAACGCCTCGCCCATCGCCCAGCTCTTGTCAGCCACTTCCTTGTCGATCATGCCGTAGCATGATTGTATCCGCGCCCTCGCCTCGTTGACGCCATACGGATCGCTGTTTCCCGCCGGCCGCAACCGGTCGCCGACCACCTTCTGCATCGGCAGATGCACATAGAGATCGTAGAAGCGGTCGCGCAGCCGCGTCTGCCGCGCGCGATCGCCGTCCTCGGGAATGAACCGGGTCGCGCCGGGATAATGATTGTCGAGATATTCGATGATGATGCTCGATTCCGGGATAACGCGACCCGTTGCCTCGTCGCGCAGCACCGGAAACTTGCCGATCGGCCACAACTTCAACAGCGCCGCGCGCTCGTCGGCGTTGCCGAGATCGACCATCACGGGCGTGAACGGCGTATCGTTTTCATACAAGGCGATCAGCGTCTTCCAGCAGAACGACGACAGTGGATGGTAGTAGAGCTTGAGAGACATAAAGAAACTCCGGATCAGCTTTTTGCGGTGCCCGACAAAGATACCATTGTCATGGCTCGCCCGGAAATAGCCGTGGATGCGTTTGATCTGCTCACACCGCCTCCCACCTGCGGACCGGTTCCGCCGCACCTTCCGGCGTCGCTTCGAACACCGGCGACGCCAGCACGGCGTGGAGGTGCAACGTGACGCTGCCGGAATTGCGAAAACCGTGCATGCGCCGGGCGGGCACCGTCAGCGACTGGCCGGCCGATACGATGACGCGTTGGTCCTCGATCCACATCTCGGCTTCGCCTTCGCGCACCGTCAGCACCTCCTCGACCGGATGCGAATGGGTCGGCGCGCCGTTTCCCGGCGCGACCCATTGCTCGAAGATGCATAATTGCGCAGCACCGGTGCGGGCCGAAACCAGCATCCGGGTTTCCACGCCCGGCCGCCAGTTTTCGGGCGGCATATCCCTGGGGTCATTGACCTTCATGAAGGCAGGTCCTTTGTCTTGCCGACGCTGTCCGGCTAAGAAAGCAGACGTTTCGCTCCCGTGCTAGGGACAACGCGACAATCCCAAGGAACACCCCATGGCCCCTGCCCCGCAAAAAGTCGCACTGGTGACCGGCGCCGCGCGCGGCATTGGGCTTGCGGTGGCGAAAAAATTCCTCGCCGAGGGCTGGCGCGTGGCGCTGCTCGACATCGCGGGCGATCTCCTGTGGAACAGCGTGGAGGCGCTCGCGGCTCCCGGCCAGACGCTCGGGCTGCATTGCGACGTCTCCGATGCCAAAGCCGTCGGCAGCGCCCTCGCCGAGACCGAACGGCGTTTCGGCCGGCTCGATGCGCTGGTCAACAATGCCGGCATCGCGGTATTCGCGCCGCTGTTGCAGACCTCCGACGAGGACTGGCGCCGGGCGCTGGAGGTCAACCTCACCGGGCCGTTTCTCTGCACCAAGGCGGCGGTGCCCTTGATGCGCGAACATGGCGGCGGCGCCATCGTCAACATCACCTCGATTTCGGCGGTGCGCGCTTCCACCCTGCGCTCGGCCTACGGCACCAGCAAGGCCGGGCTCGCGCACCTGACCAAACAGCTCGCGGTCGAACTGGCTTCGCTCGGCATCCGCGTCAACGGCGTCGCGCCGGGACCGGTCGACACCGCGATGGCGAAGGCCGTCCACACGCCCGAGATCCGCGCCGACTATCACGACGCGATACCGCTCAACCGCTACGGCCTCGAAGAGGAACTGGCGGAAGCGGTGTTCTTCCTGTGCAGCGACCGCTCAAGCTACATCACCGGCCAGATCCTCGCGGTCGACGGCGGCTTCGATGCCGCCGGCATCGGACTGCCGACGCTGCGGGGCGAGCGAAGGAATTCGTAGGGTGGGCAAAGGCGCTCTTCGCGCCGTGCCCACCTTGCTCGTAAGACGCGCAGAGAATTGATGGTGGGCACGCTTCGCTTTGCCCACCCTACGTATTATCTACCTAGCGAGTTTCATCATCCGATCGAAGGAATGTTCGGGGATGCGGAGAGCTTTTGCCACAATAGCCCTGCTCGCGACGGTGCTTTGCGCGCCGGCGCGCGCCGAAGTCCGCATTCTCGCCAGTCCCGGCGGGCAGGTCGGCCCGTTCCTCGATCTGTTCGAGAAGGTGCGTGCCTCCGGCGAACGCGTGGTGATCGACGGGCCGTGCCTGTCAGCCTGCACGCTGGTGCTGAGCGTGGTGCCGGCGGGGCGCATCTGCGTGACGCGGCGGGCGGTGCTCGGATTTCATGCCGCGCGCTCGATCGACCGGCGCGGGCGGATGTACGCCGAACCGGAAGCCTCCGAAGTCGTGCTCGAGGCCTATCCCGCCGCGGTGCGCGGCTGGATCCGCCACCGCGGCGGGTTGACCTCGCACCTGTTGCTGTTGCGCGGACGCGAACTCGCGGCGATCTATCCGTCGTGCCGGTAGCGCATGATCCGGAAAAGTGGGCACCGGTTTTCCGAATAGATCATGCGCAAAACATAGCGCCTACATCCCTTCAGCCGGGCAGTTCACCATCCAGGGAATGCCGAACTGATCGCGGCACATGCCGAAACCCTTGGCGAAGAAGGTCTTGCCGAACGGCATGATCTCGGTGCCGCCCTGGCCGAGCGCCTTGAACTTGCGCTCGGCCTCAGTGAGGTCCGTAACCGTCAGCGAGACCGAAAAGCCCTCCGGCTTGTGATAACGCTCGGGCGGCGCATCGGCCCCCATGATGTTTGCGCCGTCGATGGTCATATGGGCGTGCATCACCAGGTTCTTGTACTCCGGCGGTGCCGGCATGTCGGGTGGCTCGTCTGCATAGCGCATCATCATGTCGACTTTTCCACCGAGATGCTTTTCATAATATTTGAATGCAGCTTCGCAATCTCCGCTGTAGTTCAGATAGGGCGTGATCATCGCTTTCTCCTTGTTGGATATGTTCGGATTTACTTCTCGGAGATCGTCTTGATATTGGCGAGACCGGCCTCAAAATCCTTGCCGATCATCTTGTCCATGTTGATGAACACGTGCATCACCTTCGCCATGAAGACCAGGGGGCCGTGCATCACCCACGTCAGGCTGGTGGCATCGCCCTGCGGCAACATTGTGAACTCCGCGGTGTTGTGGGCCTCGAACGGCGCGAAGAAATCAAGCTTGATGACGATTTTCGAGGGCGGTGAAGCCTCGAGGATTTCCATGCGGCCGGAACCGACATTCTTGTTGCCGTCCCACGCATAGACCGCGCCCTTGCCGCTGGCCGCGCCGCTATAAGTGCGCTTCATCGCGGGGTCCTTGTGTTCCCACGGCGACCACGATCCCCACTGGTGAAAGTCGTTGATCAGGGGAAATATCCGTTCCGGCGGCGCCTTGAGCGTGGCGGCGCGCCGGACACTGAACGTATCCGGCTTGGTCGCGGCGAGGATGAGGACGACCGCGATCGCGATCGCGATCACGACGGCGACGATGGCAATGATTTCGAACATGGCGGGCTCCATAGCGATGGAATGATCGGCAAGGCAAATTAGCGGCGGAAGGGTAGCAACCTCCGCAAGTCCGGATCACGCAACCACAATCCACCCCACACCATCAACCCCAGATAAAAGCCGAACAGGATGTGGGTGAACAGCGGGCTGCCGATGCGTAAGTGCGAGGCCATCGCACCGCCGAGATAACCGGTCAACAGGATCGCGCCGACGAACGAGGTCGGCGGGATCGCATAGAGCATGGTGCACACGAGGCTGATGACGCCGAGTGACCGCGCCAGCGTTTCGCTCGAACCGTAGCCGATCTTCTCCATCGATTCCGTGACGATCGGCCATGGCACCAGCTTGACGGCGCCATCGAACAGCATGAACAGAATCACGAGACCGCTGAGAAGGCGGCCCAACCGGCGCGCAGACCTCGAAACCGGCGCGCCCTCCGCAATCGTCGACATGGCTCTCTCCTTCAAGAGATTGGTGTTGCATGTCCTTAAGACGACCGGGCCCGGCGCAATTCGACAGGGGATGCGAAATATTTTTGCAATTTTTTTCATTCCGTCATGGCCGGGCTTGTCCCGGCTATCCACGCCTTGCTTGCTTAATCGACGAGAAGACATGGATGCCCGGGACAAGCCCGGGCATGACGAAGAAATTCCGAGCTGCCCTCTTCCCTACTCCCCTTGTGGGAGAAGGAAAAAGACTACTTCGCCTTCGCGCCGTGTGGTGCGCTGTCGCGCATCAGGCGATCGAGATGCATGCGGATGTGGGCGGCTTCGGCGGAGGTGTTGGCGAGCGCGATGGCGCGGTCGAAGGCGATTCGCGCCTCCTCGTTGCGGCCAAGCTGCATCAGGAAGGCGCCGCGCACGCCGAAGAAATGAAAATAATTCGAAAGCCGCTCGCCGAGCGGCTCGACCATGTCAAGCGCGGCCTGCGCTCCGCGCACCTTGGATACCGCGACCGCGCGGTTGAGCGTCACCACCGGAGAGGGCTGCATGATCTCGAGCGCGCCGTAGAGCAGATCGATCTGGGCCCAGTCGGTATCCTCGGGTTTCGCGGCGCGCGCATGCAAGGCGGCGACCGCCGCCTGGATCTGATAGGGCCCGCTCTCGCGATGGCGCACCGCCTTGTCGATCAGCGCCAGCCCCTCCGCGATCATCTTCTGGTTCCACAGCGAGCGGTCCTGATCGTCGAGCAGCACCAGCGCGCCGGCGGCATCGAAGCGCGCCGCCGCCCGGGCGTGCTGCAGCAACAGCAGCGCCGTCAGCCCCATGATCTCGGGCTCGCTCTGGAACAGCCGCAGCAGCAGCCGCGCCAGCCGGATCGCCTCCTCGCACAGCGGTGCGCGGACTTCGGCGGTATCGCCGCCGGCCGAATAGCCCTCGTTGAAAATCAAATAGATCATCGCGGCTACCGCCGCGAGCCGCTCGCTCCGCTCCGCCGCGCCGGGGGTCTCGAAGGCAACGTCCGCGCCGGCGACGCGCGCTTTGGCCCGGGTGATGCGCTGCTCCATCGCGGCTTCCGAGACCAGGAACGCGCGTGCGATCTGCTTCACCGTCAGGCCCGAGACGATGCGCAGTGCGAGGGCAATCTGCTGCGTCGCCGGCAGATCGGGATGACAGCAGATGAACAGCAGCCGCAAAATGTCGTCGCGGTAGTGCGAGCCGTCGAGCCGTTCGGCCAGTTGTTCCTCGGCGTCGTCGAGGTCGGAGATCGCCTCGTCCTCGGGCAGCGGCTCTTGCCTGCGGCTTCGCCGGAGGTCGTCGATCGCGACATTGCGCCCGACCATGATCAGCCATGCGGCCGGATCGCGCGGCGGACCGTTCTGCGGCCAGCTCTTCAGCGCGCGCAGGCACGCGTTCTGGAAGGCTTCCTCGGCGGTGTCGAGATCGCGGAAATAGCGCAACAGCGCGCCGACCGCCTGGGGACGCGCCGAGGTCAGCGCGCCATCGATCCAGGCGGCGTCGGTCATTTCGCAATGGCCCCGGGCTGAAAGAGGCCGACCGGGCGGATTTCGTAGGCGCCGCCGGGGTTGGCGGCGCCGAGGTCGCGCGCGACGTCGAGCGCCGCGTCGAGATCCTTGCAGTCGACGATGTAGAAGCCGAGCAGTTGCTCCTTGGTCTCGGCATAAGGGCCGTCGAGCACCACGGGCGGATCGTCCTTGCGCAGCGTGGTCGCCGATGTCGTCGGCAACAGCCGCGCCACCGGGCCGAGCCGGCCCTGTTTTGTCAGCCCGTCCTGGACGACGGCGAGCTTCTTCATCACGGTGGCGTCCTGTTCCCTGGTCCAGGAACCGACGGAGTCCTCATCATTGTAGCAAAGGATGGCGTAGAGCATGGGCGGAGGTCTCCTTTTTCCCAGGACGAATGAGTATGCCCGGAGCCGACAGCAATCGGAAACATTTTGCACGGGCAAGCCGGGCCGATAAGGTCGGCTGCAATGGGCAGTTATGAGGCGAAAATTCGATGCATAAGGGCGCGCTGGCGTTGCTGATTCACGGCGGGACCGAAAACTGGTCGCCGCAGCGATGGAAGCGCCGCTTCGACGATGTCTGCGGCGACCGTCGCGTGGCGCTGCTGCCCGATGCCGGCTTCGACCCCGCCGAAGCCCACTATGCCGCGGTCTGGAAGCCCGCCCCGGGCGAGCTTGCGGCATTCCCGAACCTGCGGGTGATTTTCAACCTCGGCGCCGGCGTCGACGCGCTGATGGCCGATTCCTCCCTGCCGAAAGTGCCGCTGGTCCGCGTCGCGGTCGGCGACCTCACCGGCCGGATGACGGAATACGTCGCGCTCCATGTGCTGATGCATCACCGGCAGGAACCGTATCTGAGAGCCAGCCAGCGCGAAAAACGCTGGCAGCCGAGGGCGCAATGGCCGGCCGGCGAGATTTCCGTCGGCGTCATGGGCCTGGGTACGCTCGGATCGAACGCGGCGGGAGCGCTCCGGCATCTCGGCTTTCGCGTGTCGGGCTGGAGCCGAAGCGCGAAAGAGATTGACGGCATCGAATGCTTTCACGGCCAAGCGCAACTCGACGCGTTTCTGCAACGGACTGATATCCTGGTCTGCCTGTTGCCGCTGACGCCGGATACGCGGCACATTTTGAACCGGGGATTGTTCTCAAAGCTCAACCGCAACAGCCCGCTGGGCGCGCCGGTCCTGATCAATGCCGGGCGCGGCGGCCTGCAGAACGAAGCCGACATTCTCGCATGCCTCGACGACGGCACGCTCGGCGCCGCGTCGCTGGATGTCTTCGCGGAGGAACCGCTGCCGCCGGACAGCCGGTTCTGGACCCATCCCAACGTCGTGCTGACGCCGCACAACGCCGCCGACACCGATCCCGACGAGATCTCGAAATATGTGGCGCGGCAGATCGAACGTTTCGAGGCCGGCGGCGCGCTGGAGAATGTCGTCGATCCCAAGCGGGGGTATTGATTGTTGTCGCCCCGGCGAAGGCCGGGGCCCATAACCACCGACTTTGGTTTTGGGGAAGGTGTCCGCCAGACTGCCTTGCTGATAGATCACGCGGTATGGGTTCCGGCCTTCGCCGGAACGACGCGGAGAGTTAAGCGAGCGCCATCACCTCGATCGCGCCCTCGCGCGCCACAAGGCGGCGGCGGAACCCGCTCCACGAGTCGTCCCGGCATCGCCGGGACGACTCAAGTTGCCTACGTCACATCCGCCTTCAACAGCGCCCGCAGCGCCTTCGGGATCGGCTGCGCCCGCCCCTCGCTGATGAAGGCGACGCGCACTTGCGCTTTCACCAGTACATCCTCGCCACGCCGCACCTCCTGCGAAAGCGTGATCGAGGCGCCTTTAACCTGTAATGGCCAGGTCACGACGTCGAGGATGTCATCCATGCGCGCGGGTTTCAGGAAATCGATCTGCATCGAGCGCACCACGAAGGCAAAGCCCGGAGATTCCGCCTGCGCTTCCGCAAACAGCGCGTGCTGCTCGGCGCCCATCAGCCGCAGATGATTGGTCCGCCCGCGCTCCATGAAGCGCAGGTAATTGGCGTGATAGACGATCCCGGAAAAATCGGTGTCCTCGTAATAGACCCGAATCTGCAGGTGATGGCGGCCGTCGCGGATTTCGCCGTCGAGATGGGCGGTCAGCGAAACGTCTCTGATATTAATCGACCGGTCGTCAGACATTTTTCAGAGGGCTCCGCCGTCGCGGCGGAGCTTTCGCTTGAGGTTCAGTTCCGCCTAATCGAGCTAGCCTTCGTCCAGCCTCCAGCGCAATCAATTGCTTGAGCGCTTCATGAACCAATTCGGATTTCTTTTGTAAGCCCGTCATTGATTGCGCTCTCGCAATCAATTCGTCATCGACAGTGAGTGTAATGCGCACGAAGTCTACCTCCTGAATACGGTTACCGAAACAATCGGCGGAGGCTAACAGCGAAGATGGCTACAGCAAGCCCGTTTATTCTTCCTCGCCGCCGCCGAACAATCCGAACTGCGCCGGGTCGCGGGCGGGCTCGGCGAGGCCGAGATGGCGGAAGGCGTGCGCGGTCAACAGCCGCCCGCGCGGGGTGCGCTGCAGATAGCCGCACTGGATCAGGAACGGCTCGATGATGTCCTCGATCGCATCGCGCGGCTCCGACAACGCCGCCGCCATGGTTTCGACGCCGACCGGGCCGCCGCCGTAGTTCATCGCAATGGTCGAGAGATAGCGCCGGTCCATCGCATCGAGGCCGGCGGCGTCGACCTCGAGCGCGCTCAGCGCATGGTCGGCGATGGCGCGGTCGATGGAAGCAGCGCCCGCGGCGGAGGCAAAATCCCGCACCCGCCGCAACAGCCGTCCGGCGATCCGCGGCGTGCCGCGGGCGCGGCGCGCGATCTCGTTGGCGCCGTCCGGCGTCATGCCGATCTTGAGCACGCGGGCGCCTCGCGTCACGATCTTTTCCAGTTCTTCCTCGGTGTAGAAATTCAGCCGCACCGGGATGCCGAAACGGTCGCGCAGCGGATTGGTCAACAGCCCCGCGCGCGTGGTGGCGCCGACCAGCGTGAACTTTGCCAGTTCGATCTTGACCGAGCGCGCCGCCGGTCCCTCGCCGATGATGAGGTCGAGCTGGAAATCCTCCATCGCCGGATACAGCACTTCCTCGACCGCGGGACTGAGCCGGTGGATCTCGTCGATGAACAGCACGTCGCGCTCTTCGAGATTGGTCAATAGTGCCGCAAGATCGCCGGCCTTGGCGATCACGGGGCCCGAGGTGGCGCGAAAGCCGACGCCAAGCTCGCGCGCCACAATCTGCGCCAGCGTGGTCTTGCCGAGGCCGGGGGGCCCGACGAACAGCACATGGTCGAGCGCCTCGCCGCGCTTGCGCGCGGCCTCGATGAATACAGAGAGATTGGCGCGCGCCTGCTGCTGGCCGACGAATTCCGACAGCAATTGCGGCCGCAGCGCGGTGTCGGGCACATCCTCGTTGCGGCGCTCGGGAGTGACGATGCGGGAGGGCGGATTCACTTCGCCAGCTCCTTCAGCCCGAGCCGGATCAGCTGCGCGGTCTCGGCGTTTTCACCCGCGAGGCGCGAGGCGCCGGCGATCGCGGCGGCCGCCTGCGGGTGGCCGTAACCGAGATTGACCAGCGCCGAGATGGCATCGGTAATTGGGCGCGGCGCACGATGGTCGTCGATCGCGCCGGACAGATGCACCAGTGCCGGATCGATATTGGCAAAGGCCGGCGCCTTGTCCTTCAATTCGGTGACGATGCGCTCGGCCACTTTCGGGCCGACGCCCGGGGTACGTTGCACCGTGGCCTTGTCGCGCAGCGCGATGGCGTTGGCGAGATCGGATGGCGGCAGCGCGCTGAGCACCGCGAGCGCGACCTTGGCGCCGACGCCCTGCACGGTCTGCAGCAGGCGAAACCATTCGCGCTCGACGTCGCTGCGGAATCCGAACAGTTTGATCTGATCTTCGCGGACATAGGTCTCGATCGACAGCACCGCGGCTTCGCCCGGCGCCGGCAACGCCTGCAGCGTGCGGCCCGAGCAATGCACCTGGTAGCCGACGCCGCCGACATCGAGGATCACATAGTCCTCGCCGTAGGAGTCGATCAGGCCCTTCAGTTTGCCGATCATACCCCGACCATCCTCAGCCGCAGCGCTGCGCTTCCACGATGATGCGCATGCGTAATGGCGATCGCCAGCGCATCGGCGGCGTCGGGGGATTTCGGTTCGGCCTTCGGCAGCAGGATTTTCAGCATCACCAGAATCTGGTTCTTGTCGGCGTGCCCGGCCCCGACCACGGTCTTCTTTACCTGGTTCGGAGCGTATTCCGCGACAGTGATCCCGAACATCGCCGGCGCCAGCATCGCCACCCCGCGCGCCTGCCCGAGTTTCAGGGTGGCGACGCCGTCCTTGTTGACGAACGTCTGTTCGACGGCGGCTTCCGCCGGCTTGAAATCGCCGAGGACGGCGGCAAGGCCCTCATGGATCGCCAACAGGCGGCTCGCCAGTGGCAGGCCGTCGGGCGGTTCCACCGAACCGCAGCCGATGAAGATAAGCCGGTTGCCGTCGATCTCGATCACGCCCCAGCCGGTGCGGCGCAGGCCCGGGTCGATGCCAAGGATGCGGACGGGGTGGCGAATCGGTGGCGATGTCATGGGGTAGTGATAACGCCGGAGCCGGGCCTGCGAAATAGCTACCGGCGGTCAATCACCCGCCCATCTTCGCCATCAGCGCGTCGGAAACCTCGAAATTGGCGTAGACGTTCTGGACGTCATCGTGCTCGTTCAGGAGGTCGATCAGCTTGAGCAGCTTCTCGCCGCTCTCGTCGTCGACCGGCACGGTGTTCTTCGGCTTCCAGGTCAGCGCTGCCTTGCGCGCTTCGCCGAATTTCGCCTCCAGCGCTTTTGCCACCTCGCGGAAGGTCTCGGGCGAGGCGTAAACTTCATGGCCGCTCTCGCTCGACGACACGTCGTCGGCGCCGGCCTCGATCGCCGCGTCCAGCATCGCGTCGTCGGTGGCGACCTTGGCGTCATATTCGATGATGCCGGTCCGGTCGAACATGAAGGCAACCGAGTTGGTTTCGCCGAGATTGCCGCCGGACTTGGTGAAATAGGAGCGGATGTCGGAGGCGGCGCGGTTGCGGTTATCGGTCAGCGCTTCGACGATGACAGCGACGCCGCCCGGACCGTAGCCCTCGTAGCGGATCTCGTCGTAATTCTCGCTCTCGCTGCCGCTCGCCTTCCTCACCGCGCGCTCGATCGAATCCCTCGACATGTTCTCCTGGCGGGCGGAAATGATCGCCGCGCGCAGCCGCGCGTTCATGGTGGGATCGGGCTGGCCCATCTTGGCCGCGACCGTGATTTCCCGCGCCAGCTTGGAAAACAGCTTGGACTTTTGGGCATCCTGCCGGCCCTTGCGGTGCATGATGTTCTTGAACTGGGAATGTCCGGCCATGCGGTCTCTTTTTCGAATTCGTCCGGGATGCGATGGGTGGAAGGCGCGGCGTTATAGGCCGCTAACCGGCCAAAATCAAAGACTTGCGGGCGTTTTTGGTATTTAGATAGGGGCCGCTGCCTCGGTATGAGGCAATCGTTAACCATGACTTCACGCCCAAATGCGAGGATGGCCGCCCCATTCCAGGTTCCCCAGAGAGGCCCCATGGCGTTCGGTTGGTTGCGAAAACGTCCGCAGGAAGCGGCTGCGCCGATCGTCGAACCGGAACCGGTCATGTCGACAGCTGCGGCGGATGCTTCGCCGGACGGCGATTCCGCCCGGGAAATCCTCGAACTGCTCGAACTCGAACTTGGCGCGATGATCCGCCAGCTCGAACGCGCGGCCCATTCGGTCGCCGGCGGGGCGGAGGCCACCGCGGCCACGCTTTGCACCATTCGCCGGCGCACCGACGCCCTGACCGGGCGCACCAGCGACGCGCAGTCGACCGCGACCACCTTCTCGCGGGCCGCCGAGAAGTTCACCCATTCGGCCGAAGGCATCGGCTCCCAGGTGCGCGATGCGAGCCAGCTCGCCGATGAGGCCGGCGCCGCCGCCCGCGAAGCCAGCCTCAACGTCGACCGGCTGCGCGAATCCTCGGCCGCGATCGGCAATGTCGTCAATCTGATCGCCCAGATCGCGCGGCAGACCACGCTGCTCGCGCTCAACTCGACCATCGAGGCGGCGCGGGCCGGCGCCGCCGGGCGCGGCTTTGCGGTGGTCGCAACCGAAGTCAAGGCGCTGGCGGTGCAGACCCAGCACGCGACAGAGGAAATCAGCAAGAAGATCGAAGCGCTGCAGCGGGACGCCGCCGGCTCGGTCGATGCCGTGCACCGGATCTCGCAGGCGATCGAGGCGATCCGCCCGGTGTTCGCCAACGTCAACGGCGCGGTGGCGGAGCAGAACCAGACCACCGGCGAGATGTCGGATAACGCGGCCTCTGCATCGCATTTCATCGTCTCGGTCGGCGACAGCGCCGCCGAAATCGACAGCGCCGCCAGGGAAGCCGAGACGCATGGCGAACGGGTCGCCAACGCCGGCAAGGCCGTCACCATGTTCGCGCAGAAGCTCAAATCGCGCTGCGCGGTGCTGCTGGGCGAGGGCGCGAGCGAAGAGCGCCGCAAGCGCGAGCGGTTGCCCTGCAATCTCAAGATCGAAATCCAGACCGCGCGCGGCGCGGTCACGGCGGCGGTCTATGAGATTGCCATGGAAGGCATCCTGATCTGCGGGCCGGACGCCGAACGGCTGCCGCTGCGCGAAACCCTGCAAGCCACGGTGGAGAGCGTCGGCGCCTGCCGGATCCGCATCACCGAGCACACCAAGGCCGGCGCGCAGGCCCGCTTCGAGGCGCCGGATGCCGAATTGAACGAAAAAATCGAAGACAAGATGTGGTCGATCCACGACGAGAACACCGAATTCGTCACCCGCGCCATGGAAGCCGGCACCGCGCTGACCAGGATTTTCGAGGACGCCGTCAACAGCAGCGCGATCTCCGCCGACGAGATGTTCGACGAGAGTTACGTCGAGATACCCGGCACCAACCCGCTGCAGCACCGCACCCGGATCCTCGGTTGGGCGGATCGCGCATTGCCGCCGTTCCAGGAGGCCTTCCTCGCCAAGGACCCGCGCATGGTGTTCTGCGCCATGATCGACCGCAACGGCTATCTGCCGGTGCACAACAAGATCTATTCGCATCCGCAACGCCCGGGCGACGTGACCTGGAATACCGCCAACAGCCGCAACCGCCGCATCTTCAACGATCCCGCGGGGCTCGCCGCGGGGCGCAATCTGCGCTCCTATCTGATCCAGAGCTACGCCCGCGACATGGGCAACGGCAAGACCATCATGATGCGCGAGATCGACGTGCCGATCCGCGTCAACGGCCGGCACTGGGGCGGATTCCGCACCGCGTACAAGCTTTGAGCAGTTCATTCACCGGAGGAATGCAGCGATGTCGGTTGCACAGCCCATAAAACTGGAACGCGCCGCA
>Ga0210389_10002970_pt1 | contig 13274 bp, 15 predicted proteins | sample IncBWH28OmetaG_FD_160127 | JGI IMG/M metagenome (GOLD analysis project Ga0210389, IMG submission 160127) | Forest soil microbial communities from Barre Woods Harvard Forest LTER site, Petersham, Massachusetts, United States - Inc-BW-H-28-O ...
CTTCTGGACCTCCGCCACCACGCGCGCGAGTTGAGTCAGATTTCGGGACAGTAAAGCATCCTGCGACTGCGTGATGTGAGGATCATGCCGGATCACCGATTCCGCGATTACGAGTTCGAGCCAGATCGCGGATATGGAAATCCGCCTCAATGGAAAGGGCGTAGTCGGAGACGCCATTCGGCGCCCGAACGTCCTGTATCGGTTGCTTCTCGGCCTTCTTCCGTTCTGATATGCGTCGCCTGGCCACAGCCTCGGGAGGTACACGCGGCGCGAGCCGCGTTCCTGGAAACGCGAGGCGCACGCACTATGCGGGTCCTGGTCCGGCAGTATTCGCGACCCTGCTGAGCGCTCTTTCCCTGACTTCGTCGGCTAGTGCCGCCACGCGTCTGAAAGACCTCGTCTCGATCGAGGGTGTACGCGAGAACCAGCTCATCGGCTACGGGATTGTCGTCGGCCTCAATAAAACGGGCGACAAGCAGCAAACGATCTTCAGTACCCAGAGCCTCGCCAACATGCTGGAGCGAATGGGAGTCTCGGTCAGCTCAACGTCGATCAAAGTCTCGGATACGGCAGCCGTGATGGTGACAGCTACGCTTCCGCCATTCGCTCAGCCCGGCACCAAAATCGATTGCACGGCCGCAGCCATCGGCGACGCCTCGAATCTGCAGGGAGGATTGCTTCTGATGACGCCTCTCAAGGGCGCTAACGGTCAAGTGTACGCGGTCGCTCAAGGCCCGGTGGTCACCGGCGGATTCGTCGCCGGCCGCGGCGGCATTAGCCAGACAGTCAATCACCCCACTGTTGGCCGCTCGCCGAACGGCGCGACAGTCGAGCGGGCTGCTCCCTCTGTCGAACCAGCCGCACACGTCCGTTTGCAGCTGCGCAATCCCGATTTCACCACCTCGTCCCGCATTGCCCAGGTGATCAACAAAAAATTCGGCCAGGACAAACTCGTGGCGCAGGCCGAGAACGCCGCGCTCGTGGATGTCACCACACCGGAACAATGGCGCCCGCACATCGCCGAGTTCATCGCCGGGATCGAAGAATTGAAAGTCGAGGTCGACGTTCTTGCCACGATCGTTGTCAATGAACGCACTGGCACAATCGTGATGGGAAAGGATGTCCGCATCTCACCGGTGGCGATTCTGCACGGCAATCTCACGGTCGAGATCCAGACACGGCTCCTCGTCTCCCAGCCCGGCCCATTGTCACAGGGCAAAACCGAGGTCGTCCCCGAGCAGACGGTCGCCGTAAAAGACGAGCCCGCAAAGAATGTAGTTCTGAAGGAGGGTGCGACGGTGGAAGAACTGGTCCGCGCCTTGACGGCGATCGGATCGACCGCACGCGACATCATCGCGATCCTGCAGAACCTGCGCGCCGCAGGCGCGCTCGACGCGGAACTGGAGGTGATCTGATGGACATCGGAATTCCACTCGTAACCATGCCGTCGGTAACAGGGAGCCCAGGTGAGCCCGGTGCGCAGCCACAGAAAGCGATAAAGGCGGCGCAGGATTTCGAAGCTCTCCTGATCGGCCAGATGCTCCGATCCGTGCGCGAAGAAGAGTCCGGCTGGCTCGGAACCGGAGATGACGATGCGGGCTCGACTGCACTCGGCCTCGGCGAGGAAGAACTCGCTAAAGCGATGGCTGCCGGAGGCGGCTTCGGGCTGGCAAAGATCATCGCGTCCGGCCTCGCCGCGACACCGGCCGCCCCTGAGACTGACAAAGTCTGACTTACATCGTCATTCCATAGCCCCGTGCTTTCTGCGAATTCGCCGGGGGCCGCTCCTCCTCTTGCCCCACGGGCGTCACGTTGTGGCGGGAAACCAACTGCGCGGCCGCTCCTGACCACCCCTCCTCCAGAGTCGTCAACAGGTCGAGTACTTCGATGAGCGGCCCTTCAGTCTGCCGCGCGTTGGCCTCGAGCAGCCGCTTCTGCATATGAACGTAGAGTCGCGCCAACTGAGCGCACAGCTCAGGTGCACCCTCCGGATTCAATGCGCAGATCAACTGGGCGATCGCCGCATACGCGCCCATGATCGCCGTGGAGCGCTCAGCGATTCTCTTGTGCCGCAAATGCTCCCGCGCCTCCCGAACGCAAGAGATTGCCCGCTGATACACGAGTCGGATCAGTTCGATCGGCTCGGAATTAAGAATCTTCTGTTCGTAGTAAGGATTCATCCTGAATCTCGTATGTCACTCGTGTTGTCGGCAAGCGCCAGCACGTACCGGGGTGGGAATTGCGTGATCACCTCTTTGGTAACAGTGTCGATTACCTTGATGACCGGTTGTTGTGTCGAATGGTCAATGGAAAACGTAACCTCCCTCCCCTCACCGGCATAGCCCGCGTCATTCAATTTCCCGACGGCCTCCGAGACGGCGCGATTGAGCGTTCGATCCACCGGTGTTGCCGTTGCCGGCGCACCAGAAGATCCCGCGGGCAGCACCGTAATCGGATTGATCGATGTCAGACCCATATATCCGCCCGGTTTTCTTATCGGCGCGGCTGCCTTTTTTGCGAAGATTTTTCCGCGCCGGCGCGCTCGTTGTCGGGGGCCGTCGCCCTTTCCAAATGTCACTCTAAACTTCCCGTCCCCCACAACCGATAGTTTTCCTGGAGGAAGCCTGGTGACAGCCACTGCTCTTTTGGACGTCCTTATCGTCGACGATTCAGCCGCAATCCGAAAAATCCTGCAACGCGTTTTGCGTCAGACCGATCTCAACCTGGGTGAAATCAAGGAAGCCGGAGACGGCACCCAAGCAGTCGAGATTCTCAAAACGCGCGGATTCGGCCTGATCCTGTCCGATATCAATATGCCGCAAATGGATGGGCTCCAGCTGCTTGGGAAAATTCGCGAGATGGAGCATCTCAAGAACGTCCCGGTGATCATGATCACCACCGAGGGCGGCCAGGGTAAGGTGATGGAAGCGGTGCAGCTTGGCGCAACAGGCTATGTGCGCAAGCCTTTCACCGCTGACCAGATAAAAGAAAAGCTCTCCGGCGTCCTGCTTTAGCTAACGGCCGGGCACGCCCATCCAGCCGCGCGTCCACAAATCTGCCATCGTGATGAACAGCAGCAGGATCAGCCAGAATATGGCTGCCACCACAATCATCTTCGTCAACCGCGTGCTGTAAAAGACGTGCATGAAGAACAGGGCCACGATTGACGCTTTGAAGATCGCGATCGCCAGCGCCACAAAAATGTTCCATCTGCCGAGATCGAGCGTCGCAACGTAGGTCGTTACCCACGTAAGGACAATCAAAGTGAAAAATACGAGGAAGTATACCCGTTTGGGTACTACATGATGCTCAGCGGTTTTGCTTCCGTGATCTGCCATGGAAATTCGATCCTCGATACTCCTACTTGGCCGCCGACCGGTCGATCAGGTACAACAACGGGAACAGGAATATCCAAACAATATCGACGAAGTGCCAATAGAGTCCAAACAGCTCGACCGGGGTATACCACTCCGGTCCGTAGGCCCCCTTCCGCGCCTTCGCAATCAGAAACAGAATAATCCCCACGCCCACGATCATGTGCGTCGCGTGCAACCCGGTCATGCCGAAATACAACGAGAAAAACAAAGGCGTGTGCGCTGCGTCCGTGCACGGGGCGCCTTCCTCCGTGCGGCAGTCGAAATGATACCCCGGGACCTCGTGCCTGACCCACTTATCGTGATACTCATACGCCTTCACACCCAAAAATGTGGCGCCGAGCAGCAGCGTCAGCGCCAGAAACAGCACAATCAACTGCCTCTTCCCCAGCGCGGCAAAATGCACCGCCAGCGCCATGGTCAAGCTGCTGCAAATCAGGACGGTCGTATTGGCCGCGCCGATTATAAGATTCGTATTGTTGCTGGCGGACGCGAACGCCGCCGGATATGCCTGCCGGTACGCAAAATACGCCAGAAACAGGCCGCCAAAGAACATGACTTCGGTGACCAGGAAACACCACATCCCGACGGTCGCGGCATCCTTCTGCTGCGAAGCATCCTCGAAATGATGTTCAACGTGGCCGTGGTGAGGCGGCGCGCCCGCCTCGCCTGGCGCAATCACAGTAGGACTATCCAACGTGCACAACCTCCTCAGTGGTATAGGTGTACGCTTCCTGCGTCACCACTGGCGTCACTTCGAAATTCTCGGCGAGCGGCGGCGATTGTGTCGTCCATTCCAGCGTAGCGGCTCCCCACGGATTCGGTGGCGCATCCGGGCCATATTTCAGCGACCACAGCAGGTAGCAGAAAGGAATCAGGTATCCGATACCAAGAATGGACGCGCCCGCGGAAGAAAGCACATTCCATACCTGGAACTCCTGTGGGTATGCATGATAACGCCGCGGCATTCCCATATAACCCAGAATGAACTGCGGGAAGAACGTCAGATTGAATCCGATGAAGATAATGATCGCCGAAATCTTCGACCAGTTCTCGTTGTACATCTTGCCGAAAATCTTCGGCCACCAGTAATGGATGCCGCCGAGGAAACCCATGATCGCGCCGCCCACCATCACGTAATGGAAGTGCGCAATTACGAAATACGTATCCGTCAGGTGCACATCCATTCCGAGGCTGGCCAGGAACAAACCAGTCAGGCCGCCGATCGTGAACAGGCCGATGAAGCCCAGTGCGTAAAGCATGGGCGTGGTGAGCCGCACCGCACCCTTGTACATCGTCGATGTCCAGTTAAAGACCTTGATGGCCGAAGGAATGGCAACGATGTAGCTGAGGACCGAGAACACCATCCCCGCGTAAGCCGACTGACCGCTGACAAACAGGTGGTGGCCCCACACGATGAACCCGAATACGGCAATCGCGACGCTCGAAAACGCGATGAACGTATAGCCGAACGGCTTCTTGGAACTGAACGTCGTGATGATTTCCGTAACGACGCCCATCGACGGCAGAATCATGATGTAAACGGCCGGATGCGAATAGAACCAGAACATGTGCTGGAACAGCACCGGGTCGCCCCCGTAGGCAGGATCGAAGAATCCGATATGCAGGCCCCGCTCGAGTACCAGCAGGAAAAGGGTTACCGCGATCACGGGCGTGCCCAGAATCTGAATCATGCTGGTCGCATAGTGCGCCCAGATAAACAACGGCAGCCGGAACCAGGTCAGACCCGGCGCGCGCATCCGGTGAATCGTGACAATGAAGTTTAGTCCTGTCAGGATCGAGGAAAAGCCGGCGATGAATATCCCGAGCCCCGTCGCTACGACATAACCGTTCGAATAAGAACTGCTGAATGGCGTGTAAAAAGTCCAGCCGGTGTCGACACCACCCATGAGCAGCGCTGTGATCACGAAGCAGCCACCGATCATGTAGATGTACCAGCTCATCAGGTTGAGCCGCGGGAAGGCCACGTCCTTGGCCCCGATCATCAAAGGAATGCAGAAGTTCCCCATGACGGCAGGAATCGACGGGATCAGGAACAGGAACACCATGATGATCCCGTGCATCGTGAAGAACTTGTTGTAAGTGTTCGATTCCACGAGATCGCCCGCCGGAGTCGCCAGTTCCAGCCGGATCAAAGCCGCGAAAATCCCGCCAAGAGCGAAGAAGAACGTGACTCCGAGCAGGTAGAGAATAGCGATCCGTTTGTGATCGAGCGTCAGCAGCCAGCTTGCCAGGCCCTGCTTTTGATTGAAGTAACTTTTCTTGACTTGTACTGTCGGAGTGGCCGTAATCATTCAGGTTTCCCTATCAACTTATCGATTCCCCGGCGTGGCCGGATTCCCTGCCCGCGAGTTCGCCGTGGGCGCCGCTGGAGGCTGAGGTCCGCTCGTCTGAGCCGGAGCCGAAGTAGCCGAACTCGGCATTCCGTTCCTCGGCCCGAGTGACTTGATGTACTCCACAACCTTGAGCAGACCGTCCTCGGTCACAAGCCCCTTGAAGGTGGGCATGATATTGTCATAGCCCGCCACAATCTTGGACTGCGGATACAGTACGGATTCCCGGATATACGATTCATCCGCCTTGACCTTCGAACCGTCGTTCAGTTCAACCGTCGTGCCGAACAGACCAAACAGATTCGGACATCGGCCATTCAGCTTGTTGATCTCGCTCGGATGGCAGGTGCCGCATCCCAATTGATTGAACAACGCCTGGCCCTGCTCCGCCATCGAGCCCTCGCCGCTGCCTGCGGCGAGCCATGCGTTGTAGTCCGCTTCATTCATCACGTAGACCGTTCCGATCATGCCGGAATGCTTGGTCCCACAATACTCGGCGCAGAAGATGTGGTACGCCCCCACCTTCGTCGGACGGAACCATTCGGTGGTATAGCGTCCCGGCAGCACGTCAGTCTTTGTGCGGAACGCCGGCACATAAAAATCATGGATGACATCTTCCGAAGTCAGCGTGAGCCGGATGTCCCGATTCACCGGAACGTGCAATTCGTTGATTTCACGCGCGCCCTCATTATGCTGGATCTTCCACATCCATTGCTTGCCCGTGACATAGATTTCCATCGAATCGGCTGGCGGCCGCGACTCCGTAAAGAAGATACTCGCGCCCCACGCGAACATCACCAGCGAGAGCCCCAGCGGAATCACTGACCAGACGATTTCGAGGATCATGCCCCCGATGCTGTGCTCGTCCATCGGTCTCGGAATCTCGTCGCCGCGCCGCCGGTACTTGACTGCAAAATAGACCACGCAAAACGCGATCAGCAGCGAAAAGAACGCACTCACCAGCACCAGATACGCGTACAGCGCGTCGACGTGCCCGGCGATGGTCGACGCCGCTTCCGGAAAAATCTGGAAACTCTTCTCTCCCATATCTGGCTAAACGGTCCGAATCCCTTTCTGTTTGTCCCTGCGTAGCATCAACACGACATATCCCCCCAGCATCAGCGCCGTGAGCGCCCCCGTCCCGCGCAGAATGTCGAGCGCCACTGGCGTGTACTTCGCCGTTGTCGGGTCGAAGTGATAGCAGAACAGCAATATCTGATCCACCGGATTGCCGATTTTGTTATGCGACGCTTCCACCAGACCCAGCCGCATGTCCTTCGGCGAATATTCGATACCGTAAAAATACTTGGAAAGCTTTCCCTCGGGCGTCAAAACATAAATGGCGCTCGCGTGCGCGAAAGTAGCCGTGTAGACGTCCCACTTGTACTTGAAGCCCACTGCCTCGGTCACGCGCTTGATCGAATCCGGCCCGCCTGTCAGAAAGTGCCAGCCATCGGCGGTTTCCGGATGGCCGTAATCTTTCATGTAGACGGTCTTCTTCAGCAGGGCGTCCTTCGGCTTCTCCCGCGCGTCGAAACTGATCGCCACGACTTCGTAATCCCGGCCCGGCGTGAATGTCAGCATCTTCGCCGCCCGCACCATCCCGTTCAGGATCTGCGTGCAGAGCATCGGGCAATCGTAATAAACCAGCGCGAGCACGACGGGCCGTTTGCCGAAATACTTTCCCAGTTGGACCGTCTCGCCGTTTTCGTCTTTGAAGGTGGCATCAAGCGGAAGCTGTGAATTCAGCCGCTGCTCGATAGTGACGAACTTCAGCGGGCTCGGCCTGTCAGTACCCCGCGGATTCAGCAAATCCACCGCCGGAGTCTGGTTCGGCCCCTGAAACTCCGGCCCGGTATCATAGTTTCCCTTCTGAGCGTAAGCGCCGGCAGCCAGAGTCAAAGCCAAAGCCACAAAAACGATACGTGGGGTCAGGGCTTCCGCCCTGCCGCCGGGCTTCCGCCCGGCGTCACCCACATGCCACGAAAAACCAAAACTATACTTCCAGTACCTCATCTCGAAATCTTTTCCAGGGTCCTTCCGCTGCTTGAATCCTCCGGAATCATCCGATATCCCTCGTTGTCCAGCCCGGCCGGGCTTGGCTTCGAAGGCAAACCTTTTTGCGCCACGATATCGATCGCCTGATCGATCGGGATCCGCACGACCCCTTTGTTGGGGTCGACCCATCCATAGCTGGTGAGAATAGCTTCTTCGTCCGCGCGAAGATCTTTCAACTCAACCTTTGGCTCCGCCTGCAGCCGAGGCTCCGGCGGCAGTTTCTGCCGCTCGTTGAGCATCAGCGCCGACGGATTCGACGCATTCTTGGCATCCTCGCGGGCGTAGAAGAAGTCGAACATAGCCCACATTGCAAATACCACGACGATGCAGCTCAGCAACAGGCCGATGCCAAACGCCGTCACCTGAAAAACGTTGATGTCCCGCCGTTCGTGCGATACGCCCGGATTGGGGTCTTGCCCGTGTTCTTCCGGTCCGTTAGTGTGCTCTGCCATGATCCAAAGCCTTTTTAAGATCGGGGGCGCCCAGCGGCAGCAGAGGCCGCCGCGGCAGGTGCCAGAAATACAATGCCAGCCACAGTCCGCCGAAACCGATGGGCGAGACGACGTCCAGCCAGGAAAGGTTCAACGTCACGTGCTTTACATCGGCGAAATTCGCCTCGACCAGCGAAAACACATCCACCACATGCACCACAATGATGTAGATCGCGATCGCAAGTATGGTACGCGGGTTCCGCTTCAGCGTTTGCGATAGCAGCAACAAAAACGGCAGACAGAAGTGGCCCACAAGCAGAATCACGCCGACCCAGCCCCATCCGCCATTCCATCGCTTGATATACCACACGATTTCATCGGGCAGATTGGCGGACCAGGTAATGAGCAGCTGGCCGAAATTCGTATACGCCCACAGCATCACCAGCGCCAGCATCAGCTTGCCCAGATCGTGCAGGTGCTTTGCCGTAAGCGCGTTCTCGATCGGCGGATACCTCGACAGTACGACCAGCACCGCAACCGCCATCGACATCGCGCCCAAAGCCTGCCCCATCGCGATAATGAAGCCATACATGGTGGAAAACCAGTGCGGCTCGAGCGTCATGATGTAGTCCACGGCGCAGAATGTGACGGTGAAGAAGTATGCCAGAACGCCGGGTCCGCTCAAGGTTTCCAGCTTTTTGGAGTACTCGTACGACTTCGTGCGATCTTCCAGCACCGACCACTTGTTGAGCAGGTAAGTCAGCCCCAGCCACACCACAGCGTAGATCGCAAAGCGAACCCAGAGGAATGGAATATTCAGGTAAAGATGCTTCGCCTGAATGATCTTGTCCGCCTGTCCTGCCGCCGTCGACCACCAGTAAAGCGTGTGAACCCCGATCAGCAGCGGCAGGAATCCCCAGACGAAAACGTACAGCGTCTTCGATCCGGCTTCGAGCGGCCGCCGGATCATGGTGCCCCATGCGCCCCCGGTCAGATACTGCGTCATGAGCAGCGCCAGACTGCCCAGACCCATGCCGAACCAGAAAAAGAACCCGACCAGATAAGACCGCAGAAACTGCTGCGGACCCGCAATGAAATATCCGGCTATCGTTACCAGAAGGAACACGAGGCCGACGAACGTCGCGATCTGCTGGTTCTTTTTGAGCTTATCCGCAAGCTGCGGCGTGACTTCGTAACTTTGTTCCGTCGTCGTCATTATCTTTCTGGTTGACTCCCTGGCCCGGTCCCATGCACGGCGCCGGGGCCGTGCGCGCCAGGCACTCCGGAAGGCGTTGCGGGCTTGCCCGGGAAATCCTCAAAGTCGGGGTCGGACGGCACCAGCGGCTCGTTGGCTTGCGCCGGAATCGGAGCCTGCCCGATGGCCGGTACCCGGTTCCGCGCTTCCGCCGGAAGATCGTTCACATTCGCGTTCTGGCTATACTGCAGCGCCCGGATGTAAGCCACAATCGCCCATCGGTCTCGCGGTTCGACCTGCGCCGCGTAGTTCAACATCGCGCCATAGCCATTCGAAATCACATCGTAAAGGTGCCCGACCGGAGCCTGCCGCAAACGATCAATGTGATAAGACGGCGGCTGTTTGAATCCGCGCCGGACGATCATTCCCAATCCATTGCCGATGCGCCCATGGCACGGCGAGCAATAAATGTCGTACCGATTCTGCCCGCGAAGAATCAGGGTCTTGTCCACCACCAGCGGAAACTCCTCGATGTCTTTGCCCGAAGCGTCCTTGCCTTCATAAAAGGCAGTGTCGTCTTCAGTCGGACCGTAGGCGACGGTACCTTCAACAGGCTGGCGTTCGCTCCGGCCGTCGGCGAAAAATTCGCTTGGACGCTGCGGCCGGTACTTCGGTTGATCCTGCATGTCCAGTCGCGAACACCCGGCGGCCATAATGCTCAACGCAATCAGCGCCGTGGCGCAGGCACTCGTGCCTGCCGCGCCCCGACTCATCGGGGCGCCTACCCCTGGCCGGGAAGAGTCCCCGCCATGCAGGCAAGAGTGCCTGCGCCACAAATCTGCAGCCAACCCTCTCATTTCGCCACTTCCGCGATTTCCTCAGGCCCCAGACTCTCGAGGAACCCAACCGTCATCTCGCGATCGAACATCGGATCTTCCGACTCAATACAGAGAAAAAATTTGTTCCGTGACGCCGTAGCCACGAACCTTTCCACATTGAACACCGGGTGATAAGGCCGAGGCAGCCCGTTCATCACAATCATGCTGATCGCCGCCGTCAGTCCGCCTATCAGAATCGTCAACTCGAACGTGATCGGGATGAACATCGGAACGCTGATCAGCGGCCGTCCGCCGATATTCAGCGGCAGCGCCACGCCCTCGACCCAGCTGCACAATGAGAATCCGCCCACGCATCCAACGAGGCCGCCAATCAGAGTGCACAACGAAACCCGGTTGTCGTGCAGATCCATCGCCTCATCCAGCTCGTGAATCGGAATCGGCGAATAAGCGTCGAACTTTCTGAACCCGGCCGCCCGCGTCCGGCGCGCCGCGGCAACCAGTTCGCCCGCGGTCTCGAACTCCGCCATCAGGCCGTACAAACCCTGCTCTTCAGCGATGAGGTCCACGCTCATTGCGCTACCGGCTCCTTAACGCGCGCGCCCGGCAGGAGCATGCGCAATTCGAAGATCGTAATCATCGGCAATACCCGAATGAAGAGGAAGATGCAAACCAGGAAGAACCCGATCGTGCCCGTAAATACCGCCCAGTCCCAGATCGTCGGCCAGTACATGCCCCAGCTCGACGGCAGGAAGTCGCGATGCAGGCTGACCACGACAATAACGAATCGCTCCAGCCACATGCCGATATTCACCACGATCGATATCACCCACAGGACGAACACATTCGTCCGAATCCGCTTGAACCACAGGAACTGCGGCGTGATGATGTTGCAGAAGATCAGCGCGTAATAGAACGGCGCATACGGTCCGAACAGGCGATTGTAAGTCGCATACCGCTCATAGACGTCCCCGCTGAAGTACCAGAAGAACGCTTCCATCATGTAGCCGTAGCCGACAATGAGTCCCGTGGCCAGCGTGACCTTCGCCATGTTGTTCAGGTGGCGCATCGTGATCACGTCCTCAAGACCATAGAACGTGCGCACTGGAATCATCAGCGAAAGCACCATCGCAAAGCCCGAATAGATCGCGCCCGCAACGAAATATGGCGGGAAAATCGTCGTGTGCCAGCCCGGTATCATCGAAACCGCGAAGTCAAAGCTCACAACCGTGTGGACGGAGACCACCAGCGGCGTCGCCAGGCCCGCCAGCAGCAGCGAAGCTTTCTCATATCGCTGCCAGTGCCGCGCCGAACCACGCCAGCCCATCGCCAGTACGCCGTACGTCACAGCCTTCCAGCGCTTGTTCGCGCCGTCGCGAAGAGTCGCCAGATCCGGAAGTAGACCAACGAACCAGAACACCAGCGAAATAGTGAAGTATGTCGATACCGCAAACACGTCCCACACCAGCGGGCTGCGGAACTGCGGCCAGAGATCCATCGTATTTGGATATGGGAAAAGCCAGTAAGCCAGCCATGGACGGCCGGTATGCAGCACCGGGAACAAGCCGGCGCACATGACCGCGAACAACGTCATGGCTTCCGCAAACCGGTTAATCGCGTTTCGCCACGATTGATTCAGCAGCAGAAGAATCGCCGAAATCAGCGTGCCGGCGTGGCCGATACCGATCCACCAGACGAAATTGACGATCGCGAATCCCCAGCCAACCGGGATATTGATGCCCCACACGCCGACGCCCTTGATGAACAGCCAAGTCGCGCCAGCCAGCAGACCCTGCATGATGCTGAAGACCACCACGAAGCCCAGAGCCCAGCCCAGCGTGGTTTTCCGCTTGAGAACGATGCCCGAGATCTTGTCCGAAACCGACGCGAGGCTGTGCCCCTCGTCGATCACTGGCCCGACTTGTATGCGATCTGGCAGCTCTACCGGTTGCGCCATATCAGCTTTCCTTCTCCGATTTGCCGACTTCCGGATTCGGGTTGCGAATCTCCGTCAGATACGTCGTGCGCGGGCGCGTGTTGAGTTCGCCCAGCAGCGAATAGTTCAATGGACTGCGCTTCCATTCGGAAACGCGGCTCTTGGGATCGTTGAGATCTCCGAACATAATGGCTTGTGACGGGCACGCCGCCGCGCAAGCGGGAACAATCTCGCCGTCCCGTACCTTGCGGTCCTGCTTCTCCGCCGTGATCTTTGCGTAGTTGATGCGCTGAACGCAGTACGAGCATTTCTCCATGACGCCGCGGCTGCGCACCGAAACGTCCGGGTTGCGTTGCAGTTTGAGGCTTTCCGTCTCGTAATCCGAGAACAGGAAGAAGTTGAACCGCCGCACCTTATACGGGCAGTTGTTCGAACAGTAGCGGGTGCCGACGCAACGGTTGTAAACCATGTTGTTCAGCCCCTCCTGATCGGTTGCCGTCGCTGCCACCGGGCAAACGATTTCGCACGGCGCATCTTCGCACTGCACGCACGCAACTGGCTGGAAATACATGTCCGGTTCTTCCGGCTCGCCCTTGTAATACCGGTCGATGCGGATCCAGTGCATTTCGCGCGTGTTGAGCACTTGTTCCTTGCCCACCACCGCGATATTGTTTTCCGCCTGGCAGGCGACCACGCAAGTGCCGCATCCGACGCAAGCATTCAAATCGATCGCCATGCCCCACGCGTAACCCTCGTACTTGAAGGTTTCGGGGAACAGAGTCAGCCCCTTGGGCGGCAGTTCGCTCTTCTTTTCGGAGAAGTAGGGATCCGCCTTGAATTCGTCCAGCGTTCCGGCATGGACAGGCTGGCGGGCTTCCATCGCGAAGTGATGCTGCACCGCCGCAAGGCGGAATCGCTTGCCCAGCTTGCGCACGTTCGCGCCGGTCACAAAGTAAGGACTGTTCACAGGCCGCAGCGGATAAACGTTGAATCCGGCGCCATTGCCCGCGCGTCCCGAACGCGTCCGTCCATAACCCAGGCTCAACCCGATCGAACCGTCGGGCTGCCCCGGAATGCGCCAGATCGCGCC
>Ga0210389_10002972_pt1 | contig 13270 bp, 9 predicted proteins | sample IncBWH28OmetaG_FD_160127 | JGI IMG/M metagenome (GOLD analysis project Ga0210389, IMG submission 160127) | Forest soil microbial communities from Barre Woods Harvard Forest LTER site, Petersham, Massachusetts, United States - Inc-BW-H-28-O ...
GAGGACTTGGTCTTGCGTTATTCACTGTTCGCAATTTTGCCTTGGCTTGCGGCGCCTGCGTTTCTTTTCGGCCAGGCTCAAGCTCCGTCATGCATGCCTGCGGCGCAGGGCGGCCGGGCAGCCGCGGGACAAGGGCGGGAAGGCCGCGGGCCGGGTGCACCGCAAGCTCCGCGCGACCTGACTATAACGGCAATCCCCGGCGTCGTCGCCGTTGGCGGGAAGTGGACGAAGGTCTGGCAAGCCCCGGGCAACAGCGCCGACGGCATCATACCCGATAAGGACGGAGGCGTGCTCGCGGCGCAAGAAGACTACGACACCGTGCTCAGGATCGATAAAGACGGCAAGACGTCCGTGGCCGTTGCGAATGCAAAAGGCGTGGGCTCGATATCGATGGATCCGCAGGGCCGCCTCTACGGCGCTCATCGGACGGAGCGGCCCGGATCCACAAAGCCGGATCAGGCTTCGATCGTAAACGCCATCAGCATGCTGGCGCCGGAGCACAAGACCATCGCCGACAAGTGGGCCGATGGCACGGCGTTGACGGTACGGCCAAACGATCTCACCGCCGACGGGCAGGGTGGCGCATATTTCACCGTCGGCTGCCTCTATTACGCCGGCCCGAAGGGCGTCACTGTCGCGGCCGATAACCTTCGAACCAATGGGATCGTCTTCAGTCCGGATCGCAGGACTCTCTACGTCACTAATGGCGGCACACTGGTAGCCTTCGACGTGCAGGAACCGGGCGTGCTGACCAATCGCCGCGATTTCGCGTCCCTGGCGGCCGGCAGCAATGGCGACGGCACTGTGGTCGACTCGGAGGGACGGCTGTACGTAAGTTCCAATCCCGGGGTGCAGGTGTTTGACAAAAACGGGAAGTATCTCGGTCTGATTCCCACGCCGCGCGGCCTCATCAGCGTCACTTTCGCGGGCCGAGGCAGGAAGACGCTCTATGTCATCGGCAGCGGCGCGGATGATGAAAACGGCCAGCCGATTCGCCAGGGCCCGCAGCAGACGGCCGCGACGATTTACATGCTGCCGATGATCGCGCACGGCCTGGAGGGCAGCGCAAAATAACTTACTCCGTGATGCCGTCCTCTTTCGCAGCTTCCTGTGCCCTTTTGTCGTTCGGATACCAATAGTGCAGGTGGCAATTCTCGCAGGCTTTGTCGATGCCGTCGATGGCGCGAAGTAGGCCATCCTTGTCTTTCGCGTCAACTGCCTTCATCGCGGAAGCGGCCGCGTCGTGGAGCCTCCGCGCACGGCGGATGAAACCCGGTCGGTCGGCGTCCAGCAACTTCTGTACATCCTCAGGCTCATCTTCAACCTGGGGATTTCTGGACCTGTCGGTGAAGTGCGCGGCCATGCGCCCGGGAGCGATCAAAAGATCCGGCGCTGTCTCAAGAACCAGGAGGTGTTGACGGACGTCCTGCCAGTCCGCATCGCTCTGCGGCGCTATCTCTCGTATCCCTTGCGCATCCGCGATCTGCCGGACCGATTTGAACACGGCGTCTCCGTTCGGATCCACCATGGAGTGCATGATCTCCTTGATGGTCGCGGGTCCGCGCGCCGCGCACACAACGCTCAACCAGAGCACCAAAGAAAGAACCGCCGCCAGCTTCGCCCTGCCTGGAAGTCGCGCCGCCCGATCCAGCTCCGCCGCATTATTGTAAACGCCGCGCCGAAAAACCAGATGGTTTACGGCGATCAGCCCGAGCAGCGCGATTTTGACACGGAACCACGGATCGCCCGCATATTGCATGGCTCCGGCGCCAAACAGCAGAACGCCGCATACCAGCGCAAATAAAAACCCGAAACGCTTGAGATTGCGAAGCCCGGTGACCAGTTCCGATATCGAATAACTTCCCATCCCAAAACCCAGCAAACGCAGATCCGTCAGGACGATCAGGCCCCCAAAAAAAGTCAGCGCCACGATATGCAGCGATACGATGACCGGATAAACATATGTCGAGTCCCGTATCCAGGAAAAGAAGCCGGTGTCCTCCAGCGACCTGAAAAACGAAACAGGCATAGTCAGATCCTGTTGTTCAGCGCCGAGCCAATGGATCCGATGAAGATCCCGCCGAATACGACGAGAGTCCACAGTCCGAGCGATAAGCATGCCACCAGGCCGCTCCAACCGCGGCGAGAATCTGAAACCGCTGCCTTGTAAACGATCGTGTAGTAAAAGATGACCGACAGCACGAGAAGAAACATCTTCAGAACGAAGACGTGGTTGAGGTAATACACGTCGGGATTGATGGAAAAAAGCAGTAATCCCGAAAAGATCGCGACCGAAAGGCCGGCCAGCGTCCACGGCATGGTATCGCGCCAGAGTTGGGCGGCGCTCTTTCGGGTCAGTACAGCGCCGAGCAAACGGAAATTTACCAGGGCAATTGCCCCGGCGCCGGTTATAAACCCGGCGATGTGAAAACACTCCAGGATGGGAAAGGCCGCGCTGGATTCGTTGAACGGGTTCTCAGTCAGCATCTGACCTTTATACGCGCTGGGCGCCTGGATTGACATATCACACTATCAGATATAGAATTCTCTGGACCTTGTGAGTTCCGAAGGTGACCGCGGAAGGCTCTAAGCCCATGGCTTGCGCGCGCGGCTCAGTAGATGCAACGCGTAACAGAGCGGCGACTGCGAAATGAGTTTCCATGGCCCCGAAGGCAACCAAAACAGATGAAGACGCAGTGGATCAACGTGTGGGTCAGGGCTTCGGCCCTGCCGCCGAGCTTCCGCTCGGCGTCCATGGTGCGAAACAAAATGCGATCGCCCGAACTGCGTCTGGAGGGGAGCGGTTTCTGCCACTGGCTGCCAGGCCGGCACCGTGACAGAGCGCGCCCATATAAGGGGGTATTTAGATCCATGAATCGTCTGCCAGAAAAAATCGCGGTGACCTTCTTTATCGCGGCGGCAACCGTGATGACCGTTTTGGGTCAGTTGCCCATTCCCGTGCCCGGACAAAGCCCGGTGCAAGGTGGCGCTCAAGCTGGAGCAGCGGGTGGCGGCCGGGGTGGACGCGGCGCCGGGCGCGGCGGGCGCGGGGCTCAGCCAGCGGCTGCCGAACCCGTAAGGCAGCTGGTCACTCCCATACCGGCAGCCATCGAAGTCACCGGTCCCGGCGAGTTCTACGAGACGTTCATGGAAGACCATGACGACGCGAAGAAAACCGATATCTCGCCGAAAGAGACATACGCGAAATACAACTATGAGGCGAAGGAGTACTTCGTATCGGGAACGACGTCCGGCGGCATGCCCTACAAGACCCGCATCGTCATCCGCAAACCCAAAGACAATGCGAAATTCGATGGTTTGATTCTCGCCGAATCCATGCACCCGAGCGGCAATCCGTGGGTGTTTCATTTCACTCAGACCTATGCCATGACGAGCGGGGTAATTGGGCTCGAGATCCTGACCAGCACACCTGCTGGACTCGCTACGGCGAATGAAGCGCGCTACAAAGATCTGACCGTTCCGAACGGAGCCGCCAACGACATCCTCGCGCAGGTAGGGGCGCTGATCAAGTCAGACCACAAAGATAATCCGCTGAACGGCCTTACTGTTCGAAAGATGATCCTTGCCGGTTCGTCCGCCTCGGCTGGCGTGGCCCAGAATTATCTCAGCAATGCTCACATGGCGCAGAGGCTCGCAGATATGAAGCCGATCTATGACGGGTTCATGCCGACCAGCGCCAACGGTCAGATTCCTGTGCTCGACGTCCCCACGATCCTCGTACCTACCATGCGGGAAACCTTCACAGGCAACGGGACAACGCAGCCAGACAACGAGAAGCTTCGAGTTTATGAATTTGCCGGGATGGCTCATATTGATTCCCGCGTTGCCGGCGGCTACTACCCGGATCCATGCAAGTATCCGATCAGCCGGTATCCGATGGGAGCGGAGATGTCGATTGCTCTCGACAAGCTCTTCACGTGGGTGGACAAAGGCATTGCGCCTCCCCACGCCGACCGGTTCTACGTCGATTTCAATCCCGACAACAAGCCGAGTCTCGATCGCGATAAGGGCTCCCTGCTCGCGCTGGATGAGTTTGGAAACGTCAAGGGCGGTATCCGCAACACATACGTCGATGTACCGGTGAAGAGTTTCCACGTTCCGAATGAAGGCGCGGAGCCGCGGATTTCGAACCCCAATCACTTCATCGCCGCACGCCGGATCAACGGTCAGGATCCTGACGCTCAACTGTGCGGTCTTGGCAATTTCGAGACGGCGCTGTCGAAGGATCAATTGAAGAAGCTCTACAAGAATCCAAAGGACTACTACAGCAAGGTCGAGAAGCGATACGACGAACTTGTGAAAGCGGGCTGGGCGCTGCCGGTCTACAGAGAGATGGTCCTCGCTGAAGCCTCCCGCGTGACGTTCTGAAGGGGTGCTGGTGTTTCCGAGTCGCGGCCTTGGGTGAGCGGTTACCGCTTGTCGACGACCACATTTCGAGAGGTTGCGCCGAAAGTGGCGGAAGCGGACTGGCCCGGGCAAGCGAAAGCCAATGGCGCCGTCCGCTCTCCGACGGCAGTCGGGCCCTATTGTGCCAACGAATGCCGGCCGCTGTGTCAACCTTAAGAACGGAGAATTTCGAAGTAGGAATCGTTTTGGCTCCTCTGGTAGGATTCGAACCAACAACCCCTCGGTTCTATAAAAAGGAATGTCAGGAAAAAAAGCTCCCCGCGAGCTGGAAGCCGCGAAAAGTTTCAGCATTCAGCCCCTCTGCCGCTGTGCAGATAGAGGATAGTTCTCATAACCCGACTCCCATGTAATGGCTCTGATGGCTAACCCCCATGGATGCACGCCCGCCGGGACTTCACACGCAAAAGTTCGAAATGTGTTTAATGTGGGGAGCCAATCGAATTATCAGTGCGAGGTCTCCGCGCCGCTGGTTAACGCGCCATTGCCGCCCGCAAACATACGCCTCGACGGAATATTTCGCGTGCGGCCTGGCGACCGGATGGCACCGGTGATAATGAGCATATAGACCCTTTGCCTTTGCGTCACCGTTCATGCAATCCAGCCGCGCTCGTTTGTCGACTTTTGAAGATTCTGCTCACGAGGGTGCCGATCCGGCTGGCCGGCCGACGGCCGAGCGGCTATTCGACATCTCCGCCGCGCTGTTCTGCGAAAAAGGATATGCGGCGACAACAACGCGCGAGATCGCCGCGGCCGCGGGTATACAGCAGGCTTCTCTCTACCATCACGTCGCCAGCAAGGAAGATCTTCTTCATCAGATCTGCGTCTCTTCGCTGCAGCAGCTTTTGACGGACGTGCGGTCCGCCGTGAACGCCGCGAGCAATCCGCTGGAGCGAATAGAGGTCCTCGCCCGCACTCATCTGAGGACCATCCTCCGGCACCAGATGCGGCATGTCACGATGCTGAACGAACTGCGCGCGCTTTCGGGTCCGCATCGCACCGCTGTGATGGATCTGCGGAAGAAATACGCGAATCTGGTGCGTGCCATTATTGAAGACGCGCAGGCGGCGGGCGCAGTCCGAACCGATATCCCGGCCAGGTATCTCTATCTCGCGCTGCTCAATATCCTGAACTGGGCGGTGATCTGGTTTCGACGGGGCCAGACGCTGTCAGAAGACGAACTCGCGCGCATTTTTATTTCGATCTATCTCACCGGTGCGGCCGCCCGGGTGGAGCGCGTCCCAATTACTTCTTCGGCTGTGCGAAGTAATCGAAGGAAAACTTCGCCCGTGGCAAGCAGCGCGGAAGAAGCGTCCCGGCAATCCACTTTCGAGCGTCTGCTTGACGCCGCGGCTGCACTCTTCTCCCAAAAAGGTTACGCCGCCGCCAGCACGCGCGAGATAGCGGGGATTCTGGGGATCCGTAAAGCATCGCTGTATTATCACATCGAAAACAAAGAGGATCTGCTCTATGCCATCTGCAAATCTTCGCTGCACCAGATCCGCCACGATGTCGCCGCCGCGCTGGAAAAAGTGCAGGATCCATTGGAGCGAACCCGCACCCTGGTCCGCGCTCATATAAGAAGTCTCGTCCGGGATCAGATCGCGCACTCGGTGGCCGTGGGGGAGATGCGCGCGCTTTCGGGCGCGCGATTGAAGGAAGTGATCGCTCTTCGCGATGCTTATGAGGGACTGGTCCGATCCGTTCTGCAGGACGCGCGGAAGGCAGGCGTGTTGCGGGACGACCTCGGGGTCAAATATCTTTGCCTCATCCTGCTGGGCCTCCTGAACCGAGTTGAACTGTGGTATCGGCGCGAGGGGGCTTTGTCGCCCGATCAGCTTGCCCGTGTGTTCGAGGCTATCTTCCTGACAGGTGCGGGCCGCCCGCCGTCAGAACTGATCGGTAGATCGCGGCCACGCCGCATCCCGATGCATCGTCTACGCTGAAATGCCGGGCGTTTCAAAATGCCGCGCCCGAACTACTTCCTGGCGTACTTTTTTAAATCCTTCGGGCCGACCTCGGCGCCGTATACATTGCCTGCGCCGTCCGCCGCAACACCTTCCGCCGCGCTGGTGGCGCCGGTTCCGGGTGACGGGTCTGGAATGAATGCCGTTACTGTGCCGTCTTTGGCGCTGCCGATCCGAACGCCCCGCTTATAACCCGGGTTGTGCCCGTAACCGTCCCGGTCGGTCGATTCGGAATCCGTCACATAGAGAATGTCGTTCTTGTCGATGTAGATCCCGCTGGGGCGGCTGAACTGTTTCCACTCCGCGATGAACTTTCCATCCTGATCGAAAATCTGAATTCGATTATTCGCACGGTCACCGACGAACAGCCGGCCCTGGGAATCGAATGCCAGCGCATGAGGCACTTCAAACTGGCCCGGGCCGGACCCGTGGCCGCCCCACTGTTTGATGAACTTTCCATCTTTCGTAAACTTGACGACGCGCGCGTTACCCATACCAGGGGTATGCCCATCGGAAACAAAAATGTCGCCATTCGGAGCTATCGCCACATCATTCGGCTGGTTGAAGGTGTCGGGACCGTCCCCGGCGACGCCGGCCTTGCCCAGGATCGTCAGGACTTTTCCATCGGGACTGAACTTGAAAACCTGATGCCCCTTGCCGTCCTTCGCCTGGCCGTCGGTCACCCAAATGTTGCCGTCCCTGTCCACGCAAATACCGTGAGGAAAGATAAACATCCCCTCGCCGAAGCTTTTTACGAGGTTTCCGGAGGCGTCAAATTTCAGAATCGGGGGATCGTTCTTCCCCGCGCAACTGTTAGCGCCGCAGCGCTCGGCGACCCAGATGCTCTTGCCGTCGCGATCGACATCCACGGCGCTGGTGGATCCCCACGCTCGCCCCTCGGGCAGCTTTGCCCAGTTCTCGACTGTCACATAGGGATTGGGTTGAGAATTTGGCACGGGGTCGGTTCCCGCCGCCAGCATGGCCCCGGCCATGGTCGCAATGATGCAGCATTTCTTCATTTCAGCGCTCCGGTTTGATCGCTTCGATGCGTATCTGTTTGAGGTTTTCGGTTTGCGTGCTCAGTTCCGCTGTGCCGGCGGGAAACTGCCCCACGTTGAGAATATGCGCGAGGATATTGGCGTTCTGCTCGCGGCTCAGCGCTCCCGGCCGATCCGCCGGCATGGATACGCGGATCCTTTCGAATAAGTCGCCTAAGGTGAGGCCGCTCCAGTTTGAAAGAAAGTCACCGCCGGTCAGCGGAGGAGCCGATTCCCCGCCCGTGAGCGCCAGACCGTGGCAAGAGGCGCAATTATTAGCGTAGAGCGCGGCGCCGCGTTTGGCCTGCTCCGCCGTATAGACGCCGTCCCACACAGTACTTGTCTTTTGCGCCTGAAACGCAACCAAAATGGTGAGCGCCAGAACGACAGCCGTCACTCTTGCTCCGGAAGCTTGTAAGCGATATATTCGCCCGAATATGCGCCGCCGCTGACTGCTACCACGATGTACTGCTTCCCGTCGACGGAGTAAGTCATCGGAGATCCGCTTTGAGGCGCAGGCATCGAAACAGCACCAACCTCTTTACCGTTGGTTTTGTCGTAAGCACGCAGCATCGCGGCGCGGGGATGCTGAACGGAAGTCATCTGGCTATCGCCGAGTATGACCAGGGTCCTGGTCACCACCAGGCCGACGCTTCCGGATTGGCCGGTATTCGGGATGTTCATGCCCTTCAGTGCCGGGTGATTACGGACCGCGTCCGGCGTTTCGCCATATGGCACCTGCCATTGAATGTCGCCGCGATCGAGATTGATCGCCGAGATCACCGCGTAGGGCGGCTTGACAAGCGATAGCCCCTGCACGGTCAATCCACCCACAGGCGCAGCGGCAGGCGCGGGCGCAGCGGCGCGGGCAGGCCGCCGGGCAGGTTGCGGGGCATCAGCGGCGCTGCCGAAACCAGGTCCTTCGGACACGCGAAACTCCGTGTCATTCCTTCCGAGGACGTAGTGAATATCGGAGAATCCTTCCGGCGGTTTGCGAAGAGAGATGGGCGAGACCGCGGACTGATTCGCCTGTGCGTATACGATGTGCGTTTCCGGATCGTATCCGGCGCCGGGCCAGTTCGTACCACCGCTGGCATTGCCGAGTTGCATCGCGCCCAGAAGACCATTGGGATCTCCCACGACCGGCGGAAGGAACAGCGGGCCAGTTTTGTAGCGGGAAATGTTGTCTTTTGCCTGTGCCCGCATTTCGGGAGTGAAGTCGATCAGGTCATCAGGCACTTTGATGTAGTTGCGCGCATAGGCGGGAGGCTTGGTGGGGAAAGGCTGCGTCGGCGAGGTCTTCTCCAGAGGCACGTCGGACTGTGGAACGGGGCGCTCCTCGATCGGCCAGACCGGCTTGCCGGTCACCCGGTCGAACACATAAAGAAACGCTTCCTTGCTGGGCAGCGCCACCGCCTTGATAGCTTTGCCGTCCACATTGATATCTGCCAGGATGGGCGCGGAGGAAAGATCATAGTCCCAGATGGGGTGATGCACGATCTGAAAATGCCACTTCCGCTTGCCGGTCTTCAGATCCACGCAGACGAGGCTTTCACCGAACAGGTTGTCGCCCGGCCGCTCGCCACCATAGAAGTCCGAAGTAGGAGACTCCACGGGCAGGTATACGAGCCCGAGCTCCTCGTCAACGGTCATCTGCGTCCACACGCCAGTATTGCCATTGGTCGCCCAGGACCCGTTCTCCCATGTCTCGTTGCCAAACTCGCCCGGGCGCGGGATGGTGTTGAATGTCCAAAGAAGCTTGCCGTTATGCGCGTCGTAGGCACGAACCAGACCCTTGGTGTTGTCGTGTGTCTTGACCGTCATGCCTTCTTTGAAAGACGACCCGACGATCACCACATCCTTGACCACGAGCGGAGTGGAATGGAGGCCAGCCTCACCGGTTTCCAGATCGATCTGTTTCCCGGTGCCCGTGGTCATACCGACCTTCAGGTCCACCATGCCATCCTTGCCGAACCCGGGGATGGGCACACCTGTGTGCGCATTCAGTTCGACCAGTCGGTAGCCAGTGGTGACGAAGACGATCCGGTCGTCGCCCTTGCCATCGGTCCAGTAAGAGACGCCGCGGCCGGAAAGCTGCCGGGGTGCGATGGCCGCTCGGTTGCCTTCGCGGAATGAGTAGACCCAGATCTGTTCCCCTGTCTTCGCGTCGAGCGCGACGACTGATCTGCGGGTCCCGCCGGTTGTGTAGAGCACACCCTTCACTACCAGCGGGGTACCCTCCAGTTTGTACTCCGGCCGCGGACCGAGATTGTCGGTCTTGAAGCGCCACGCGACTTCCAGCTTATTGAAGTTGGAAGCGTTGATCTGATCGAGCGGCGAGTATTTCGTGCCTTTCAGGTCGGCTGTGTAATACGGCCAGTCGCCATTCTTTGTCGAAGGTGGACCTCCGCCAGTTTGAGCTGACAGGGGCAGGGTCATGCAAAGTAGCCCGAGTATTGGGCTGATTTTCGTGAACAACATGATCGACCTCACTTGACCGAAACTTTGACCTGAGCGCTTGTCCAACAACATTGAAAGCCGCCGCCGCCCTCTCCCGACCAGTCGTTTCCAGCTACGCGCAGCACATAGTCACCGGGCTCGCTGAACGTCGCCGTAGTGGTTTGCTTGCCGGTGAACGTAGCGTTTGGCGGAGGAGGGAAATCCGCTTTTTCGGCGGGTGATCTTGCGTTGCCGAAAGTCACCGTGCCAGGTCCGCGGAATTTGGTCCACGTGATAGTGACGGGCGGCAATCGACTCAGCAGCGGAGAAGAACCCGGAACCTTCTTTGCGTCATCCGCAACCCACGCCGTAAGGGAAAGCGGTTGAGATAAGGTGGCTGTCATGACAGCCGCAATGGAGCGTGGACCCTGCGCAAACGGACCACTCTCCGAAAATCCCACGTAGGGAGGCGTATTGCCGGTCGCATCGATGAATGGGGAAAGTTCCCAGAGCGGATTGAGGCCCACAGGGACTTCCATGGTGACACCATTCGCTGTCAAGGTCCAGGTAAGCTTCTTTTCGCCAAAGTCTTTCGGCACAGTGACGGTGAACATGCCCCACTGCCGCCCAGGAACGAAGTGGGTGGGCTGGCCATGGTCAGGACCGCCCGGCTCGATCCGGTTATTGGGTCCTATCGGGATGTCCAAATCCTGTTTCAGGTTCCGATTGTAGTAGCCGAGAAGGATGCTGAAGCTGCCGTCCGGGTTCTTGTACCAGCCTTCAAACGCGGCGGTGACGCTCTGACCGGAGTCGTGCTTGGGTTCCAGAGCTAATTGTCCGGCGGCGGAAAGCGCGCAGGCAATGGCGATCGCAAGACCAGCCGTGGCTGGCATGCGCGTGCCCCTGAAAGTCAGAAAGGACATCCTTCTATTACTATTAGTTGCTTGCGCGCTGCGAAGTCGCGGCGGGGTTTGCTCTGTGTTTGGCGAGCCAATCCTGATAGTCCTGCTCGCTGATGTACGTCACGTTCACCCAGGCATGCGCCATTTCATCCACCGTGCGATCCCCCCAACCGACCCATTGCTGCGGATCGGGATTATTGGGGTTCGAAGCCGTGTTGTCGTGCCACGCAGTTACGTGGATGATTGTCCCTTTCGGCAACACAGGAGCTGCGTCGTCGGCGTAGATGTAGTTGGTCATCCACTGGAAGTTGAAATGATCCACATAGCTCAGCATCTGCCGCGTACCGTTGGGAAGGATGGCCTCCAGCGCCATCGCTTTACCGCGAAGGTGCATGTGGGGCTGAAAATTCTCGAGCCGCGCCGGTTGGGCCAGCACGTGGTATCCCTCGGTCTCTGTGATTGAGTTCGGCTTGATATCGAGAAGACTTCCCTGGGTCGAGGTCGCCTGAAACAGTGTGAGGCGCGTCCGATACTTTGGTTCCTGCCCTTTCGGATAGAGGTACACAGCCAGCTCCGCCTGGTCCCGGATTTCTTCGCCGACCGCATGGAGATGCATCTCCCACCAGATCTGCGAACCGGGCAGCAACAACTTGCCCGTATTCGGGCGGTAGACGTCGTAATTCTTGCCGATCGCCCATTCCATCAGGAGTCCGGCCGAGCCCGGCCCTCCGCCACTGCCGTCATTAATGGCCAGCGCATCGGGCTCTTCTTGTATCAGGCGGGCGAGAACATGATGCGTAATCCTGCGCCCCGCCGGGGTCGACGGCCGCATCTCGACCGCACGCACCCACCGTGGCTCCGTAACAGGCACGTCGGTAAGCGGCTTGAACCAGACATCCTGGCCGTGGGCCGGCATTGTGTAGGCTTCCGACTTGAGCACAAAATCCGGCGGCCCGAACTGTTTGGACAGTTTCCAGCCATCGTCGGTTGGCCACTGTTTGGCTGGGGGCATATCTTTGGGATCTCCGAGCGGGGCGCCGGCGTCGACCCAGCGCACGATAGTGGAAATCTGGTCATCGGACAAAGAAATATCGTTCTGGAACTGCTGAATACCGACTGTTTTGTCGAGATGCCACGGCGGCATATTCCGGGTGGCGACTCTTTGCTTTATGGCCTTCGCCCATGGACGCGTCTCTTCATACGTGACGAGCGACATCGGCGCCATCGATCCCTTACGATGACAGTCCTGACATTTTTCCTGAAAGATCGGGGTGATGTCTTTGGCGAAATTGGGCGTCTTCGAAGCCGGTTCGGCTGCAGTCGCCATTCCCGCCAACATGAGGAAGACCGGGAGCGCGCGCGCGCCTCGGATCGAACTCCGGACCATTCTGTCCCTCAACGCGATTTCCATCATCGTCTTCTCCTTGATTCGCTGCAGTGCCAGGATTCTCACTCTACCTGTCGCACGGTAGACAGTTTATGAGTTTATCAAATACACACCCGTATCGAAATGCCGGATCACAATGGGCTTTTGGCGGTCTTCGGCCACAGAACACCCTGGTCCTGTTTCGTCACCGACGCAAGGCCCTTGTTGACAAACTTCTGAACGCGTTGTCCGCGGTAGGTTTCGGTGGTGAACACGTCACCCTTCGAATCAGTGGCGATGCTGTGTACCGCGTAGAACTCGCCGGGCTGGCGACCGCCGTCGCCAAAACTGGTCAATACTTCGAGAGACTCGCGGTCGAGGATGTGTATCTTCTCGTTCGCTCCGTCGGCGAGAAAAATGAACTTCTGTGCGGGATCCTTCGAGAAAGCGATATCCCAGACCGAGCCATCGCCCAGCGTGTCTTTGTAAAGGACCTTCTCCTTGACGAAGGTCCCGTCGGGTTTGAACACCTGAATGCGGTCGTTCACGCGGTCGCAGACGTAGAGCAGCCCGTCATTCGAGAGGTCGGCGCAATGCACGGGGTTGCGGAATTGCTGCGCGAGGGGGGCATCCGGTTTGTAGTTGCCAAGGGGTGTGTCGTCTGGCTTATTGCCGTAGGCGCCCCAGTGCCTCTTGTATTTGCCGGTGTCGGCATCGAAGACAATCACGCGCTTGTTGCCGTAACCGTCCGCCACATAGACTTCGTTGGTCTTTGGATCAACGAAGATTTTTGCGGGCAACCCCAGATTCTCGATGTCGTTGCTGCCTTTGCTCGCGCCCGGCTTGCCGATCGCCATCAGGAATTTGCCGTCCTGAGTGAACTTGAGGATCATGCTGTCGTGGTAGTAGACAGGGCCACGGCCTCGTCCGCGTCCCGCAGCGGGCGTCTCCTCACCTTCTGTTGCGGGCGTGGCGGCAGCTCGTCCGCCGGCCGCGCGACCGCCAGGAGGTGTTCCGCGGCCGTTCCCGCCTATCCAGACGTTGCCTTTGTAATCGACGGTTATGCCGTGGTTGGAATCCGGCCATGTGTAGCCGTCTCCGTCCGTACCACCCCAGTGAGCAAGAAGGTTACCC
>Ga0210389_10002973_pt1 | contig 13268 bp, 11 predicted proteins | sample IncBWH28OmetaG_FD_160127 | JGI IMG/M metagenome (GOLD analysis project Ga0210389, IMG submission 160127) | Forest soil microbial communities from Barre Woods Harvard Forest LTER site, Petersham, Massachusetts, United States - Inc-BW-H-28-O ...
CCGCGCACTCGGCATCGGCATTGGCCTGCCCGGCGCGACCGGCGCCTACTACCGTTCCCTATTCCTCAACTCCGTGCTCATTGGCGGGGTCATCGGCGACGTGCATCGGGCGGTCACCCATGGCCGGCGAGCCGGAGACGTGGCGCGGGGGGTGCGGGCGGTGGCGTGGGAACGGCTATGGGGTCAGGTCATCCAGGCCATGGTGACCGCGGTCGTTTTGCTGACGCTGCCCTCGCCGCTCCGGCCCGCGCTGCCATACATCCTGGCAGGTGTCGCGGGCGTAGCCGGGGTTGCTGCGCTGGTCGTGTGGCGTGCCGCTCGCCGCGGCCGGTCGCGGCTGACCCGGGCGGCCCGCGCCGTTGCCGAAGACCTGCGTGGCGGGCTGCTAGCCGCGGACGTGTGGCCCCAGGTCGTGCTGGCCTCCGTGCTCGTCCTCGCCGGGCACACGGTCACATTCGTCATCGCGGCCCGGGTGGCCGGCTCGACGGCACCCCTCGGCGAACTCCTCGCGCTGCTGATGGTGGTTCAGTGTTCAGTGGTGATCCCCCTGAGTATCGGCGGGTGGGGGCTAAGGGAAGGAGCGGCCGCCTGGGCCTTCAGTGCAGCCGGGCTCGGCGCGGCCACCGGGGTCACGATCGCCACTCTCTATGCGGTACTCATGCTGCTCGCAGTTGCGCCGGGCGCTGGCCTCCTGCTGAGCGACGCCGTTCGCCGGCGTCGTGACCAGGGACAACCTGGCGAGTCGAGACGACCCGATCCAGCGCACCGGGTTTTGGAGGCCGCTCGTGACTGACCAGCCATCCCCAGTGACAGGGGCGGTGCCGACGGCGGCGATCCGCCGGCGCATTCGCATCCCGCTGCGCTTCGCTGACGGCTACACGACCCAGGCCACGGTCGTCAGCTTCACTGGCCTGACCGACGCCCAGCAGCACGTGGCCCTCGAACTTGGCCGGCCCGCCGCGGCTGGGCTGCCGCTGGTCCGCCTGCACAGTGAATGCCTCACCGGTGACGTATTCGGCAGCCAGCGGTGCGATTGCGGACCGCAACTTCGCGAATCGGTCGAGCGGATCACCAAGCACGGCGGCTACGTGCTGTATCTGCGCCAGGAGGGGCGCGGCATCGGACTGTATGACAAACTCGACGCCTACGCGCTGCAAGATGATGGTCTGGATACCTACGACGCGAATCTCGCGCTCGGTCACGGCGCCGACGAGCGCGACTACACCAGCGCGGCACAGATGCTGCACGCACTAGGTGCCAGCCGCATCGGACTACTGAGCAACAACCCGGACAAGGGCGATCAGCTGGCCCGCCTGGGCATCACGATCGCCAGCCAGGTGCCCACCGCACTGCACCTTACCCGGGCCAACGCCGCCTACCTTGCCACCAAGGCCCGGCGCGGGGGGCATGATCTGCTGTTGCGGGGGCTTGAACGCGTCGCCGAGCCGCACCGGCACGCGACTCCGCTCGCCGGTCCGGCAGACCTAGGGTTCGAGGCCCGATGAGAGCATGGGTGTCTCGGCTGTAAGCGTGGAAGGCTACGGGCCGTGCCGGATGTGAGGCAGCTACCTGCCGCGGCTGTTCAGCGTGCCGCCACCGGCCCAGTCGGCTGGGTCCGGACGAATCCTGTCATCCCCGCGGCCGTAGTGCTGATCGTGGTGCAGTTGTGCTGGAAGGCGTACCTGCTCTCGCGCTTCTATTTCCGGCAGGATGACTTCCTGCTGCTGGATCGCGCGGTGGCGCACGGTCTGAGCTTGACCTACCTGTTCAGCTTCAGTGGCGGCCATCTGAGGCCCGGCGGCCTGGCCGTGTTCTGGCTGATCACCCGGATGTCGCCGTACGACTGGCTGCTCGCCTCCATCGTGACCATCACGGCACTGGCGGCGGCAGGCGTCCTGATGCTGCGGCTGCTTCTCATCCTGTTCGGCAGCCGCCCGGCGATCCTGATCCCGCTGATCATCTTCTTGTTCACGCCGCTGACGCTGGCCGGGCTGTCGTTCTGGACCACTGTGACGGACTGGCTGCCGTTGCAGCTGACGTTGCTGGCGGCGACCTATTCCCATGTCAGGTACGTCCGCTCTGGCCGCGTCCGGCATGTCGTCGCCGCGGCCGGGTGGCTCGGTGCAGGCCTGCTCTTCGACGTGCAGGGTGCCCTGGTGCCGCTTCTGCTCTTCGCCCTCACGTCGGCATATCTGGTGCCTGGCCGCTGGCTGGCCGCCGCCAGGCGGACCCTCCGGAGTTTCCGATGGGCCTGGATGATCTACGGCGCGGTGACCGCCGCCTACGTCATCCTCTTTCTGGTCAAGCTGCAGACATCAGTCCAGCAGCCGATCAACCCGAGACAGGTCTCGAGCGTGCTGTCGCTGGCCGCGACCATGCTCCGGGTAGGCTTCATTCCGGCCGCAGCAGGCGGACCGTGGCGCTGGTTCGTGCCCGGCGGCGATTACGGCTTCGCAGCCGAGATTCCCGTACTAACCCAGGTCACCTGGGTGCTGGCTGTACTCATCGTCGGCGCGAGCCTGTGGTACCGGCGGCATGCGCTGCGGTCCTGGCTGATCCTGGCCGGATGGTTGCTGCTGGCCGACTTCGCACCCGTCGCGATCTCGCGGCTGACCGAGCTGCCCGCCAGCCTGCTGGGTGCCGATACGTACTATCTGGCCGACTCCGCACCCGTCCTCGCTGTATGTGTCGGGCTTGCGTTCTGGCCCGTCATCGGTGAGCACGATCCCTACCGCGCGAGACGGCCGCGGTCGGTGCCGCTGGCGATCACCGCGTTCGCCCTGACCGGAGTGTTCCTCGTAGGCTCGATCTGGTCCGGGGTCACCTACCTCGGCAGCACATCCAGCGCCAGGACACGCTCGTACATCGACACTGCCCGGTCAGCGCTGGTTAGCGCGAGACCTGGCACCGTGATCCTGTCGGCGCCTGTTCCGTGGTACGTGATGTATGCCGGGTTCGAGGGATCGGTAACGCAGACGTCGCGCGTCCTCGGGCCCCTCGCGCCGGAACGTGCCGGGATCCGCTTCGTGACTGTTGCCAGCGGGGCCATGACGAACTTGATGATGTTCGACAGCCGGGGGAGGTTGCGGCCAGCGCTCGACGTCGGCGCGTCGAGCGTCCGGCCTGCCCGCTCAGGGACGTGCTGGCCGGTACGGTCGGCGGCGACCAAGATTCCGCTCAGTGCGCACGTCTTCCGCTACGCCTGGATCATCCGGCTCTCGTACTCCGGCCCCGCAACCACGTTGCAGATTGAGCTCGGAAAAGCCGCCAGGGACGTCGTGCTGCCGGCGGGCCAGCGCGACATCGACATTCCCCTGTCCGGCGAGGGCAGCGCCGTCCTTGTGCGCAGCCTGAGCGGAGAGCCCGCGGCGTGCATCTCAGCGCTGAGAATACATCCTCGATTGCGTCCCTAGCCCGGCCAGCGGCCCGCGAAGTCAAGCTGGTGAGCGATGTAGACCAGCTCGCCTGCAGCTTGCTGCCGACAGCGCACGGCCAGCCAGTCGGCCAGGTCCGTCGGATCGACCCGGTCCTGGCGATTCCGCAATGCGTCCCGGATCGTATTCAGGATGCTGCGCAGGAAGTCAGCCTCGTCGGCCGGGTATTTCCCGTCCGGGGCCGGGTGCACGACCCAGTCCGACGAGCCCGCCGCCACCGCAGGCGCGCCCGCATCCCGCAGGTGGTGGAACAGGCGACGGCCCGTGCGGCTTTCGCCGGCCGGCCGGCCGTAGCGGATGCGCTCGTCCATGTCGCGGTGGTAGGCCCGCATGACTTGCTCGTCGTAGGGGTGACTAGGCGTGAAGATGCTCTCGCCGTCGTAGTTGATCGTGAACCAGTAAACGCCGCCGGGGACAAGCAGTCGCAACAATCCGGGCAGGACGGCCGGCACGTCCACCAGGTCCAAGACGGCGTTGGCGATCAGCACATCGGCCAGCTCCCCGTGCGCGGCCTCCAGGTAACCGCCGAGCTCAGCGTGGACCAGGCGCACCCGCAGATCACCGACCTGGAGGCCATCTGGCAACAGGTCGCTGCGCACACCCCGCCCGGCCGCCCAGTCGCTCAGCCACCGGCGCGAGCAGTCCAGCAGCTCCCGATCTGCATCCAGCAGGACGTACTCGCCGGCGCTGATGACTCCCCAGTCCAGCAGACGGGCCACCATCGTCCCGAGGCCGGCGCCGACCTCCAGTACCCGCGGCGCACCCGCGGGGATCAGGCCGCGCAACTCGGCCAGCACTTGCCGGTTGAGCGCCCGGTCGTCCACGGTCGTTTTGGAGGCCAGGTAGCGCGCATAGCCGGACGTCATCGGCATTTCATCGGAGCAGGTCATCGCTTCTCGGCTACCATCGCGTACTTGCGCACCCGCCCGCTGCCGAGCCAGTCAGCCCACAGCCGATGCGAAGTGATCAGGTCGGCAGTAGCCCGCGTCCCTATCTGCTCGGCGATCTGGAGCGCATCAGCTCGATAACAGCGAAGCAGAGCCGCGGCTGTCGCCTGATGGGAGGAGCTGTATTCGCGCCACCATGTCACGGTCAGCCCCGCCCCGCGCAGCACGTCTGTCAACTGGGCCAGCTGAATTGGCCAGACCGTATCGGCGCCGGGCATCAGGGTGCGCTCCTGCTCGCTGAGCCGCGGGCCTTCCTCGACCGTGAAAGCGAACCGCCCGCCCGGCTCAAGCGCGCGCGCCACCTCGTCCGCCAAGGCGTGCTTGTCCGGAAACGCCAGCATGGTCTCCAGCAGAAGTACCACGTCAAAGCGGCCCTCGGGCAGCGGCGGGATGTGAGCCTGCTCGAAGCGGCAGGAAAGATTCGAGGCCAGCTCCCGGGCCACGGCCAGTGCGCTGGCGGAGTGATCGACGCCCAGGTAGCGGCAGCCGGACTCCGCGGTGATCATCCGGCCGGGGCCGGCCACTCCGCAGCACAAGTCGAGCACGGAGACGCCCCGGCCGACCCCGGCACGGTCCGCCAGCGTCCGAACCTCGCCCGCCCGCATGAAGCTCTCCTGGCCCACATACTCGCCCGCGGGGAAGGCCGCCGCCTGGGCCCGCTCGAGCGGCGTCAGGAAACCGCTGCGCCCATGCCGAGCGGACGCCGATGCCTCGGGTCGAACCGTATCCACCGCTTCTCCGTACCATCCTGTGTCAGGTATGACGGATCCTGTCTGAGGTATCACGGATCGCCGGCCGGTGAAGTTCAGATCGGCCGGAAGCCGGAGGCTAGCTCAAGGCGGCAGGCGCTGTCGACGGCGGGAGGATCGTGCGGGTTCACGTAGTAGTCCCTCAGGGTTTCGACAACCCCGGCCAGCCTTCCGGCGGCAACATCTACGACCGGCGAGTCTGCGCTGGACTGGCCGGGGCCGGCTGGGACGTCCAGGTCGCGACCGTCGCCGCTGCGTGGCCGGCGCCCGACTCGGCCGCCCGCGCCAACCTGGCCCGCATCGTTTCCGCCATCCCCGACGGTGAGATCGCCCTGATCGACGGACTGATCGCCTCCCCGACCGCTGCGCAGCTGCTGCCACACGCTGGCCGGATACAAATGACAGTGCTGCTGCACATGCCACTGGCGACCGCCCTGGAGGCCCGCCATGACGCCAGCGCGCAGCGCTCCGAGCGAGTCGTGCTTCGTGCGGCCGCGGGAGTGGTCGTGACAAGCGAATGGACCCGCCAGCAGGTCCTGACGCGATACGAGATCCCGGCCTGCCAGGTGCACGTCGCCCCGCCGGGCGTCGACCGCGTTGCTACGCCTGCCCGGCCCGTCAGTGGTCACCTGATCTGCGTCGGAACGCTCGGTCGCCATAAGGGGCAGGACCTCCTCGTCGAGGCACTCGCCGAGCTAGGCGACCTGGACTGGCACTGCGTGCTGGCCGGACCGCTCGACCGCGACCCGGACTTCGTCGGCCAGTTGCAGACTCATATCACTCGCCTCGGCTACGGCCACCGCGTTCGGCTCACCGGCGTCCTGACCGGCGCGGCGCTCAGCCACGCGTACAGCACCGCCGACCTGCTTGTCGCGCCGTCCCGCTCGGAGACCTACGGCATGGCTGTTACCGAAGCGCTCGCCCACGGCCTGCCCGTCATAGCCGCCGAAGTGGGCGGGCTGCCTGAAGCCCTCGGCTCCAACTCCGATGGCTCCCGTCCCGGCCAACTGATCCCTGCCGATGATCCGGCTGCACTCGCCGCCGCGATCGGGGACTGGCTGGGCGACGAGCGCCACCGACGCCGGCTACGGGCCGCCGCACAAAAGCGACGGCCGAACCTGCACGGCTGGGAACAAACCACGGAAAAGATAGGGAACGCACTGACTCGCCCACGGGCGGCGCGGTAGGCCCGGGCCGCTCGGGGTAGACAACCATCCTGGAAAGTCCAGCGGTCAGATTTGAACCGTCCGCCGCCTCGGTCCGTGACATCAAACGTGGCCTCGCAGGTGTGGCTCACGCTGACTCCTACCTTGAGAGCCCGGCGGCGAGATGCGCCTCAGTCAGGATGCACCGTCGCAGGAGACCTTTATGCAACTGGAAAGTGATCAACACAAAGTGCGCTCGATGACATTCAGAACCGAGAGCCGTATCACGATCGGCAGCAGCGTGCATGAAGTGTGGGCGTATATCTGTGACGTCGCGCGCTGGCCGGAGTGGGCGCCAACGGTTCTCGAATGCCACGTTCGCGGAGGAGCTCCGCTTCAGCCCGGCGCGCGGGTGGACCAGCGGGCGAAGGACCTGTGGCGGACGCACCGTCGGAGTCAGGTAGTGACCGCCGTCGACGCGCCCGGCCACGTGGCGTTCGCCGGGCGGATGGGCACGTCCGCGGCGCGCTGGGGAATGGAGCTCGAACCGGCGGACGACAGGCAGACCGACGCCATGATGTGGATTGAGGTCGACCTCGCGGGCACCATGCGCGCGGTCCCCGGCCTTTTCAAGGGCAGTATCCAGCGCGTAAGCGATCGCGAGATGGTAGCGATCAAGGCTGCCGTCGAGTCCGAGGTGCGGGAAGGTGCACAGTGAGCCAGGTTGGCAGTACGCGAGAGCACCTGATCGACACATACCGCAAGAAGGCCAAGCACTACGACATCACCTCCCGGCTCTATCCCGCGCCCGGCTACCCCCAGCGGGCACAACGCCTCCTGGCCGTACAAGCGCTCGGCCTTCGCGCGGGTGACAGCGTGATCGACATGGCATGCGGTACAGGTCTGAACTTCCGGCTGCTTGAGGACGTGATCGGTCCCGAGGGCCGCATCGTCGGCGTGGATCTGACCGATGCGATGCTCGCCCGTGCCCAGGATCGGATAGAGACGAACGGCTGGCGCAATATCAGCCTCGTGCAAGCCGACGCGGTCGACTTCGAATTCCCAGCCGAGGTCGACGCGATCCTGTCCACGTACGCCCTGTCGCAGGTGCCCGAGTGCGCAGACGTTATCGCCCACGGCGCGGCGGCGCTCTCCGGAGGCGGACGCTGGGTCGTGCTGGATCTCAAGGTTCCCGGCAACACGCCCGGCTGGCTAGCGCAGCTTGGAACCGCAACTGTGCGCCCTTTCGCCGCCATAGATGAGTGGGTCATGCGCCGTCCGTGGGACGCGATTCGCGCGGCCATGAAGGAAGAACTGGCCGATGTCTCCTGGACCGAGTTGTGCCTCGGAACTGCATTCCTCGCCGCTGGGTCCGGCGGCCCTGAACGAAGATCCATCGCATGATCAGCGGGAGCAGGCGGTCACGGCCACACATCAGGCGATAGCCAGGGCAGCAGCCAGCGCGGTTGCGCTGAGTGTGACGGCGCGGCTAAGACGGATCGCCCTGCTGATGTCGGAGGTCTGGGGCAGGCGTCCCGTGCCGATCTCCGGTCTGTGCTCAGTGCGCCCGGAGTAAGAAAGCAGACCGCCGAGGCGAACGCCGAGCGCTCCGGCGAACGCTGCCTCGCACCAGCCGGCATTGGGACTCGGGTGGCATGGGCCATAGTCGCGCGCTGTCTGCCAAGTGATCCCCGGTCGGCCGCTTACTGCGGGGGAGCAGGCGGCTGCGAGTACCGCCGTGACCCGCGCCGGTATCCAGTTGGCGACGTCATCCAGACGCGCCGATGCCATGCCGAAGTGCTCATACCTGAGCGAGTGATGGCCAACCATGGCGTCGAGGGTGTTGACTGCGCGGTAACCCGACAGGCCCGCGGGGCCGGCCAGCGCTCCCCAGATCAGCGGCGCGACGATGGCGTCGCTGGTGTTCTCCGCGACCGACTCGACGACGGCCCTGGCGATCTGCGTGGGGTCCAGGCCCTGTGGGTCGCGGCCGCAGAGGGACGGGAGCGCGTCCCGCGCCTGCGCCAGGTCACCGGCGCTCAGCGCGGTCCCGACGTGCGTCGCGGCCGCGCACAGTGACCGGGACGCGACCACGGTCCAGGTCGTAGCCGCGGTGATGGCGGCCCGGCCGGTCCGGCTGCTTCGGGTGAGGTGCGCAGCCACGAGCAGTGGCCCAGCGCCGAGCAGGAGGCCGCCGGCCGCGTAGCCGATGCCCGTTCCTGCGCGGTCCGCGTAGACGCGCTGCTCGAGGGCGTCCATGAGCTGGCCGAAGAGCGCGACCGGATGACCACTCTCCGGGTCCCCGACGATCGCGTCGGCGACAGCGCCGCCTACCAGGCCGACCGCCAGCGACCAGTCCCGCGCAGGCCGCCTCGTGTCGCCCACGACTAGCGAACCGGTCGTCACGACGGACTCGCGCTCCTTCCGCTCGCGGCCAGTAGCCTCGGCCGAGTCGACGGGTTGCCGACGAAGCAGATTCCGCGCACGTTGATGTTGAAGTTTGCCATGGGCAACCAGATCCCGCCCCGTGCAGATGTACCTCGCTGGGGCGATGACCAGAATGCAGGCGTGCATGATGGACTTCATGAACCGGTCGACTGTCGTCCGATGATGAGGCGCACCACCGCTGACCTGGCGGACACGGACAGCACGCTCGTCAATCTGGCGCATCACGGTGACGCGGATCTGGTTCCGGGCCTGACCGACCTCGCCGTTAACGTCCGGTCGTCCGGCACACCGGGATGGCTGGCCGCGCGGATCCGCGATACCGACCTGGGCGCTTACCCCGATCCGCGGGCGGCAGTGACCGCTGTCGCTTCCCGGCATGGCCGGGCGCACGACGAGGTGCTGCTGACGGCGGGCGCGGCTGAGGCCTTTGTGCTGCTGGCACGAGTCCTGCGCCCGCGGCAGGCGGTCGTCGTGCATCCGCAGTTCACCGAGCCCGAGGCGGCCCTTCGCGCAGCGGGTCATCAGGTCAGTCGGGTCGTCCTGCCGTTCCCATTCCGGCTTGCTCCCAGGCTCGTGCCCAGCGGCGCCGACCTAGTCTTCGTGGGCAACCCGACCAACCCGACGTCGGTCGCCCATCCGCGCAAGACGATCCTTGAATTGACTCAGCCCGGCCGCATCGTCGTCGTTGACGAGGCATTCGCCGACTGCCTGACCGGCGAGCGTGAGTCGCTGGCGGGCCAGCCGGAACTTACCGGCCTCGTCGTCATCCGCAGCCTGACCAAGACGTGGGGCCTGGCCGGGCTGCGGGCCGGGTATGTGCTCGCCTCGCCCGACGTCATCGCGGAACTGGCCTCCGCGCAGCCGCCATGGCCGGTCTCAGCTCCGGCCCTCACGGCTTGCGTCGCCACCTCCTCGCCCGCTGCCCTCAGGGAAGCGGAGGCCTGGGCTAAGGATCTGGCAGGAGAGCGCGCATACCTGCTGGCCAGGCTGACCGGCCTGCGCACAGTCCGGGTTGTGCCCGGCGCGTCAGCTTCGTTCGCGCTGCTCGATACCGCGATTGCCGACGTCCGTACCCGGCTGCATGCCCGTGGCTTCGCCGTCCGGCGCGGCGAGACCTTTCCCGGACTGGCACGCGGATGGATCCGCGTCGCGGTCCGGGACCACGCCACTTCCGATCGGTTCGCACTAGCGCTGCAAGAGGTCACCGGATTTGCATGAGCGCCCGGAGTTGACCGGCGAGCCTCATGTACAGGCGTTTGCACCCGTATATACATCAGCTAATGTCATCAATAGGGTGGCCGCCGGTCTTGGCGCTTGATGCATGTGGGAGTGGCCGATGACTCGAGATAGTGGGACCAAGCCAGCTGCGGTCTCAGCCCAATTCGACGCGGTGGTTGTGGGCGCCGGCTTCTCGGGCCTGTACATGCTCTACCAACTGCGCCAGCTCGGCATGTCGGCGAAGGGCTTCGACGCAGCCGCCGATGTCGGCGGGACGTGGTACTGGAACCGCTATCCGGGGGCGCGCTGTGACATCCCTACCACCGACTACGCCTATAGCTTCGACCCGGAGCTTGAAAAGGAGTGGATCTGGTCGGAGAAGTACGCCACGCAGCCCGAGATTCTGGACTACCTCCGGCTCGCTGCCGACCGGCACGGGCTGCGCTCTGACATCGAGTTCTCCACTACCGTCACCTCTGCCCACTGGGATGAGGGGGAGAACCGATGGAAGATCACGACTGACCGCGGGAACGAGATCTGGTGCCGCTACTACATCATGGCCAGCGGCTGCCTTTCGATTCCCAAGTCAGCCGAGATCGAAGGCGCCGGCCAGTTCGCGGGGCAGGTGTATTTCACCAGCCAGTGGCCGCACGAGGGGGTCGACTTCACCGGCCAGCGAGTCGCGGTCATTGGCACCGGCTCATCGGGCATCCAGTCCATCCCCCTGATCGCCCGGCAGGCCAGCCAGCTCACCGTGTTTCAGCGCACCCCGAACTTCTCGATCCCGGCCCACAACGGCCCGGCCCCGGCCGAGCGGCTCGTGCAGCTGAGCGACGATCGCGACGGATACCGGCATGCGGCCCGGTGGTCGCGGGGAGGGATTCCTGCTGAGCCGACTGACGTCCTGGGCGTCACGGCCAGCGAGGATGTGCGCCGGGAGCGCTTCGAGGCGGCCTGGGATCAGGGCGAGCTGTTCGGCATCCTCGGCGTCTTCGCCGACCAAGGCGTGAACCCGGATTCCAACGACATCGTGGCAGGAATGATCCGAGAGAAGATCCGCCTGGCCGTCGACGATCCCGAGACAGCAGAGGCGCTCTGCCCTAAGGACCACTACTTCGGCACCAAGCGGCCATGCCTGGACACCGGCTATTTCGAGACCTACAACCTCCCGCATGTCCGGCTCGTAGACCTCCGCAAGCAGCCGATCATCCGCATCACGGAGGAGGGGATTGATACCGCAGACCAGTCGTTTGAGTTCGACGCCATCGTGTACGCCACCGGCTTTGACGCCATGACCGGTGCTCTGGCAGCGGTGGACGTGACTGGCCGGGGCGGCTTGTCCCTGACGGAGAAGTGGGCGCCGGGGCCATCCACGTACCTGGGTCTCATGACCGCCGGATTCCCCAACCTATTCATGATCACCGGACCGGGAAGCCCGTCGGTCCTGTCCAACATGACGGTCTCGATCGAGCAGCACGTCGACTGGGTCGCCGGGTGCCTCAGGGACATGCGCGACGCCGGCTTCGACACTATCGAGCCAACCGCGCTGGCCGAATCCGGCTGGGACGAGCACGTCCGCGACTGCGCCGCCATTACTCTGCACCCCACCGCCAGCTCCTGGTACATGGGCGCCAACGTCCCCGGCAAGCCGCGGGTGTTCCTGCCTTACATCGGCGGCGTGAACGCATACCGCCAGGCGTGCGACGATGTGGTCTCGCAGGGCTACCTCGGATTCCGCAGGACAGGTCGCGGCGGGGACCAGTGCCGGGACGGCGTGATCCGCAGCATGCAGCCCGATGTCGCGATGGTGCTCGAGATCATGGCCGGGCTTGGCCTGCCGCCCATACAGACCCTGTCGGCCGGTGACGCGCGCGCCTTGATGGCCGCCGCCGCAGCGACCCGGCCGCCGGGTCCCGAGGTAGCCGAAGTCACAGACGGAGTCATGCCCGGCCCAGGCGGGGACCTGCCGTACCGGCTCTACCGCCCGGCCGCAGCTGACCAGGGCCCGCACCCGATAGTGGTGTACTTCCACGGCGGCGGCTGGGTGCTCGGCGATCTGGATTCCGACGACCCGCTGTGCCGGGATCTTTGCGCGCGCTCGGGCGCGGTGGTCGTGTCGGTGAACTACCGCCACGCCCCCGAGGCCCGCTTCCCCGCAGCTGCGCAGGACGCCTTCACGGCCGTGCAATGGGTCGACGCCAATACGGTCAGCCTGGGCGGCATCCCCGGCCAGGTCGCCGTCGCAGGCTGGAGCGCCGGCGGCAACATCGCGACTGTCGCATGCCATCTCGCCCGCGACGCCGGCGGTCCGCGCATCGCCGGGCAGCTCCTGATTAACCCGGTGGTGGAGTCGGAGATGATGCGGCAGTCCTACGCGGAGAACGGCGACGGGTACATCCTGACCACCGCGCTCATGCGGTGGTTCTGGGATCACTACGCCGACCCGGCCGAGCGCGGCGACCCCCGCGCTGCCCCGCTGCTCGGCAACCTGGCAGATCTGCCGTCAGCCTGCATCGTCACCGCTGACTTCGACCCGCTGCGCGATGAAGGCGTCGCCTACGCCCGCGCCCTGGACGCCGCCGGGGTGCCAGTCCGTCACGTCCGCGCCCGCGGGCACACTCACACCTCCCTGACCATGGTTGGCATCGTCATCTCCGGGGCGCCGGTCCGGGCGCAGATGGCAGGGGCGCTCGCGGACTTCTTCCCCGCGCCGGTGACCGGCGCCGTCAGCAACTCCTCCATCGGCTGATCCAGCGGGTGCAGCGGACCATCGGGCGCTGGCTTGCACCTCTGCTATTCAGTGATACTATCTACCGGTAGTCAATAACACTGAGTAGTTGAGGGAGCAGGTGTTCCATGGGCAAGCAGGTGACGGAGATGCTCAAGGGGACGCTGGAGGGCATCGTCCTCGCGATCCTGTTCGGCCGACCTGCGTACGGCTACGAGATCACGGCCTGGCTCCGGGAGCAGGGCTTCTCTGACATCGCCGAAGGAACCGTCTACGCGCTGCTCATCAGGATCGAGCAGCGCGGCCTCGTCGACGTGGAAAAGGTTCCCTCCGAGAAGGGGCCGCCGCGCAAGGTGTACACCCTCAACGCTCAAGGACAGGAACATCTCGAAGAATTCTGGCGGACCTGGAGCTTTCTCACAGAACGGCTCGAACAGCTCCGCGAAGGAGGCAGGTAGATATGGCCACCGGATTGACCAAACTTCTCGAGACGGTCTACGGGCCGCTCGAGCAGAAGAGGCGCTATCGGCAGTACAAGGCTCGCGTAGAACGGCTTCCGGCGGGTTATCGAACGGCAGTCGATGCGCTGCAGCGGTACT
>Ga0210389_10002974_pt1 | contig 13265 bp, 15 predicted proteins | sample IncBWH28OmetaG_FD_160127 | JGI IMG/M metagenome (GOLD analysis project Ga0210389, IMG submission 160127) | Forest soil microbial communities from Barre Woods Harvard Forest LTER site, Petersham, Massachusetts, United States - Inc-BW-H-28-O ...
CTAGCTCTCGAGGTCCTCTACAAGATACGCCTCTGCAATCTCGCGTCGATGCCGGCGCCTACGGCGCCGGCCGGGGTCCGGGGCGAGGCTGCCTGGTGCCGGGGCGACTGGCTCGTGCGCTGCTGCCGTCGGGGCCGGTGATGGTCTGGGTGCCGTCGACGAAAGCTCGGGCGAGGTCGGACAGGCGCTCGTTGCGGTTGCGGGCCTGGTCCCGCAGCAGAGAGAACGCCCGGTTGACGTCGATGCCCAGCCGCTCGGCGAGTTTGCCCTTGGCCTGCTCGATGATGACCCGGCTGTTCAGCGCGGTCTGCAGTTGCTCGTTGAGGGTATCGCTGCGGCGCATGCTGCGCTCGTGCAGCAGGCCGATGGTGGCCACGTCGGCCAGCGCCTGGCCAACTTGGACACTGTCTGTGTCGAAGGCACCGGGAGTGGCGCGGAAAAGGTTGAGCGCGCCGATAACCTGGTCGCGCAGCCGCATCGGCAGGGCCTGCACGGCGGAGAAGCCGGCCTGTCCGGCGGCGGCGGCGAACTGAGGCCAGCGCTGGTCAGCACTCAGGTTGGGGGCTGCTACGGGGTGCCCGGAGCGGAAGCAGTCCAGGCAGGGTCCCTGGTCGCTTTGCAACTGGAACAGCTCAAGCAGCCTGGCGGCCTCGCTGGAGGCGGCCACCACGCGCAGTTCTCCGCGCGGGTCGGCCAGCAGCAGCCCGGCGGCGGAAACGTTCAGCAGCTCGACGCTGCGGGTGGTCAGCACGTGCAGGAAGTCAATGATGTCGAAGTCGGCGACCATGGTGTCGGTAAGCTCGACAAAGGTCTCCGACAGCAGCTGTCCGTCCATCTGCTCACTCTCTTCACGAAATCAGCAAGGTCCGCTGCGCGGACCGCAACGGCGTGCCGCAGACGTCAGCGAGTGCCTCACGTCTCGTCACCTAGGGACAGATCAGGGTCGGGAAACAGCCGCAGACGGCGCGCTACGATGTCGCGGGCGACATCGGCCAGCTGTAGGTCGTTGACATAAGCATAGGCGCGCAACCGCACGAACGCGTCGGTGATGTTGACGCCAAGTTGCTCGGTGAGCATGCCGGTGGCCTGATCAATCTCCGCCCGGTAGAAAGCCAGGCCCGCGGGCTGGCCGAAGAGGCCGTCACCTGGTCCGGTGGCTCCCTCGGCTCCGTCCTGGGCGTCGAGCAGCAGCATGGTGGCGGTATCGGCGAAGGTCAGCGCGTCCCCGAGCTGGAAGTCGCTAAGCGAGCCTGGCCGGTCCCGGTACAGGCCAAGCACCCCGGCCCGGATCGCCCCGACCACCAGCGGGAACACAAAGACCGCGGCCGCCCCGGCCTGACTCGCCGCCGGCGCGAACGCCGGCCAGCGGGTCCCTGATTCCCCGTCCGTCAGGTCCGAGGCCAGCACCGGGCCACCGGAGACGGAGGCATCAAACAATGGCCCTTCTCCGAGGGTGAGCTGGAGTTCGGCGAGTTGCCTGCTGACCTCGTCGGTCACCTGCATCAGGTGACCCGCCTGCGCGTCCAGCGCGGCGCTCAGCCAGGCGCCGGTGACCTGAACCTCGGGAACCACCGCCGCGCACACGTCTGCGGCCGACACCCGCCCGCCCCGCGCGGCCGCCTGCTCCGCGATCAGTCCCCAGACCCTGGCAACCCGCCGCACATGCGTCACCTGTACCGCCAGCGGAGCCAGCCGCGCAACGCCACCCAGCCCGCAGGAGATTGGGCTGCCGAGCACAAGGAGCCGGCGACCCCTGCGCCGAACGGGTCCCGCTCGCTGCGCAACGCGGCGGTGGCATAGCCGGCGCGCTCACGGGTAATCAGGTACGCGCGCACCATGGATCGGCCTTCCTCCTCAGCAGCAAGGCGCAGTCCAGACCGAGCGGCCAGTTCCCCAGCTCCTGCCCTGAACACTACGCCGGATTGCACACGCACGTCAGGAGAGCAGACACCGACCGGGATCTTGCCGGCCTCGGTCATGGCCAGCTTGTCCCGCGCCGAACTCAGCCTGCGGTTGGCTCTAGAGTTTAATGTCAGCGGACTGGCTCAGCCGCCGGCTGGGGCGGGGGTAGCCCAGCCACAGCCGGGCTACGAGCCACAGCAGGCTGGCAGCCCTGGAACGGTACAGCCAGTCACTGGCCCGGAGATTTCCCTGGGGCCCAGCCGTGCCGACGGACGGTTTACGCCGTCGGCACGGATCAGCTCGGTCACCGGTGCGCCCAACTGGTCCGCCGGCCGGTCCGCCGTCCGGTACTCCTCTGCCTGGTAAACAGGTGGAAGACCAGCAGCAGGACTGCCGCGCCGACGATTGCGGTCAGCCAGGTGGAGAGGTTGAAGAACCCGTGCAGGGTGTGGACGTGGAACAGCTCAGTGGCGGCCCAGCCGCCGGCCAGCGCCCCGGCCACCCCAATCAGGCAGGTGATAATGAGGCCTTGCGACCTTCGTCCGGGAACCAGCATATTTGCCAGCAGGCCTGCTCCGAGGCCGAGAACGATCCATGCGATGATGCCCATAACCGACTCCTCAGTCAGTGATGAAAACGACGTTTGGGTAGCCGGTCCTGCGCGACGGGTCGCGGTGGGAGAAAGAGAATCTCCGCGGGCTCTTGCCCTTTACTGGGCCACAACGCCTTAACGGCGCGGGCTCGAATAAGAAAACTCCGGTCCTGTGCTGTCCCTAGTATTTCGCGGGGTGCAGCTGCCAGATATCCGGAGCGATATCTTCACAATACGCCCAATCGGCCCTGATGTCCAACAGCGGAGTCAGCCGCGGCATGCGGCGGGCGGGTGAAAGCCCCTTAACTGAGGGTAAATTATCCGCGGAATGCTGGCCGCCGTATTCACGGGGCCCGGCAGAGCGTACGCTTGAGATATTGCTCCGGACCCCGGCTGCTGCCCGCGAATATGGCGGGGCAGCGCGCGGCCCGGAGTTTTCGCGTTCGGGCCGGTACCCGAGGAGACAGTTATGAGCATCACCGCATCGATCATTCCTGGCCGAGCTGCCGGCTGGGCCACCACTGGGCGCGATTCAGGCTTGGCGAACCGGTGAACACGGCCGCCGGGCCCCAGGATGGCCGGCCGCCTGCGGCCGGGCGGCGGGTGATGAGTACCGGCGTCGGCATTACGCTGATCGCGGTCGGCGCGATCCTGCGGTTCGCCCTGGCGGGAGGTTCCCCGCACGGCCTGAACGTGCACGTGGTGGGCGTCGTCCTGATCGTGGCCGGCGTCATCGAGCTGCTGCTGTCGCTGCTGGTGGTGCGTGGTGGCCCGCGAAGGCCGCGCTCGCTCGTCCGCCAGGGCCGCGGCGGGTACTACGATTTGCCCGGCCCGAACGCGCGGCTGCAGAGGACGAGGCAGGCCGCGGCCGACGACATCGCGGATGTCCTAGGAGACGACCGGTTCTACGCCCCCGACGCGCCAAGACGCGAGGAAGACGATCTTTAGACCCGGCTCCGGAGTACCCCTTCTCACCAGAGCCAGAAGACGCGTAAGGTAAAGACGTTGCTCCGGACCCTGGCAACCGCGCCCGCGCGATATCGGCGGGTACAGCGGCAGGACCGGGTTTTTTTATGCGTACACTGCCGGTGCCGGCGAAACATCGCGGCTGAAGCACGGTGCGAGCTCCGAGGCACCTCCGTTCCCCCCAGCGAGTCAGCCTCCGGAGAGCAGCCAGCAAAGGCAGGACACCATGAGTATCGGCAGGAAGATCGCGCATAGGGCCGGAGCGAAGATCAAGGATGCCTACGGACACTGACCGCCGGGGACGGGACCCGGCGGAGATGCCGTATGTGACGGGGCAGGCAGCCACGGACGCAGGCCCCGCAGGGGCGGACCTGCTTTACGATGCGCGTCGGGGCGTCTACTACGCCAGGCCCCTCCTTCGCGGCTGGCTGCACCTGCTGTGCTTCTTCGCATCGCTGGCGGGCGGCGTAGTCCTGCTTGCCCGCGCGCACGGCGGGGCGCAAGTAACGTCCGCCATCGTCTACTCGGCAAGCCTCAGCGCCCTGTTCGGTACGAGCGCGCTCTATCACCGCGGCACCTGGACCGCCGCCTGGCGGCTGCGGCTGCGCCACCTGGACCAGGCGATGATCTTCTTCCTCATCGCCGGCACGGCAACTCCCGCCTTCCTGCTCTCCGCACCTGCCGACGCCGGGCTGGCCTGCCTGATCGTGATGTGGGCGCTAACGTTCACCGCGGTGGCCGTTCGCCTGGCGCGCGCGAGCGCGCCGGAGTTTGTGGCCGGCGCGCTGTTCATCGGGCTCGGCTGTGCGGGCGGCCTCGCGCTGCCGTGGGTGTGGATTCACGCCGGCACCGCATCCGGGGCACTGCTGCTGGTCGGCGGCCTGCTTTACATCGCCGGGGCGCTTTCCTACCATCGGCGCTGGCCAGACCCGTACCCGTCGGTGTTCGGGTACCACGAGTTCTTTCATGTCTACGTCTGCGCCGCCGCGGCCTGCCAGTACGCCGCGATAGTGCGGTTCGCCGGCTGAGCTCGCATTTTTGGGCCGAGCTCGCATGTCAATGCGAATAGCTCATAGTGGGTACCGGGAGTAGTCTCTCGGTAAGAAGCTAGCCAGACTAGCCGCTGGGTCGGGACCCCGCCCTGCTGCGATGCAGTGGGGGCACTGTTATGTTCAGCATGGACCTGGGTACCAGTGAATCCTGCGATCACGTCGTCGTCGCGCTACGCGGGGAGCTTGACCTAATGGACGCCGCGGCCGTAGCGGCTGCCCTGGGGGTTATCGCGGCGCGCGAGCCGCGGATCATCGTGGACCTGGCTGGACTGCAGTTCATCGACGCGAGCGGCATCGCGGCACTGTCGCGTGGCCGCAGGCACGCCCGCAACGCTGGAGGCGACCTGCTGCTAGCCGCGCCGCAGAGACCGGTAAGGCGGGTTCTCGCGATCATCTGGGAGATTGACGGCTGCGCCGTTCATGCCAGCGTGGCAGCGGCAGCCGCCAGCGCGGGAGCCTCCCGCCAGGCGATCGCGCCGATCCCGAGGCAGCCCACTAACATGCGCTGGCAGCGCATACCCATAAACGCACCCGCTCAGAAGCGGCGCGCGGTAACCGCCGACCGGCTTGTCCGCAGCTCGCGGGGGCCGCTCGCGGAATTGTCCGGCGACGTGAAACAACCATCCGTTCGGAAGAAAGATTTTTAAATCCTTTTCCCGAACGAATGGTGGTTCCTCCGCACGGCCATGCGCGTCTGAATTAACGCCCGGACCACTTAATTTCGGCCTGGACTGTCTTGGCGGCGGTTTCGATGAGGCCGGCTACTTCAACGGGGTGGGAGACCATCGCCAAGTGGCCTGACGGGACCTCGATGGTGGTGGCGTCCATGCGCTTGGCGAACTGGCGCTCGGCGTCGGGCGGGATCGCCTCATCATCGCTGGCCACGAGGAACCAGCACGGACGTGACCGCCAGGCCGGTACCCCCATCACATCCTGGAGGCTGCTCGCCGCTAGGGGCTGCTGTACGGCGTGCATGACCCGCGCCATGACCGGGTCGACGTCGGCCGCGAAGTGCTTGACGAAGTCGTCTTCAGGCAGCCAGGCGAACCCGTCGGAGTCGATGTCTAGGTGCGCCAGCGCCGGGGTCGGCGGGCCCTGTGTCAGCAGGCCGCCGATGGACTCGCCCTCGTCGAGCCCGAAGGCCGCGATGTAGACCAGGCCGGCGACGTTCCGCGCGTCGGCGCCGAGGGCTGTCATGATCTGCCCGCCGTAGGAATGCCCGGCGACAATCACCGGGCCGTCCTGGCGCTCTAGCACCTGCCGGAGCCGGGCGACGTCCGCGGCCAGCGACGTCTCGGGGAACTGTGGCGCGATGACGTCGTAACCGCTGGCTTGCAGCCGCTCGATGACGGCGCTCCAGCAGGAGCCGTCGGCCCACGCGCCGTGTACTAGGACGATCTTCGGTTGAATGGTCACGTCAGTGATTCCTCTCACGGGCGGCAATTACTTCTACACTGTAGACCTACAGTAGATGCGCTGATTACCTTGATGTCAACACCGTAGACCTACACTACAGACTTCAGGTAGCATCAAGCGGACCTCAGGAAAGTAGCCATCGTGATGACCCAACCACCGACCGCCAGGGACGCCGTGCGCGGCGACGGCAAGATCACCCGTGAGCTGGTGTTCGCCACCGCGCTTGAAATGATCGACCGCGACGGGGCCGACGCCCTGTCGATGCGCCGCCTCGGGGCTGCCCTTGGCCGGGACCCGATGATCCTGTACCGGCACGCCCCCGGCAAGGCCGCGCTGCTGGACGGCGTCGTGGAGACCGTGCTCGATCAGCTCCGCGTCGACCCGGCCGACCCCGACTGGGCCGCCCAGCTGCGTGCGGTCGCCCGCGAGTACCGCGCGCTGGCCCTGGCGCATCCGAACGTCGTCCCGCTGCTCGTCACCCGGCCGCTGGCCACCCCGCTCGCGCTCCGCCCGCGCGGCACCCTGCGCCCGCTGGAAGACATCCTCGCGCTGCTCACCAGGGCCGGGTTCAGCGGACCGGACGCCCTGCACGTCTACCGGGCCCTGTTCGGCTTTCTCAATGGCCACGTGCTCAACGAGCTGCAAGAGCTCGTGGAGAACCCTGACGAGACCGACGACCTGCTGCGGCTGGGCCTGCACCGGCTGCCGCTCGGCGAATTCCCGCTGCTCCGCAGCCTCGCGCACGCCCTGGTCGCCTACGACGGCCCCGCCGAACTCGAGCGCGGACTCGACATCCTGCTGACCGGCCTAGCAACCACACTGTTCCCTTCAGGTAACTTACGGCCGGCTCCTGGCACGTGGTGCAGGGCGTAGGCTGGTATTGCGACTGCATCCACTGCCGGGGCCGCCGCCACCGCGGCAAGCTCGCCGTCCACGCCAGCCCAGACGGCAGCGGAAAGGACCACGCAGATGACAGACAACAGGCTAAGCGCAGCGCCCGTCCAGGAGACCGGACGGCTCCGCTGCAGGGAGATCGCCCGGACTGACCGTGGCTGGGAACGCTGCCACCTCGACGAGCATGACCCAAGTGTCCGGCACCATGTGCGGGACCGGTCGTGGCTGTCGACGGAGAACACGCCGCGGTTGCGGCTTGGCGAGCCCTGCGGGGCGGATTGCACCTGGCCGGATCTGGTGATCACGTACCGTCGCGGCGGGTCAGGTCGGGCGGCGTGATCACGGCCTAGAGCCGGATGAGCGACCCTAATCGCTCCCCTGCCGCTTCATCGCCACGACGGCCGGCACCCCGGCCGGTTCATGGTCGGCCCATTCCGGCGTCCCGACGATGGCCGCTAGGTCAGCACCGTCGATGGTCTCGCGCTCAAGCAGCAGGCCGATGACCCGGTCGAGCGTGTCACGATGCCCGCGCAGCAGCTTGGTCGCCGTGTCCTCGGCCTCCCTGAGGAGCCTGGCTACTTCCTGGTCGATGGAACGTTGCGTTTCCTCGGCATAGGGACGGCCGGCGAACGGGTTGTCGCGGCTCGGTCCCTCCGGCCCGTAGCTGATGGGCCCGACCTCCCCGGAGAACCCCCACTCCCGCACCATGTGCGTCGCGAGTTGGGTCGCGCCTACCAGGTCGCTCGCTGAGCCGGTCGACGGTTCCGCTAGCACGATGATCTCCGCGGCGCGGCCGCCAAGGCGCACGGCGAGCGAGGTTGTCAGGTGGCTCTCTGGGTACAGGTGGCGCTCGAACGCAGGCAACTGCTCGGTCACGCCAAGAGCGGCGCCACGGGAAAGGATCGTGACCTTCGCGACGGGATCGGCGTGCTCGGAGAGCACGGCCACGAGCGCGTGCCCGGCCTCGTGGACGGCCACGGCATGTTTCTCCTCCGGCAGCAGCGCGTTCGACGCGTCGCGGCGGCCGATGAGGAGCCGGTCCCTGGCTGCTTCGAAGTCGGCGGCACTGAGCACGTGGCGATCCGCGCGCACGGCGTTGATCGCCGCTTCGTTCACGAGGTTGGCCAGATCGGCGCCGGAGAATCCGGGCGTGCCCCGCGATACCACGTCGAGATCCACGTCTGGTGCGAGCGTCTTGCCCTTCCCGTGGATAGCCAGGATCGCGGTCCGCTCCCTGTAGTTAGGCAGCGGGATCTCCACCGTCCGGTCGAAACGCCCGGGTCGCAGCAGCGCCGCGTCGAGGATCTCCGCCCTGTTGGTCGCGGCCATGACGACCACCCTGGCGCCCGGCTCGAATCCGTCCATTTCCGAAAGCAACTGGTTGAGCGTCTGCTCGCGCTCGTCATTCGAGCCGAACCCGCCTGGGCCGCGCCGGCCGCCAATGGCGTCGATCTCGTCGATGAAGATGATCGACGGGGACCGCTTCCTGGCGTCAGCGAACAGGTCCCTGACCCGGGAGGCGCCGACGCCGACAAACATCTCGACGAAACTCGAGCCGCTCAGCGAGAAGAACGGTACCCCCGCCTCGCCGGCGACAGCCCTGGCCAGCAGGGTCTTGCCGGTCCCGGGCGGTCCGACCATCAGCACGCCCTTCGGGCCGACCGCGCCAGCGCGGTCGTACCGGGCCGGGTGCTTCAGGAAGTCCACCACTTCCATGACCTCGGCCTTGGAACCCTCATAGCCGGCGATGTCCGCGAAGCTGGTCTTGGGCCTGTCCTCGTCGTAGACCTTGGCCTTCGACTTGCCGATGGCCATGATCGCGCCCATGCGCCCGGTGAGCTGTTTGCTGCCGCGGCGGCCAAACCAGACGAAGAGCCCGACGATCACGAGAAGCGGCACGATCCAGGCGAGTAGCCCGAGTAGCGGGCTCGTGCTCGTGCTGGTTCCCGTCACCTGAACCTTGTGTCCTAGCAGGAGGGCGGGCAGGGCGCCGTCGTTCAGCGCGACCGGGATCTGGGAGGCGTAGGCGCTGCCATCGTGGAGCTTCCCGCTCACCGAACCCGCCGAGGTGATCGCCGCCGTCGAGACCTTGTTCGCGGTCACGTCGCTGACGAAGCTGGTGTAGCTCAGCGACTGAACCGGCGTTCCGCCAGCACCCGCGCGAAAGACCAGCAGCGCCGCGAACGCGATCACGAGTCCGGCCGGCAGCAGCCATCTCCACCGGGGCGGCAGCGGGTCCGGAGTCGGCGCCTGGGCCGGCGGAACGGATTTCTTCGGCGGTCCAGAACGAGCCGGGGGAACGGATTTCTTAGGCGGTCCGGGACGGGCCGAGGTCTTGCGATGCCAGGTGCTCACGACGGAATCCCCTTGCTCGCGTCCTCGGGCCGGTGATCAGCGGGCTACGCCGTCATAGGAGAGGCGGGTGGAGACCGGGACGCACATGCAGTCTCGGTCCAAAGCACCCTCCGCCGTCGCCCGGCAGTAGCGGGAAGCGACGGAGTCATGCTGGTCGGCGGTGTGCCCGCACGGGCACGGCGCATCAGACGGCGACTCGCCGCGCGATGGTGTCGTCATAAGGGTGCCTTCCCACAGAGTGCGGCATGCTCGTTCATCCCAAGTCAACCGCCCCCTGGACGCTCGCGAAATGACGAATCTCGCATGAGCCCATCACCGCAACCGATCGCCGGACAAGAGGACGGCTGATTAGCCGGCGTTGGACTTGCGCCGGTCGCGGCGCATGATGTGACGCAACTGGGTGATCCGCGCGGTTCCCGCGGCGGCCATGACCAGGGCGCCCGCGATGGCGGCGAGCAGCAGCGCCACGGCAAGCGACAGGTGCAGGTGCGCGCCAAGGAAGCTGATGCTGACGGCGTGCGCGTTCTGGATGATGAAGATCAGCACCACGATGAGGGCGACGATGCCCACGATCAGCGCGGTGCGCACGCCACTGATCCTGGTACTCATCCCCCGGCGCCGTGGCGCGGCCTGGGCGGGCTCACGGGGCGCCGCGGAGCCATTGGGCGCGGAGCCATTGGGTGAGGCAGGCGGCAGGGTGGTGGTGGCGGCGGGTGGTGCGACTGGCTCAGTCATGGCACTTCTTCTTCCGATGCGAACGGGGACCTGGGCGCAAATGTCCAGCCTGCCCGTTGCCGGCACGGGCGCCCGGCTGGATCGGCCTGGCGTCTTCCAGTGTCTCAAGATCACTCTATGCTAGAACTCAGAAACTAGCAATTTATTTCTAGAATTTGTGAACCAATTAGCTCAGCGCTGCCCGCAAGCGGCAGGACACAGGCATCATGGAGCCGCTTCAGACGAGACGCTGGTGGACGTAGCACCATCTCCACGCCGCTCCAAGGGCAAGACTGGCGGCGACCGGGTGGTCGGTCTCCTCGTAGTGCGCCTTGGCGTGCTGGTTCGGCGACTCATCAGAACAGGCAACCCAGCCGCAGGTCAGGCAGACCACAAGGCTCGCCTCGCGGTCCTGGCGGCTCCGGCATTCCCGGCAGTTGTCTGTCTGCGCCCCGACCGGCGCAAGGCCGTCGAGGTGCTCACAACGCGGGGCCTTCCCGTTCTGGCTTACGGCCGACGACGCGCCTAGGGACATGCTCTGGCCGGGAATCATGGCAACCTCCCTTTGCACGGTGGAAATGCCGGGCCCGGCCCGGTCGATCATTTACGAGTCAACCCCGGTGACATCCAGGCGGAAACAGGCAACGCGAGCACGGCCCATCACCAGAACCGATCACCTCCGCTGGGAGTAGGCGCGGCCGACGACTCCTGGCGGTCACCTCAGACGGGGACTCCGCCGAGGGTGCGGCGCCACTTGGCCTCGAAGAACGACAAGATCCCGAACGCGATCAGGCCGAGTGCGACGAGGACGAGCAGCCACGGGCCGACGGGTGTCTGGGCGAACGAGCGGAGCACTCCGTCAACGCCCTCTGCCTTGGCCGCGTTGTAGGTAATGGCCGCGTCCAGGGCGGCGATCCCGATGCCGACCACGATCAAGGCGCGCGCGACGTACCCCGCCTGGCCGAGCCTGACCACCACATCCTGCGTGCCGCGGCTCATCCATCCCATCCGAAGGTGCCGGGTGAACTCGGCGCTGAAGCCCCTGACCGCCATGACGATGCCGAGCGCGACAAGCACGATCCCGGCGAAGGCGACGAGGACGCGGCCGCCGTCGAGGGACAGCACCTGGGCGGTGTAATCCCGCGCGGCGCTGTCATCAGACGCGGGCCTGGTGCCGTGCACGACGAACATCAGCGTGCTGTAGAACGCGATGGCATAGGCGATGCCGCAAAGGAGTGCCATGACCCGGTGGCCTTCGGTCAGGTTCAGCCGCTTCTCCGCGGCCTGGACGAACCGCCACACGGCCAGCGCGAGGAACCCGATGACCAGGATCCACAACAGCAGGTACCCGAACGGCTTGCCGGCGATCGCCTCGATGGCCCCGGCACGGTCTGGCTCATGGCGGGCGACGCCGAAGGCCAGCATTACCGCGATCACGCCGATGACGATGTAGGCGATGCCCCGAGCGGCGAAGCCCAGGCGGGCGAACATGTTGAGGGCGCCTGATCCCCCCGCTGACCTGCCGCCGGACGCGCCGTTCCCGCGACGGCGCGAATACGGCCGAATGTAACGGCGGGACCTTTCGTTTCCCTCTCGTTTCCGCCCGTATCTACGCCCGCGTCTTCGAAAGCCAACTCCAGCCGACATCAGTCCACCTCTGCGTTCAGGGACCCGACCCCGCAGTAAACGGCGGGCTAGCGCTAGCCAATCCCAGCCGTGCCCCGCCGGAAACAAGCAAAAGTCGAAGACCCCATCACCGAGATCGATTAGAGGCGGCCGAAGGGATTGCAGTAGATACCTCGGCTGTGCGGGCTGGTTTGTGATCGGTCTTGGTGATGGGGTTTGCGCTTTCTCGCGGTTTCCACGACCGGGTAGCGCGGGTTAACTGGGCAGTGAAAGCTGGCCGGATTTGACAGCGCACCCCCGACGCGATCAACCAATACGGCGGCCCGACGTGTCAGGAGCCCCCTTGATTATCCTCGGCGTAATTCTCCTCATTATTGGCTGCGCGTAACGGAGCCTGAGAACAAGGAAGCAGGTATCTTCATGTCGACCGGAATTATCGCGGTCATCGTCGTAGCCGTCATCGTGGTCGGGATAGTTTTCTTTGGCGTGATGGCAGTTTTCCGCCGCCGACGGCTCCAGCAGCGCTTCGGCCCGGAATACGACCGGCTGGTAGGTGAGCGCCACAGCAGGCGCGAGGCGGAAGCCGAGCTGACGGAACGCGAGCGCCGGGTCCAGGGTCTTGACATCCAGCCGCTCACCAGTGTCGCCAGGGCAAGCTATGCGGGCCAGTGGACGAGCATCCAGGAGCAGTTCGTCGACGCGCCGGCGAACGCTGTCTCCGGAGCGCAATTCCTCGTGGCCGACGTGATGACCGAACGCGGCTACCCGGCCGGGCAGCATGATCAGGATCAGGTTCTTGCCGACCTGTCCGTCGACCACTCAGGCACCCTTGGTCGCTACCGGGCAGCCGAGGAGATCAGCGGCAAGGCCGCCGCGGGCACGGCCTCCACCGAGGACCTCCGCCAGGCCATGGTCCACTACCATGCCCTCTTCGCTGACCTCCTCGGCGAGCCCGTGGATAACGAGCCCGCGGATCAAGAATCCAGACCGGCGGTCGCCGCCGAGAGCACGAGCCAGCAGTTCACCGCATCTGACCCGGAAGAGATGGCGAAATGACCTCACCAAGCGAGACGGCAATGAATCAGATGGCAACCGAGGACCAGACGGACATGGTCGAGACGCACATGCCCGAGACGGACATGGTCGAGACTGACACGCTCCAGCGCGTCCCGGCTCCGGCTGAGCCGCTGCCGGCCGAAACTCCTGAATTCCCAGCCCCCAGCGCCACTGCGAGCCCGAGCGCCCGCTGGCACGAGATCCAGGCGATGTTCGTCGATGATCCGCGCTCCTCGGCGGAAATGGCGGCCGCCCTCGTCGATGAGAGCGTCCAGGCCCTCGTCGCGTCCGTCAGGGAGCAGCAGGATTCGCTGCTAGCCGCCTGGCATGGCGAAAACGCGGGCACCGAGGAACTACGCACTGCCGTCCAGCATTACCGCGCGTTCGGCGGCCGTCTCGCGGATTTCACCGGTGAAAGCTGACCCCAGGCTGCCCTGATCCCCACGGGGGAGGCCCGCACAGCCTGGCTGTGCGGGCCTCCCCCGTGGCGGTGCGATCCTCAGCCGGTCACCGGGAAGGTGTTGCCGACGGGTGTAGGAGTAGGTGCTGGGCGGGGCGTGGGGCTGGTCGGCGTCGGCGTCGGGGTCGTCGCGGTCGGCGTCGGCGTCGGGGTTGTGATCGAGCAGGTAGGCGCGGTGATCGTGTCGTCGTCGAGGGTCACGGACCCGTTACGGGCCAGCGCGCGTCCGGCG
>Ga0210389_10002978_pt1 | contig 13259 bp, 8 predicted proteins | sample IncBWH28OmetaG_FD_160127 | JGI IMG/M metagenome (GOLD analysis project Ga0210389, IMG submission 160127) | Forest soil microbial communities from Barre Woods Harvard Forest LTER site, Petersham, Massachusetts, United States - Inc-BW-H-28-O ...
AGCAGGGACTCGATCATCCGCGTCGTCGAGGTCTTACCGTTGGTCCCGGTGACGTGCACGATCGGGAACGCGCGGTGCGGGTCGCCGAGCAGGCTGACGAGCGCGGCGACCCGGTCAAGCGTCGGGTCGATCTGGTGCTCCGCCCGCCGCGACCCGATCTCAAGCTCTACTTCGCGCAGCCGCTCAGCGATATCGTCCACGGGCATCAGCCTACTGCCGCGCTAGGACAGGGCTGCCAGCCGGGACTCCAGCCGGGCGATGTCCGCCTCGGCCACCGCGAGGCGGGCGCGTGACTTCTCGATGACCTCGGCCGGCGCCTTGGCGGTGAACGCCTCGTTGCCGAGCTTGGCGGTCATCGACTGCGCCTCTTTCTGTGCCGCCGCCAGGTCCCGCTCCAGGCGCTTGCGCTCGGCCGCCACGTCGACGGTCCCCGCGAGGTCAAGCTCGACGGTGACCCCCTCGGCAAGCAGGGACGCGCTCGGCGCGAACCCGTCCTCCGGTGCGGTGAGCCGCAGCAGCGCGCGGATCGACTCCTCGTGCGCGCCAAGCGGCGTCGCCTCGAGCCCGGCCAGCCGCGCGGGCACCCGCTGGCCGGGCCTGAGCCCCTGGCCGGACCGGAACTGGCGGATCTCGGTCACCAGCCGCATCAGCGAGCCGATCTCGGCCTCGGCCGCCGCGTCGGTGAACTCGAAGTCCGGCCAGGCCGCCACCATCACGGAGTCATCGCCGGTCAGCGCGCACCACAGCTCGTCGGTGACGAACGGCATCACCGGGTGCAGCAGCCGCAGCATCTGGTCGAGCACGAAGCCGAACACCTTGCGGGTGCGGTCGGCCGTGGCCTCGTCACCGGACGCCAGTGGCACCTTGGCTAGCTCGAGGTACCAGTCGCAGAACTCGTCCCACGCGAAGTGGTAGAGCGCCTCGCAGGCCTTGCCGAACTCGAACTGCTCAAGCAGCCCGTCCACCTCGGCGATCACGCCGGAAAGGCGGGAGAGAATCCAGCGGTCGGTGACCGACAGGTCGGTGACCGACAGGTCGCCGGCCACCGGCGGCGTGCCGCCGGCCAGGGGGGAACGGGGGGATGGGTAGTCCCCCCGTGCGCGGGGGGATCCCGGGGGGTCGTCCCCCCGGGGCGGCAGAGCCTCCGCGCCATTCATCAGCGCGAACCTGGTGGCGTTCCATAGCTTGTTGCAGAAGTTCCGCGAGCCCGCCGCCCAGTCCTCGCTGATCGCCTCGTCGCTGCCCGGTGTGGCGCCCCTGGCGAGGGTGAAGCGCGTCGCGTCGGTGCCGAAGCGCTCCATCCAGTCGATCGGGTCGACGACGTTCCCCTTGGACTTGGACATCTTCTTGCCGAACTGGTCGCGGACCAGGCCGTGCAGCGCGATGGTCTTGAACGGCACCGCGTCCTCCGGCGCCTTACCCCGCATCGCGTACAGGCCGAACATCATCATCCGCGCGACCCAGAAGAACAGGATGTCGTACGCCGTGATGAGCACGCTCGTCGGGTAGAAGGCGCGCAGGTCCGGGGTGTCGTCCGGCCAGCCGAGCGTGGAGAACGGCCACAGCGCGGAGGAGAACCAGGTGTCGAGGACGTCTGGGTCCTGCGTCCAGCCCTCCGGCGGGGTCTCGTCTGGGCCGACGCAGCGCGCCTCGCCGTCGGGCCCGTACCAGACCGGGATCCGGTGACCCCACCAGAGCTGGCGGGAGATGCACCAGTCGTGCATGTCGTCGACCCAGCCGAAGTACCTGGCGTTCATCTCCGGCGGCGAGATCTGCACCCGGCCGTCGCGAACGGCATCGCCCGCCGCCTTGGCGAGCGGCGCCACGCTCACGAACCACTGCAGCGACAGCCGCGGCTCGACCGTGGTGGAGCAGCGGGAGCAGTGACCGACCGCGTGCACGTAGGGGCGGATCTCCTTGACGATCCTGCCGTCCTCGCGCAGCGCGGCGATCACCGCCGGACGGGCCTCGAGCCGGTCAAGTCCCTCGAACGGCCCGTGTGCGGTGATCACGCCGTGCTCGTTCATGACGGAGAGCACGGGCAGGTCGTGGCGGCGGCCGATCTCGAAGTCGTTGGGGTCGTGCGCCGGGGTGACCTTGACCGCGCCGGTGCCGAAAGACGGATCGACGTGCGCGTCGGCCACGATCGGGATCCGCCGCCCGGTGAGCGGCAGTTCGACCTCGGTGCCGACGAGGCGGGTGTAGCGCTCGTCGTCCGGGTGGACGGCGACGGCGGTGTCGCCGAGCATGGTCTCGGCGCGCGTGGTCGCGACCACGATGCTGTCATCGCCGTCGCCGTAGCGGATCGAGACGAGTTCGCCGTCGTCGTCGGAGTGGTCGACCTCGATGTCGGACAGCGCGGTGAGGCACCGCGGGCACCAGTTGATGATCCGCTCGGCGCGGTAGATCAGCCCGTCGTCGTAGAGGCGCTTGAAGATCGTCTGGACGGCGCGGGACAGCCCCTCGTCCATGGTGAACCGCTCACGTGACCAGTCCACGGAGTCGCCGAGGCGGCGCATCTGGGACAGGATCCGGCCGCCGTACTCGCCCTTCCACTGCCAGACCCGGTCGACGAACGCCTCACGGCCGAGGTCGTGCCTGGACAGGCCCTCCTTGGCCAGCTCGCGCTCGACGACGTTCTGGGTGGCGATGCCCGCGTGGTCCATGCCGGGCAGCCACAGCGTGCGGTACCCCTGCATGCGGCGACGACGGACGAGGATGTCGCTCAGCGTGTGGTTCAGCGCGTGGCCGATGTGCAAGATGCCCGTTACGTTCGGCGGCGGGAGCACGATCGTGTAGCTCGGCGCGTCAGTGTTCTCCTGTGCCGCGTTTCCCAGGGATTCCGGCGTGAAGTAGCCGGCCTTCTCCCAGTGCTCGTAACGGCGGGCCTCCACCTCGGCGGGCGCGTACTGCGAGGCAAGCCCTTCTTGCTGCTCTGTCACAACAAGTGAGTCTACGAATTCCGCGGACCGGCCGCGTACGCAGTTTCTGAGATGGCAGCCGCGACTCGCCGGCTCGTGGACGCCGACGCCAGGGATCTCTTGCTGTTATCCCCGGTCGTAACAGGCAAACGAAACAAGGCGGATCGTTGTGCACCCTGTAGCGGGTACAACGATCCGCCTTGTTTGGGCGGTGCCGACTTCTTGCTGTTATCTGGTTAGGCTTTCTTCTTTTCCACGCCGGCGCGGAGGTTCACCGTGTCGGCCGCGCCCTTGGACTGGGCGGCGTTCAGGGTCTCCGGGCCCGTCGCGGTGAAGAACTCGGTGACGCCGAGCGTGCTCGAGGTGGCCCAGACGCAGACCGCCGCGCTCGGCGTCACCGTGGTGTTGGCGCAGCCAAGGATGCCGCCGTTCGGGCCCGCGGCGTAGGTGTGCGGGTTGCTGCCAAGCGAGGCGAGGATCGTCTCGACCTTGGCCGGGGTGAACGTGCCCTGGTAGCCGACGAAGGTGATGACCTGGCTGGCAGGAAGCTGGTAGGACGCGGAGACCGGCGTGCCGGTCGCCTTGCCGCCGCCGCCGGAGGCTATCGCCGTGGTGATCTGCGCGGCCGTGGCCGTGGCGGTGGCGACGAAGTGCGGGTTCTGACCCAGCGGGTAGCCGCCCGCCGTGGCCGGCGTGGACAGGGTGTAGGCGGCCGTGGTCGTCCCGGCCCCGCCACCGGACGTCGCGGCCCCGGTCTTCTTGCTCGCCGACGGCTTCGCGGCCGGCGTCGTCATGTTGCCGCCCGCCGGGGTGTTGCTCGCCGTGGGAGACCCGCCGCTCTTGTGCGTCACCAGCACCACGGCGACCACGATGATGATGGCGACCACCGTGCCGATCGCGATGAGCCCGCGCATGCCCAGGCCGCGGCGCGGCTCAGGGTCGTCACGGCGCGGACCCCGCGGCATGGGGCGCGGCCCCGTGCCGGTGCGCGGCGGCTGCGGGCGGCCAGGGCCATCAAAGCCGTCGGTAGGGGGACGGTAGCGCGGGTCCCTTGGCTCGCCGGGCCGCCCGGGCCCCTGGCCCTGGTAACCGGACGTGCCGCCGCGCTGCGGTACGAAGAAGTCCTGCAGGGCCGGGTCCATTCTGGCGGCCGAGTCACGGTCACCGCGGCCGAAGCCCTGCGGCTCCTGCGGGCCGAATCCCTGCTGGCCGTTGAAGTCCTGGCCGTCGTAGTCCTGCGGGGTGAAGCCGGGGGCCTGGCGCGTGTAGTCCTGGCGCCCGAAGTCCTGCTGGCCGAACTCCTGCTGGCCGAACTCCTGGCCGTCTTGGCCCGGGTAGCCCGCGTCCTGCTGCGGGCGATCGTCCCAGGGTGCGGCGGGCCGCCCGGCGGTCTGGCCCCAGCCGCCGTCGTTGTCCTGGCCGCCAGGCCCCCAGCTATCGGCCTGGTCGGCGGCACCGCCCCAGCCCTGGCCGTAGGCGCTGTCCTGGCCGTAGCCGTTCTCCTGGCCGAAGCCGTTCTCCTGGCCGTGGCCACCGTCCCGGCCGCCGAAGGCCCCGTCGCGGCCGCCGAAGGCACCATCGCGGCCACCGAACGCACCGTCGCGGCCGCCGAAGGCGCCCTCCTGGCCGTACGCGCCCTCCTGGCCGAAGGCGCCGTCGTGGCCGTAGGCGCCCTCCTGGCCGAAGCCGTTCTCCTGACCGAAGCCGTTGTCCTGGCCGTAGGCGCCGCCCGGCGCGGACGAATGCCTGCCGCGTGACTCGCGGCGGGGCAGGTTCTGGAAGCTGCCGCCGGGGGTGCGCTGCGGATAACCTCCCGGGCCGGGTTCCTGGTCCTGGCCGTACTCCTGGCCGAAGAACTCGGACGGCGGCTCGCCCGCCTGACTCTCCCCAGGGAAGCCGCCGCCTGCCTCAGGGAAGCCCGCGGCGGGGGAACCCGGTCCCCCGCGGCCAAATTCACGGCCGCCGACGTCGTGGCCCGTGAAGGCTTGGGTGTCTTCAGGCCCGTCTTCCGGACCCCATGTAGGCGTGGAGGACACGTCCCAGCCGCTCATGTGCGCGCTCATTCCCCATCGTGATCCTTGCAGTACCCCACCGAGGTTATAGGGGCACGGCCGACGGGAGCGGCAATACCGGCAAAGTGGCCGTTAACCATAGCGGTATGTAACAACCGCTTTTGCCTGCGCGGGCAGGCACGGGCCGCGCAGGCACGGGGGGGTGCGGAGGGTCGTCCCCCGGGGGATATCCGCGTATCAGGCCGACTTTTCCCTGGGCGTGCGGCGGGAGACGTCGCGCGGTACCAGGGTCGGGTTGACGTTCTCCAGGACCGCCTCGCGGGTGATGACGACGCGCTCGACGTCCTTGCGCGAGGGCACCTCGAACATCACCGACTGGAGGACTTCCTCCATGATCGCGCGCAGGCCGCGGGCGCCAGTGCCGCGCAACAGGGCCTGGTCCGCGATCGCCTCGACGGCGTCCGAGGTGAATTCCAGGTCCACGCCGTCCAGCTCAAGCAGCCGCTTGTACTGCTTGACGAAGGCGTTGCGCGGGACGGTAAGGATCTCGATCAGCGCCTCGCGGTCCAGGTTGTGCACGCTGGTGATCACCGGGAGGCGGCCGACGAACTCGGGGATCATGCCGAACTTCAGCAGGTCCTCGGGCATCACGTCGGCGAACGTGTCCTGGCTGACGTTCTTGGCGCGGACGCGCAGCACGGAGTTGAAGCCGATGCCGTTGGAGCCGGAGCGCTGCTCGATGATCTTCTCGAGGCCAGCGAACGCGCCGCCGCAGATGAACAGCACGTTCGTGGTGTCGATCTGGATGAACTCCTGGTGCGGGTGCTTGCGGCCGCCCTGCGGCGGGACGCTCGCGGTGGTGCCCTCAAGGATCTTGAGCAGCGCCTGCTGCACGCCCTCGCCCGAGACGTCCCGCGTGATCGACGGGTTCTCGCTCTTGCGGGCGATCTTGTCGATCTCGTCGATGTAGATGATCCCTGTCTCGGCCTTCTTGACGTCGTAGTCGGCGGCCTGGATCAGCTTGAGCAGGATGTTCTCGACGTCCTCGCCGACGTAGCCCGCCTCAGTGAGGGCGGTGGCGTCGGCGATCGCGAACGGCACGTTCAGCAGTCGCGCCAGCGTCTGAGCGAGCAGGGTCTTGCCTGAGCCCGTCGGGCCGAGGAGCAGGATGTTGGACTTCGCCAGCTCCACCGTCTCGTCGCCCGCGCGCTCACCACCGCTCTGTATCCGCTTGTAGTGGTTGTACACCGCGACGGAGAGAGCCTTCTTGGCCGCGTCCTGGCCGATGACGTAGGCGTCGAGGAACTCGTAGATCTCCCGCGGCTTCGGCAGGCTGTCCCACTTGATGCCGTCGGGCTCGGAGAGCTCTTCCTCGATGATCTCGTTGCAGAGATCGATGCACTCGTCGCAGATGTACACACCTGGGCCGGCGATGAGCTTCTTTACCTGCTTCTGGCTCTTTCCGCAGAACGAACACTTCAGCAGGTCGCCACCGTCACCGATGCGTGCCACCCAGTTTCTCCTTTACATGGGGCCGCCGACGCCGGGCCAAATTCGGCCCGGCGTGGCGGGCATGTCCCGCCATGCCGTCAACCGTTTGCTATTTGACGGTACCGCCTTTGGAGTCCGATGGACCAATCAAACCCCCTCAGCGGCCCAGGAGGGAAGAGGCAAGCCACTTCCCGCTTAAAGACAGTACCTGTGCCAGGGCACTCTGCCCCGGGCCGAGGGCCTCACGGGCCCCGACGGACCAGTCAAACCCACCATCTTCCACCCGCACAAGAGGGAAGGGGTAAGACCCGTCCCCCCTTTAAGAGGCTACAGGCACGGCGGCGGTCTGCCCCCGCTTGAGGGCCGTCAGCACCTCGTCGATGAGGCCGTAATCCTTGGCCGCGGCCGCGCTCAGGAACTTGTCGCGCTCGATGTCGCGCTCAATCTCCTCTTCCGGCCTGCCGGTGTGCCTGGCCAGGATGGTCTCCATGGCCTTGCGCATCCGGTCGATCTCGTCGGCCTGGATCTCCATGTCGCTCGCCTGGCCGTAGCCGCCCTCGGTGGCCGGCTGGTGGATCAGGATCCGCGAGTTCGGCAGGGCGATGCGCTTGCCCTTGGTGCCCGCCGCGAGCAGCACCGCCGCCGCGCTGGCCGCCTGGCCGATGCAGCAGGTGGTGATCTCCGGCTGAATGAACTGCATGGTGTCGTAGATCGCCATCATCGAGGTCATCGACCCGCCGGGCGAGTTGATGTACATCGTGATCTCGCGATCCGGGTCGATGGCCTCAAGCGTGAGCAGCTGGGCCATGACATCGTTGGCGCTCGCGTCGTCGATCTGGACGCCTAGGAAGATGATGCGTTCCTCGAAGAGCTTGTTGTACGGGTTCATCTCCTTGATCCCGTACGAGGTTCGCTCGACGAAGGACGGCAGCACGTACCTGGACGATGGGTACTGTGTCACGTTCGGCTTCTCCCTGTCTGCGGAGTTTGGGCTGCGGAGTTAGCGGGGCGCGGCGGCCGTCAGGAGGCGGCGACCGTGCCGGCCGGGGTCTCCTGGGCGCTGCTGACCACATGGTCCACGAAGCCGTACTCCTTGGCCTCCTGCGCCGTGTACCAGTGGTCGCGGTCGGCGTCCTTGAGGATCTTCTCCAGGGGCTGGCCGGTGTGCCGCGCCGTGAGCTCCGACAGCGTCTTCTTGACGAAGCGCATCTGCTCGGCCTGGATCTTGATGTCGGTGGCGGTGCCGCCGATGCCGCCGGACGGCTGGTGCATCAGGATCGTGGAGTTCGGCATGGCGTAACGCTTGCCCGGAGCGCCGGCCGTGAGCAGGAACTGCCCCATGCTCGCGGCCATGCCCATCGCGTACGTGGCCACGTCGTTGGGCACGAACTGCATCACGTCGTAGATCGCCAGGCCCGCGTAGACCGAGCCGCCCGGCGAGTTGATGTAAACGTTGATGTCGCGCTGCGGGTCCTCGGCGGAAAGCAGCAGCATCTCGGCGGCGATCCGGTTCGCGATGTCATCGTCGACCTGCTGGCCGAGGAAGATGATGCGGTTCCGCAGCAGCCGCTGGAACAGCAGGTCCCCTGGAATCACGGGGGCGTCAGGGGTAGCCGTCCTGGCAACTGGCTGGACTAGCTCTGTCACGTGGTCACCTGCTCCGATCACTTCGGGTGTCGTTCAATGGACATTAACGCCCGTGGGGAGTAACTGGGTCCGCCGTACCCACCTGTTCGCTTTCGGCGCACCGTTACGGCACCGCGTTGCGGGCTCGGTGTTACGCATTGAAGAACTAATCCGACAATTGCGGCAAAGTGCCGGTTTTCCGGTTTGACCGGCGCGCACGCAAACAAGAACGCGCGTAGCCGGGGCAGTGCACTGCCCCGGCTACGCGCGCCGTGAAGCCCTGGCTAGGCCTCGTCCTCGTCGGTGGCCTCGGCGACGGAGTCGTCTTCCTCGATGGCTTCCGCGACGACTTCCTCGGCGACGGCCTCGGCCTCGACAATGGTCTCGGCCTCGACCACGGCGTCCGCGGCGGCCTCGGCCTCCGCCTCGTCCTCGGCCTCGATGGTGCCTGCCACGTCGATCGAGAGGTCATCCACGGCGATGTCGCCCTCAGCCCCCGCCTGCGCCTCGGCCTGGGCGGCGAGCATCGCGTCCACGTCGGCGTTGAGCGCCTCGATCTGGGCCTTGACGTCGACCGCGTTGCCTGCCTCGTCGGTGACCGCGACCCGCTCCGCGACGATCGTGGCGGCCTTGCCGCGCAGCACCTCGGTGACCGCGACGTTGATCTGGTTGTTCTGTACCAGCTGCTGCGCGAAGTAGTCGGGGCTGACGCCCATCCGCTGCGCCTGGTCGGCGACGAAGTAGGACAGCTCGGCCTGGTTCACGCTCAGGTTCTCGGTGCGCGAGAGCTCGTCGAGGACGAAGCTGGTCTTCACGCTCCGCTGCGACTGCTCGACCAGGTCGGCGTCGAACTCCTCCTCCGTCTTCTCGATCGACGAGAGGTAGTCCTCCTTCGACATCCGCATCTGGGCAAGCTGGTTGTCGATGTTCTCGTGCGCGTGGTGCAGCTCGTGCTCGACGAACTTCTCTGGCAGCGGGATGTCGATGGCGTCCACAAGCGTCTCGACGGACTTGTCCCTGGCCTGCGTGGTCTGCTGGAGCTTCTTGACCCGCTCAAGCTGCTTGCGGGTGTCTTCCTTCAGCTCGTCCAGGGTGTCGAACTCGCTCGCGAGCTGCGCGAAGTCGTCGTCGAGCTCGGGAAGCTCCTTGACCTTGACGGCCTGCACGGTCACCGTGATGTCGGCTTCCTGGCCCTCGGCCGCGCCGCCGGCCAGCTCGCTCTTAAACGTCGTGGAGTCGCCGGCGGACAGGCCGGCCAGCGCGTCGTCCAGGCCGTCGAGCATCGTGCCGCTGCCGAGCTGGTACGACTGGCTGGTCGCCTGGGCGTCCTCGACGAGCTCGCCGTCCACGCTCGCGGACAGGTCGATCGTCGCGTAATCGCCCTCCTCCGCCGGGCGCTGCGCGGTCTTGAGGCTGGCGAAGCGCTCACGCAGGTTGTTCAGGTACTCATCGACGTCCTCGTCGGTGACCTCGGCGTTGTCGACGGTGACGCTGAGCGTGGTGAGGTCGGGAATCTCGAACTTCGGCCGGACCTCGACCTCGGCGGTGAACGTCAGGTCCTTGCCGTCGTCGAGCTGGGTGATCTCCACGTCGGGCTGGCCCAGGGCGAACAACTCGGCCTCCTGGACGGCCTTGGTGTAGAACTCGGGCAGCGCGTCGTTCACCGCCTCGGTCAGCACCGCGCCGCGGCCGATCCGCATGTCGATGACGCGCGGCGGAACCTTGCCCGGGCGGAACCCGGGGATGCGCGCCTGCTGCGCCACCTCTTTGTAAGCCTTGTCGAGGCTCGGCTTGAGCTCCTCGAAGGAAACCTCGACGCTCAGCCGGACACGGGTCGGGCTCAGCTCTTCGACATCGGTCTTCACGGCGGCGTGACTCCAGAAACGTGGATGGATTGACTGCGCGAATGGCAGCGCATCAAGAGTGTATAGGCGGTTAAGTCTATGACCTTAGCAGCGCGGAGAAGCCGCAGGTGCTGCGGTTTGTGCAGCGCCTGCGGGGCGCAACCACCGGCCCTTAAGCTCAGCCGGCGCGCGGGGGGCGAGCGCTTTTCGCGAGTCCCCCCGTGGGGGGGCTATGGGGGGGCGAAGCCCCCGCCATGCTTGGGGGGGTCACCGGGGGGGTCACCCCCCGGGGAAGATTCAGTCCTCGTCGCGCAGGATGAGGTGCGCCACCCAGGTCACGACGCCGACGATGAGCGCGCCTTCGACGGCGGCGAGAAACGAGGTGACGTGGAACGGCTGGTGCAGCTTGTCGTAGGCGATGTAGCTGGCGAGGTACAGCAGTGCGCCATTGACGACAATCGCGATCAAGCCGAGGGTGAGGACGTAGAACGCGCAGCCGACGGCCTTGATGACCGGCTTGATGATGGCGTTGATCAGGCCGAAGATCACCGCGACGATGATCAGCGTCTTGGCGACCGACGCGTCGTTGGAGACGGCGGACGTGCCGTGGAGTGTCCACTGCTCCGTGTGGATTCCGGGGACCACCCAGGCCGCGACGGCGAGGGCCACCGCGGTCACCAGGATCCGGACGAGGATTTTCATGGCCCTCTTTCTACAGGACGCGACCCGCACGCCGCCGGGGACAAGAAGGGAAATATACGGTACGGGAACATGGCTGCCCGCGCCCCGTACAGATCGCCTGGTCAGGCCCGGCGGCGCCCGTGCCATGCCTCAGCGCGCGGGAGGAAGCGCGTGCGGGGACGCGCGCAGCATGCTTCCGTTCGGAGTTATCGATCTTTACCTTTTATCTCTAGCCTTTGATCTTGTGTGGAGCGTTAGCGGGGCGCGGCTGGTCAGCGGGGCCAGGACGGCGGTGCCCGACTGGCTGAGCGAAGTGGTGCCCGAGTGGCTCACCGAGGTGATGCGGCCAAAGAAGGCGCCGGTGCCGTGGGGGACGATGGCGCGGGCGGTGCTCGCGCTGTGGGTGCCGCTGGCGGTGGGGTTCGCGACCGGGCGGCGGGAACTCGCGCTGCTGCCCGCCATGGGCGGCCTGCTGTCGATCACGATCGACAACGGCGGTCCTTACTGGTCGCGGGTGGAGCGGATCGGCACGGCGGCGGTCCTCGGCGGAGCTCCCGGGCTGTTTATCGGGACGCTGATCCACGGGCGCGGGTGGGTCGCGGTGCTCGCCATCGTCGTGATCGCCGGGGTATCGGCCATGCTGGCGCGGCTCGGCGGCCTCGGGTCGGTGACGGGGTTGCAACTCATCCTCTACAGCGCGCTCGGGCTCGGGCCGCTAGGCGCGCTGCGGCCGTGGTGGCACACGGCGCTGCAGTTCCTGGTGGGGGTGGCTTGGACCCTGTTGCTGATCACGCCCGGGTACCTGCTCTCGCCCAAGTCGGCGGAGCGGAAGGCGGTCGCCGAGGTCTACCACGCGCTCGCCCGGGACCTGCGGCTGATCGGCACCCCCGGCGCGGCCGGGGCGGGCATGGCTCTCACGGGCGCGCTGAACGCCGCCTACGACGCGGTGCTGACCACGCGCGCCTCGGCGGCCGGGCGTTCGCGGCGGAACATGCACCTGATCGCCGTGCTCAACATGAGTCACCCGTTCGCCGAGGCGGACGCGGCGCTGCGGGCGACCGGGGAGCGGGTGCCGCCGCTGGTCACCGAGGAGATCGACCGGTTCGGTGACGCGATCGTCGCCGAACACGGGCCGGGTTCTGGCGCCCTCGGTTTCGGCGGCCGGCGGCCGGCGGGCGGACCTCCGCTGCCGCTCATGCCGCCGCAGTGGTCGTCCTCGCCCGGGGCACTGGCGCTGCGGGAAGCCATGGTGAACCTCGTCCGGGTGCTTTCCGGCAACTGGACACCTGCCGTGGCCATGCCGGACGACGCGGCGGATCACGGCTGGCTCGAGCGGCTGCGCGCGCGGGCCGAGCGGGTCATCGAGCAGCTGATCGGCGGGCGGATCGCCTGGGAGTTCACCATTCGGCTGATGCTCTGCACCGGGATCGCGGCAGTAGCGAGCGAGGTGCTGCCGCTGGCGCGGTCGTACTGGCTGGTACTCACCGTGGTGATCATCCTGAAGCCCGACTACGGCTCGGTGTTCGCGCGGGCGGTGCAGCGTGGCGTCGGGACAGTGGTCGGGGCGGTCCTCGCCGCGGTGATCCTCGCGCTCGTGCCGTACGGGCCGTGGCTGCTGCTGCCCTTCGGTGTGCTCGCCGCGTTGCTGCCGTACGCCAAGGCGCGCAATTTCGGGCTGGTGGCGACGTTCCTTACCCCGCTGGTGGTGCTGCTCATCGACCTGCTTGACGTGGGCGGGTGGCACCTGGCGGAGGCGCGGCTGGTGGATACCGCGCTTGCCTCACTAATCGTGCTTGTCTTCGGGTACGCGCCCTGGCCGTCGGCCTGGCAAGCGCACCTGCCCGGGCAGTTCGCCGAGACGCTGCGCACGGTGTGCGCGTACACGGACGAGGCGCTGGTGACGATGCCCGCCGCGCGGATCGCGGCGACGGGAACGGCCAGGTCCCCCGACGGCAGACCCGGGGAGGCACCGGGCCTTCGGTCCCGGCTGCGGCGCGGTGCGTACCAGTCGCTGTCCAACCTGCGCGCCGAGTTCCAGCGGACGATGTCCGAGCCGGCGTCGGTGAGCCGGCGGGCGACGGCGTGGTGGCCCGCCGTGGTGGCACTAGAAGCGGTCATGGACACGGTGACCGCGACCGTCGTGGCGATCGGCCGGGGCGCGCCGGTGCCCTCCGCCGCCTCCGTGCACGCGCTGACGGGCACGCTGCGCGCGGTCGCCGACGCGATCGAGACGGGGACGCCGCCCCGGCTGGCCGGCCCCCTGCCGGCGGACCCGGAACTTGAGGCGGTGACGGCAAGCGTCCGTTCGGTGCTATCGGTACTGATCAAGGGCGGGGACGACCTGCCGGCCGCCGGCTTACCGTCGGTCCATCCTGAGCGGGTACCGGAGGCGCTAGACTCTTGGCGATACGGGCTGTAGCGCAGCTTGGCTAGCGCGCGTGCTTTGGGTGCACGAGGTCGCGGGTTCGAGTCCCGCCAGCCCGACGAGGCGCTTGACGCTGTTCGGTGACCTCCGGTCACCCTCCCAGCAGCCCGCAATATCTCCCGGGGGGACGACCCCCCGGACCCCCCGATGCGCTTGACGCTGTTTGGTGACCTCCGGCCGCGGTCTATCTGAGGACCATGGCCGCGCGGTGGTAGGCGTTCGCGGCGATCGTCGATAGCGCTGCTCCCGGGTCGCGGTT
>Ga0210389_10002980_pt1 | contig 13255 bp, 22 predicted proteins | sample IncBWH28OmetaG_FD_160127 | JGI IMG/M metagenome (GOLD analysis project Ga0210389, IMG submission 160127) | Forest soil microbial communities from Barre Woods Harvard Forest LTER site, Petersham, Massachusetts, United States - Inc-BW-H-28-O ...
CAATCTAGCGCTGCTGATGCGGAGCTTGTTCGGAGCCGGCAAGCCCAAAGCGGCGCATGACCGCTGGGGCCACCTCACTTTTGCGATTTTGCGGCTGTGTTCGGCGTTGATTGCGATCTACCAATCCAAGTGGGCGTTGCCGGTTGTTCCCGCGCCGACACCACATGGGCGGCGCTGCGACCATCGAGAAATTCTTCGCCCGTCAAAATCCAGGTTTTAGAAACGGGCTGCTAGGAGGAAGGATGTCTCCCACTCTCGCTCCGGTCAGTCGGGCATCGTCATCTGAAACTGACGATGATCGGCGTTCACATCGCCGGTATCCGATCGTTTTAGAAGTCGAATACAAGGTGCTAAAACGACATCAGGTCGTCGAGCGCGGTTCCGGGTTTACGCTAAATATCAGTTCAACCGGCGTGCTTTTTGAAGCGAATGATACATTACGTTCAACTGGCGCAGTTGAACTAACCTTGCATTGGCCTTTTTTGTTGGATGGAGTTTGTCCGCTGAGATTAGTGACAAAGGGTAGCGTCATTCGCAATCACGGTCACAGCAAACGGATCGCTGTCAGTATCAACCATTATGAATTTTACATAGCCAGGAAAACGCTTTCCCCCGGCTCGCGTAAGAAATCTAAGAACAAACCCAAAGATGGTCATTGATCTCGGAACGCGCGAGAAGCTCTACCACGCTCCCCCACCTACCGTAAAATTTCCCTCACTCTCGCCCGCGCTGCATGGTTCGCCGGGAGATCCGCCTTCTCGGGCGATCGTTTCGAAAGACCTTCATCTGCACCGTGTGTTCGATCCCAGCTATGTCCGCGACCGTGACCTTGCAGCAGACTGTTGGCACGACTCCAGTATAGGCGAATATAAGACGAAGACTACAATGTTAGAACCTAATGTATGGGACGCCCAACAGCCGATCATGAGGATGTGAGTTCGCTTTTGATCGAAATCTCCTCGTGTAGCGTTATTGCAATCGTTGGTGTCTGCTTGCTGAAGGTGAGGACGAGCCTTTTCGTACATAAAGGTAAGAAAAGTTCCGGTTGACCGTGAGTATCTCCCTGGCGTCCGTGAGACGCCAAGTTGGTTCCGCTCTCGCGTTCACGTTGTTGATGGATTATCGCCACGCGGAGTCGAATCGTTGAAGTGGTCTTCACCACAACGACGAAGGTCTTTCGCGTACATCGCCAGCGTTTGGTCCTTATATCGGATCTTGACAAAACCAGTGCCATTGATATCCCCATCCAAAATGGCAACTATCGCTTCGGCTGGAAGGGTAACGACGCGCATGTGCTCGTTATCCGATTGCACCGCCATCGTTGGCGTGTTCAGTTTGACAACACGTTCGGGCATCGGGGTTGTTAGAAGCGACGTTGATGCTGTTTCTTGGTTGCCGGATTCAAAACATTTACGACGCACAGAGCATGTGCTGTCGCGGAGACTCGGGACCAGGCTGGCAATGTTTCCAGCTTGGCGAACGTGATCCAGTTTGATAGGCTGCGGGCATGTGCGACTTACACGAGCACCGCTGCCCCTCTTGTAACTCGGCTGATCTCACGAAAATCCAGACCGAGGCAATCTACGACGAACTGATAGAGTGCCGCAGTTGCGGGGGAATCTCCGAGGTGGAGTACGGCCGTGGCACGCCACAACCTAGCGCCGGTTTAATCGAAGGTTCGCCACAACCGAAAGACTCACCTCGCGGTTCCAGTACTGCATTCAAGGACACTTGCCCCGTAGCTGTAGCCAACAAGTAACCCTTTTGGGATTCGAGTTTCAGTTCCATCACGGAATTACTCCGTCCGCGCTCTGATGTTAATTTATGCGGAGGACGATCTGGTTGACTCCCATAAAGAAAGCCGATCGATCACATGTTTGATGCCTTCCATCGCCGATCGGAGGTATGCGGCGGATTCCGGATCATCGTGTTCAAATACCGTGGTGACAAAGTATCCGATGCGATCTTGGATTTCGTTCAAAGTTCGTAACAAAGGCTCACGTTTATTGTTTGAAAGCATTATGATAACCTCTCATTGCTAGTCTTACATCCGGCGTGATGCCAGATCAACCCCCGCGTCACGAATTCGCCGAAGCGTGACCCGGCTCCCGCCAACCAGACACAGACGCATCCTTTTTACTACCGGATCAAAAGCCGCACTGGGTCAAATGACACAGGCTCAGAACGGCTCGTCAGACATCACTTACCCGAAGCTACCGCGCTGTTGTTTCTCGTCGACCACCGGTCGAGGCTAGATTTAAAGCCGTTTTGTTCCCGTTCTAAATGTAACATTCTGAGGGAATGTATCACATTCCGTAAACCTGTTGGGGTGAAAGCCGGGAATGTTCCTAGTTCGCGCCGCGCCCAACTGTTTCGGAAGGAGAATCGACATGGACACCGAAACAACCAGCACCCTTTACTGCGTCCGAGAGGACGGAAGGCGCGAAAGAACCAAGATTACGGATCACACGATGTCAGAAGCGCGAGAGCTAGCCGAGTGGTTACTATACACCGGGAATGGCTTATACACCCAAGTCGATATCTGCACCGAAGATGGAACTTTCCAGACCATGCGGAATCCCGCTGTGTCATCTCCAGTCGGGACCGCCTGAGTCGCGCCACCGAGCACGAGCTGTTCGAGAAGAGTAATGCTACTACGGCTGGCTCAGTCGTTCAACCCCCGCCGAATTCAAGTGCTTTGCAATCGATTCGCGTGACCCAAACGCAGTTCTGCGGCGAGAATCGCGAGTCGCGCTGTTTTTGGTGAGTCAGTGGCAAACACAAGATGACGAACGCCTGCTTCAAACAGCGAGGCTATTCGTCGCGACCCTTTTCTTGCCACGATTACGCAACGGTCCACATCATACAGGGCAAGGTCATTGACTAGACCCTCATCCATCGCAATCACGCCATCGATTCTGGGGTTGGGCGCATCGACGACGTACACGCAGTCATACCCATCCGACATGAGCAGCTCCCGAATTTGATCGGCGTATCGGCGGTCGGCGATGGCGAGCTGAACAGTCTGCACGGGCGTCGCGGCTTTCTTTGCGAAGTCTGGTTTGCACGTGTACAGCCGTTTCGCTGAAGCAATCAAGAGCGGATCAAAATCTGAAGCTCTCGGCTAAGCGAGTACTAAACAGTGGCTACTAACCGCTGAGTGACGTTCTGGTGTAGCAGCATGACCCAATCTTGATATGCAAGCCGAAAGATTTCGTTGGTAAGAGGATCACGATAATACCACCGATCACCTATTTTTCGAGCGTCATCGTATACTAAATCACCGTATTCCACGCTCCAGGACTCGGCAGAATCGAATTCGGAATCAGACATGGCGAAATGCCTGCCTTTCTGTCTGCTGAAGGTCGTTTAGCGGGAGCCTGGGATGAATGCTTAGGGTCTACTGTTGGTCGCTCCCAGGCTTCTGCTAATGATCGGACGATTATGCTCGTCGCAATCGTAGTACCATCTCGCAGGATCTACGGCGACGATTCCGATAAGTGCAACGCTTGAGATGCCAGCGTCCTAGCCGGAATTGGTATAGTTCAGTTCGGCACGAATACCGAGCTGGGTGAAATCCTGCGCGAAATGCCCCAAGAAACATGCCCCAATGGGGAGCGTTCTCCCATCGACGTACACCGCAGTCCGTTGTTTCTGTATGGCTATGCCGTCGGCTGAGTACGTGCTGAAACCGGCATATGGAACTGGAAAAGTTTGCGGGCGACTTCATCCATAGGCTCGACACGGGAGAGTTCGACGGCAGGGTAGTCGAGGTGGCAGATAAGCTAAGTCGTGATCAACTACTTGCTGTGCATAAACTGCTGCTGGAGCGTGAGCGCCGCTGGCGCGAAACTCCCAGCACCTGGTGGCGGGACGCGACACTAAACGGAATCTGATCTCGGCGATTGGCGTGGCTTGGTGTTTGTCGATTTCGGATCTGCGGCTTTCTTCTTCGTTACCTTGCCCGCCAGCATCTCGTCATTTAACTTCTTCAACCGGTTGAACTCGCCGATCCATTGCTCCAGCGTCAAACTACTCACCTTCGCACATTTACTGTTCGATCCAGCCCTCGGTGGACATCTGAAAACCGGCCATTGGTGGACACTTCAAAACCGGCCAACGGAGGAGAACCAGAACAAGAGCATTTATACCTTGCCGGAGGTCGTTTACGCAAATACTTTTTTAAAGCGATCTCGGTGGGCTTATACTAACCTCACCTGGGCGGAGGATACGGCAACGCAGGGATGCGACCGGAGCGCCGACTCAGCGGCCGGAATGATGGGGCGGTGCAAGCCGCCCTTTTGGCAACATTCTGGCGCGAAGCGATAAATCCCAGGGGTTTGGGGACAGAGTCCCCAAGTAAGACAACCTTGGAGATGCGCTTTCCAAATAGCCCATCTCGGGAGCAACGGGGATCGATGGCAGAGCCGCGGGCGATCTTCATCCTGGATTCGATGACGGCCGCGCTCTTGACGTAAGTGCTCGCGCAGTAACTGCCCGGTGTTGGGATTTAAGAGACGGACATGCGAGGCATTCCACTGGACTTGAACATGGCGGCCAATCCAGCCTGGCGGTGCACCGTAGTAGGCGGCCTCTACTTCGACGCAGCCATCCAAGTGCACGGTGCGTTCGCCGTACTGGTAATAGCGGAAAGGTTCAACCGGCAGTGGAAGCAACGCCGGGCGCTCTTCAGCGAACATCGCTGCGACTTGCCGCTTGGTAGTTCCGTGAATGCGGGTGTCGGCCCAGCGCGTTTCCCAGCGGTCCAAATACTCTTGTGCATCTTCTAAGCTCTCGAAGCGCTGCCCTTTGAGCGGCGTCATCTGTGCGTGACCGACACCGGATTCGACTTTGCCTTTGCGATCTGGGTCCTGCACCCTGCATGGCAGAGCTGTGACGCCGTAATGCTGGAGCACGTCACGGTACAACGGATTGAGTGCGGGCTCGTAAATGTCGGGCGTGAGCACACCCTCGCGCAGGTTATCGAGCACGACCACGCGAGTGGCTCCGCCCAGCCGGCGAAACGCTTTCTCATGCAGCTCGGCCCAGACGCGCGCACTGGAACGGAACACCAGAAGGCGCACGGCTTTCCGGCTGTATCCCAGTGTCATAACGAACAATCGAGTGCGCCGATACTTGCCCGTTTTCGGGTCGCGCACCATCGGGCCGGTGCCGTAATCAACCTGGGCTTCCTCACCGGCAGAGGTTTCAATCACCACGCGTGCTTCCGGCGTGGAAGGTCCGCGCAGGTTCCGCACGAAGCGCTTGACGCTGGCGTATTTTTCGCTGAAGCCGTGGCCGTCCACCAGATCCTGCCAAATGGCCATGGCGTTACGACCCTTCGCAAGCGCGGCTTCGATGAACTCCCGATACGGCTCGCAGGCGCTCGCCGACGGACTGCGGCCGGGCCGCGTACGCTATCCACCGGCCCAAGTCCGCCCTCAGAGTCGGTGGACACCTGTATGGCCGGTTTTGCATGACCGTGTCCCCAACCGCCTGGCGGCCGCACCGGAATCCCCGCAGCCTTCAGGTAGTTCGCGGCAGTTTCGCGTCGAATCCGGGTGGCTTGTTGAATGCGCCGTAGCGACCAGCCGAGCCGGCCCAGCGCGAGGACTTGCTGTTTCTTTTCTTCCGTCAAGACATTCACCGCCGGAGGGTAAACCCTCCGTCACGTCAATGTCCTGGATCAGCTATCGCGTTGGCCGCTTTTCAGGTGTCCACCTATGGCCGGTTTTGGGTGTCCCCCGAGGATCCAGCCAGTCGTTCGCTTCACCTTTCCAGAAGTAGAAGTACCCGTCGCCTTTCTCGATGTGGACATCGTGGCCGAGTCGGCGCAATTCATCATCTATCGCTTTGAGTGTTACGCGCATGGACCCTTCTCAACTTAGTCCCGGACACCTCGCACATCGTCGCAAGTTTCGTTGCAGGAGACGATTCGAAGCCAAGAACCGATTACAGTCCGCTATGAAGATTGAGGTTCATTCGGACGATCAGTAATTATGGGCGCTCCGTCACCGATCGTTCTTTGCTTCGTGTTCGCCGTTGTGGTGGGGTACTTCATCGGGAGAACCGCGAGTATCCGCGATCACAACTCCGGCGATCGAGAGTAGAGCATCCTCTGCGCCGCCGTCCACACTACCGCGTTACACTCGGCGAATCGCGTGGTAGACCATGAGAACCACCATGGCACCGATAACTGCGACGAGCAGACTATACAGATTTAGTCCGGTCACTCCAGCAGCACCAAAGGTATTAAACAGCCAGCCGCCAACGATCGCACCCACAACACCGAGGAGGATATCGAGAATCACGCCTTCCCCACTTTTGTTTACTAGCTTGCTGCCGATGAATCCGGCAAGTAATCCTAAAACGATCCAAGCAAAGAACGACATGTTTATTGTTCCTCCACGTTACTCTTCCAACACGCCTCAACGGAGCTGAGTCTATCCGATCCAACCGCGCCATGCAACCCAAGGCACGTATGTCTCCCAGCCAGCCGTATCGCTCACGCCGATGGAATGCTACGATTACGCGATGACCGACACCGACGAGCACCGCTGTCCAAACTGCGACTCGCCAGAACTCGTGGTTATTAACACGAAGGCCATCGCGGGTGAACTCGTCGAATGTCGCAGTTGCATGAGACTGTACCCAGCTCAGGTACGAACTAACTGGATGGAGTAACGAAACGGCTGGTGCCTGTTTAGATCGAGCCATGGATCAGAACAGACTCTTTCCGAAGCGAAGAACGGTTCTCCATTGTCTCCACGAGTTCGCCGTCTCGAAAAATCTCAGCTTTCGTACAAAGTGCATCACTCATATGGAACACGCGCTGGATTCCCATCACCGCTTCCGCTAACGTGCCATGCGGAAAACGGATTCGTTCACGGTGACCATCTGTTCGGTAGAAACAAATCACTATGGCTCGATTGGCAGGCATAACGTGCTCCTAGCTCACTTGAAACCGCAGAAGAGGAAGCCCGACCCCGCTGCATAAAAACGGCGGGACCGGGCGAGTGCGAAAAGATGCTGTTTGTGGCGACCGAACAACACTGACCAATTACGGGCAGGTCGTGGAGATCATCTTAATCGCAGTCAACTTCATATAATGAGCCGCCTTCGGTACGCTCTGGTCCGCCTCGGCTTCTTTAGCAGGAACAGCCGTGCCGGTCACCTCGATTTTGTGACCCACGTGTGGCGCAAGGTTGGCCGTAGACGACACGATGCCGATCGTCTTCGGTCCTTTGCCCTCGACATCGGTAACCATGTAGGTGTTGGGTTCAGCACCTTTTTGTAAGCATCCCGTCATGCTGTGCTCTTTGGGTGCCTGTTGGGCTTGGGCACCTGCGGACAAAGCAAGGACGAATGAAAGGAGCAAAACGACAACGCTTGAGTTTTTCATATATGCGAACCTCCTGTTGCTTGCATCTCCGATTTCAACTTAGCTGCTTCCCCAACGTATCTGAGATTCTGGACGATAAATAACATTGCGCGTTGTAACCGTTAAGGTGGTGCCTGGGTAGTCGCCAGCCCTGCCGCATCCCTCCTGACTTTGCGTCGTGTTGTTGGACCACCCGCGCATGAGCGTAAGCTGGCGGACGCCGTGCCCCCCCTTCGGTTTGAATGACCGGAGCCGCACTACCATCATGCGATCGAGAAGACAATCTCCCGCGGCTACCGGAGCACGGATGGCGCGCGCACAGCGGAAGCGGTGGTCGAAGCTGAAGAAAGCTGAGGCAGGATCTCAGCGCTTGTGCTATCGTCCCTTCACCGAGCGTTCCGTCCTCGGCAGTTCTGGCGTCGTTCCGTGAACCGGTAGCGAAGCCTGCTAATCGCTTCGCTATATCATTCCCAGAGCACATTGCGGACACCCCCATGCTGACCCACCATCTATATGAGAAGGTCATGCTGTTCTTCGGCGTCGTGGGCTTCGCACTCTACCTTCGCGAGCTACGCCGTTTGTCCAAAGCCCTTCATCCTCCGACACACACACAAGAGCTGAAAGCGAAGCGAGCAGGTGCGGGATCTTAGATGGGCAGAGTTCGACTTGGAACTAACATATGGCAGAAACTTGGTTGATCGTTGACCCGCCGTAGCTACATGAATTAGTCGCAATTTGCCCATCCGACCAATCCGCACGATCCAAGTCGGTGCAACTCCAACACGTAAGAGCACACACCGTCAGGTATCACGTGTAACGTGGTTGAGAGCGAGGATAGGTGGCGCAGCATGGCCGAATGCCGCGATGAACTTCTCGCTCAAGCGGAGCAGCGTAGCGAACCAACTGTTGCGGAATTCAGGAAAGAGTTAGAGCAGCTTGGCCCATTGGGGCTCTGGCGCGAAACTGCCCGCGGCTACCTCGACGATCACGGCTTCGTCCAGAGCGAGACAGAATGCTTTACCGCTACCACGACGCGAGCGCTCGGGATTGATACTGACGAGTTAAGGGTTTGCATCGCAGAAAATCGAATAGGCTCAGCGTTGCTGGAGAAGTTCAGAGAACCTAATAGCAGCCGATAATGCAACAAAAGACAAGCTCGCCCACGAGCCAGGCGCTCGATTCGAATCGCAATCCATGATGGAGGGCGACCGCCACGTCATCAGCCTCAACGTGGGCCATGGGCCAGGGATCGGTCTTCCTTCCTGTTTAGAAGCGATGCCACCGCCCGCATCGGTCATAGTAACCCCCACGATACGGATGCCCGTAACCCCTGTAGGGATGCCAGTGACCCTGTCGATAATAATACCCCTTAGGGTAATGGTGATAATACACTCTGGCTTGGGCGACGTTCGATGCCAGCATGGTGAATGCAGATAGAGCAAACCCTAGAATGCCAAGTTTCTTAAACATTTGGCGCTGCTATTTTTACGATGCCGCTACAGCGGTCAAAGTTTGTTTCGAGGGGGCTTCCCCTTGGCACCCGTGGCACGGTAGAAGCCGAGGAACGGCACGTGTCGCGTGACCACGAAAACAGCGGGCGAAGTCCAGAAGCTTAAGTACCTTTGGCGTCGGCTTCTCTGGATGAGCCCAGTTCCGCATCCGGCCATCACTATTACGGAACATCGAGAGGCTCTGAGCTTAGCGATTAAACAAACAAATTCCAGCGGCCGACTTCGTGAATTCATCAATTGTATAGGAGAACGAAGGAAATGAGTCAGACAAATTCTATGCTGATGACTGCTGTAGCACTTGCATCTTTTGTATCTGGCCAGTCTGGAGAAAGATCCATCCCTGCTGGAACAATTGTGCAAGTTCGCAACAACCAGACGATTGATTCCAAGAATGCTGCCGCCGGGCAGGTATTTGCCGGGCTTGTCACCCACGATGTGACCGATCGAACAGGGCACGTGATCATACCCGGAGGATCTCCGGTCGAGTTTGTCGTCAGAAGTGTGTCCAAGCACCAGGTAGCTCTTGATCTGCAAGCGATCATGATCGCTGGCAGGCGATATCAAGTCTTATCCGAGTCCGCGACGATTCAAGGAGCAGACAAAAACGGCTTGGGTGCCAATAAACGCACCGCTAAGTTTGTGGGCGGAGGTGCGCTTGGCGGATCAGTGATCGGAGCAATAGCTGGTGGGGGAGCAGGAGCCGCAATAGGAGCATTCGCGGGAGGTGCGACGGGAGCAGCAGCGCAGGTGTTGACAAAAGGCAAATCAGTTCGCGTGCCCGCCGAATCGTTGTTATCCTTTCGACTCACACACCCGTTCCGTCGGTAAATGTGATCGGCAGAGGCTGTAGGCACACCGGTTTGTCTTGTCCAAAGAAGGACCCTCGCCCGCGAATCCTTACTTGTACGTCGCCAAAATCCGATCGGTGTTGAATTCCTCAAGCAAAGGGCAATGTCATGTTGATATAACGGCGGGTTGATGCTCTGGTTACTAACAGCGTTATTCAGGTGGCTAGGAAGCTTCCTTCGATCTCGCCACAATCTGGCACTCGAAATCATCGCCCTGCGACAGCAGTTGGTTGTTTTGCGCCGGACTCGTCGACCCCGACTGCAGCCTTCCGATCGATTGTTTTGGGTTCTGCTGCGCCGCGTCTGGCCACAATGGACAAAGTCGCTCTTGATCGTCAAACCGGAGACGGTGATTGGATGGCATCGGCAGGCGTTCCGTCTCTACTGGCGGTTTCGCTCACGGAGTAAGAAAGTCGGAAGACCGACCACCTCGGACGAAATTCGCACAATAGTCGCCAAGATGGCAGATGAGAATCCGACTTGGGGTGCACCGCGCATCCATGGTGAGCTGCTGAAATTGGGAGTACAGGTTTCCGAGCGAACGGTCTCAAGATATCTATGCCGTTTACGCCGCAACGGGAGTGGCGGTCAACGCTGGCGGACTTTCCTGAAGAACCATCAAGACGCCATAACCGGAATGGATTTCTTCACTGTGATCACGCTCAACTTCCGCATTCTCTATTGTTTGTTTCTGATCCGCCACGACCACCGGCAAATTCTGCATTTCAATTGCACGGAGCATCCTACCCAAGTGTGGATCGTGCAACAGCTTCGAGAGGCGCTTCCCGGCGATGCCGATAAGCAATACGTACTCTTTGACCGAGACGCCAAGTTTAGCGCCGCAGTGCTCAATTTCCTGGACTCGTGCGGAATTGCTCCGGTGCGAACGAGCTACCAAAGTCCATGGCAAAACGGGATCGCCGAACGGTGGGTCCGCAGCTTCCGCTATGAATTACTCGACCGCGTGATCGTGCTCGACGAAAGGCACCTCCGGCGCATCGGTCAAGATTATATTCGCTATTACCATCACGATCGCACCCACGACGGCTTAGATAAGGACACGCCGATTCCTCGATCCCTAGTACGCAAGAACGATGGCGAGCAGATTGAGTCCGTGCCTCGCCTCAAAGGGCTACACCATCGATACTATTGGGCCAAGGCTGCATGAACTGGCGAACACATTATTGGCGACGTACAGCCGTGACGGGTCCGTGACGTCACTTACTCGCGGCTGAAAGCAGGAACGCCGCCCCTGGCGCGTGGCCGAGGCGGCGTTTGGACAACGAGTTGCCTGTAGCTATTTCCCGATCCTGTACGTTCGTTCGCCCGCGGCATTCTTGGACGACTCGATCTTCTCCCCTCCCTTGCTCCCTAGGATGCCGACGAAGCCGCGAACAGTGTGCGGCTGCCAGCCTGTCGCCTTCATGATCTCGGGTAACGTGGCGCCCTTCGCCCGCTTCATCATCTCGATCACTTCGGCCTTCTTGTTGGCGCGGTCCGCTTTCGGCTTGGCCGTTGGCTTCTTGGTCCGTCCCGCCTTCTTCGGGGCCTTGGCTTTCTTGCCGGCTTTGCGCGCTCCTTTAGGCTTCGCCGTTTCGGGCACTGGCTTGCTCGTGTTCTCGCTGTTGATTGCGTTCTCGCTCATTGGTTTCTCCTTGACCGGGTGCGGTCGTGACATTGATCACTCCGGGCGGGAGAAACATCAAGGCAAATCTGGCGGCGACTTCGCCCATGAGGCGAAATTCGATTATGGTTAAGGGCAATTGGCGGGTACGGTCCCTTTTTTTATGATTTGGATGAGAAGGCTGGTCTCACTAGCGGGATGCGTTAAGCTCCCAATTGATAAACCGCACTCAAGGTGCAAACAAGGAGACCAGCCATGAAGAAGAATATCAGCAGATTCGTCGAGATGAAAGCGACAGTCATCGAAACAAAGGGAGACAGGACGACCCCACCGAGGAGAACGATTTCTCAACGTCCGGATTACCGGGCTGTGGTGGGATTGGATGTGGGCGATCGACAAACCCATTATTGTGTATTGGACCTGGATGGCGAGTTGGCAGTGGAAGGTGCGGTAGCGACCAGGGAAGCTTCGCTGCGAGTACAGTTCGAGGGGAAGGCCAGGATGCGGATCGCGTTGGAGGCAGGAACTCACTCCGCGTGGATACACCGGTTGCTGGTGGAATTGGGCCACGATGTCATCGTGGCGAATCCGCGGAAGGTACGACTGATTTCCAGCAGCGATTCGAAGAATGATCCCGCGGATGCGCGGACGCTGGCTCGTCTGGCGCATGTGGGGCCGGAGCTGCTGTCGCCTATTCAACCACGCAGCGAAAAGACGCAAGTAGACCTGGCGCTGGTGCGGGCCAGGGATGTAGCAGTGCAAAGTCGAACCAAAATCGTCAATGCCGTTCGAGGGATTGTGAAGTCAACGGGGCATCGTTTGCCAAAGTCCTCGACTCTAACGTTCGCTCGTAAGGCCAAGGATGCGTGCCCGGAGGCTCTGCAGCCGGCCCTGTTGCCGCTTTTGCGGGTGATCGAGGAACTCACGCGGGAAATTGAACTCTACGAGAAACTGGTGAGCCAGAAAGCCGAGACGGAGTATCCGCAAACCAAAGCGATTCGGACGATTCACGGGGTCGGCCCTATAACCGCGCTGACGTTCGTGCTGGTTCTGAACAATGACCGCAACCGGTTCCGGAACAGTCGCGATGTCGGTTGCTACATCGGGTTGCGACCCAAGCAAAGGGATTCGGGCCAACGTGCGCCCCAGTTGGGCATAACCAAGGCGGGTGACTCGCTGTTGCGACGCTTAGCAACGCAATGTGCTCAGTATATTCTCGGTCCATTTGGGAAAGATTCGGCCTTGCGCAGATGGGGACTGTCGCTGGCCTTACGTGGCGGCAAGAACGCCAAGAAGAGAGCCGTTGTGGCGGTCGCTAGAAAGCTGGTCATACTGATGCATCGGATTTGGATCACTCAGGAGGTGTACGAGCCGCTGCGAGGAGTCGCGCTTAAATCGACGGCTGCTTGAAGAAAAAGGTTTGGAAGGGAACGACGAAGCTTTGTGGGAGATCCAGGATCGATACCGAATCTCGGTGACTGCGTTGTCGGGTATGGCCGAAGCAGAAGCAACTCTGGTTTCTGCCGGAAGTCGGTTTTATGATGGCAGCACCAACTCACAAAAAGGAACCCAATCAAGCACGGAGCTTCAAAAGGAGGCTCGAAAAATAGTGCGAATGGATGCAAGGTAGTGAGATCCCACGAACAAAGATCCTGGCGCGAGGAAAAGCCAACCTGCCATATCTTCCGACTCGAGCGTTGCGCGTCGCGCTACCGCGTCGGCGTGGCAGAAATGGCCTGCGGCAGCAAGGAATTCAATCCCCCTTTCCCTGTACGCTTCAGAGTGGCTTCCAAGTGCGGTAAGCCTTAAGTTGATTTGGCCAGGCCGGTAGGAGCGCCACCCCCTTTCCCAGCACAGGAGTGAGTGCCTGGTGCGGAGCAGCGCCCTATCG
>Ga0210389_10002981_pt1 | contig 13254 bp, 16 predicted proteins | sample IncBWH28OmetaG_FD_160127 | JGI IMG/M metagenome (GOLD analysis project Ga0210389, IMG submission 160127) | Forest soil microbial communities from Barre Woods Harvard Forest LTER site, Petersham, Massachusetts, United States - Inc-BW-H-28-O ...
CGCTCGGTCCGAATACTTTCGCGTCGCTGCTGTTGCTTGATCCAGTGATTCGAAAACCCAACGAGTATACCGGGCCGTGGACGCAGGCGCAATATGTCGCCAAGCGACGCAACCGTTGGGCGTCGCCGCAGGAGATGTTCGAGCGTTTCGAAAAGCGCCCGCCGTTTGAGGCCTGGGATCCGAAGGTCTTGCGGGACTACTGCGAATACGGGCTGCTGCCGGATGGCGATGGCTTCGTACTGGCCTGCCCGCCAGAGATCGAAGCGGGCATTTACGAGAACAGTCCGGCTCCTGAATCGAACATTTACCCGGAGATCGCGAGCATTCAGATTCCCGTCCGAATCGTTCGAGCGGGAAAACAGCTCGATCCGGCGAACTTTATGGCTCAATCGCCCACAGCTCCCGACCTGGCATCCAATTTCGTCCACGGCACCGATTTTTGTGACGTCGATCATTCGCACTTCATCCCGATGGAAGCTCCCGCATTAACGGCGCAGTGGATCGCTGCGCTTTAATTAAATAGAGTGACCATCGACGAACAGCTTGCATACCTGAAGAAAGGGCTCGCGGACTTGATTCGGGAAGAAGAATTGCGCGAGCGCCTGATTCAGTCCGAAAAAACGGGCCGGCCACTGCGCGTGAAAGCAGGGTTCGACCCCACGGCGCCCGATCTGCATCTCGGCCACACCGTACTACTGCGAAAGATGAAGCATTTCCAGGACCTCGGGCACACTGTCATATTCTTGATCGGCGACATGACCGGCATTATCGGTGATCCGACTGGCCGCAATACGGCGCGTCCGCCTATGACGCGTGACGAGATCAATCGCAACGCCGAAACCTACAAGGCTCAGGTGTATAAGATTCTCGATCCGCAAAAGACCGAGGTGCGCTTTAACAGCGAATGGCTCGGGCCGATGCGCTTCGAGGAGGTGGTCAAGCTATGTTCCAAGTACACTATAGCGCGCATTCTCGAGCGGGACGATTTCAGCAAGCGCTACAAAGATGGCATTCCGATTTCAGTACACGAGCTGCTGTATCCGCTGGCCCAAGCCTACGATTCGGTGGCGTTGGAATGCGACGTCGAGATGGGCGGTACAGATCAGAGGTTCAATCTCCTGGTGGGGCGCGAGATTCAGCGCGATTCAGGCCAGCCACCACAGATTGTCGCCACCGTGCCGCTGCTCGAAGGCACCGACGGCGTTGAGAAGATGTCGAAATCAAAGGGCAACTACATCGGGATCACCGAGCCGCCGAAGGTGATGTTCCGTAAGGTGATGAGGATCAGCGACACGCTGATGTGGAAATACTGGGAACTCCTCACGGACAAGAGTCTGCCTGAAATTGCGGCCATGAAGTCCGAGGAACCGATGCAAGTAAAGATGCGGCTGGCGCGTCAGATCGTCGCCGACTTCCATCCAGCGGAGGCGGCCGAACAGGCGCAAACGGATTTCGACAGTGAGGTAAGAGAAGGCCAGGAACCGGCCGATATCGAGACCATCATCTTGCCGAACGAGACCGGGAAGAGCTTGCCGAAGATTCTTCTGGCGGCCGGTCTGGCCGAATCGCGAACCGATGCTGAACGCAAGATCAAAGCGGGCGCAGTCGAGATCGACGGCGCCAAGCATACGGCACTGAATGTCGATCTATCGCCCGGGCTGCACGTCTTCCGGGTTGGCAAGCAGTGGAGGCGCGTGCAGACTTGAATGCTGGCCCTTTCCGACAACCTGAGCCAAAGCTTCGACGCGCTCCGTCAGCACAAACTGCGCGCCGTCCTCACCACCATCGGGCTCACCATGGGCGTCGCCACCCTGATCACCGTGATGACCCTGGTACAAGGGGCCAACGTCTATGTCGAACAGAAAATCGCACGGCTCGGCACCGACGTCTTCCAAATCGCGAAGACGCCCTTCGTCGTCACCGACTTCAATATGGTCATAAAAGCGCTGAAGTTCAAGAATTTATATATGGACGACATGCGCGCCATCGCGGAAGGCTGCCCGGATTGCGAATTGGTGGGTGCATCCGTAAGCGGCACCGCGCGATCCCAATATCACGACAAAGAACTGACCGACATCAGTTTCATCGGTCACACGGCCAGCATGTCGGACATCGATTCGCGCACGGTGCGAATGGGCCGTTACTTTACCGACAGCGAGAATCAGCGCGCGTCCTATGTCTGCTTGATCGGCGACGACGTGGCCGAGCAGCTATTCGCGGGCGTTGAGCCGGTGGGACAGGTCATCAAGATCGACAACGACGAGTTCACGGTGGTGGGGACGATGGATCGGATCGGATCGGTGCTCGGCCAGGATCAGGACAACTTTGCCATCGTACCGATGAACACGTATCTTCGCAAACGCGGAAACCGCTCCAGCATTACTATCCAGGTAAAGACCGGATCCGGCGTTGCATTCGAAAATGCGCAGGACGAAGCGCGCCTGGTGTTGCGAACGCGCCGCCATATCCTGCCGGGCACGGAGGAGGATTTCTTCATCGGCACCAAGGATAGCTACATCTCGCTGTGGCAGCAGATCAGCTCAGCGTTCTTCGCGGTCTTCATCATGGTCAGTTCGATCTCCGCCGTGGTGGGCGGCATCGTCATCATGAACGTGATGCTGGTGAGCGTGACAGAGCGGACCAAAGAGATCGGCATTCGCCGGGCCATGGGCGCGACCCAGCAAGATATCCTGCAGCAGTTTCTTTCCGAAAGTGTGATCCAGTGCCTGATGGGCGGCGCTATTGGCATCAGCATCGGATTTCTGTGCGCTTTAGCGCTGCGCTCATTCACCTCGTTTCCGGCCTCGGTGCAGGGGTGGGTGGCTATTCTCGGGCTGTTGCTCAGCTCCATCATCGGTCTGTTCTTCGGGATATACCCGGCCACACGGGCGGCGAAACTGGATCCCGTTGTGGCGCTGCGAACCGAATAATCTAGCATGACCCGGCATGAAGCAGTCGAGAATTTACTGGTGGCGCTGGATACGTTGCGCTCGCACAAAGTACGCTCCGCGCTCACGATCCTGGGCATCGTGATTGGCGTGACATCGGTCATCTCGGTGGCGTCGATCATCGATGGGTTGAATCGTTTTGTGCAGGATAAGGTGGAATCGCTGGGCTCGCGCACTTACTTCATCAGCCGCCTACCGGCCGGCACGGATCCAAATCACATGCCGCTCAAGATCCGGGTCCGCAAGTATCTCGACTACTCGGACGCGGCTTATTTGCGTGCGTCTTGCCCGGACATTGCAACCGCCAGTACATTTGGCACCCGCGCCTTCTTTTTCGGACAGAGTAACGTAATCAGCTATGGAGGCCAACGAGTGGAGAGGATTTTCCTGCGCGGCGCCGAGCCTGAATTGTCCGAATCGATCCCGGCCTACACGGTCGACCAGGGACGCTTCATATCGCGCTACGATGAAGACCACGCCCGCAACGTCGTGGCGCTAGGAACCGACATCTCCGACTCACTGTTTCCTTATATCGATCCAATCGGCAAGATGGTTCACCTGAATGGTGAACTTTACGAAGTGATCGGGATCTTCGAAAAGGATTCAGGTTTTTTCAGTGCGGGCGGAGTGAACCAGTTTGCCATGATTCCTCTGAGCAATTTTCATAAGAACTATCCCGACTCCAAAGAAATCGCCATCGCATTTACGGTGCCGAAGGACGGCGACATTCAAAAGGCCAAAGACGAAGTGACCGAAGCGCTGCGCCGCCGCCGGCACGTTCCCTTCAATGCTCCTGACGATTTCGAGCTCATCTCTCCGGACTTCATCACCAGCTTGTGGAACCAGCTCACGGGAGCTTTGGTCATCCTCACCGGAATTATCAGCTCAGTGGGACTGCTGGTAGGTGGCATCGGCGTGATGAACATCATGCTGATCTCCGTGACAGAGCGAACCAGCGAGATCGGCGTGCGCAAGGCTATCGGAGCGCGCCGCGCCGACATCCGCTTGCAATTTCTCATGGAAGCAACCACGCTTTCGTGCACCGGCGGCGCCATCGGGATTGCGCTCGGAGCGATCATCGCATTTACAATTCGCCACCTCATTCCATCCATCCCGGCGACGCTATCTTTGTTGTGGGTCGCGCTCGGCGTCGGCATCTCGCTCGCGGTGGGCGTGTTTTTCGGTTATTATCCCGCCAATCGCGCCGCGAATCTGGATCCTATCGTGGCACTCCGATATGAGTAGACGGTATGAATAGACGCCACTTTGTCTGGAAGCTTCGGGATCGCGAGTTGCTCACCGGCGAACGAACTTTGATCATGGGAGTGCTTAACGTCACTCCCGATTCCTTTTCCGATGGCGGCAAATATCTCGAGCCGGATCGCGCATTCGCTCGCGCCGTCGAGTTAGAGGAGCAGGGCGCGGACATCATCGACATTGGCGCGGAGTCCACGCGTCCCGGCGCCGAACGTGTTTCAGAAGCCGAGGAGCTGCGGCGCCTGATCCCGGTATTGAAGCGGCTGTACGGGAAACTGGCAGTCCCGATCTCGGTGGATACGTATAAATCGGCGGTGGCGGAAAAAGCTGTGGAGCACGGTGCCGAGATCATTAACGATCCCTCCGGACTCACCTTCGACGCACAACTCGCCCGCGTGGCTGCAAACCACAACGCCGGGCTGATCATAAACCATATGCGTGGAACTCCGGAGACTTGGGCCAAGCTTCCACCGCTGAAAGATGTTATCGGGGCTATTCGGCACGATCTGGACGCGGCGGTGCATCGCGCCGTACGGTCGGGCGTGGAGCGCACGCGGATCGCGATCGATCCCGGCCTTGGGTTCGGAAAGCGGCGAGAGCAGAACGCCGAGATCCTGGCGCGGCTGGACGAATTCGCTGCTCTGGAGTTTGCGATTATGGTGGGTCCCTCCCGAAAGTCGTTTCTGCCGCAAACGGCGGAAGCGCCAGCGGGATCCCTGCTGCAGTGCGCCACCGCGGCGGCCGTGACGGCGGCTATCCTGGGGGGCGCTCACATCGTGCGCGTCCACGATGTCGCCGAGATGAAGCCGGTGGTGGAGGTAGCGGATCAGATTCTCAGCTACGTTGGCACTTCGGACAGTAGTGTGTCCCACGCTGTCCCACCAAGATCCGGCGGATCGGCGACCCGCAGGTAGGACACGGATCTCCAGCGTGACCGTAAACCTGGTGCTGTAATTGAAAGCTGCCCTTTTGGCCGTCGGCATCAACGTAGTCCGAGATGGATGAACCTTTGAGGCGAATGGCGGTGGAAAGAATATCGATCATAGCCCGATGCAGCCGCGTGGCTCGTTCCTTGCTGAGGCTGGACGCTATCGCGCGCGGATGGATACGTGCTTCGAAGAGCGCTTCGTCGGTGTAAATATTTCCCATGCCGCGTAGGAATTTTTGATTGAGCAGCAGCGGCTTGATCCGCGCGTGGCGTTTTTTTAGTAGCGTCAGGAAATCCTCCAGGGGGATGTCGAGGGCGTCCGGGCCCAGCGCTCCGGCCCTTTCGGGCAAGCGCGCGCTCCACTCGATGCGGCCGAAGTGGCGGATGTCGTCGTAGACCAACAGCCCTTGATCGAGCTCGAAGATCGCGCGGGCGTACGCGGTTGGCTTGGAATCGAGCAGCAGCTTGCCGGTCATGCCCAGATGAATCGACAGGACGCCGTTGTCTAGTTCGAGCACGATAAATTTACCGTGGCGCGTGACAGATTTCACGGGCTGATTGCGCAGGCGCCGGGCAAGCTCCGGAAATTTCTGGCGAACCACGTGATGCGAAAAGAATTGCGCCTTGACGATGCGCCTCCCGGTTAGCCTGGGCGCGAGGGATCGCACCACGGTCTCGACTTCCGGAAGCTCAGGCACGCGTTTGAGGGTCCAGCAGGATGTCGTCGCCCTCGGCTTTCACTACGAAGCGATCCAGCTTGACATCGGGGTCGTAATCGTTTTCACCGGTACGGCAATCGTACGCCCACTCGTGCCATGGGCAAACCACCAGGTGGTCTTGCAAGTTGCCTTGGCCAATCGGTCCGCCGGCATGCGGGCAAATTCCCGCCAGCGCGTGCAGTTCGCCACCCGCGTTGCAGATCGCGTAGGAATCATCTCCGAGCGTCACTTCCATCACCGAGCCCGGCGGTAACGCAGCGAGCGAGCCAACTTTCACAAATGCCATAAATCTTTTCTACCACGCGTGTGCGACGCGCCGCGTATAGAATAAAGAAAGGCCACCCTAGCTCAGTTGGTAGAGCGGCTGATTCGTAATCAGCAGGTCGCCGGTTCGATCCCGGCGGGTGGCTCCAGATTTTTCAGTCGGTTAGCGCCACGCTCTCTCAAAGTCGGATTCATTTGGATTCAATTCGCGGGCTGTCCTGAATCCGCGGGCGCTTTCTTCAGCAGATGGTCGAGCGACTCGACCGCCACGCGCACACTCTCCGGCACGGACTTGATGTAGTGTTCCAAAGTCGTCTTCGATGAGCTGTGGCGCAGATGTGCCTGCACGTCCTTGACGGTCGTGAGCTGGGCCATGTACGTGGAGCAGGTGCGCCGAAGCATCTGGTGCGTCACGCCTTTGATTTGCGCCTTCTTGCCCGCCTCCTTAAGCACGCGAAACAGGAAGTTATTCGTGTTGATGGCGGTCCCGCGCGCCGACGGAAAGATGAAGCTGTCCGGCAGGACGTTCTCGGCGGCTGAGCGCCAGAATTCGAGCTCCTTTTCGATTGAGACCGGGAGCCAGACGGCCGCATCGCTGCCCTCGGTCTTGGTTTCAACCTCGATACCATCCACAATCGCTGTATCGATGCGCAGGCTATTGCCCTGTTTGTCATTCCAGCGCAACGCAAACATCTCGCCGGGACGCAGGCCGAGCACGAGAAACATCCGCACGATGAGCCGGTCGCGGTCGCCCAAGTGAAAGAGCACCTGCGGAATCTGCTCAGGCGTAAGGGGCTGATTCGCGGCTTTCTTTCCGGACCGTGGGACGACGAGTTTCGCTGCCGGATTCTTCGGGAGAAATTCCAACTCGACAGCCTCACCGAGCATCGAGTTGAGATAAACCCGCGTTTTCGCGAGCACGCTCTTGGAGAAATTCGGCGCGAGGTCGTTCAGGTAGGTTTGCAGCGTGAATTTATCGAGATCCACCAGCAGGAAATCGCCGAAGCGTTTGAGCAGGTAGTTCTCAATGAAGCGCTTCGTCTTGGGCCGCGAGGTTATCTTCCACTGCTCTTCTTTCTGCGGAAGAAAGCGGTTTTCGTAAAACCACCGAAGCGTCACGTTTACCGGCGGAGGAGCGACTTTGCGCGTTTCGCGCGCGATCAGATCGCGCAGTTTTTGTTTGGCCTGCCCTTTGTCCATTTCGGACTTCAGGCCAAGCAGGACGTTGCGGAAGCGCCGCTTCTCCGAGCCGTTCGCCTGCTTCTCGTAAACGTAGAAGTGCCCGCGCCATTTCTTCACGCGCTTCCCGACGGTTACGAGACTGCCTTCCTGGTATCGGTCGCGGCCCATGTGCCTTCCGAGCGACAGAATCGATTTTATCGTGATGTCGTCACTTGGAGTCATGATGCTTCGCGTGGGTCCGAATGAAGCTCTCGACGTCTGAGCGGCGAAACCGGGTCATCTCACCGAATCTGATGCAGGGAAGCAAAGGCCGCTTCCTGGTCGTGTGATCGTACACCCAAGCTCGACTGACGCCAAACCAACGGGCGATGTCATCGATAGTCAGCAGCCGATCAGACGATTCGTGGGCGGGCGCGTCGACGTGCTCCGATGCGCCCCTTGGATGAGACGGTGCCAGCGATGTTGAGCTCATGACCCCGCTCCCTCGTGCAGCACCCAGCAGCAGAATTCGTGCACCACAAGTCCCTCCAATCGGTACGGCGCGGGCCAAGCTCATCGTGACAGACAAACTGAGTTTTGGTTGGCGTGGTCGCTTTTCTCTCCGCAGGGGCGCGGAGCCGATCTCCAGTTACCTTCGCGTTTTCGACTTGATCAGGCTCGCCTGAATGATGCGCTGTAACGACGAATTTCAGAATTTCAACGCAATATTGCAGGATGTTTCAGAATCATAGAGGGGCAACCCAGGAATTCGGAATGTTTCAGTTTCTTGCCAATAGTTCTCGCTGTCGTTTCCGCAGCGAAGGCAATATCGGCAGCAAAGACCGGTAGTGGAACATAAAGGGTTGTTGTACAGATTCGTGGGTTGTCGTTATGATCTGCTTTCGTCTCAGACGTTTCAAGATTCAACGCAGCGGGCATTTCGTTGAACAATTGTTGAACCGCGGCTGTCACGTGCAGGACGTGTGGCGGCTTACCGTTTAGGAGGCCGAGAATGGCCAAACGGAAGCTCCGAACTCGAGCAGCCCGGCTGGATCTGGAACTGGACAGGCGGGTTGAAGTAGCCACCAAACAAGGCGGATTTTCAAATCCCAGCGCCTTCATTCGGGCAGCAATTGAACGAGAACTCGCCGGACGCGAGAGCGGAGTCGATGCAGCGGAGGAGCGGATCGCGGCGAGCCTCGATCGAGTAATGCGCGAAATTCGCGGCGTTAGGCTTGGGCAGCAGGCATTGTTCGCCTTTATCGACTCACTGGTAAAAACACTCCTCACGTGCCTGGCTGAACCGCCGACGGATGCCTATGAACAGGCGATTGCACGGGGCAAGTTCCGTTATGACCGATTTCTGAAAAGCGTCGGCGCCGCCATGGTCGGAGATTCTCAAGCAGCAATGGCTGAGCTTCTAAAGCGCTGCGAAGAGAGCTGAGGGCCGGGCAACGGTTCAGTGTCCAGCCGCGCCGCGCGCCTGCGCACGAGAAAGTCGTGTGCTTGCGCAATCTTGGAGATACTGGTTCCAAGTGCAAATCACCGAACCCAGCGACAAACAGTCTAATTCGCAACCGCTGGGGATCTTGAGGGCAGGTGTCCAGATCTTAGACGATGTGATGCGCTCACATGGATTTACGTTTACGCTGAAATCGGCGAATATAGGCAGCGGTGGGGCCTTTGCTTACGGGGAATACCGACGGCGGCGATTTCGTGTGTTTCCGGTTGACCGCTGTTTGGAGCTGCATGTTCGCCATTCGTTAGGACTTGTTACGTATCACGTTGGCAAACTGTCGCTCGTCCACGAAGATTATATGTGGGCAGCTGTAGGCCGTCGATCGGCAACCCATTACCCAGGGTTCTCGACCGACCCATTGGACGGCTTTCGTCATCTTCGGGCGGATTTGGTAGAACACTGCGGCAGTTTTCTGATGGGACCGGCGGCCGAGTTCCAGGAGTTACACTCGAAGGCGCTGGTCCTCAAGAAAACGGCGCGCTTGCCCTGAGGTGAGGGGCGTCAGAGGCACGATGAAGGACAAGGGAAAGCAAAAACGCATTAGGCTCGCGGAAGAGCAAGTGCAAAATGCCGAACGGGACGCAGTGCTCACGCAGCGTCTCATAACGTGGAAACGGAGAACGCTCTGGCTGGCCGCCACATTGGCAGTTAGTGTCGGATCGTTGGTTCCTTTTTTGGCGGGACACGCGCTTCACCCATACTTTTCGATTGCGGGCAAGGGGCTGGTGCTACTTTCGATGTGCCTCGTTTCAGCGGTGATGTACGCGGCGGGGACGACCTATAACATTTGGTCGTACCGTCGTTCAATGCGACAGATCTACGGCTGGCCAGAGCCCCCCGGCCCCACTACAAGGTAACCGATTCGAGCCCAGAACGCCCCGCCATGCGCTCTGTCGAACAGTAAGCGTAATCATGGTAAAAAGAACCCTAATGATCCGTCCCATCAGTGATCTGATCACCGTCGTTGCGGCTGTTGCCGTTCTGATCGTTGTCGTTGTCATACGCCGACGCCGCGCGCAAACGCTGATTGAAGCAGACGAGTACAACGGGCCTGAGCCGACCGAAGCCGAGGTTCTGGCCGCGGAAGAGAGTATTCGCTTTAAGACGGCGGAATCCGTTCGGCAAGCGAAATTAACCCTATTCAAATCGCTGGCGATGTTTCTCTTTTTGGCGATCGCAACCATGCCCTTCATAGCGGGCACGCCGCTCAATCGTCTGTTCCGACCGTGGGGACAGTTATTGCTGGTCGGCAGTACCCTCGCGTTCGCATCATCGGCGTTTGCCGTGCTGGGCTTCGTTTCGGCGCGCTCGTACAAGAAAGCTCTAGAAGGAATGCTGGAAAGCGCGCCGGGGACGCGCTCGAATAAAACGCAGCCGCGTTGAAGGGTTCCGCGAACATACCGAACAAAGGGCCTTACGAAACGATCAAAACGGGACCTTCAGGACCATATTTCTCCAGTCATCTGCTCGGTCGTCTGTCCAAATCAAAATCAGCGTCTCGACAACCTCTCGAATTGGCGCGCTCTGTGGAATAACGAGGAGAACTCCCGGGCTCGTGCCGCCCGAGGCGATGAAGGAGGCAAGCGCCACCGGCATCGTCCGCTTGTCGTGGCTTACCAGAATTCGAGATTGTGACGCCGCTTGACGCAGGACGGCTTCGTCGTCGAGACCATCCAATCGGGCTGCCTGAGCCGTCTGAAAATCGATCCGGGACTCGTGACGCAGGGTCGCATCGACGATGATCCTCTTCAGGTCGTTGTCCGCCTGAAACCGGATGCTCAATGCTTCGCCAGATCCTGTGAGGCGATCTCGTGGCGGGCGCGCTCAAGGCGAGCGTACAGTTCGGGGCGGCTTTCGCTCAAAGGCGGGACGGAGCGCTGGATCTCTTCTTCGCCTTCGCGGATGTTGGCATCGACTTCATGCTCGTGAGCGAGGTAAAAGGTGATCGCCCCGTACACCTGCTCCAGGGTGAGAGAAGAGAAGTTCTGGCGAATGGTTTCCGGCGAGTCCCCGGCCTTGAAAGAATAGACGACGGAGTCCAGAGAGACACGCGTGCCGGCGACGTAGAATCCGCCATTGCGCTGGTCGATGTATTCGCTTCGCTCCATGCTCCCAGTATAGAAGTTTCGGGCAAAGGGCGTCTGCTGTCGCGCCGGAACTCGGATTCAGAATCGGATTCAATACGGGCCAATCACGCCGAGTCCGCCCAAATGGCGGCTGCCGCGCCGAACACAGAATCAACCACATCCCGCCAGACCCGGAATTTCGTAATCAGCAGGTCGCCGGTTCGATCCCGGCGGGTGGCTCCATCTATTTGGTCTGAAATCAATCAATTACTGACAATCTGCAAATCGACAAGGCGGTTGAATTGCCGGGAGTTGGCACACAAGCCGGCACACAGAAACTTTGGATGCGGCGGAGCCAGCGGTGGAAATTGCCTTGAGAACACCGAATGGGGCGGTTTTCGAATTGCCGGCGAGAGTTTCGAACGGGTGAGTAGCAGTCAGTAGGTCGCCTACAGGAGGCAGGCGCAACATCGGAGTAACGTCGATGTCCGACAGTGCGCGCGTTTATCGGTTTCCGGGGCGATCACGCCTTCGTGTTGTGGGGATCGGGTCTCCAGGCGAAATCACCTTGGCCCGCAGCTTCCTCTGGGGGAAGTCCTTCGGGTTTAAAGTTGCAATGAACGCGGCCCGCGCCTGTTCCGCACATGCACAAAACGCATTGTCGTCTGGATCAGGCGACGCGTCGCTTGTTATGCGGACGTCTACGAACTCCGCCTCCTCTCTGAGGAGATTAATCACCTCGCCGACAAGGTTGCGCCGAACACCGAGTCTCGTGAGGACCTCCTTATACTCGGAAATTATGTCCTCGCTAACGAGCCAGGTGAAGGTCGCATGCTCGATCCAGTCGCGGAGAAACGACGCGCTCGGATTCGCGACCACGGGCCAGGATTTGAATCCCGCGATGCCGGCGACGAGCACAGAAGTATCGATAACTCCTCTAGGCCGATTTTCCCGACGAGCCAACGGTAATCTCCGGCAATCGCTTCTTCGCAGCCCGGTGGCCGCGGATTGCCGCCATGAGCTCGGACTCCGTGACTCCGGATAAATCGCGGGCCGCCACTGCTAAACGGCTTGCGAACTCCCGCTTCCATCCCGGCCGCTTTCTTCCGCGCGGCAAGTCCTGATACACGGCGGCCTGAGGGAGCTGGTGGTCGAGTTCCTTCGCCAGTTCTCTTAAGGGAATACGAACCTCGATCGGCTCTCGGCTTCTCGCGGGTCGAGACCGCAGCCACACGTAGCGAGGCCTCGTCAACTGCGCTTCCTTGAGATTGGAGGACAGAGCCTGCGTGAACCGAGTGAGCACTTCAATGGATGTGCCGAGGGACTCTTTCAAATAAAAGGCCACCTTTGCTTCAAGGAGAAGTCGGTTGTCGAACCAATAGAAGGTGTTGCGGCGCGGTGGTCGCAAGACTTTGAACTGCACAAGATTCTGCAGATCTTTGGGCGCAACTCCCAGAACTGCGCTAGCCTGCTTGAGTTTCAATTCGACACGTTGCATGCTCGTATACCATCTACAGTTTAGATGCTATTTGAATCTTCGTCAATGACCGTGAATGTGCACGGCCGAAGAATGGCCCACACCGGAGAATGATCGGCTCGATTTTCTGCGCGGCCTGAGAAGGCCTCAGAAGCAGACAGTCGAAGAATGCCAGCTTCTGCCCACCCTCTTTGTTTTCTGTCACTTCCATCCACATGCTGTCTTTCCTGCTGTCCGTTGGATGCGGATTGCAGGAGAGAAATTGTGTCCCGGGTCAACATCGTTAAACGCATCAAAATTGGCGGCCGGTGGAAAATGTTTTCCATCCCCCGGAATGCCAAAGGCAACTACGACTGGAACGCCATCGCCGACGGCCGCTACTATGTCGAGTGATACGTGGGCGGCACTCGCCGTCGTGTAAGTGCTGGCGTCACCGCCGCTCAGGCACTTGAGGTACAGCGGCGCAAGCACCATGAACTGGAAGGCCGCAAACTGGGTATCCCCGGGTTTGAAACAGCCGGCGAAACTGTCAAGAAACCTGCATTGCACGTCGCCATCGCTAAATACCTGGAGCAGATCGACGCGCTGAAAAAGCCCAACCCTCATCGCAAACATGAAGCCGTGCTCAACCGCTTCGGTGAGTTCTTCCGCGCCTACGTCTCGATCGACGCGATCTCCGGTGACGACCTGACGCGCTTTGTCGTAACACTCAAGAAAGATCATGGCCTGGGATCCAACACGATCCTGCACAACGCGGTCATCGTCGCGCAATTTCTCAAGCGCCATGGGAGGGGCGGGATCACGAAAGAGCTCTCGCTACCGGAGCGCATCACGCCGCTTGTAAAGATATACCGCCACGAGGAGCTTGCCCGCTTCTTTGCCGCGTGCTCTGATCAGGAACGCGCCTTGTTCGCA
>Ga0210389_10002982_pt1 | contig 13254 bp, 14 predicted proteins | sample IncBWH28OmetaG_FD_160127 | JGI IMG/M metagenome (GOLD analysis project Ga0210389, IMG submission 160127) | Forest soil microbial communities from Barre Woods Harvard Forest LTER site, Petersham, Massachusetts, United States - Inc-BW-H-28-O ...
CTCGGGCGCGGTGGCGCTTCGCTCTTCGTGGCAGACGGGCTCTTCTTCTTTGCATCTGTTCTTCGCGGCATCCGTGCAGTTTACTTTCCCGCGTGACTTCTCGCGAGATGGCGCGCAACAACAAACCCAGTGTGGTGATCCTCGTGGCCGACGGCATACGGCCCGATACGCTCGCCGCAGCCATCAATGCCGGCGAAGTACCCGCCCTCGCGCGTCTCGGTATGGAAGGCGGAATGCATGTCGTGAGCTCCGTATTCCCCTCGGTCACGGGTCCGGCATACACGCCGTTCATCATGGGCCGTTATCCGGGCCCGGTCGGGCTTCCCGGAATCCGCTGGTACGATCGCGCCGCGAGCGCGAAGACACTTCTCCCGCGCGCCCGCAGTTATGTGGGGAGCGAGTTCAGGAAGGTCGACCGGGATCTCGATCCAACCGCGCCAACCCTGTTCGAGCTTTCGGATTCAAACATCGCCGCGCTCAGCGTCATCGGCCGCGGACTCAAGCCACGCGATCGCGAAGGGCACACGATTGCGTTCGGACTTCGCGCCGCCCGCGTGCACTTCAGCGGCAATGTGCGCGGCTGGCTCGCGATCGATCGCGACATCGGCGCGCTGATCGCGCGCCGAATCCAGCGCGAGCAGCCGCGCGTTGCGTTCTGCGCACTCACGGGAATCGATAAAACGTCCCACTCCGAGGGGCATGACGCGCCGGTCGTCCGCGATGCGCTGCGAACCGTTGACGAAACCGCCGCGCACATACGAGCCGACGCCGAACGCGACGGCCGCTGGGATTCGATGCATCTCTGGATCGTCAGCGACCATGGGCACTCCCCGGTGCGCTTCCATGAAGACCTCGCCGGACTGATTCAAGCCTGGAAGCTCGGCGTGATCGCACACCCATGGATCTACGGACGCGGGCGCGACGTGGCCGTGATGGTGAGCGGCAACGCGATGGCGCATCTGTATCTCGATCTCGGCAACAGGACCGCCACGCGCGCGCCGTGGAGCGCGCTCGAAAAGAAATGGTCGTGGCTGCCGGAGCGGCTGCTGGAGCGCGAGTCGGTCGATCTCGCGCTCATCCCGCTTGAGCGAAACAGCTGCGAAGTGCGTGGCCGCGGGCGCGGTACGGCGCAGGTCGTGCTGGAAAACGGGCGCTATTCATACCGTCCGATCACGGGCGACCCGCTCGCGATCGGCGCGCACGAGTCACTTTCGCACGACGCTGCATACGACGCGACGATCGCGTCCGACTATCCCGACGCGATCGTGCAGCTCGCTCACCTCGCGGGGAGCGCGCGTGCCGGTGAGATCATGCTGTCCGCATCGCGGAACTGGGATTACCGCGCGAAGTACGAGCCGATTCCGCACGTGTCGTCCCACGGCGCACTGCACCGCGAGCACGTGCAGGTGCCGCTGCTGCTCAACCGGCCCGCGCGCGGGATCCCGCGCCGCACGGTTGACGTGATGCCGAGTGCGTTGACCGCGCTGGGGATAGCGGTCCCGAATGGATTGGACGGGCGGTCGTTTCTCTGAGCGACGGCGGGTAAACTGTCGTTGGCCGTTGGCTATGGGTTTTCGGCAGTTTGCTCGTACAATGCACGCAGTTGCACTGCCAACGCGTGCTGGCGGGCACGCAGTGCGGCAACGCGGTCGCGCTGAGTGCGGAGCACGAAGAATCGCTTCACCGCGTCCCAGCTGAGACGGCGCGATTCGCCGGCCGCGAGCGTGCTCATCGCGATGAATGGCAGCGCGAGGAATAGGAGCAACCCGCCCCATCCGCCGATGAAAAACGACGCGGTGATCGCGAGAAGCAGAAACCACGCTCCGAAAAACAGGAATCCCGCGAGCACGCGGTACGTGGGAACGGCGTCTTCTCCCTCCGGTCGTGCGAGTTTCTCGGCGACGGCCGCCGTGATTTCACGCGGAATCCAGAAGAGCACGTAACCGAGCGCGGCGAGCGGCACGAACGCGATCTGCGGTATCCGCAGGAGCGTCCAGCGGAGCGCGACATCAGAGGTCACCTGCTCTTTCAGCGTGCGCGGGGTCAGGCCCATGCGCGTGAGCATGCGATCGTGCGCGCGGAGCGCACGCGCGACAGGGCGCCAGCGGCTCTCCTCGCCGAGTCGAAGTTGTGCGAGCGCGTTTGTCGCGGCGTGGAGCCGGGCCATTTCGTCGCGCGCGTCGGTCGAGACATCGAACTCCGCGCGCCACACCCGTTCCGCGCAGCGCACGAGCTGTTCATCGCTCCAATCGTGCAGGTTGAGCGTGACCGAACGCATCGATGCTTCGATCCGCCGCGTGAGTTCGCGCACCGCCTCTTTGTCAGCCGGGCCGCGCTGTGCGAGGTCGTTCCACTCGAATGCATCGCCGACTATCACGTGCGCAGCGCTTCGAAAAGTCCGCCGGTCGCGGAAGACGAGACCAAGCGGCACGATCGGAAATGACTTCCCGATCGCATGCGCGGCCCCGAGCGCAATTCGTGCCGCCCCGGTCTTCAGCGGCTGCAGCCGTGACGCGCTGTGGCTGATGCCTTCGGGGAAAATCCCCACCGCGTACCCCTCGGCAAGCGCAGCGCTCACATCGCGAAACGAGTCGAAGTTTTGCGTGACCGCTTTGCGATCATCTTGCTGCCGGTACACGGGCACCGAGCCGACCGCCTTCACGAGCCAGGAGATCCCGGTGTGCGTGAACAGCGTCGACTTCGCCATGAAGCGCACGTTGCGCTGAGCGGCCACGACGACGAGCGGCGGATCCATCAGTGAGTTCGTGTGGTTGGCCACGAGCAGCACCGGACCGTCGGGCGCGACACGCGCACCACCGACGGTGAGCCGATAGTACACGCGGCAGGCGAGACTGCTGATGGCCGGCATGGCCGGATAGAGCCACATAACGCTGAAACTAGTCCGTCCGCAGGTGAAAAAGAGGGATTTGAGTTGATGGAACCGTCGCGCCCCGCGATCTTCCGATGCAGATGAAGTGGCTCACCCTCTCTCTCTCGCTCACGCTGCGCGCGCTCGTGAACCCCGCGCTCGCCCGGGATCTCATCACGGTCGCCTGGCGATTCCGCCGCCGCGACTGGTACGTGCGCGCGCCATTCCTGCCGGTGCCGGCGCGCGAGTACGTCGCGTGGCGGATGTACACGGCGTTCGGCGACCACCATGCCGTGCCAACCGTGCACGATGTGATTCGGTACGCGCGGTGGGCGCGCCGCGGAACGTGACGCAGGAGCCGGGCAACGACCTGATCAAACGGATCAAGGCGCAGGCTTTCGGACTCGGCTTCGACCTCGTCGGCATCACCACACTCGGCGCACCCGAAACGACGCCGGCGTTCGACGCATGGATTGCAAACGGCTATCAGGGCGAAATGCAGTATCTCGAACGCGGCGCCGACCTTCGCCGCGACGCGCGGCGCCCCGAACCGGGCATGCGCTCGGCGATCGTGGTCGCCATGAACTACGGCGGCACGCAGCCATCCGGGCCGATCGCGCGGTATGCGCGCGGCAGTGACTACCACGATGTCATGCGTGACAAACTCGACGAGCTCGGCCGCTGGTTCGTTGCAGAGAGCGGCGACGCTGTGCGCACGCGTGCGTACGTGGACTCCGGACCCGTGCTCGAACGCGATCTCGCGCGCCGTGCCGGCCTCGGTTGGTTCGGCAAGAACACGAATCTCATCAACCCCGCACTCGGGTCGTTCTTTTTTATCGGCGCGCTGTTTACGGATGCCGATCTCACTCCCGACGCACCGTTCGAATCCGATCGCTGCGGCAGCTGCACGCGCTGTCTCGACGCCTGCCCGACGCAGGCATTCACCGCGCCGCGCACGCTCGATGCGACACGATGCATCGCGTATCTCACGATCGAACTCAAGGGTGAGATTCCGCTGGAGTTCCGTGCCGCAATCGGCGAACTTCTGTATGGCTGCGACATCTGTCAGGACGTCTGCCCGTGGAACGTGAAATTTGCGCGCGACGTGACCGAGCCCGCGTTAAAGCCTCGCCCCGAAACTCTCGATCCGGACGCTGCTGAACTACTCGCGCTCACGGATCACGAGTGGCGCGAACGGTTCGGCACCAGCGCGATGACCCGCGCCAAACGCCGCGGACTCGCGCGCAATGCCGCGGTCGTGCTCGGAAATCGCCGCGACCCTGCAACGATCCCCGCGCTCGAGACCGCTGCGCAGAATGATCCCGAGGCGGTCGTTCGCAGCCATGCTGCATGGGCGCTCACGCAGTTCGAATGACCGCCTCCGCGCGCGAGCGCCTGCTGGCGTTCAAACAGTCGCAGCCGCGCACGCCGCGGCTCACGCGACGAACCGTCGAAACGCGCGGTCTCGCGTTTGCGGTGTTTTTGTCGCCCGAAATTCCGGGAACGCTTCCGCTCGTCTGCATCAACGGCGGGATGCTCTATTCGCACGCACTGTTGTGGCCCGCGCTCGCTCCGCTCGCCGCGAGCCGTCAGCTGATTCTCTACGATCAGCGCGGGCGCGGTGCGAGTGCAGTGCCGCCCGCGGTGCGCAACTCACGCATCGAGTACGACGCCGGCGACGCCGCGGCGCTGCGCGAAGCGTTGGGAATCAACCGCTGGGACATGCTCGGACATTCGTGGGGCGGCGGAATCTCGATGCTCGCCGCGGCGCGTGATACGATCGGCGTGCGTCGTCTCGTCCTCGTCGACGCGGTCGGCCCCACCAGTTGGTGGATTCCATCGCTCTATCCCGACGGCCTCGCGAGGCTCGCGGGCGCCGAACGCGAAGCGCTCGCGGCGATCGACCCGCGCCTGTTGCTGGCGGACGATCCCGCGGTGCACGCCGAATTCAGCCGCGCGATTTATCCGTCCTACTTTGCCGATCACGATTTCGCGGCGCTATTCCGCCCACCGCAGGAGGCAAGCGCGACGGGCGCAGCGGTCGCCTCGCGTCTCCGGCGCGAAGGATATGACTGGACGTCGATCGTGAGGACGATCGCGGCGCGCACGCTCATCGTGCATGGCGCGCAGGATGTGATCCCCTCGCGTCTCGCTGATGAAACCGCCACGCTGATCCCTCGCGCGCAGAAGCTGATCATCGATCGCGCGGGCCACATGCCCTTCTTCGAACAGCCCGGCGAATTCTTCAGCGCCGTGCTCGCTTTTCTCGACGCGCCGGACGCCGGATCATGAACCGGTCCGACGCGCGGATCTTCTCCGGATTCTTCGCCGTTCTACTGGCGCTCGCAGGATTCGTCGGGTTTCAGATGTGGCGCGCACCGCGGCGTGCACAGGCCGCGGCAGCGGCGCTCGCAGATTCATCAGCGGCCGCAGGCGATGCCGCGGGAAACACACTGAGCTCGGTTCGCAAATCGTCGCTGCCGCCGCCTCCGCCGTCCGACTACGCCGCCGTGTCGCGCCTGCTCGTCGACGCGCGCGGCGCGACCTACATGGATGCGATTCTCGCTGCGCGCGATGGAAATGTGGCCCGCTGGGTGGAGCGTCGCAGCGATCCGGTCACCGTCTGGATCCAGCCCACCACCACGCTGAAAGATTTCTGGCCCGATTTCCGCGATCGCACGCGCGACGCATTTTATACGTGGGCCGCGTCGGGCGTTCCGATGCGATTCCTGTTCATCGACGACTCGTCGAAAGCTGAAGTCCACGTCGTGTGGGTCGATCGCTTCGACGATTCTGCCGCCGGCAAAACGTTCTGGGCGCGCGACCGCTACTGGTGGATCGTGGGAGCGGACATTCAGATCGCGCTCCACCGTCCGACCGGCGAACGCTACGATCAGCAGATGATCCGCACGATCGCGCTGCACGAAGTCGGCCATCTCATCGGGCTCGACCACAGTCCGAACCCCGACGACATCATGGCTCCCAAGGTGCACGTCACCGCGTTGTCCGCCGCAGACCTGCGCACGGCGGCGCTCATCTACAAGCTACCGCCCGGTCCGGTCGCGAAACCCCCGGCTCCTTAGCCGCCGTTAGGGCGAGTCCTGCTGCCACTTCAGGATGACCACCTGCTGCTTGCCCGCGCGAATCACCTGAAGCTTTACCGAATTCGTCTTGGAGTTGCCCACGATGCGCGTGAGCGCCCGCACCGAGGCGACCGACTGACCGTCCGCCGCCGTGATCACGTCGCCGTCGCGAAGCCCTGAATCTTTCGCCGGCGTTCCGGGAAGCACTTTCGTCACGAGCACTCCGTTGTCGACGCCGAGCGTCGCGCGCCAGTCATCGGTCAGCGGCATGAGCGTTGCTCCTGCGATCGCAGAGTTGGTCGTCGTCGCGTATCCGTACATGTATCCCGCGACCGGCGGCATTGCGGGTGGCATTGCCGGCGGCATCGGCGGCATTGGTGCGTCGGGCGCCATCGTCGGCGTCGGGTTGCGCAGCACGATCGACGGCGCACCCGGCGCACGCGGCCCGCTCGGCGAGCGCATGATGATCATCGGCTGATCGAATTCGGGCGAGATGAACTGGTCGAGATTCGAGCATTCGGAGTTGAAATCAGCCGGCCGCTTCTCGACGACGATCGTGATGTCTTTGTTCGCCCCATCCCGCTGCACACGCATCGGAAGCTTCATCGCCGGCTTGAGCAGCTTGTCGAGCGAAACCGCACGACGCGAATCCTGGCCGCCGATCAGCAGCACCACATCGCCGCGATGCACTCCCGCTTTGCTCGCCGGAGAACCGGGGTAGACCATCTCGATGCGCGGATAGTCGTGCAGCGGCATCACGGCAGGCGCGTCCTCGCCCATCACCGTTTGCAGTTCGCTGAACTGCACACCGATATAACCGTCGGGCTGACGATCGCCGGCGCACGACATTTCGATCGTCGTGATCAACGATGCATTCTTCTGCGCGATGCGGCCGAGTTCTTCCGACAACTCGCGCATTTTTTTCGGATCTGCCGCCTGGCCCGCCGCCTCGCGCAGCGACTGGCCGATCGTCTGCTCCATCGCCCTCGATGCCATGAGATCGTGGATCAGCTGCTCGATGCGATCCGTATTCACCGTCACGCGCAGCATCGTCGCCGTGTCGCGCGTCGTATCGCTGCGGTACACCTTCATGCGCCGCGAAGCCGGCGGCGGATCCGTCTGCGCCGCGAACAGCGCCGCGGGGATCATCGAGCCTCCCAGAAGCGCGGCCGGAAGGAGCGCGCGCACTACTGCCGAACGATGGATCCTCATCAGTAGCTCCCCTTCCGCGCCGCAACCGGCATGACACCGCGAAGCTGCACGAGCGTCGCCTGGCGCGCGGTGAGCGTGCCCTGATAGTACTGGTTCAAAACGGGATCCTGCGGCGCCTGATACAGCGCCGCGCGCGTCGCCGCGAGAATGTCATCGAGCGCGCTGAGCCGCGTGCGATACGTGTTCTCGTTCAGTCCCACGAAATGGGATGTGGTGTCCTGCGCCGCGAGATATGCCGCGGCGCTCTGATACGTCTGCTGCGACGTCGAGAGCGCCTTCACCGCGTCGTCCGGAGTCCGGAACGATGACACCGGCTGCGCGCCAACGCCCAGCGATGCCGTGGTTGACGCGTCGACGCCCTGCCCGAGCGTCGAGCTCTCCGTCCGCATCGACATCCGCCCCGCGATCACTCCGCCGGCGACGAGCACGAACGACGCGACCGCGCGCATCGACCACTTGATCGCGGTGGCGCGCCGGTCCGGCGCCGCGATCAACCCTTCAGCCTTCAGCCTCGGAACGAGCGCGTTGAAATTCGAGATCGGGTCATCGGTCAGCGGTCCGGCCGCGGCAGCCATGCGCGCCAGCCTTCGCTGCGCCGCGAGTTCAGCCGAACACGCGTCGCACGTGGTGATATGTGCGGATTCGATCGGCGTCGGCGTGTCATCCGACAGCGCGGCGAGACGTTCAGGATTGAGATGCGACATCGTCTTCTTGTTCCTTCGCCGGCTGAGATTCATCCATCAGCGGCGCGAGCAGCCGGCGTAGCTTGGCCCGCGCCTTGAACAACTGTGATTTCGACCCGCCGGACGTAATGCCGAGCTCGGTCGCGATTTCTTCGTGCGTATATCCCTCCACGTCGTGCAGCACGAACACGTGCCGCGCACCGGGAGATAATTTCCGGACCGCTTCGTCGATCGTCTGCGCCAGCATCGAGCGGTCGCCGTCGTGCTCCACCGAAAACGAATCTTCCTCGATATCCACTTCGATTTTCGATACCCGCCTCAGCGATCGCAGCGCGTTCAGCGTGCGGTTCACTGCGATCCGGTGCGCCCATGTCGAGAATTGCGAGTCTCCGCGATATCCCGGCAGTGCGCGAAAAATCTGAATCCACACTTCCTGCGCAACATCTGCGGCCTGATCCGGATCGCCAACGAGGCGGCGCACGAGCGCGTCAATCCGCGGAGCGTGCTGCGTCCAAATGGCTCGCAGTGCGCTCTCGTCGCCGTTTACGGCCCGGCGGATCGTGATCTGGTCGGTAGGGGGCATATCTGTTCGCTATTTCAGTCACGCCGACCGCGTAAATGGTTTCCGCCCGGACACCCGAACCCCACCGTTCAGATTTGTGACACTTTCCCTCTGTGGATCGTCTTGACGTACGGGGCCGCAGGCCGTAGCTCTGCGTTACCTCTTGGGTTCTTCAGGGTATGTTAACCGTAGGTCGCGCCGGCGCTTGGCGACACCCCTTTTGAAGTAGGCCTCCGTGTTCTTCGCGTTTCTTCTAGCTGCCATCACAACGCTTCCCGGCGACGGGCTGCCCATCAAGGCGCCGACCGCCGTTGGCATGAGCGCGGAGAGACTCGAGACGATCGACCGGGTCGTCCAGCGCGGACTCGACGCCGGCGGCTATCCGGGCGCCGCGGTGGTCGTCGGCCGAAAGGGCGCCACCGTCTGGCAGAAGGGCTTCGGACACCTCGGCTGGACCGCCGACAGTCCTGCGGTCGACCCCGATCAAAGCATTTACGATCTCGCATCGCTCACCAAGGTCATCGGGACGACCACGGCCGCGATGATTCTGTTCGACGAGGGCAAGCTCGTCCTCGATGAACATGTTTCGCACTATCTCCCGGCGTTCACCGGCGGCGAGAAGGATCAAATCACCGTCCGCATGCTCCTCGAGCATCGCAGCGGGCTCCCCGCCGGCCGCGATCTCTGGCGCCACGCGCACACCCCCGAAGAAGCACGGCAGCTCGTGCTCGACACGCCACTCGAATACCGGCCGGATCACGGTCAGGTCTACTCGGACTTGGGCGCCGACATCCTTGGCTGGGTCGTCGAAGCCGCCGCCGGACAGCCGCTCGATCGATTCCTCGCCGATCGCGTCTTCACGCCGCTCGGCATGCACGACACCGGATTCCGGCCGTCGGACTCGCTGGTGTATCGCATCGCGCCGACTGAAGTTTCGCCGCCGCGCGGATATCCGATTCGCGGTGAAGTGCACGACGAAAACGCGTTTGCGCTCGGCGGTGTAGCGGGCCACGCGGGACTGTTCGGCACCGCAAACGATCTCGCCGTGTTCGCGCAGATGATGCTGAACGGCGGCATTTATGACAGCACGCGAATCATCGCCGATTCAACGGTCAAGCTGTTCACCGCCCGCGCGTCGGGCGATCGCGCGCTTGGCTGGGAAGTGGCCGACGGCACGCATGGCGCGGGTACTTATCTGAGCACCGGTGCATACGGCCACACCGGCTTCACCGGCACGTCAATCTGGATCGATCCCGAGCGCGAGATGTTCGTGATCCTGCTGACGAACCGCGTTCACGCAGCACGCGCGAAACGCCCCGCGAAAGTGATCGCCGACGTTCGCGCAGATCTCGCTGACGCGGCCGCACTCGCCGTGACCGACGCAAATCTCGCGGTGGCCGAAATGCCGGCGTCGTTCCGTGCCGATCGCGCCGTCGGGTGGAACCGCGCGGTCCGCGCCGCCCGGGCCGTGCGGCACAAGGTTAGTGTTAACGTGAAGAAGGCGGTCGCGACCGCGAAGACGACTGCGAACAGAGCAGTCGCAGCGGTTAAGAAGACGGCAAAAAAGGTCGTCGCGAAGCTGCCCGCCAAGAAGAAGGTCGCCGCACAAGTTGCCGCGGTGAAAAAGCCCAAGGATTCGAGCCAGAACAAATGACGCAGATCGCCGATGGCGAGGCGCTTCCCTCGCCCGGCCAGCTCACCGAAGACCAGGTCCGTCTCGCGCTCCGCCGCGTGAAGGATCCCGAGCTCAATCTCAACATCATCGACTTGGGACTCGTCTACGAAATTCGTGTGGACGGGAACAACGTCGCAATTGATATGAGCCTCACGTCACCGGGATGCCCGTCGGGTCCGGAGATCATGGGCGACGCGGAAAATCAGCTCAAGGCGATCGACGGAGTGGGAACCGCCTCTGTCAATCTCGTGTGGTCTCCGATGTGGAGCCCCGATCGGATCGAGCCGAGAGTCAGGGCGTACTTGGGCTTTTGAACTCAGCCAAGGCCGCAACGAACCGATCGCCCATCTCCGCGATCTGCCATTTTCTCAGCCCCGGAATCGCGACCAGTGCGTCAGTCGAGCGCGGCAATGCGCGCGCGATGGTCTCCATCCGTTCGCGTGAGCACAGCACACCGGGATCCAGCTCGAGCCGCTTGGCGGCGTCGTCGCGAACGCTCTTGAGCTTCGAGACCTTCGAGTCGAAATCCGGATCCTTATCCCATCGCGCCGCGCGCGGAAACTTCGGCAGCTGAGCATCCGGAACCGCCAGCCCGCGCTTCACCGCTTCGAGTGCGTCGCGCCCCGCGCGTTCGACCATTCCGCGCGGCATTCCCTTGATCGCGCCGAGCGCCTCGAGGTTCGACGGCGCCGAGCGGGCAATTTCGAGCAGCACATCGTTCGCGACTACGCGAAACGTCGCGCGATCGAGCTGCAGCGCGATCGCGTCGCGCCACGCAACCAGCTCGCGTAGCAACGCGAGTTCGCGGCGCGTGAGATCGCGCGCGCCCTTCACCTTCAGGAACGACGTCCCCGGTTCGTCCGGCTGCCAGCGCGTTCCTTCGAGACGCTGGAACTCTTCCTGCGCCCACGACCAGCGCCCTTTCGCCTCGAGCTCCGCCTTGAGCTGATCGCGCAGGCCGAGCAGATGCAGCGTGTCCTGCGCGGCGTAGTCGAGCATCCCCGCAGTGAGCGGGCGCATCGACCAATCTGCGCGCTGATGTTTTTTGTCGAGCTTCAGCCCGAACGCGCGCTCGAGCATCGCGCCGAGTCCGAACGCCGCGATTCCGAGCAGCTGCGCGGAAACGCGCGTGTCGAAAATGTTCGTGACGTGCCAGCCGTAGTCCTGGTGCAGCAGTCGCAGATCGTAGTCGGCGTCGTGAAAGACGACCTCTACTTTCGAGTCCTCGAGCAGCGAGCCGAGTGCCGCAGGCGCTGCGATGGGAAGCGGATCGATGATCGCATGCTTGTCTCGTGTCGACAGCTGAATGAGATAGATGCGGTCGATGAAGCGATGAAAACTTGCGCCTTCGGTATCGATGGCGAGTTCACGCGGACGTCCGATCTCCCCGAGGAAACGCGCCACGTCGGCGTCCGTGTCGAGGTATGAGACTTTCGGTTCTGTCGGCGTTGCCGTGTCCTGGGCCAATCGCGTTCCCGGTAAGCAAACGAGGACTCGTCGTGAACTTGGAATCTACCCACAGGGCCGCGTGAACGTTTTGCAGGTTACACACGTCTAGAAGTCAGACGTGATGACCAGAGGGCACGAGTTCCGGGCGACTCCCGAATCGCCCAGCGTTGCCGTAGAGTCAGCGCCGGCGCAGGCCACGTCTCGAACGCCGATCGCATTTCGGCGGCGATCCTGCTCCGCTTGGACATATTCGAATGACCTCCATATCGCCGACGGCGACAGTGCCGGCGTGTGCCGCCGAGCAGGCGCCGGCCGCACGATTGGGCGCGTGGCTATTTCGCAACCGCGGATTCCTGCCCGTCCCGTTCATAGTCGTGCCGTTTATCTGGCCCGGTACGATGGCCGCGGCCTCTTGGGTATTCGGCCTGCTGTTCGTCGCGTTCGGCGAGTCGGTGCGAATCTGGGGCGTTGCCGCGGCGGGAGCGGAAACGCGGCGGCGGTCGCGCACAGTGACGAGGCTGGTGACGTACGGCCCGTTCGCATGGATGCGGAACCCGCTCTATTTCGGGAATTTCTTCATCTGGACCGGCTTCATTTTGATCGCCGGACTCCAGTGGTTTCTCCCGATCGCGGTCGCGGTCTTCGCGCTGGAATACTCACCAATCGTGCGCTTTGAAGAAGCGGTTCTCGAATCGACGTTCGGCGACGAGTACCTGCGCTACAAGGCACAGACGACGCGGTGGTTTCCGGTGGCCCCCGCGGGGGAAACGGCGGGCCCGCTCAGCTGGAGAACCGCGTGGAAGAGCGAGCGCAGCACGCTAATACAGTTTGCCGTGCTCGCAGGGGTGCTCGCCTACGTGCAGATCTCGCGCTAGCGAATTTTTTCTTACCGCGTCGGGCGCCCCGGCGGGGTCGCGCCCTTGAACACTTCGCGGTTGATCTGGACGTACTGCACCTGATTCGACGGCACGTCCTCTTCGGGGAAGATCGCCGTCACCGGGCACTCCGGCTCGCATGCACCGCAGTCGATGCACTCATCCGGATGGATATAGAGCATGTCGGGCCCTTCGTAGATGCAATCCACGGGGCAGACGTCCACGCAGGACTTGTCTTTGGTGTCCTTGCAGGCTTCGGTGATCACGTACGGCATCGGTCAATCCTCTCGAAAACTCGGTGTCGCTGGTAGGGAGGGAAGATTATCGCCCGCGCCATCCCGCTACAAGCCGTTACATCTGCCGATCTGGCCTTTGACACGTGGCGGAACTTCCCACTACTTCCACCCATGCGCCTCACTGTAAACGGCCGTGTCCACGATGTCGACACTGGCCCGGCGGTCACTTTATTGGAATTACTCCGCGACCGGCTCTCGCTCACGGGTACGAAGCTTGTATGCGACAGGGGCGAATGCGGCGCGTGCACCGTGCAGCTCGACGGGGAAATCGTCTACTCGTGCCTGACGCTCGCGGCGGCCTGCGAGGGTTCGACGGTGCTTACGGTCGAGGGGCTCGCCTCCCCCGGCGCCGATGCCGTGCTTTCACCGCTGCAGCGCGCGTTCATTGCGAAGGACGCCGCGCAGTGCGGGTTCTGCACCCCGGGCCAGCTCGTGGCCGCGCACACCCTGCTCACCGCAAACCCCCGGCCGACCGACAGCGAGATTCGCGCGGGAATGAGCGGCAATCTCTGCCGCTGCGGTACCTATCCAAAGATCTTCGCGGCGATTC